>ERZ650303.418-NODE-418-length-12890-cov-15.336735_pt1 | contig 12890 bp, 13 predicted proteins | sample MGYA00376239_ERZ650303 | MGnify/ENA primary metagenome ERZ650303 (study PRJEB26733, sample SAMN07839262) | wastewater metagenome | biome: small river; feature: stream; material: water | place: USA: North Carolina | collected 2016-04-05 ... | reverse complement strand
TTGAGATTGCCAAGGTTTCATCCCAGCCAATCAGCGTCTGGATCAAGCACATGCTTCAGGTGAGCGACAACACCGAGGCCGAGGCATTGGCACGTTTGGTCTCTCTTGATCTCGGCTATGACGGTTCCTTCTCTTCTTTGAACATGGCGATTAAGAAGGGCTTGGCGAACACCCAGCTCGATTCAACCGGTCTCGTTATCAAGGATGGCTCGGGCCTAAGTGCCATGAACGCGGTGCCGCCGACCTATCTAGCAAAGTTCAGCAAATTGGTCATGACTGGTTTTGCGGATTTCAGCGTGATTCGCGATGGCCTGCCGGTTTCTGGTGAATCGGGCTCGCTGTCGGTGCGTTTCAAGGGTGACCTCAAGGATGCCGTTGGCCAGGTTCACGCCAAAACTGGCTGGATCAAGAATGGCTACACGCTGGCCGGTTACATCACAGCTCGCGACAAATCGAATTTGCTCTTTGCAATCTATGCCTTGGGCAACGTCAAGGATGATGCCAAGGATGCAATCGACAAATTGGCCACCGATTTCTTCCGCTGTGGCACTCAGCTTTCTAACAACTAAACCCACCTATCTCAAAAAGGAAAAGCAATGTCGCTTTCAGAAAAAGACCTGCTCGCTAAGGTTCCAACCGGTCTATTTATCGGTGGCAAGTGGGTCAAGGGCGGCGGGTCGGCCGACATCAAGGTGGAAGACCCTTCGACCGGCAAGACTCTGCTCGAGATCTCCAATGCAAGCGCAGCGGATGGCCTCGCGGCGCTAACCGCCGCAGACGAGGCTCAAGCAAAATGGGCCAAGGTTGCCCCTCGTGAACGTGCAGAGATTTTGCGACGCACCTTTGATTTAGTGCGAGCCCGCTCCGAGGAATTTGCAATGGTGATTTCTCTCGAAATGGGCAAGCCAATCGCCGAGGCCCGCGGGGAAGTGGCTTACGGAAACGAATTCCTGCGCTGGTTTAGCGAGGAGGCAGTTCGCATATCAGGTCGCTTTGGGACTTCTCCCGAAGGAACCGGTCGAATGCTCGTCGCACAGCGCCCGGTAGGCCCGGCCTTTGCAATTACCCCTTGGAACTTTCCGCTGGCGATGGCAACGCGAAAGATCGGCCCAGCACTTGCCGCCGGCTGCACCGTAGTTATCAAGCCTGCAGAATTGACCCCGCTAACCACGCTCTTGCTCGTGAAAACTATGGAAGAAGCCGGTCTGCCGGCCGGCGTGGTGAACGTCATAACGACCTCAACCTCTGCCGACACCTCGGCTCCGATAATCGCCGACCATCGCTTGCGCAAGATCACTTTCACCGGCAGTACCCAAGTTGGCGTGAAGCTACTTGAACAATCTGCTCAGCGAGTGCTCAAAACCTCGATGGAGCTCGGCGGCAACGCCCCGTTCCTAGTCTTCGAGGATGCCGATCTAGAAGCTGCAGTCACTGGTGCGATGCTAGCCAAGATGCGCAACATCGGCCAAGCCTGCACCGCAGCAAACCGTTTTATCGTTCACGAATCTGTAGCCGAAGAGTTCGCACACCGCCTCGCCGCGAAGATGGGTGAGTTGAAGCTCGGTCGCGGAGTCGATGCCGAGACCACCTGTGGTCCGGTCATCAACGAAAAGGCTCGAACCAACATTCAGCGTCTGGTTGACGTCTCGGTAGCCGAGGGGGCAAACGTGATCACCGGTGGCGAACACGGCGACGGCGAAGGCTATTTCTTCAAGCCAACCGTCATCGACAACGTGAAGCCCGGGTCAACAATTCTCGGCGAGGAGATATTCGGCCCGGTTGCGCCAATTGTCCGATTCAAGTCCGAAGACGAAGCTGTTTCGTTGGCCAACGACACCGAATACGGTCTGGTCAGCTATGCCTTCACCAAGGACCTGAAGCGCGGTCTGCGCTTAGTCGAGTCATTAGACACCGGAATGACCGGCTTGAACACCGGTTTGGTCTCGAACGCGGCCGCACCTTTTGGTGGCGTAAAGGCTTCTGGCCTTGGTCGCGAGGGTGGCCCGGAGGGCATCAACGAATACTTGGAAACCAAGTATGTAATGACTCCCGACCCGTTCCTCTAGGCTATTTGAATGTCTTTAGCAGCAAGCCTCACTATCCGCCTCACCAGCCAGAGCGAGAACGGTCTCATCGCGGCCGAGATCTCCCGAGTTGGCGCCGCATTGCGCTATCTGGCAATCGATGAAGTTGAGCTCGTAGAGCCTGGCAAGTTCGATTCGCTGAGCCCGTTTTGCGAGGGTGTCATCATGTCGCCGTGGCCAAATCGCATCGATGGCGGCAAGTGGCAATATCAGGGCCGCACCCTAGAGTTGCCAATCAATCTTCACGAGCAGCAGAATGCCAATCACGGACTCCTAATGGATCACCAGTATGAAGTGGTTGCGCAAAGCGACAGCTCGGTAACCCTGGGTGCTCTGATTCATGCACGTCTTGGGTATCCATTCGAGGTCTATACGACCGTGACCTATGCGCTTGTCGAAACCGGTCTAAGCATCACCCATACAGCCGAAAACCGCTCGGCGGCCGACGCCCCTTATGCACTCGGCGGTCACCCATATTTCAAGATTGCCGGTGTCGAAACCGAAGACCTTTATCTGCGTTCAGCTGCAGAGACGGTATTGGTCGTTGATGACCGACAGATTCCTATTGGCACTATGCCAACTGAGCACTCTCGGTTTGACCTGCGCTCGGGCGTTCGTGTCGGCGACAACTTCTTAGATCACGACTTTACTGATTTGCCGCGCGACTCTGATGGCCTTGCTCACACCTATCTAACGGCCCCAGATGGCCGAGGTTTCGATATTTGGCAGGACGAGGAATTCAAGCACGTCGTGATCTTCACACCAGACTTTTATTGGGACGAGTTGGGAAGCGAAAAACGCTACGCCTGCGCAATCGAACCGCAAACCTCGGGGCCAAACTCGTTCAACTCTGGTGAGGACCTGAACTGGCTAAAGCAAGGCCAAAAATTTGTCGCGACATGGGGCATAAACTTCAAGTAATTCACCTTGCGTTAACCTTCTGTCAATATGATGAACAGCGTTCGTGCATCAAAGATTTGCCCAACTAATCACTCATCAGAGAGGCGCTCATGGAGCCCATCATCATCGTTGTGGCGGTAATCGCCCTTGCGTTGTTCTTCGATTTCACCAATGGTTTTCATGACACGGCAAATGCCATGGCGACCCCGATTGCTACCGGCGCACTAAAGCCACGAGTAGCAGTAGCCATCGCTGCGGTTATGAACCTAGCGGGCGCTTTCCTTTCAACCGCTGTTGCTAAGACCATCTCCGTTGACCTAATCAATGAAAATGTGCACCTTGGCGCCGAAATGGTTTTCGCAGGCCTTACCGGTGCGATTCTCTGGAACCTAACTACCTGGTTCCTCGGGCTTCCATCTTCTTCATCACACGCGCTATTTGGTGGTCTCATCGGTTCAGCCGTGGCCTTCGCTGGCGTGGGTGCGGTTAACTTCACCAAGGTGATCGAGAAGGTTCTTATACCGGCTCTATTTGCGCCGGTAATCGCCGGACTAGCGGCACTGTTGGCCACTCGAATTGCGTTCTTGATCACTGCGCGCACCGAAGCTCAGAAGAAGGCAGGTCAGAGCACTGGTCGCGGAATCTTCCGTGTCGGCCAGATCTTCTCTTCATCACTGGTTGCCCTTTCACACGGTACTAACGACGCTCAAAAGACCATGGGTGTAATCACCCTGGTTTTGGTTGCAACCGGGTTCCAGGCAAACGGTGACCACGTAGAGCTTTGGGTCATCCTTTCGGCTGCAGCAGCAATCGCCTTCGGAACTTACGCCGGTGGTTGGCGAATCATTCGCACCATGGGTTCAGGCCTTGCAGAAATCAAGCCTGCTCAGGGCTTCTCATCAGAGATTTCAACCGGTGTTACCATCCTTGCTTCGAGCAACCTAGGTTTTGCGCTTTCAACCACTCAGGTAGCTTCTGGTTCGGTAATCGGTTCTGGCCTTGGCCGCAAGGGCGGCGCTGTTCGTTGGAACAAGGCCGGTCAGATTGTTCTTGGCTGGCTATTCACCCTGCCTGCTTCGGCTATCGTCGGTGCCCTTTCGGCATACCTAGTAATGGCTGGCCCAATCGGCCTATTCGTAGACGGCATCATCACTCTCGCAGTGGTAATCACCATCTTCCAGGTTTCACGCCGCAACAAGATTGGTCACCACAACGTGGTGAGCGAGGTTGAGGGCGCGAGCAAGGCAATCGCATCACCGAAGAGCATTCGTGCCGCCGCCAAGGCTGCTGAGGCAGCTAAGAAGTCGGCCGAGCGCGCTACCAAGCAAGCCTCATCAAAGAAAAAGGGCGGTAAGTAAATGTCAATCAACTGGTCAAACCTATTTGTTGTTGCCGCTACCTCAATCGGCGCAGCGCTTCTCGTAGTTGCCCTCTTCTCGGTTGGCGTCCGCTTGCTAACTGATGCTCGCGCTGCCGAGGCTAAGGCAAAGAAGGGCGATGACAAGGCCGCACGCGTCGAGGCAATTAGCCGCACCGTGGCTTACATCGCCTTCGCGCTATGTGGTTCAGCATTGCTTTATGGCATCTACCTGATTGTCCCTGCTTTCCACTTGAGCAAATAACAAACGCATTGAAAATGCTCCTCGCTTCGGCGGGGAGCATTTTCGTTTACCGGGTGAACTCATAATTCATTTGCTAACAAGTCGCGCGTTGGTTGCGCGCTGAGGTCTAAATGACAAGATAGAAGCATGACAACTCCAGCAAAAACTCCAGCACGCAAGCCAGCCGCGAAGGTTGCGGCCAAGCCAGCAGCCAAGTCTGCCACCATCGCCCGGAAGCCTGCCGTCAGAAAGCCTGCGGTTCGCAGCACCGCGGCCGCATCTGCAGCAGCAAAGGCTGCAGCGAAGGCAGCAGCCACTCCGGTTTCACTTCCAGACTTCACCAAGCGCTACAAGATGCTGACCGGCATCGACAACTCAGAATTCTGTGCGAAGGTGCGTCTGCACCTAGACAACGGTTATGAACTGCACGGTTCACCGGTCATGGCCTTCAACGGCAAGGACATCATTGTTGGTCAGGCAGTAGTACTAAAGAAGGTGCCTGCCAAGAAGAAGGCTGGCAAGAAGAAGTAAAAGCTTTTCTTGTGTTAAAAACCCCGGGTTCGCCCGGGGTTTTTGCATTTCCGCCCTGACCTCGAACTGCGGTTAAACTGGTGTCATGTCTGAAACCTTGCCTCCTTGCCCTGCCTGCCAAAGTGTCTACACCTATGAGATGGGTTCGCTTCTGGTTTGCCCAGAGTGCGCTCACGAATGGTCGGCTGAGACCGAAGAGGAGTTCGTTGAGGCCGTTCGAGTCGTCAAGGATGTCTCAGGAAACGTGCTCGAAGACGGTGACACCGTGACCATTGCCAAGGACCTAAAGGTCAAGGGCAGCTCCACAGCAATCAAGGTCGGCACCAAGGTTCGTAACATTCGTTTGGTTAGCCCAGTCGACGGCCACGACATCGATGCCAAAGTTGATGGATTCGGTCAGATGATGCTCAAATCTAGCGTCGTCAAAAAGGTCCTTTAGCGCGCAAATGCCGAAGAAGGCAGATCGCTCTCGCCGTTCAAGATCGCGCTGACGATTCGGTCGGCAACCCATCCAGGTTCCATGCCGGCCGGAAACGCCGGAGAGACACCGGCTATTGCACGCCCAGCCAACCCGGTTTCGGTGTGACCTGGTCTTGCATCAATCACTCGAATGCCATCTTTGCGAACCTCGCGTGACAGCGCTTGGTCAAATGCCCACAAGCCCGCCTTGGTGGCCGAGTATGCGGCCAGGCCTGCCATCGGCGACTCGGCAACCACACCACTGATATTGACCACGAAGGGCTCATTGCCGGCTTGTGCCGAAATCCGCAGGGCAGGAAGTAGGCCTGAAATCAAAGCCACGGGGCCGGTCAGGTTCACGGCGCTCAGGCGATTGAGGGAAGCTATCGAGAGTTCCGAGGCCGGTCCAAATGCCACCAATCCCGTGGCATTTACGATTCCATCGATCTTGGCACCGCTTTGAATCAAGTAGTTCACTAAGACTTCGATCGATTCGGCGACTTCTAGGTTCAGGAGCAGACGAGGCGAAGCTGCGCTCGGAATCAGGTCACCCTTCTCGTTGGCGGTAGTCGTTGCCATTACTTGGGCGCCATTGGCAATCAGCGCCGAAGTGATCAACGAACCGAGTGCACCTGAACCCCCGAGAACCAAAACTGTTTTGCCGCGCAACTTATCCATGTGAACCTTCCGAAATGCCATAGCCTTTGAACCATGAAGCGAATTGGACTACCAGCCCTGATAGCGTCAACCATCGGTCCGGTGCAATCCATCCTTGGATGGGTGATTTCGGGTGCCCTATGGACTGGTTACGACCCGCTCACCCGCACGATCAGCGATCTGGCTGCCGACGATTCTCCGGTTCAGGCAATTCAAACTAGCTTCTTCTATCTGGGTGCCACGCTAACAGTGATCGGCGCAATCTACGCACGGTCGCTCGCGCTACCTGGTCGCGTTCTACTCCTGGGCGCTGGCTTGGCTACATATGCCCTCGCGTTTTTCACGACCCCAAGTCAGACCGGTCACTCTGATGCCCATCGCCTGGCCGCGACAATTTCGTTTGTGTTGATGTCGGCCTGGCCGTTATTTTCGATGCGTTTTGATCGCCGGTATGCCTGGGTGGTACGGCCGGTTGGCGCCATCTTTGCCACGGTCGTTTTGACCCTGATTTCGCTTTGGTTTCTAACTTCCTGGTTGGATCCAAATTCAGGCAATGTTGGCTTGTCCGAGCGCGTGATTGTGACTGCACAGGTCCTCTGGTTGAGTGCGACTGTTTGGATATCTTGGCTTCACGAAAAATCACACTGACGCTATGATTGAGAATAAGTAAAGTATCCCTTTACTTACCATCAATTTTCAGGGCGGCAATGGAACTCGGTTTATACAGTTTTGGCGACAGCAGCATCGAGCCAGGCACCGGCAAATACATGCCCGAAAACCTCATCTTCAAGAATCTCCTTGAACGAATCAAACTTGCCGACGAGGTTGGCCTCAACTATTTCGGTCTCGGTGAACACCATCGCGAGGATTACCCGGTTTCTGCGCCAGCCATTCTTCTAGCGGCCGCGGCCACGCAAACCGAGCAGATTCATCTGGGCAGTGCGGTTACCGTGTTGCCCACCAAAGACCCAGTGCGCGTTTTTCAGCAGTTCTCAACGCTAGATCAAATCACCGAGGGGCGTGCCGAGCTAACCGTTGGCACTGGTGCCTACATCGAGTCCTATCCGTTGTTCGGCCACGAGCTTGCCGACGCTCAGGCCAACTTCACTGAGAAACTCGGTTTGCTTCGCCAGTTGAATGACAAAAATCCGGTCACTTTTGAGGGTGAATTTCGGGCGCCACTGCACGAGTCGGGAATCTGGCCTCGGCCGTTTAACGAGAAACTAAATATTTGGGTCGCCACCGGCGAAACTCCGGAGTCCTCAGAACGCGCAGCCAGCTTTGGATTCAATGCGAACTACTCATTTCTGAGTGCGCCACCTGCTTCAAAACAAGCCGTCATCGAGCACTATCGAGCTGTGGCCGCAAACCATGGCCACACCGGGCTAAAGGTGGCAATCGCTGGTCGCGGCTTCGTAGCCGACAAGGCCTCGGTTGCCAAGGAAACCCTTTATCGCGGCTGGCTGCCATCGGTGACCGTGAGCCAACGAGAGCGTGGCCGCGAAGCGCCTTCTCGCGAAATGTTTGACGCTCAGGCCAACGCTGATGGTCCGATTATTGCCGGCGATGTGAACGAGGTCGCAGATCGCCTTGCCGCAATCCATGCCTCGCTAAAACACGACCGTCACATTTTGCATTTTGATATTGGCAACATTGAACACAATGCAGTCATGAAGGCGATTGAGCTATTCGGCACAAAGGTGCTGCCGCAGGTGCAATCGCTCTAGAAGGCGGCCTTAGATTTCGCGCTTGGCGCCCTGAGCTGCCGAGACCGCGAAGATGTCCGGCTTTGCATAACCTAGCGCTTCGAACTCGGCGAGCACCGAGAGACTAACTTCACCAATCTTCTCGATAGGCGTTAGCGCAATCGCTGCTCCACCAAAACCGCCACCGGTCATACGAGCGCCAATCGCACCGTGTCTCAGTGCAGTCTCAACCGCAGTGTCCAGCTCGTCGACCGAGATTTCGAAATCGTCACGCATAGATTCATGCGACGCATACATGAGTTTGCCAATCGAGCGAGGCCCGGTTTCTTGGAGCGCCTTCACGGTGTCTAGAACGCGTTGGTTTTCGGTGACCACGTGGCGAACTCGACGGAAGGTAACGTCGTCAAGAATCTCGGCGGCGCGATCCAAGTCAGCAACGGTCACGTCGCGCAGTGAATTCTTTCCGAGTGCAGCGGCGCCGGTTTCGCAGGCTGCACGACGAGTCGCGTATCCGCCATCAACCAGGCGATGCGCTACCTTGGTGTCGATGATTAGAAGTTCGAGGCCCTCTGACGCAAAACCGAGCTCAATCGCTTGCGCCTCAAGCGCGCGGCAGTCGAGGAAGACCGCGTGGTCAGTCTCGCCCAGGAGCGATGCCGACTGGTCCATGATGCCGGTGGGGGCGCCAACGATTACGTTTTCGCCCATCTGCCCAACCTTGGCCAGTTGGCGACGGTCAAGACCGGCGTTCCAAAGCTCATTGAGGGCAAGTGCAACCGAACATTCGATTGCAGCCGACGATGAGAGACCCGCGCCCACTGGAACGTCTGATTCGATGTAACAATCGAAGCCGGTGGCAGTCACCTCAAGGCCCAGCGAGTTTGCCATTTCTTGGATGGCCCAGGCTGCGCCAAATGGATAGGCCGCCCAATCGTGGGCTTCATCACGAGCAATCGCAGTCACGTCGGTCTCGTGAATAGCAGGGGAGAAGCTAGAAGCTACTCGGACAACCGAGTCTTCTCTAAGTGCGATGGCAGCATAGGTGTGGCGATTGATCGCAAAGGGAAAAACGAAACCTTCGTTGTAGTCGGTGTGCTCGCCGATTAGATTTACGCGACCCGGTGCCGACCAAACGCCGGCTGGTGCATAACCGAACTTGGCTTCGAAGCCGGCCTTGACCGAATTGATCAAGGTGTCGGTCACTTGATTGCCCCTCGCAACATTTCGGCGGTGGTTTCAGGTGGGAAGTCGGCAATAAATGCGCCCATCGCCGATTCGCTTCCGGCAAGATACTTCAGCTTGTCGGCGGCGCGACGCGGTGACGTGATCTGCAACTGAAGGCGAACGTTTTCGCCACCGGCAACCAGCGGTGCCTGGTGCCAAGCCGAAATGTATGGGGTAGGGGTGTCGTAGACGGTGTCTAGTGCCTTCAAAAGCTTTGAATAAATCGAAGCGAGCTCATCGCGCTCTTCGTCGTTCAACTGCGACAAATTCTGAACGTGTCGGTGAGGCAATAGGTGAATCTCAATTGGCCAACGACCCGCGAATGGCACATAGGCGGTGAAGTGCTCGCCCTTGATGAGAACGCGCTCACCAGCCTGCTCGAACGCGAGAGTGTCGGCGAATAAGTTCGGCCCGTATGCCTCGATCGAAGCCAAGAGTTTTTGGGTGCGCGGGGTCACATACGGGTATGAATAAATCTGACCGTGCGGGTGGTGCAGCGTCACACCAATTTCTTGGCCACGGTTTTCAAAAGGGAACACCTGACGAATGCCCGGAAGCGCGGAAAGCTCCGCGGTTCGATCTGCCCAGGCGTCAATGATCGTGCGAACGCGCGGCACGGTCTGATCGGCTAAAGAACCAAGGTGTTCTGAGCTGAACACCACAACTTCGCAGCGACCGATGGAATCTCTGGTTGAACCAAGTTCTAGGTTTTCGACAACTGCATAGTTTTCGTCATCGATTGCGGCTAGATCTGGGCCGAATGATGGGCTCTTGTTCTCAAAAACTGCGACATCAAAAACGTCAGGAATCTCAGACAGGTTCGCATCGGTGGTCGGGCAGAGGGGGCAAAGGTGTGCTGGCGGTAAAAAGGCGCGATTGTGGCGCGCTGCAGCAACCGAGATCCAGTCTCCGGTTAGCGAGTCAAGTCTCATCTGGGCAACGGCAGGTCGCTCGGCCGGCTCGCGCAGGTCTGGCTTGCGTTCGGCAGGAAGCGCCGATCCCGAATCATCGAAGTAAATGAGCTCGCGACCGTCGCTCAGTCGAGTTGGTCGCTTGGTGGTTGTCATTGCTGCTCCGCTTGTTTTCTTAGGACTAGTCGATTATCTCGTTTGCTGCGTCAGTTCTCTGGGGTTTCGCCACGCCAGTCGTGTGACGATTAGGTCGAGACCACTGCTACTTCTGACACATGTCGCTTCAGTGCTTCGATTGCTTCGCTCGGCAAAAGGTCATCCGTAACAAGCAGGTCTGCGTCAGAGAGATTTGCAAAAGTGCTAAAGCCGACTTCGCCCCACTTGGTGTGGTCGGCAAGCATGATCAGGCGACGCGCCTTTTCTCGGACTGCTCGGTTAGTTTCGGCTTCAAGCAGATTAGGCGAGCTATAGCCGCCGTTGATGTCCATGCCGTGCGTGCCCATAAAGACTAGGTCGAGGTTCAAACTCTTGAAAGCATCCACCGCGATTGCTCCAACGAAAGAGTCGGTCGGCGTTCTTAGGCCACCAGCAAGGATCACGGTTTGATCTGGAAGGCCCTCACGGTTGAATAAGTCTGAAACCGGAAGTGAGTTGGTGACGATGGTTAGGCGAGGGATTCGCGCCGCGAGTTTGGCTACGGCAAAAACCGAGCTGCCACCCATTAGTGCGATGGAGTCACCTGGGCGAATTTCTTGCGCAGCACGAGCGGCAATCGCATCCTTGGCAATCTGCTCGCGAAGCGACTTCGACTGGAAAGGCGGCTCGACAACGGTGCTCTTTTGCTCCACCGCTGTGGCGCCACCGTGAACTTTGTCGATTAGCCCCTGCTCCGCCAAGACCTCTATGTCGCGGCGCACGGTCATCTCTGAAACGTCTAGGGCATCGGCTAGTTCCGAGATTCGAGCGGCGCGTCGCTGCTGAACCTCTTGAAGGATGAGCGTGTGTCGTTGTGCTGCGAGCATCATCGCCCCCTTTCAGAACCTAACTTTTACGAACTTATAGTCATAGCCTAAACAGCCTATTGAGGTCCAAATGCAAACTTTGGTTACAAAAAGATAACTTTTGATAAGTTTTGTGAGTTCTTGCGAAATTGTGTCGTTACTATCGAAACATTCCGATACGAAAGGTTTGAGATGGCAAAGCAGGCAGTGGCTAAGAAGCCAGCCAAGCGCAGTGATTTCCTCACTGCGATTCCGTTCGTCCTGCCTGCCCTCATTGGCCTGTCAGTCTTCGTTCTTATCCCGGGTATCCGCGGTGTCTATCTAGCGTTCACCTCTTATGACGTATTCACCGACCCGGTGTTCATTGGAATCGACAACTTCGTCAAGATGTTCCAAGATGACCTTTTTTGGAACGCTCTAGCTGTGACCAGTCAGTATGTAGCCATCAATATCGGCATTCAGACTGTGGTTTCGCTATTTATTGCGGTTTTGCTTCACCGCTTCACGCGTTCAACGTTGATCCGCGGCATTGTTCTTATGCCATACCTGATCTCAAACGTTATCGTCGCTTTGGTTTGGTACTGGCTGCTCGACTACAACCTAGGTTTGGTTAACTCGGTCATTGATTTCCTTGGCCTAAGTAAGTTCACGTTCTTCTCAGACATGACAGCTATGCCAACCATCGCTCTGATCAACGTCTGGCGCCACATGGGCTACACCTCGCTGTTGATTTTCGCTGGACTTCAGGCAATCCCAGAAGATGTCTATGCGGCAGCTGCCGTTGATGGTGCTGGAGAGTGGAGAACCTTCCGCTCAATTACTCTGCCTTTGCTACGTCCGGTACTCGCCTTTGTGCTCGTGATTACCATCACCGGTTCATTCCAGATTTTCGACACCGTTGCAGTGACCACGAACGGTGGTCCGATCAATGCAACTCGAGTCTTTAGCCTCTGGATTGCCGACAAAGCATGGGGAGACTTCAACTTCGGATATGCCTCCGCCATCTCAGTGTTCTTGATGGTTTTGCTTTCGCTTATTGCCTTTGCGCAGACAAAATTGCTGCGTGCCGGCGAGTCAGATTTGGAGCGCTAGAAAATGTCAATGGTTACCAAAAAGCAGTCGCGCAAGTCTGAAGAAACCGTTCAGCTACCGCGCAGCATCGCCAGTCGGATCTTCGGTTACACCTCGTTGACGATTCTCGTAGTAATCACGCTGTTTCCGATTTATTGGATGCTTCGCACCGCGTTGAGCACCTCTAAGACTCTGTTTAGTGACCCACTCTCGCTCTTGCCTGTGAACTTCACCTGGGGTGGATTCGGTCGAGTCTTTGGTTTGCTATCTGAAGAAGCTGCACTAGCCGAGGGTGGTTCCGGTGCATCAATAAACTTCCTCCAGTTCTTTGGTAACTCATTTACCGTTGCAACAGTCACCACAGTTTCGCAGGTGTTCTTTAGCGCCTGTGCAGCGTATGCCTTCTCGATTTTGAAGTGGAAGGGCCGGGACAAGGTCTTCTTCATGTTTTTGATCGCGATGACTGTGCCGGGCATCTTCCTGGTTTTGCCAAACTTCTTGCTGATTCGTGACCTCGGTTTGCTCAACACTCTGCTCGGCATCATGTTGCCAAACCTATTGATGGCACCTTTCGCAATCTTCTTCTTGCGCCAGTTCTTCCTCGGCACAAACCTGAGCATCGTCGAAGCGGCTCGCATCGATGGCGCCAACCACTTCCGCATCTTCCGCCAGATCGTCGTTCCAATGGCCTGGCCTCAGATCATTACTCTTTTCATTCTTCAGTTCATCGCCAGCTGGAACGACT
>ERZ650303.409-NODE-409-length-13011-cov-8.896650_pt1 | contig 13011 bp, 2 predicted proteins | sample MGYA00376239_ERZ650303 | MGnify/ENA primary metagenome ERZ650303 (study PRJEB26733, sample SAMN07839262) | wastewater metagenome | biome: small river; feature: stream; material: water | place: USA: North Carolina | collected 2016-04-05 ... | reverse complement strand
AATCTGGAACGCCATCACCGTCAGTGTCTACTGCATCGCCTGGCGTAGTTGGATTAGTTCCTTGTTGCCCTTCAATATAATCTGGAACGCCATCACCGTCAGTGTCTACTGCATCGCCTGGCGTAGTTGGATTAGTTCCTTGTCGTTCTTCAATATAATCTGGAACGCCATCGCCATCCGTATCTCTTGCATCTCCGGACTGATTTGGATTCGTTCCTTGTTGCACTTCTACATAATCTGGAACGCCATCGCCATCAGAATCAACATTTGAAGAAGCTGCTCGTGTTACTGTTGTTGTATACGTTTTTGTAGTTGTCCCATCTTGAGCAGTAACTACCACTGTAAGGATATTGTTACCCAAATTTAATGCTATTGCTCCACTCGCTTGACCACTTACGACTGTAGTCCCATTGACTGTTACTGTAGCAGTTGCATCAGCAACGGCTGGAGTTACTGTAACACTCGTTACTGAATTAGCTACACTTGCACTATAGGTTGTGGCTCCTGATGCAAATACAGGGCTCAATGTACCCGAACTCAGTGCTAAAGCACTCAGATCTGCATTCGATGAAGCCGCTCGTGTTACTATTGTTGTATACGTTTTTGTAGTTGTCCCATCTTGAGCAGTAACTACCACTGTAAGGATATTGTTACCCAAATTTAATGCTATTGCTCCACTCGCTTGACCACTTACGACTGTAGTCCCATTGACTGTTACTGTAGCAGTTGCATCAGCAACGGCTGGAGTTACTGTAACACTCGTTACTGAATTAGCTACACTTGCACTATAGGTTGTGGTTCCTGATGCAAATACAGGACTCAATGTACCCGAACTCAGTGCTAAAGCACTCAGATCTGCATTCGATGAAGCTGCTCGGGTCACTGTAGTAGTATAAGTTTTAGTAGTAGTACCATCCTGAGCCGTAACTACAACTGTAATTGTGTTGCTACCAACATTCAAAGCTATCGCTCCGGTTACTTGACCACTTGTCGCAGTTGTTCCATTAACCATTACGGTAGCCGTAGCGTCTGTAACCGTTGGAACTATAATTATACTTGTATCTGCATTGGCTACACTTATACTATAAGCAGTGGTTGCTGAAGCAAAAACTGGACTCAAAGTCCCCGAACCCATTGTTAAATCAATCAAGTCAGCATTTGAAGATGCTGCTCGATTCACTGTAGTAGTATAGGTTTTAGTAGTAGTACCATCCTGAGCCGTAACTACAACAGTAATAGTATTACTTCCAACATTTAGCGCAATAGCATTCGATGCTTGGCCACTTATCACCGTTGTTCCATTAACCGTTACGGTAGCCGTAGCATCTGCAACCGTTGGAGTAACACTTGTGGATACAACAGAATTAGCAACCGAAGAACTATAAGAGGTAGTTGCTGACGAAAACGTTTCGACTAAATTACCCCCTGAAAGACTTATAGCTGAAAGGTCTGCAATCGAAGAAGGAGCAGATCTCGTTATTCTCAAAATGTATTCCTTAGAATTAACTTTATCTTCAGACAATGTTTGAATCTTAAACTCATTCAACCCTTCAGCTAATTGAAGAACATCTGAATTTTGTCCGCTAACTACTAAATTCCCATTTACTATCACTTGTGCCTTAGAGTCACGTAAAATCGGTATTATTCGAGAACTTTTAGTTGCATAAGGAACTGTAGAAGTATACAAATAGGTTGTACTAGCAAACGTTTGGATTAAATTCCCTGAAGTATGCGATAATCCACTAAGTAATTCATCCGAGGTGGCCGCAGTTCTAGTCACAGTGACTGAATAATTTCGTGTTGTAGTTCCATTTTCTGCTGTCACAATAATATCAAATGTAGTACTTGTTCCTGCTGCCAATGCAAATAAAGAACTTGCTTGTCCACTGCTGACTGTTTCTCCATTAATTGTTAAAGAAGCATTTGAATTGGTCGGTGTTGCACTAATTGAGGTAGATGTTACCACAAAAGGTACCGTTGAAGTATAGGAAAGTGTATTAGCTACAAAAGTTGGGTTAAGTATTCCTTGAGACAATGCAAGAGCTGACAAAGAAGCATCAGCACTTGGTACTCCTCTTGTTATAGTGAGTGTATAAGGTGAACTTAAATTACTACCATCTTGCCCAAAAACTTCTACTTGAATCGTATTAGAACCTTGAACAAGCAGAATTGGTTCACTTACTGTACCACTTGACAAAAGTTCTCCATTAACCCGAATTACAGCATTTGGATCCTTTCCAATAGCAGTTAACCTTACAGAAGAAACACTAAAGTTAACCGAAGAGGTATAAGCAAATGTATTTTCTGCAAAAGAAGGGGAGAGAGTAGCATTCGAAACCGAAAGACTTGACAACTTATCTTCATTAGTAGGAGCCCCCCTAGTAATAGTCACAGTATAACTTTCCTGAGCAATTCCATTTTGTGCAGTAACATCTACACGTACCGTATTGTCACCTTGTATTAATTGAATTTCTGGACTTGCCGTGCCATTTTGTACCGGCGCCCCATTAACTGAAATAGTGGCATTTGGATCTATTCCTGTAGCTGTAACCAAAGTAGTTTTAGCTGCATACGGGACAGACATCGTATAGACCTTCGTATTGGAGTTAAAAGTTTGATTAAGTGTCCCCGCACTCAAAACAAGACTTTGTAAACGTGCTTCATCAGCAGGCAAACCCCTGGTTACGGTCAAAGCATATTTATCAGAAAGAGATCCATCTACAGCTACAACATCCACAGTTAGTGTATTGGTTCCAACCTCTAAGTCGAATATCGTACTGACTTCGCCACTAGTTACCCTTTCACCATTAACACGAATTACTGCATTTGGATCTAATGCTTCTGGCCTTATGCCAAGACGAGAGATAGCATTATCAACTTGTTGAGTATATGTTTTTCTACTAGAATTAAAGGTTTCCTGAATTTGTCCCGTAGAGCTTGATAAATTAGTCAATACCACTGAAACTCTTGAAACTACTACCGTGTAGGTTTTAGTTGTCACACCATCTTCAGCAGTAACTACTATAGGAATAGTATTAGCTCCAAAATTAGGCAAGCTAATAGCATTACTTAATTGTCCATCTAATACTGTAGTCCCATTAATTGTCATTGTTGCATTGGCTTGTTTTACCTTGGCTCCCAATTTGATAGAAGTTACACTGCCAGAAACAGGAACATTGTATCGTATAGTATTCGCATTAAAAATAGGCAAAATACCTCCCTCAGATGTAAAAATATCTGCTAAGTTAGTATCATTTGATATTCTATGAATAGTTACCGTATAGGTTTTACGAGTACGCTCGTCTGCTGCTGTAACTACGATAGAAAAGATATTGTCCCCAACTTCTAAATCAAAAGGACGACTTGCTCTTCCGCTATCAACACCCTCTCCATTAATCGTAACTAATGCATCTGGATGAGAAGTAACTGGATTAAAAGTCACCGAATCGGCTCCATTAGGTAATGTTTGCGAATAGGTTATCGTATTTGAATTAAAAACGGGGCTTAAATTTCCCTGACTAACTGACAATGCCGTCAAATTAGCATCTGTAGAAACTGCATAACGAAGGATAACAACTCCAGAACCACCATTGGAACCCATACTGTTTAAGGCAGGACCTCCAGCTCCTCCTCCAAAACCATTCAATCCATTCTGTCCTCCACCATTATTAGTATTACTTTGATTAGCACCATATTCACCTCCATTACCACCGCCACCAAGTCCACCAGTTCCTTTTAAAGAGTTATCTAAACAACTACTAAGGTTCAAGAATCCACATCCATGGGTATTTGTATCAGCAGCACCTCCGCCGCCACCTCCAGCATAATAAACAGCTGTACCAGTAATCGAACTTTGTTTACCTATACCACCATTTCCTGCTGTAGAAGTCCCAGCTGCACCATTTCCTCCTAGTGTACCGGCACCTCCACCGCCTCCACCGCCAGACCTACCGGAATCATCCATCCCTCTAGCTGTACCTCCATTATAACCCAAACCACTAGTTCCATTACCTCCAAGTGTATAGACTCTTCCCCCACCACCTCCACCGGAGGCCCCAGAAGATCCAATCTCATTAAAAAATCCACCAGCTCCACCACCGGTAGCAATAATATTTTGAAACTCCGAACTCTCTCCATTTAGTGCTCTTCTTAAAACAGGGTCACTAGATTTAAGTCCTCCCAAACCTCCAGAACCAACTTTGATTCGAAATTGTTGATTTGCTAACACAGACATGCTTCCTTCTAAGAAACCTCCTGCTCCACCACCACCATTTCCATTTACAGTAGTATTATTTTCAGTTCCAGCAGAACCTCCACCTCCGCCAATCACAAGATAATCAAGAGCCGTTACACCTTGAGGAGCTTTCCAAGTATCACAAGTACCTAAACTACTAAAAGTAACAACTTTATATACTGTTCCATTGGCATTTGAAGTAAATGTACCATCTCCATTTTTAGTTCCCACAATATTAGTTTCTGAGGGAAGACAAGGAGAAAGTTCGTAACGAAGTACTACTATTCCATCTCCTCCACGACCTCCATTTCCGTCACCACCTACACCACCAGCACCACCACCTAATCCGTTGGTTCCATTATTTCCATTACCACTTTGCTTCCCAACAGCTCCACCTCCTTGACCACCTGATCCTTGGGTAGCATCACAATCGACACGACTTAGCCATAAGAAACCTCCAGCACACTGAAAATCTCTAGATCCACCACCGCCGCCACCGCCGTAATAAATAGACGAACCGCTAATTGTACTCAAAATACCACGTCCACCGTTTCCAGCTTTTTTAGGGCCATCAGCAGGAGATCCAGCTGCACCTGCACCACCACCACCACCACCGGCAGCTTTATTTGGAAATAATAAATCAGTATTAAAAGAAGCAAATCCACCTGAAAATCCTTGACCCAAAGTACCTGAACCTCCTAAGGATAGTGCTTTCCCTCCACCTCCTCCACCAGAGGCGCCAGAAGTTCCACTTTCGGATATACTTCCTCCAGCACCTCCACCTTTGGCTACAGTACTACCAAATTGGGTATCTCCTCCATTAGAAGCTTTTCTAGTTATAGCATTATCCGATTTTGTCCCACCAGCACCACCAGCACCTATCTTAATATTGTAAGTTTGTCTTGGTGTAATAGAATACTCTTTAGCCGTGAGCACACCACCCCCACCGGCGCCACCACCACCAATGAAATTACCCCAAGCGGTATTCCCTGAAGTAGAACCAGCGGTTCCTCCTCCAGCACCTACAACTAAATAATCGACTTTTTTAACCCCTGCAGGAGCCTGCCATTGACAATCTCCAACAGTTGAAAATGTTAATACCTTATACGATTTCCCATTTTCTGTAATTGTCGTTTCTAGTGGACTACAAGCTGGAGGAATAAAAGTAACCTGCAATGTGTATGTGGTACGAGTAACTCCATCTTGTGCTGTAACCTCAATAGGTATGGGTACAGCTACCCCACCAATTAAAGGTATTAATGAACTTGCAACTCCTTTTTCTGTAGTTTTTCCATTGATTTTCAATGTGGAATAGGCATTAGTTGGAGTTGCAGTAACTTTTATTGTACTCGTTAATGATGTTACATTATAAGTTGTAGTTGCAGAGCTAAAAGAATTCACAGAGCCAGAACTTAAACTAAGTGATGCTAATGTTGATACATTAGAAGAGGCTTGACGAGTGATTTGAAGGGTGTATGTTTTTATTGTAGTGCCATCTTGAGCTCGAACCACAACATTAATAGTATTAACACCAAGTGCTAAATTAATATTTTTCGAAGAGGCAACCGGTTCATTATTAATAGTTATTGAAGCATACTCATTTGACTTTTGAGGGGCAAGAGTAATTGTAGTGACAGAGAAATCAACCGAAGCTGTATAGGATGTAGTAATACTTGAAAATACTGGAGATAGTGTCCCTGCGCTTACAGTAATTCCAGTCAAATTTGCATTGGCTGATAAGGACCTAGTTACCGTTATTTTATAGGTTTTAGTAGTCCCATTTTCAGCTCGTACAGCAATCGGAATCTCATTTGAGCCAAAACTTAAGTTAACCGATTTATTAGTATTGTTAGCACTAGAAATTCCATTGATTCGAATTGCACCAGTAGCATCTAAAAGGACTGGAAGAATAGAAAGACTGGAAACATTGTCGGCCACAGTAGCTGAATATTCTAACTGACTAGAAGAAAATGTTGGGCTCAATGTTCCTTGAGAAATCGTAAGATTCTGAAGGTCATTTATTCCTGATGGTTGTAACCTATTAATAGTAATCCAGTGCTCTCTGCTGGCGCCATTTTCTGCCGTGGTTATAATTTTTATGAGATTTGAACCTACTATAAGGCTCACTGGCGCACTTATAGTTCCGCTTTCAACGATATTTCCATTAACAGAAACACGTGTTTTAGTTCCATCTACAGCTGTAGGAGTAACTGTAACCGAACTTACTGCATACAAGACATTACTTGAAGTATATTTATAAATACTATTTTCAATTACTGGTCCTGTCAAAGTCCCAGTATTAAGTGTAAGTTGGCTTAAGGCAGGATTAGTAGAAGGATTAGTCCTTGTTAGTGTAACCGTAGTAGTTTTCACAGTGGTTGTATTCTCTGCCACCACTCGTATTTGAATCGTGTTGGATCCTACACTTAAAGCAACTGGAGCGCTAACACCTGAATTAGAGCTAGTCCTTCCATTTACAGTAACTGTAGCATTTGTATCAGAAGTCAAAATACCAAAGGTAGCAGAACTAGAACTATAAGGGAGTGTTTGCGTGTAACTTGTAGTTGATGCGCTGAAAGTTTGCACAAAAGCACCATTATTTACAGATAAAGCAGCTAAATCAGCATCTGAAGAAGGAGCAGCACGTGTAATCGTTACGGTATACGTAAGTTTAGTTAATCCATCTTGGGCAGTAACTACTACCGGAATAATGTTATTCCCTTGTCCGAGATTAATATCAGTTGAAGCCAATCCTGAAGCAACAGTTATGCCTTTAACGGTTACAGTTGCATTAGGATCTAATACAGAAGGAGTGAATTTCATTTTCGATATCGAAAAAGGAACTGATACTGCATAAGTATACTGTGAAGGTAAAAAGTCAGGAGTCAATGAGGAGTCCGGAGTTAGACTCAAAAATTCAAGAGAAGCATTTGATGATGGATTTTGTCTGTTAATGGTTACTGTATATGTTTTTTTTGTTGTCCCATCCTCTGCAGTCACTACAACTTGGAAAGAGTTTTGCCCTACAGTAAGGGGAAGTGAATTGCTCATAACACCACTGGAAATAGCAACACCATTCAAGGTAATACTCGCGTTTGTATCCGCTTTATTAGCTAGAATCTTCAGGTTGGTTTGACTAAATGGAACCGTTCCAGTATAACTTTGTGTTGTAGCACTAAATGTTTGATCTAATGTACTAGTATCTATACTCAATGCTGATAAATTAGCATTCGTTGCGGGATTAGATCTTGTAATATTTAAATTATAAATCTTCTTTGTGATACCATCTTGAGCCGTTACAGAAATTGCAAAATTATTAGTTCCTTGGTTCAAGTTTAAAGTCCCACTTACAGAACCACTTGTTACTGGAGTACCATTTATAGAAATCGTTGATACTCCAACTACAGCAGTTGGTTTGATTGTAATCTGTTTTAATCCATAAGGTACTGTTACGCTATAATTGAGTGTATTGGAAGAAAAATTAGACGGCGAACTGGATTCTCCTGTACTAACCGACGTTAAAAGTAAACCAGCCAAATCAGGATTTGTAGATTTATAACTAGGTTTAGCAAGCGTGATAAGATCAACACTTGAAGTACGTGTTGGAGATTGATAAAGTGTTCCGCAAGAGGCATCTGTAGAAGTACATAACACAGCATTAAACAAATGCATGTACGTTGGTAAAAGCCAAATTTCATTGATATAATTTCCTACAATCGGGGTGGAAGAGGTGCTTGATTGTACCTGACGAATCAAAGTCTCAACATCAGTAAGAACTCCTTGTGAATCCGTTGTAACTAACATAGCTATCCTAAAGAACGAATTCTGATTCGTAAAAGTATTTAGCCCATCATTGATAGAATAAGAAACTAAATTAGCAGATGACTTAGTAAGATTAGGTGCCAAAACCCTATCAAATGTAAGGGTACCTGTGATGGACATACTTGTCGTATATTTTCCACATATAGCTCCAGCTTCGCAAGAAGTATTATTAGTAATAATGTTAGAATTATACTTAGGACTACTAATTATGTATGTTTGAGAATACAAAGTGGCTTGAGCACAAAAAAAGATCACTAGCATCAACAACCAATTTTTGAGAAGTTGATAAGATTTACAACCTTTTTTAAACGAATAACTACTATTCGAAGACTGATTTTTTATTTCAATATTATGTAACTCTACTGCCATTGTACTTTATTTAATCGGTTTAAAACTTATTTGTCTTATAAAAAAGGGACAAATTTATTTGATGTCCTTTAATTTTTATTATCAAAAAATGACTAAATTATTCTTAATTTTAACATTTAAATTCTCAAAAAAGAACTATATAATTCTTAAAAAAGAACTACTTTCTAAATCATTGACTGAAAAACATTAGATTCAAACAAAAGTTAATATTTTTGAAAAAAAAACATGCAACACTTCTTACTACTTACCATTTTATTTTTTTCTACTACTGTTTTTAGCCAATCTTGGAAGGATCAAAAAGTCGAAAAAATGTTTCTAGAGAATAATTTCATAGATGCGAAAAAATATATCGAATCAAAACTAGGCGCAGAAACACCAATTTCAACTGAAGAAACAATCTACTACCAATCAAAACTTAGTCATAGTTATTTAAGAACTGGTGACTTTGACAAAGCCTTAATGTATGCCAAAAAATCAGTTGTAAGTTCAAAACCCATAAAAGACAAATTGATACTATCTGAAACTTGGAGAGCGATGGCATTTGCATATCTGCGTAAAGCAGAATTAGATAGTGCTTTAGTATATTCTGAAAAAATGTACCAATACGGCAAAGAAACAAATAATTACGACTTTACTAGAGCTGCAGTAATGGCTATGGGTAATATTTCTATGCAATTAGAAAAATATCAAAACGCAGTAAATTTATACTCTGATGTACTACAATTAACCGAAAAGAATGCGAATGCAATATCCAATTTAAAAGTAGATTACTACAATCTAGGGTTAGCTTACGCAAGATTAAAACAATTTGAAAAATCCAATTCATATTTGGAATTAGCTGCTAAGAGAACCGAAAATGAAAACGATGAAATTTTATTAGGAAGAACATATGGATCTCTATTGGATAATTACTCCAAACTTAACAATAATAGCAAGCGGTTATTTTACCAAGATAAGGTTAATAGAATTGCAGAGAAAAAAAACAATCATCAACTATTAGCGATGGGTTATTCCAATATGATGGAATGGAGTCTAAACGAAAACAATCCTACAAAAGCAATTGAATATGGCAAGCTCTCAATAGAAAAACTGAAACAATTTCCAGTAAAACAACTTGAAGTTAGAGTAGACAGCATGATGTATGTAGCATTAAAAACCCTGAAAAGAAATGAAGAAGCATTATCGTTCTTAGAATCATTTGATAAAAAAAAGAAAAAAATAAATAGTTCAAAAGTTCACAATAAACTTAACGAACTTTTAATAAAATATGATATTGAGAATAAAAATTTAAAAATAAAAAACCAAGAGAATTTGTTAATAATAGCTCAAAGACAAAAAAACATATATTTATTAATACTACTTATAATATCTGTCCTATTAGTAGGTTATGGAATACTAAAACGTAATCAAATATTTTATAAAAAAATATTATATAGAAAAGAGAAATACAATGAAAAGCTATTTATCCAAACCAAACATTTGTTGGGTTTGCTAAACTTATCTAAAACCGATACAAATCAAGACGATTTAACCAATATTTCTGAAAATAATCAAACCAAATCAGAATATTTATTTAATAAAGTAATTGAAACTATTGATAATGATCAATTATTTTTAAATCCCGATTTAGACCAAAAAACTTTGACAAGAATTTTAGGAACAAACAAAAAATACCTATATGAAGCCATTAAGCTCCATGGCGAATCTAATTTTAGAGGAATTATCAATAGACTTCGTGTTAATCATGCAAAAAAAATAATTGAAAATACAATCGTTAATACTAAATCAATAAATTTCGGTGAATTATACACTAGCTCGGGATTCAATGCAAATTCCTCATTTTACAGAATTTTCAAATCTACAACTGGCCTTAGCCCAGCAGAATATGCTAACGAATTCAAAAAAGAATACTTTAAAAAATTAAAGTCCTAAATTTAATTAATTAAACGCTTACTCTTGATTAAGAGATAAGTTTACTAAACCTTAAATTTCATCGACTATTGATTAGATTAGTTAATCTGAGTAGACTACTAAGATAAACCTCAAAAGCAATTTTGAGGTTTTTTTGTGGACTCAAATAAAGACGAAAATTTATCTATTTCATCAACCAAAGATTCGATTATTTGGTCTGAATTGGCTACTACCAAAACCTCATAGCAATATGAGGTTTTTTTATGCCTTTAATTCTCAATATAAAAATCTTGCTTTTAACTAAAAATTAATAGTCGTTGTATTTTATTCTACGTAATAAACTTTAATTTTAACGATTATGAAAAAGAATAGTACAAAAGGTTTTTTCTTCAAGCCCTACGAAGCTCCATTTGAGACTCCGTTTGAAAAGCTGTTTAAAATTTTCAAAGAATTAATCACCCATACCTCTGGTGATTTTGACGAAGCTATCGATTGGTTACGCCAATTGGATGTAGAGTACAAATTGACCGATTCGAATTATACGATTGATGATTTTGTCGAAGATTTAAAGAAAAAAGGCTACATCAAAGAAGAAGTTGATGGAGATGGCAACTCAGGTACAAAAATTACCGCCAAAACAGAACGCGCGATTCGACAACAAGCCTTAGATCAAATTTTTGGCAATCTAAAACAATCCAAAACAGGAAGTCACAATACTAAATCTTCAGGAAAAGGCGACGAACAAACCGGAGAATTTAGAGAATACCGCTTTGGTGATGGATTGGATAACATTTCTATAACCGAAAGTTTGCGTAATGCCCAAATCAACAATGGACTAGACGAATTCAAACTCACGGAGAACGATTTGATTGTGGAAGAATCCAAATTCAAAGCGCAAATGAGTACCGTTTTAATGATTGACATCAGTCACAGTATGATTTTATATGGCGAAGACCGAATTACTCCTGCCAAGAAAGTAGCCATGGCGCTAGCCGAATTAATCACTACGCGCTACCCAAAAGACACGATTGATATATTAGTTTTTGGGAATGATGCTTGGCCAATTAAAATTAAAGATTTGCCGTATTTACAAGTGGGCCCTTACCATACCAATACCGTTGCCGGATTGCAATTGGCGATGGACATACTGCGCAGAAAACGAAATACCAACAAACAAATTTTCATGATCACTGATGGAAAACCAAGTTGTGTAAAAGAGAAAAATGGCGATTACTACATGAACAGTAATGGACTGGATCCATACATTACAGAGCAATGTTACAATCAAGCGGCTCAGGCTCGAAAATTACACATTCCCATTACCACCTTTATGATTGCGAGTGATCCCTACCTTCAACAATTTGTAAATCAGTTTACCGAAGCCAATCAAGGAAAAGCGTTTTATACCGGCTTAAAAGGTTTGGGAGAAATGATTTTTGAAGATTACGAAACCAACCGAAAAAAGAAAATTAATTAGACAATTAACTGCAATATGACAATAGATAACATCAATACCTTAGGCGACTTAAAACGCTATGGTTACCAATCAAAAAATATAAAAGACGAATTACGAGACAATCTTCGCAACAAAATTAAAGCGGGAGAAGCTGCTTTTGAAGGTGTTCACGGATTCGAAAATACGGTTATCCCTGAATTGGAACGCGCTATTTTGTCAAGACATAATATCAATTTATTAGGACTTCGTGGTCAAGCCAAAACACGCATGGCGCGCAAAATGATTGAATTATTAGACGAATATATTCCAGTGGTGGCAGGTTCTGAAATTAACGACGATCCTTTGAATCCTCTTTCTCGTTTTGCCAAAGATCTCATTGCCGAAAAAGGTGACTCTACTCCTATACAATGGCTCCACCGTTCGGAACGATTTTTTGAAAAACTAGCTACTCCTGATGTTACCGTAGCAGATCTTATTGGTGATATTGACCCAATCAAAGCGGCCACATTAAAACTCTCTTATGCTGATGATCGTGTGATTCATTTTGGAATGATTCCAAGAGCCAATCGTTGTATTTTTGTCATCAATGAATTACCAGATTTACAAGCACGAATTCAGGTAGCTCTGTTTAATATTTTACAAGAAGGAGATATTCAGATTCGTGGGTTTAAATTGAGATTGGCTTTGGACTTGCAATTTATTTTTACTGCAAATCCTGAAGATTATACCAATCGTGGGAGTATTGTAACTCCGCTTAAAGATCGAATTGGTTCTCAAATTCTCACGCATTATCCCGAAACTATTGCCATTGCGCGAACGATTACCCAACAAGAAGCGAGGTTGCTGAACCAACAATCAGAAACGATTCATGTCCCTTCTTTAGCAAAAGATTTATTAGAACAAATTAGTTTTGAAGCCAGAGAAAGTGAATTCATTGATAGTAAAAGTGGTGTTAGTGCTCGTTTAAGCATTACTGCTTATGAAGTTTTATTAAGTACGGCGGAAAGAAGAGCACTACAATCTGGAGCAGAAACGACCACTGTACGTCTATCTGATTTTATGGGAATTATTCCAGCGATAACTGGTAAAGTCGAATTAGTTTATGAAGGAGAACAAGAAGGAGCTGCTGCCGTTGCGCAACATTTAATTGGCGATGCGATTCACACTTTCTTTCCAGCATTTTTTCCAAAAATCGAAAAATTAGAACGCGATGCAGAGT
>ERZ650303.408-NODE-408-length-13046-cov-4.902702_pt1 | contig 13046 bp, 8 predicted proteins | sample MGYA00376239_ERZ650303 | MGnify/ENA primary metagenome ERZ650303 (study PRJEB26733, sample SAMN07839262) | wastewater metagenome | biome: small river; feature: stream; material: water | place: USA: North Carolina | collected 2016-04-05 ... | reverse complement strand
GGGCGAACGACCCCAGCCCGGCGAGTGAGCGCCGCGACCTGCTCAAGGCGGCGGACGAGCTGCGCGCCGCGGGGGCGTGGCTCTCCGGCATCGCCTACCGCACGTCGAGCGACTTCGGCCTCTTGTCCGAGCTGGCCTCGCGCTGCGGCGGTAACGCCGTGCTGGCCGCCGACACGCGGCAGGTCTACGACGCCATCCACACCAGCACCGCCCGCGCCGTCGGGCACGTCGAGCCCGCGATCACTATCGACGTGACGGCGGAGAGCGCCGTGCTGTTCCTCAGCGTCTCCGCGGGCCGCTGCATCTTGCAGCGCGAGCCCGGCACGCTGGCGATTCCCGGCCTCTCGCCGGGCGACGATCGCCACGCCTGGGCGCTGATGCCGGTCGATGCCCAGCTCGTCCCGGCCATGACCGACGACGCGCCGATCACGCTGCGACTGGCGTTGTGCCGCGCGATGCTGGCGCAGAGGGACATCGCCGGGGCGAAGGGGGTGCTGTACGGCCTGCGGGTGCCTGCGCTCATCGAGCGCCACGCCCGCGCCATGACGCCCGCCGCGCTGGCGACGCTGGCGACGGACCTCGACACGGCGCTGCGCACGCCGCTTGCGGAGGACCCGTGCGTCAAGCCGGGCCTGAACCGCAGCGAGGGTGCGTCGCTCCTGCTCATCCTGCAGACGCTGGACGCGGCGCCCGCGGGGTCGGTGTGGGTCCACATGCCCGCGCTCCTGTCCGACTACCAGCGGCGCGGCCTCGCGCGGACGCCGGGCACCCGCAAGGGCGACGGCACGGTCGAGCTGCCGCCCGTCGCCGCGGTCAAGCGCACCGCGACCGACCTGCTCTGGCAGAAGCTGCACAGCGTTGAGCTGAGCGACAGCCAGGCGAACGCCAGCATCATGCTTACGCAGCCGATCGGGCTGGTACCGCAGGAGAGGAGGCACGCGCACAAGTTGAGCGACATGATCAGCAACGTCGCTGGCGTGGACCTGACCGACCTGCAGCAGTACCGGGCCTACACCGTCGTCGCCGACGGTGCGCCGACGATCAAGACGCTCCTGCTGCGCGTCGTGGATCTGCGCGTCCGCCGCAAGCTGGAGGCGCTGGGCCTGCGCTCCATGGGCGGCTCGCGGGCCGCTGCGATCGGAGTCAACCTCGCGCCCGCGACGCCCGACGAGATCTATGAGATCAACTTCGCCGATCGATCGGTGCTGTCGCCGGGCATGGACACGCCGCAGCCGGGCGCCGTCGTGAGCGGCGCCGACGATCAGCCGGTGAGCGGCGCGTGGCCTGAGGCGGCGCTGCACCTGATGGCGATGATCACGCTGCGCAAGGTGATCGATGCGGCGCTCAAGGGCGACGGCGGCGGCGCCAAGTACACCGCCCAGCAGATCGCGGCGCTGCGGGGCGTGTGCGTGACGCCCGCGGGCTACTTCAGCCCGCCGACGACGAGCGTCCACGCCGACCTGACCGAGGCGCTGAAGTCCGGCGAGGCCGACGTGCGGGTGACGTACAAGGTGAGCACCGGGCTGCCGCTGTTCCCGCAGGGCGCCGACGACCTGTACGGGGCCAACGAGTTCCTGCAGCGGCACTTCCAGACGGGCGCGGGGACTCCGGCGATCAAGCTGACGTGGCGCGACGTGCTGGGCGGCGAGCTGATCGTCGCGAAGGAGCGCAGCAGCCGCCTGAAGCTGACGCACGCCGACGCCCTCATGCTGCCGATCTACGCGCGGCTGCTGGGCATCGTGGTGCAGAGCGCCGGGCCGACGCCCTACGTGCTCTCCGACAGCATCACGCGCGCTGTGGCCCGCGTGAGCGCGCTCCTGCTGGGGCGCGGCGCTCACAAGAAGCTGGACGCGGCGGCGCGCGCCGAGCTGTTGAGCCAGGAGCAGAAGGCGCTGCGCGAGGACATCGACAGCACCCGCGCCGATCTGCGCCCGCTGGTGTGGTTGACGGCGACGACCGGCGCGGTGCCGTCGAGCCTGCCGCATGAGGCGCTGGACGCCGACGCCTACAGCAAGCGCTACGGTGTGGCGCTGGACAAGGCGCAGCGCGAGGCGACATTCTTCGTCGTCGGCCCGCAGAGCGCGCCGCTAGTGATCGCCGTGGTGCCGGAGGCGCAGCCGTACACCGTGCGCCTGCCCGCCACCGGCGCGGCGTCGAATGTCGAGACGGAGACCGGAGTTTAACCCAGGATCACGAAAGGTGACGCGATGCGCGCTGCCGGTGGCTATCCCAAGTACCCGATCACGCTGGCGGCAGCGCGTGTCCGTCTCCAGCACCTCACGACCCGGATCACGCGCATCGAGGCGGAGCTGGCCCGCGCAGCGACCGCGGAGCGCTGGGCGGAGCGCGACGGCTGGGCAGAGGAGCGCGACGCCCTGCAGGACGCGCTGGCGCTGCTGGAGATCATCCCGCACCTGCCGCGCTGCGGCTGCGGCAAGGTCGTCCACGCCAGCCCAGACGAGGCGGCGCGGCACGTCCGCCTCTTGGCGCTGATCAACGATCGCGGCGTGCGCGATCCCGCTTACGTCTACGGCGACTGCCCGGTGCGCCGCCATCCTGGCTGGCACGTCGGGCACCGCACCTACGAGCCGCGGGCGGCCCGCTGATGGCTGGCTGCGGCCACAACGCCCGTCCCGGCGAGCGCGCCTGCCCAGCTTGTCCGCTCGGCGGGAACGTCATTTGTTTGCACTGCACTCGCACCGACTGGCACAACCTGTGTCGCGACTGCACTGTCACCGGCAGCGGCGCCGATCGCGTCCAGCGGCACAGCGCTCGCTGCTGGCGGGCGCGTAAGGCGGAAGACGCCGCCTTCGCCGACGTGATGTGGCGACGCGGCACCTGTCGCTGTCCTACCCCCACCTAACCCAAAGGAGAGACCCATGACCCGCGACATCCTGTGCATCCTGCTTTACATCGGTCTCGCGCTCGCCTCTGGTTGACCGTCGCTGCGAGCGAATTCGCAGATCGGCTATTGACAGGTTATCCGCGATCGCTTAGCCTGTATTCATCACCAACGAGGAGACACCGATGAACAAGCAGCCGATCGCCAAGACCTACCACGCCAACATCTCGCCGGGCTCCGGCGACGGCCCGGTGATGACGCTGGACTGCGCCATCTGCCAGGGCCGCGAGAACACGCCGATCGCGAACGCCGAGGAGCTGAAGGCGCTCATCGCCGCGAAGGGCGTCACCCGCGTTATGGTCGCCGACACGCGCTTCCTGCAGCGCGGCTACTCGACGGCGGCCTACAAGCCGCAGCCGGGGCGGAAGGCTCCGGCGCTGCTGGACGACAAGACGATCGCGAAGCTCTGGCGCTAGGCGCCCTTCCCCAGCCCGGCCCGCACTCGCAAGGTGCGGGCCTTCGGCGATCAGGAGGAGATGCACATGAACCCTGGTGACGTGATGTTCCGCCACTTCTTTCAAGAGCAGATCACCGAAGCCCACGCCCCCGGTTTCGAGCTGGCCTACCAACCAGCGATCGCAGACCGTTCCGTGTCGTGGTGGTACCCCACTGAGGAGAGCGCGATCGCAGCGCTGGCGGAGATCGCAGCGCAGCCGCGCTACTCCGCGCACCAACTCAGCCGGGGCGGGCGGTATCTTGACGTGACGGTAGAGAGCTGCTGCGAGTCGCGCTACTTCGTCCGGCCCACGAAGGGCAGTGGCGGCTACCGGATCCGCAGCTAGCGCAGCGCAAGAGTGCTTTCCTCGGCGCTCGTCTCGACGTAGAGGCGGCGGATCTCTTCCCAGCTCAGCGACCGGGGCGAGAGGGAGCGGTAGGCGTTCACGTCGCCCGCGTACTGGCGGGTGACGCGCGAGGCGCCGCGACCATCCACGCGGCGGACGCGCGGGTCCTCTTCCGGAGGGCGCGTCATGCTGATGCCCATCTGCTCGGCGAGGTACGCCACTTGCTCCGGCTTCAGCTTCAGCTTGTCTGCTGCCGTCGCCAAGTCCGCCAGCGCTTTCGCGTGGCGTCCGCCTTGCTCGGCGCGGGCCTTCGCGCGGGCCTCGGCGTCCTCCGGCGGCGAGGCATCCCACCACGTATACGGCGCCAGCTCGCCGTCGCCGAAGTTGAGGTAGGCGAACCACCACCACAGGTCGCGGCGCAGCGGGCCTTCGCTCGGCGCCCACTCGCGGATCTCGACGAGATCGCGCCCGCGCGCCTCGTAGCGCACCACCAGCCGCGCGTCGCCGAACATCTCGGCGTCGTCCTCGCGCTTGTTCCACAGCACTTCCTTGTGGATCTGCACCTGCTTGAAGCCGCCGGTCATGCCCATGCTCATGCTGTCCTGACCGAGGTAGGTGATCAGGATGCGGCGCAAGATGCGCATCTCGGTGCTGTTGAAGCTCTGGTGCCCGGTGCCATCGGCCTTCACCAGATCCAGATCCATGCCGTCGGTGCCGTCGGCGTTGCGTTGCAGCGGCACCACGCCGCCGCCGCCGCCGTAGACGATGGAGTCAGCGAGCGCGTTGGCCTCTTCGTCGCGCATCGACGAGGGCACAAAAAGCTTGAGGATGCCGCGCCCGAAGCGATCCTGAAAGGCCAGGTTGTCGCGGAAGTTGTACATATCGCCCAGCCACGTCTCGCCGAGCGTGAGCACGTAGCCGTTGAGCCACGGTCGGAGGCTGCCGTTCTCAAACTGCAACCAGCGCCCACCCGTCGGCGCGACGCGCACCTGCCCGTGGCTGAGGGTCGTGGCGAGGTAGCAGCCGCCATCCGATCGATCGGGGTTGTCGCCGAGGAGCACGTAGTTCTGTAGCTGGGGATCCCAGGGCTTCAGCCGCGGGATGATCCACTCGCGGTTGCCGTCGGAGCGCAGCTCCCAATCGATCCCGGTGTTGGAGAACCCCATCTGCAGGCCGAAGCGGTGCGCGTCGCGCATCACGTTCCGGGAGCACACCTCTGGGAAGATCTCGCGCACCACGTCGGCGCACAGCAGCGCCTCTGGCGAGCGCCGCGCCGCCGTCACCATGAGCGGGCAGGTCGTGAACACCTGCGCGCGCACGTCGAGACAGTGCCGGATCGTGGGGTGGGTGCTCATGTTCTCGGACAGGCGGCCCGACTCGCTGAAGTTGCCGCGCGTGTGCGCTGCGAGCGCCGCCGCCAGATCGCCGGTGTTCCACCCGGCGACGGGATCGGACCCAGCGGTCATGCCCCACTGGCGCAGCGGCGGCGCCTTGCCGTTCTTGATCTGGACCTCCAGATCGCCGACCTGATGCTGCTTCGGGGGCACGCGCCGCTTGCGGGGCCGCGGGGGAGGATTCTGCGCCATAGCGTCAGGGTAGGCTGCGGCGGGGCCGCTAAGGTAGCGCAGTGGGCAGGGCTGGGCACCCGCGCCCCTCAACGCGCCGAGTCCTACGCGCTGGGCGTGGGCAGCGGCGCGAGGCCCATCATCTGGCGCATCGCGTTCATCGCCGTCAGGCTGACGGCGCGGTCGGCGGCGGCGCCGTCACGCTCGTCCCAAGTCTCCGGGTCCATGCCCGGCTCGTCGGCGCCGCGTGGCGCGTCGTCCTCGTCGCCACCAGCGGCGCGCTCGATGTCAGCCAGCGTGCAACCAGGAGGAAGGTTGTCGCCGTACATTAGGCGAGCACCGTGTTGACGGCGACGACGTGCCCGTGACGGGCGTTCTGGTGCTGCAGGGTCAGTTCGCCGACGCGCACCGCGAGGGTCGCCGCGCAGGCCGCGTGCGCAGCGATGAAGGTCCGCGCGTGCCCGGCCTTGGCGCGGGTCTGCGTCGGAACGCTGTGCGTCGCTCCGCAGAGGCAGCCGAGGACCGTCGCGTTGCCTCCGTTGTGGACGATGGCAACGGGGCGGGCGCGGCGCAGCGCCGGGAAGGCGGCGCGGATGACGGTCATGGGGTTGGCGGGGGTCGTCGTGGTCGTTTGCATCGGCATCTCCTACACCCTCAAGCTAAGCGATCGCGTATAACTTGTCAACAAATAATCTGCATTCCCGTCGGTGACGCGGGGCGCGCGGCGGTCTCCGATCGCCGGATCGCTGCGCACTCGGTGGCAAGAGTGGGGTTGTGCCTTACACACGGCTGGGATTGCTTTCTCCGACGGCAACTGCTACGATCGCCGGATGCTGTATGACTACGCTACGGGGGATCTGGCGCCAGAGGAGCGCGGCGGCACAGCGGCGGAGCGCTTCGCCGACAACCTGGCTGCGATTGCGCTGGCACGGGCGCTGAAGGGGCAGGGCGACGCGGCGGGCGCTGCGGCTGGTGCCCGCCGGGATCCTACCGACGCGGAGCGCGCCGTGCTGCTGCGGTACGTGGGGTGGGGCGAGTACGACGTGCGGCGGCATGCGCTCAACATCGGCGACGCGCCCACGTCGAAGCTGGCGGCGCTGGGCCTGTCCGCCGTCGAGCTGGACGCGCTCAAGCGCTCGTCGCTCACCGCCTACTACACGCCCCGGTGGCTCGTCGCGGAGATGTGGCGCGCGGCGCTGCGGCTGGGGATCGGCGACATGCCGCGCGCGCCGCTTGTGCTGGAGCCGTCGTGCGGCTCCGGCCTCTTCCTCGCGCTGCGCCCGCCGTGCGTGCCAGAGGACGCGCTGTGCGCTGCGGAGATCGATCCGCTGGCGGCAGCGGTCGCGCAGGCCGCGCAGCCACGCGCGACGATCCATCAGACGGCGCTGGAGTCGGTGGCGCTGCCCAGCGTCTTTGACTTGGTGGTCGGCAACGTGCCGTTCAGCGACGTGGGGATCTACGACCCTCGCATCCCGAAGCGGCTCCGGCGCACGACGCACGACTACTTCCTCGTCCGCTCCATCGAGGCGCTGCGGCCCGGCGGGATCGCCATCCTGATCACGGGTACCGGGTCACTGGACCGCGGAGCGCCGACGGTGCGGCAACACCTGTGCGGCGAGGCTGACCTACTGCTCGCGGTCCGCCTGCCCACGCAGGTCTTTGCCGACCGCGGCGCGGGAGTCGCGAGCGACCTGCTGGTCTTCCGCAAGCTGGCGACGCCGCAGCCGGGCCGCCGCTTGTCGTGGACCGAGACGGGCACGCTACCGGGCGCTGGCGCTGGCATGCGCGGGAGCGCCGCAGCGATCGCCGGGACGAAGGGGGCGATCACCAACCGCGCCTTCCTCGATGACCCGTCGCTCGTCATCGGCGAGTACGACCGCGACGGGCGCTTCGGCACGCCCACGGTCCACGACCCGGACCGCAGCGCCGAGGCGCGCGCCTACGCCGTCCGCGCCGCGCTCCTGCGCCTGCCCGCTGGGCTGCTACAGGCTGGGGATGCCGCGGGTGCGGCTGGCGCGGACACCTCTCAGATCGTGCACGCGCGGCCCGCTGAGGCGCCTTCCTGCGTGCCGGGGTCCGCTGGGGCGGAGCATCAGGCTACGCGCGTCCTGGGAGCGCTGCGGCGCGTTCTGGCCGCGGAGGCGGCGGGAGAGCACGGGGAAGCGACGCGCTGGCGGGCGCGGCTCCTGCGCAACTACGGGCACCTGCGCGCCGAGGTGGGGCCGCTGCGCCACGCCGCCGACGAAGGCCGCCCGCTGCACGGCTGGCGGAAGCACCCGTCGCTGCCGCTTCTGCTGGCGCTGGAGACACCCAGCGGACACCCCGCGCCGGTCCTGCACGGGCCTGTGCTGCAGGTGCAGGTCGCGGCGACGCCCACGGACCCGCTGGACGCGCTGGCGGCCTGCATCGACGCGGGCGACGTGCTATCGCCAGAGGCGGTGGCGGCGCGCTGCGGGCGGGCGCCGGACGAGGTGGCGGCGGCTCTGCGCGGGCACCTCTACCAGCAAGGGCCGGGCGGCGCGTGGCTGACGCGCGCGGCGTACCTCGCGGGCGACCTGCCGACGAAGATCCGCGAGGCGGAAGGCTGGGCGGCGCTCGACGAGACCTACGCCGAGCACGTCACCGCGCTGCGCGGAGCGCTGCCTGCCGCAGTGGCGCCAGAGAGCATCGTCGTCCCGTTCGGCGCGGCGTGGGTGCCCGCCGCGATGTACCGCGCCTTCTTCCGCGTGCTGTTCCCGGCGTGGGGCGCGGTGCCGGACCGCGAGGGCGCCGTCACGCTCGACTACAGCATGCCCACGGCGCAGTGGCTGGTCAAGATCCGCGCCGCCGAGATCCACGCCAGCGTGGACAACACTGACACCTACGGCACGCCCTACTTCACCGCCGTCGAGCTGATCGAACACGGCATGGCGCTGTCGTCGCCGATCGCCTACGACGAGACCGAGGGCGGCGGCAAGGTGCGCAACCACCGCGCGACGATCGCCGCCTGCGGCAAGCTGGACGCGATCCGCCGTCGCTGGTCCGACTGGATCCTCAGCGAGCCTGTGCGCCGCGAGACGCTGGCCGCCATCTTCCGCGAGCGCTTCGCCGGGCACGCGCCGCGCCGGTACGATGGGACCGGCCTGACGTGGCCGGGCCTCGCCGCCGCCTACGAGGGCAAGCCGCTGGCGCTGCACCGCCACCAGCGCGACGCCGTGGCGCGCATCCTGGACCGCGGCGACACCGACGATTCCGCCCTCATAACGCACCGCGTTGGAGCGGGCAAGACGATCGTGGCGATCGTCGGTGTGATGAAGCGCCTCCAGCTAGGGCTGTCGCGGCGACCGATCGTCGTCGTGCCGCGCCACCTGCGCGATCAGTGGGCCGCCGCGTGGTGCGCGCTCTACCCCGGCCATGTGGATTGGCTGATCGTCGATGGCGACGATACCACCGACGGGATCGCGCGGCTCATGACCGGGCAGGGTCGCATCCTGCTCACCACCTACGAGCGCTTCCTGGCGATCCCGACGGAGCCTGAGATCCTGGGCGCCTACCTGCAGCGCGAGCTGGACGAGCTGAAGGAGGCGCAAGACGACCTCGACGAGGGCGCCTCGCACGACATGGCGAAGCACCTCAAGCGCAACTTGCGCGCCCGCACCAAGACCATCGAGAAGGCCCGCGTCGCCCAGCGCGACAAGTGGGATGCGATCACCCGGCGGCAGGGTCACGTAATCGGGTGGGGCGCTGTAGGCTGCGACCTACTTGTCGCAGACGAATTCCATTTTTGGAAATCGCTTGGTGTGGGCTCAAGTAAGATGGAGGGTGTCAGCGGGATATCGACCGCCGAGAGCCAGCGGGCGCTCGACGGGTGTATCAAGATGCACTGGCTCCTCGCGCCGCAGCTTTTTCCCGGCGTCAGCGGCGGCACGCGCGGCAAAGTGATCGGTATGACCGGCACCCCCATCACCAACAGCCTCGTCGAGCTGTGGGTGATGATGAAGCTCCTGCAGCCGAACCTGCTCCTGCAGAAAGGGCTCTGGCACTTCGACGCATGGGCGTCGGTGTTCACCGAGCAGTACCAGTGGCCGGAGCTGGATAGCGTTGGGCGCTTCCGCACGCGCACGCGGTTGCGCTTCCGCAACGTCCAGCAGATCCTTGGGCTTTTGTCCTGCACCTGGGATCGCGTGCCAGCGTCGGCGCTCCCCCCTCGTCCCGGCATCGTCGGCGGGCGCATGCGCGTCGTGCCGACGGAAGGCAGCCCGGACCTGCGCGAGTACACGATCGCGCTGGCGGCGCGCGCCGAGGCGATCGTCAACCGCGAAGTGGAGCCCAGCGAGGACAACATGCTTCTCGTCACACACCATGGGCGCCTTGCGAGCCTCTACAACGGGCCGCCCGATGGTCTCTTCCCCGGCCTGCCGGGGGCGATCGATCGGCGGACGAAGATCGACGCGCTCGTCGAAGAGGTGTGGCACCTCTACCACACCTACGACGCGCACAGCGGCGTGCAGCTCATCTTCTGCGACCTGTTCACGCCGAAGCGATCGTCGTCGGACACGAGCATCGCCGTCGCGCCGCCCGCCGAGCGCTGGGAGGCGCTGGGCCTGTACGGCGTGATCGCCGATCGGTTGGTGGCGGCGGGCGTGCTGCGGCGCGAGATCGCTTTCATCCACGACGCCGCCAGCGACGAGGATCGTAGCGCGCTGTTCGCCGCCGCCAACGCCGGGACGATACGGGTGCTCATCGGCAGCACGCAGAAGATGGGGACCGGCGTCAACGTGCAGGCGCGGGCGCTCGCCGCGCACCACGTCACCGTGCCGTGGCGGCCCGACTGGCTCAAGCAGGCCGACGGGCGCGTGCAGCGCCCCGGCAATATGTTCACCGCGGTCTACATCCTCTCCTATCCGACGATCGGCAGCTACGACACGGTGCTCTGGCAGATCGTCGAGCTGAAGGCGCGGATGATTGAGCAGATCGGCGACGGCTCTTACGAGGGCGAGAGCGCTGACGACGTGGGCGAGACCGCCATCAGCGCCAGCGTCGCGAAGGCGATCAGCCTCGGCGATGACCGGGTGCTGCGTAAGGTTGAGCTTGAGCTGCAACTGGAGACGCTGACGCGCGAGTGGCGCCAGCGCCAGCAAGAGGACCGTCGTCGCGAGTGGGAGATCGCCAGCCTGCCGGGCGACATCGCCAACGCCGAGGCCGCGCTGGGCCGCGTGGAGGCGCTGCAGGCGCACGTCGCCGCGCATCCCGGCGGCGGCACCTTCCGCGCGCGCCTCGCGCTGCCGGTCTCATCGATCACCGCGGCGGGCGTCGTCGAGCGGGCGACGGACGCGCTACGGCCCGACGACGGGCGCGCGGCGTGGCTGGGCCGGATTCAGGCCGATCGCGCCCCCGCCGCCGCGCCGCCAGAGGCGCAGACCGTCCAGCAGCACCTGTACGGCAAGCCGGACGACTGGCAGGAGATCAGCGAAGAGGGCACCGCCGGGGGCCGCCTCGTCGGCATCGGTCAGGGTCTCCTGCACCGCCTGCGCAACATGCGCGCGCACGAAGAGTTCATCGTCGGTGAGTGGCGTGCCTTTCAGGTGGTGCTGGCGAGCGCCGGGCTGCAGCCGCGCGTGCTGTTCCGCGCGCCGACCGGGCAGGTGCTGACGACGGACCTGCAGCAGAGCGCCTTCTTTTTCGTGGCGGCGCGGCTCCGCGACCTGGACGCGCAGCACGCTCAGCTCCTCGCGCAGTTGCAGACGCTGCGGTTGCGGCAGACGAGCCTCGCCGAGCCGATCGCGCCGTGGTCGCGAGGGGACGAGGCGCACGCGCTATTGACAGATTATCGTCAGTTGTGCGAAGATCTGTCCACAGATGGCAGCGCCGACGAGATCGCGTTTCAGTTTGACCGCGAGCGGCCCGTGCCCACCCCCAAGCCGAGGACCGAAGATGACCCCGCAACCACCGACACCACCGCCGGAGCCGCCACAGGCGACACCGACGCCGACCCCAGCGAGCCCGCCGACGACGACGGAGACGACACCGACGGAGACGAGTACGGCGACGGCGAGCTGTGCTTCTAAGCTGCTGGGCGGTGGGCCGCTGCCGGGCGACATCGACGCGCCCGGCCCGGCCACGCCCTGCACGCTGACGCCGCCGCGCACCCGTCGCAAAAGCGCCTGCGTGCTGCTGCCCACGGGGCGCGCACCGCTCGACAACGTGCTGGAGGTGCTGGCGATGGGAGGCATCGTCGGCTCGTATCTCGCCGCCGAGCTGAATGTTCCCGCGGTGGCGCTCAGCCGCCTGCGGCACGACTTCATCGGCAGCGACGGGTACATCGTCATTGCTGAGGGCGAGGCGCAGGCGATCCAGAGCAAGTTGCTGTGGGGGCTGTGCGACATCGCCGCCGCGACACCGCCGATCAGTGAGACGCTGCTGCAGGGTTGGCGCTCTTGGGCGACGTGGTGCTACATCACCGGATGCGCGCCCGAAGCGCACTGGTCTTTCACCAGCGATCATGTGAAGGCGCTGGCGCGCACTGTCAGCGCCTATCTGGGCGAGCAGAAGCCTCCGCTAGTGCTGGTGCGCTACCTGTCCGGGCTCTCGACGGCGGACTTCGCCGCGTCGCTGGACCTGTCGCGGCAGCGCATGCACCTCATCGAGGGGCGCGACCCCAAGGGCGACGATCTGTGCTCGCGCTACCTCGCGCTCGCCTGCCGCAAGCACCTGCAGCACCTCACCACCGACAGCTTCTGGGGAGAGCGCGGCTCGCGCATCTTCCCGACGGAGACACCATGAACGCCAGCGACTGCGACATCCTGCTGGAGACCCAGCTTCCCAGCGACCCCACGGCACCCGCGCGCCTGTTCACCGTCCTGCAGGGGCTGCTGACGCCGACGGCGCAGCGCTCGCCCCGGAACGTGGTGTACCTGCACCGCGGCATCAACCCCAGCAAGCGCCTGTTCTTTCAGGCGCTGTGCGCGGCGCTCGGCAGGAGCAACACCAGCTACCGCAGCGGCTGCGGCTGGGTCACGTCGGAGAACATCGACGACGCGACGCGCATCCTGAACGGCGGCGCCACCGGGCGTTACCCGCAGCTCCTGGTGCTCGACGGGATCCCGTCGGGGACGCTCGCCGAATGGCGGCACCTGATGTCGCTGGCGGCGACGCCCGCGGTGCAGATCCACATCCTGCAGGACATCGCGTGGCCGCATGAGCCGCTGCGCCTGCCGACTGCGCTCGTCGAGCAGTACGACTGGCGCGACCTCTCCAGCGCCGCGGTGTCGCTGCGCGCCGACGCCGTGGATGTACTGGCGCCCGCGATCGCAAGCTGGCTGGGCATCGTCGGCGGCGCGCACCCGCCGGACACGCACCTGTGCGCCGCCGTGGACTCGGCGCCTGTCGTCGTCCCGGCGACGCCGGAGATCGCGCCGAGCGCCCGCAGCCTGCGCCGCGGTCTGCTGGGCGCCGCACCTTCGCTGTGGCCGCTGGGCGGCGCCTGCGACAGTGGCCCCAAGTCCATCATCACCGACGAGCCGCGCCCCGTCCTGCCGCTGGGGACGCACGTTCCGCCGCCCAGCCCGTGCCGCAAGTCTCCATGCATGGCCGCCGCGCGCAGCGCGCCCGCCGAGGAGCACGGCCATCTTGTTTTCGAGCTCGGCGCGGGTCATCAGCTCGGTGCCGTCGCCGCCGCCGATCTTGCGCCAGCCGGCGTCTTCGCGGCGCAGCGCGGCCATGCCGTCGCCGAGATCATCCGCTTCGCCGAGCAGCGCACCGGGCTTGCGGGCGACGCCGATCCGGATGCGGTGCTCGCCGCCATCGTCGAACTGCTCG
>ERZ650303.407-NODE-407-length-13047-cov-6.624384_pt1 | contig 13047 bp, 17 predicted proteins | sample MGYA00376239_ERZ650303 | MGnify/ENA primary metagenome ERZ650303 (study PRJEB26733, sample SAMN07839262) | wastewater metagenome | biome: small river; feature: stream; material: water | place: USA: North Carolina | collected 2016-04-05 ... | reverse complement strand
TCCGATCTATCGGAGATGGAAAGGTGGGGGATTTACCCCTCCCCCCCATCACAATTTTTGGTGCCACAACTGTTCGCAAGCGAACTATCGTGCGTCGCGTGAGCAACGGCACGCATCAGCTTGCCACGCACGCTGGGGTTCGCGCAGGCCGCCGCTCGCGGCCGGCCCGCTTACGCGGGGCGCATAGCTGGCTTGCTGGCGGACAGGCCATAGCCAGATACCCCTGTCCAGATCACCAGACAGGAGAGCACCAGATACTCAGGTCCTAGCGTTGCAGGAGCGGCACTCGCCCCGATCCACCCGGCACTCGGGGCACCGCCAATACCACTTCCCCTCGGGCAGTCGCTGCTTGCGCACCAGGTCCTCGCCGCACTCCGGGCAGGTCTGTGGTTGTGCCTGCTGGCCGCATTGCTGGCGCACCTTCTTGGGATACGGCCTCCGACCGCAGTCCGCCTTGCAGTGCCAGAGTCCGTCGGCGCGTTGTTCTAGGTCGCAGTCCATCACTCGCAGCCCACAGCCCAAATTGTGATCGGGTTCGAGGCGATATTGAAGATTTCGCAGCCTCCAGTGGCATCCTTGTTGCCTATCTGCCCTGCGAGCCCCGATGCCGTTCCTGCCAGTGAAAGAGGCGACGCCAGGGCGTCACAGCAATCGTCGGGGTCGGTTGGTAGGCTGGCGCTGTAAACGCTATCGGTTCCTCCGGCCGGAGAAAAGTCATCGCAGTCACCTCCGAGCCACGGGATCGCTACCGCCCTGCAGGCCACCCCCGTGCTATAAATCCCGACATCCCAGCCGAACGCCGTCGCTACTGGCGATGCGTCACCGCATGCCAGCGTGCCGCAATACCGCCACAGGCAAGCGCCGACCGTGGTTCCGTAGACCGTCGTAATCGGCACACTGCGGAAGTCGAGCAGGAACAGATCGGCGAAGTCGTTGCACCCGGTTTCGCAGCCGAGGAACGGGTTCATCACGATCCCGCGTGCGTCGAGTTCCAGTTGCGGCGGCGCGGTGCCTTCATCGCAACATGACAGGCAGCAGCAGCATTCGTCATTCTCCGTAATCGTGCCGTCGACCACCAGCGGAACGCCATTTCGGATCGTCCACGAGCCTCGACGAAAACGGGGCGGCAGCCACAGACCCCTTCGGCGCGGCTGGCCGCACTTTTTGAAATGCAGTCGCGTTGTCATGGCGGGGCGCATTCCGTGTTGCCCGTCAGCACCGTGCTCGGCGTCACGCCGCTGGCCGCATAGGGCACGTCGATATCGCGCTTGTCCTGCTTCAGGTCCGGCGAATCCCACTCGACGTTGTCCACCGGGTCGAACGCCACAGGCTGCACGCTGGTGATCAGATACGTGCTGCCGCCCTGCCAGGTGCAGTTCACGTACTGCGTGGCGGCCGTGGCGCGGTATTGGTAGTTGCCTCCCTTGGCGTCGGGGTTGGTGATCGTGATCGTCGACGCCACGCTGGGGCCGCCTGAAAAGGTCTGCTTCACCGTGCAACTGGCCTTGGTGGCGTCGGTCTTGGCCAGGTCGGTCGGCAGCTCCACCACCACCAGGCCGCCGGCGGTCGAGCCGCCGCCCCCCGTCGTCCGCGGGCTCACCAGCTGCAACCGCCCGTTCACCTCTCCCACGATCACCCACTGGGTATCGCCCACCGTTTCGCTCGCTCCGAGCTGCCGGCCCTGGTACACGGGCACGGCCTCCTCCACCACCACCTCGGCCCCGGGCTCCCCGGCGTAGATGTCGCAGGGCGTCGCGGCGGCGGGGTCGCTGCCGTCGAAACTCTCGCCGCTGGCTGGCTTGGCCAGGCGATGAGGATAGGCGTCGCTGTAGGCCGCGTGGCTGCGGATTGCCGGCGGCAGCTTGTCGGGCGTCCGTTCCGCCTTCCCGAGCGCCCGGCGAATCCTCCTCCAGGCGGCCAGCGTCGTGCCGTAGTATCGTTCGGTCATTTAGAGTCCGATCGCGGCAAAGTCGATGTCCCCGTAAACGCGGAATTCAAGGATTTGCGGCGGCTGTCCCTCGGGAAGCGGCTTCTTCCCGTCGGGCTGGAGCGGCACGGGCTCGCTGGCCCGGTAGCGCAAACCGGTTGGGTTCCCGTTATCGTCCTTGTCGAGCATCATCACGGGTTTCTTGCCGAGCACCCCGTCCACGTTGAATCCGGTTTTGACGTGCAGCCCCTCATTGGCGATTCGCAAGGTATCGGACAAGGGCCCCGCCAATTCGAAATCGGTGCGGTAGAACAACTGGTTCTGCCACAGCTCCCGCTCGAAGGTCAGGCCATGAATCTGGATCGTCCTGGCGTCCGCCGTATACCAAGCTGCGCCGTTGAATTTGCCGGTCCAGGCGAGCACGGCGCGATACGGGTCGAGGTCGGCCGCCCTGAACCAGCGGCGGTAGCTGATGATTGCGTAGTAGCGGGTCACCGTGCGCAAGTGCGCCGGAAAAAGGTCCGCCGCGGAATTCCACAGCGGCTTGCCGTCGATGTCCTCAACGATGACTTCGTCGCTCTGGGCGCTGCGAATCCGCAGCTCGGCCGCCCGCAGGTCGGGGGGCTGCGTCGGGTCGCGGGTCACCGCGTCCTCGTTGCCTTGCACGATCGCGTAATTCACGTCCACCGCCCACAGCTTCCACAGCCGCTCGTCGCGGAGCCGGGCCCGCTTGCTGGTCACCACGGCCGCCGGGTCGCTGGGATGCTGCTGGCCCAGATTCGGGATGCCGGCCGCTTGCAGCACCGTGGCCTGCTGGTCGTTGCGGCTGCTCACCTCGACTTCGTAGGTATGCACGTACGAGTGGTCGGTTGCCGAAACGTCTCCGCTCAGGTTGATGCGGGTAACGCGGACGACGCTCATAGTTCCACCCCCTCGAGCACCACTCGTTGCCCGGCCTTGATCTGGTCTTGCAGAATTTGCCGCAGCAGGTCCGTGACGCGGTCCTGGCCGCGATTCTGAGCCTCGAGCAGCCGAATCACGTCGCGGATTTCACGCGACGAGCCGCCGTTCAGCAACAGTCGGCTTGCTTCGGCCTGCACTTGCCCGCGACCAAAGATGGCCCCCGTTTGTGCGGCTCGGCTGCCCGTGAGGTCCATGAGCTGAGAACCAACGCCGCCAACCATGTTTCCGAGCGACCTCGCCGATTCAAGCTGCCCCACCACCCAGCGGCGCACTTGGCTCGGCCCGCCCCCCCGCACCGCGTCGGCCAACTTGGTCACCTCGGGGGCGATCTCCTGAGCAATCACCGTCTTGAGCAATTTATAGGCTTCGGTCAACTGCTTGATCGCGGTGTCGGCATCGCCGATCGCCTTGACGTTGTCCTCGCTGAATACACCGGCCACTTCGTTGCCCAGCTTGTCGATTCCTTCGGCCCCCTGCGCGAGCAGCGGAATCAGCTTCATCCCGCTCTTGCCGAACACGTCGACCACGGCCGCGGCCCGTTCGCTGGGGTCGCGGATCGCCGCGATCGCGTTGGCGAGCGTCTTGAATTGCATGTCGGGCTTTTGGGCCCGGAGGGCGTCGAGCGGAATGCCCAATCGCTCGAAGATGTCCGCGGCCGACTGGCTGCCCTGCGCCGCCTTGCCGATGGTTTTCTCCATCTTCTCGAAGCCGCCCAGCAGTTGCTCCTGGCTCACGTCGCTCACCACCGCCGCGTGCCGCAGTTGGTTGAAGGCTTCGGCCGTGGTGCCGAGCTCGTCGGCGATCGTGGCGATCGTGTCCGCGGCGTCGATTCCCGAGAGCACGAAGTTCTTCATCGCGTTGACGCTGAACACGCCGGCGAAGAGGCCGGTGAGTTTGGCCAGCGGCGCGTTCAGCGCAGACGCGAACGTCTTGACCCGCGTTTCGGCCGTCTTCAGGTTCTTCGTCATGCCGACCGTGGGGGCCTGCAAATTGACGGTCAGCGTGTCGATGACGGTCATCTATCCCAGTCCAGCCAGGGCGTCCAAGTGCCGTTCGAGCGGCGAACGGCCGTCGAATTTTTCCAAACCCACGAGCATCACGAAATACTCCGCCAACTCCCGCTGCGGCAGCTCGTCGAGCTCTGCCTGCGATTTTCCCATGCGCAGCCCCAGGCTCAGGCGGAACTGTCGCCAGGGCTGCCCGCGCAGTTTTTTGCCACGTCCTCGAGGCCCGCTTCTCCCACCCCGTTGATCGCGTTGATCGCCTGAGTGAGCTCCTTGAGCTGATAGGCCGGCAGGTTGCCCACCGCGGCGGCGTCGCCGTCGGTGAACAGCGGGCGGCCATGGGCGTCGACGCAGGACAAAATCACCTGCGCCGCCAGGCTGCCGCCGGCGTCCTTCAGCGCCTCCATCCGCTCCCCCTCGAAGTCGCGGGCCCGCAAGGCCCGCACCCGCACGGGCTCGGGCCAGCCCGGCACATGCACCGTGCGCTCGGGGAGCGTAATCGCCAAAATCGACTCGCGCAAACTCATCGGGTCTCCTTAGCTGGCGGTGACTGCGCCGTTGACGCGCACCACTACGTTGGCCACCTGCTTCGTTCCAACGGCCATCACCAGCTCGATGCTGGCGATGATGCCATTGAAGGTATACGTGCGTGTGCCGCCCGTCTTGGGCATCGTGATCTTCATGCTCTGCGAGGTGCCGGCGGCCTGCAGCGTTTCGAGCGCCGCATGGGTCGTCGCGGCCTGGTCCCAGGTCAGGGTCAACGGTACGGTGCCGTTGTTCATCAGCTGGAGCGCCAAATGCTCGCGGGCCGTGCTGTCGAGGTTGGTGACGTCCGCCGTCTCGTGCTCGCGGGTAAAGGTCTGCCCCTCGTTCTGCACGAGCTGCACCCCGCCACCGCCCCCCGAAGCGTCGTGAAAGAACTTGCAGCCTTGGCTGGTGACTCCCGGCATGGTTCAGGCCCTCCTGGTTAGCTTCCTAGGTTCCACCAAGCGCGACGCTCGGCGAGCGAAAAATCAACGTGCAAATACCACCCGCCGGCGAACGGGGTGCGGATTTCCTTGACGCAGTTCAGCGTGCCGCTCGCGCCATAGGGGACAAGGCTCACCGTGTGCGTGCTGACGATCTCGGGGTTGCCCGTGGCGTAGCCGTAGGTCGCCGCCCAGGTCCGCCAGAGCGGCGTGGCGTAGCCGCGCGGGTCGCCGCCGCCGTGGACGTGCTGGACGCGGATGTTGTGGTGCGCGGCGCGGATCGAGTGGAGAAAGCCGGCGTCGACTTCGCGGCCCGAGTAGGTGAAGCAAAACTGCCCGTTGCTATAGCCGCTCGCAGGCGGCGCGCCCGGTGCGAAATTGATCGTGAACACGGTGTCGCTCACGCGGGTCAGCCCGCGGGCCACGCCGTTCAGGCTGGCGTGAACGCCGATCGGAAAAGCGTTCCACAGCGAGGTGTCGCTCAGGCGGTGCGGCGTGGCGCAGGTCACCTCGAGCAGGCTGCCGCTCACGCTCGTGCTCGCCACCTGCACGACGCGCGGCAAGCCGCTGTTGGCCTCGATGCGGGCGTTCGTGGCGAAGTAGCGGTAGCCGCCGCCCGGCCAGGTCTTGTTGCACCAGTAGCGGATGTTGTCGCGAATGTTGCCAAACTCGGCGACCGTCATGAAGTGCTCATGGGTCATCCCCTCGTTGTGCCAGCCGGCGATCTCTTGGGACGCGGCCAGGTCCAGGTCGACCCGCAGATCGCCGTGCCAGCGCGTGGTCACGTTGCAGGTCAGCGGCAGGGCCACGCCAAACGTGTTCCGCTGGTGCCAATTGGCCCGCCCCGCCAGTTGACAGAGGGCCGTCCAATCGAGCGTCGGCGCGACCTGCGGCATGGCGAAATTGTCGCTGAACACCCCGTTGAGTTGCGGGTGCAAGCCCTTCATCTCGGCGACCGTGCGGGCCCATTCGCGGCCGTGCAGGTCACGACAGTCGGCGGTCTTGTAGGCGATGCCTTTTTCTTCGGGCCAGGCGTCTCCGGGCGTGTTGTAGCTCGGGTTGAGCCACTCCGGCAGGTAGTCGCTGGTCTGGATCGCGCCGGTGCGCGGCCAGGCCCCGGCGGCCATGAAACTCGCTTCGGTGCGGACGCGCAAGAGCGTCGTGTAGAACTTGATCGAGCTGCCCGGCCGGGTAGCGCCCAGGCGGTCGAGCGTCCCCTGAAAGATCGCCCGCCCATTGGGCAGGCCGCTCGTGGCGTTGGTTACCGTGCCATCGCCGGGGAAGTAATACCAGGTGTTCCACACATCGGCGAACCAGAACGCGGCCGGCGTGGCATAGGTGAGAGTCCCCAGGGCGCCCACGTCCCAGGCCGCGTTGTCGCCGTACTGCTCGACCATTTCGCCGCTGGCGGCCAGCGCCGGCCAGGCGGGCAACTCGGGATCTTCGGGCTCAGGCGGTGGTGGCTCGGGATCGGGAGTCGTATGTCCGCCGCCTCCACCCCCACCTCCACCTCCACCTCCCCCGCCGCCACCGCCACCGCCACCGGTTCCACCTCCCCCCGTGCCGCCGCCGCCGCTGGCGAAGGAAAAGCGTTCCGGGTCGTTGGCGGCCAGGTCGTAGTATGCCTCGTACTCGGCCGCCCAGGCGTAGGGCGGAAATTCCTCCCCGGCGTCGGGCGGCTGTTCCACCTCGTACATGCCGGGCTCTTGCAGCAGGACATGCTGCACCGCCACCCCGGACATGGTGACGAAATTGACGCCGTTGAGGCGATTGCGGATCAAGAGCTGCCCGCGGGTCGCATCGTCGAGCGTGGCGGCGCCGACGATGTAGACGATCCGCGCGGTCGCCGTGCCGAACTCGCCCTCGAACGACATGTCGGGGAGGTTCGACGCCAGCGAATATTGCACGAGCGGATATTGGGCGTCGGCCGGAACGCCGCCCTCGAAAATCCGCGGCCCGAACATCCGCGCCACGTCTTCGTCTTCGGCCAGGTACTTTTGCAGGGCCTGCTGAATGTCCATCAGGCGGCCCTCTTGGCTTCGGCAGTCGCCTCACGCACGCCCTTGCGGAGCTCGTCGCGGATGATCCGCAAGGATGCCGCCTTGGCCTGCTCGAAACCTCGCTTGATGAATTTCCGCGGCTTGATCCGCTGCCGACCGTGTTGGGCGGCGAAGCCGGCCCGGTGTTTCCGCGTCACGCCCCGGCTTAGTTGGTGCGTGCCACGCTCCAGGAAACGGCCGTAGAAGGCGGCCCCGTACTTCCTGCCCGTGATGACGAGCACGCCGATGCGATCCTTCTTGCGGCGCATGGCGCGGACGCCGAAGCTGCGTTTGAGCAGTCCGCGCACCGGGCGCGGGGAGCGGCGGGGCCGCGGACGCAGCACGGTCCGCTTGGCGGCCCCACGGACGCGGCGTTCCCGGGCCAGCACCGGCGTGTTCGCCTTCACTTGCGCCAGGATCGGCTTGGCCCCGGCCCGCAGGGCCGACCTGAGCTTCTTCCCGACCACGGCCTGGCCAAAGGCCCGCAGCCGTTGGATGCTGCGGGCCACGTCGGCCCGGTCCACGAAACCTTCGAACAGGGCGGCCATTCAACGCCCTCCCGTCCGTTCGACGCAGAGCATTTCCAACACCGCGTTGTCCTCGTCGACGTTCTTGGCCTCGACGATCGCAAAGCGGCGGCCGTTGTGCAGCAGGTGGTCGGTCGCCTGATTCACGTCCCGCCGCCAGGCCGTCCGCACCGTGTGCGTCACCTCGGGCTGCGTCTGGCGAATCAAGGTCAACTCGCGCCCCGCCAGCGGGCGGAGCCACGCCCAGAAGCGGGCGATCTCCACCGGCGTCGGCAGAGCCCGGCCGCCGTCGAGCTGATCGAGCTCGCGCATCAACTGCACGAGGTGTTTCTTCTTCCCGGCGGGGATGCTGGCCACCATTCACACCACCTCCTGCCCGGCGATCTGGTTGAGCAACGCCGTCACGGCGAACCGCATTTCACGGGTCACGGTGGCGACCACGCTGGCCTCGCGGTTGGCGAACCACTCGCCGCAGAGCAGCAGGATCGCCTGCTTGGCCTGCACCGGCACGTCGGGCGGATGATGCCCGGCGGTGAGCGTAATCTCGACCGCCCCCCACGAGTCCAGGTCCACGCTCGGCCAGCTCGCCCGCGGGGCCAACCGCAGGACCGGCGGATTGGCCTGGCCGGCGAGCTGGTAGTTCGCCGGGTCGACGGTTTGCCAGTCGCCGGCCGGATCGCGGTAGCGAACGCTGGCGTCGATCACCGGCCGCACCGGCAGCCCGAGCCAGGCGCAGGGAAAGTAATCCAGCGTCCAGCGAAACTTGGCGACGGAAAGCACGAGGTCGCTCTCGGCCTCGACGTAGGCGATCGCCGCGTCGAGCAGGTGGGTCAGGTCGGCCTCGTGCTCGACCGCGCCTTCGAGGCGGAGGTGCCGCAGCACGTCGTCGACCGACACCGGCCGCGTCTGCGCCGGCTCGATCTTCGTCAGCGTCTCAGGACAGAGGCTCATTCGCGGAGCTCCATGTTCGTGGAGCGCACGCGGGAGCGTCGGGAGCGGGGCGCTGGGAGCGGCGCCGGCGGCGCGTCGTCCGCGTCGTCCTCGTCCTCGTTCGGCGCGTCCTCCGCCTCCGCCGACACAGCAAAGCCGGTGCGAATCAACATGTTCGCAACGCCGTCGTCGAGTTCGATCAGCTCGCCGGGATTCCGGCCGCGCCACCAGCGGCGCAGTTCTAGCAACATGGCAGGCTCGTTTCTACGGGGCGGCCCGTCTCGCGGTATTCCTTGCCCGTCTGGTAGACGGGCTTGAAGTCCTTGGCGTTCGGCCAGGTGATGATTTCGTCGAGGTGCCCCACGAGCACCCGATTCGCGAGATGCACGTTGAAGCCCTGGCTGCGGAAGTTCAGCCAAAAATCAATGTCGGGGTCGATCTTGCAGTTCGGAAAGGCGCCGTCCTGCCAGCGGCCCGTTTCGGGGTGCGGCTTGCCGACCATCCAGGGACGCTTGAACTTCCGCAGGGCGTCGGCGCGGAACAGCGTCAGCCCGAAATGCCCGGTGTCGATCTTGGTGGTGAAGCGGGTGAACTCCGCGGTCGTGATGTCGTGGCGTTGGCCTCCGTCCGAGTCGAACATGTTGAACAACGCCGACGGGCTGCTGCGCTTGCTCTGTACCGGCACCACGGCGTCGATCGTGGGAAACGCCTGCAACAACTCCCAGAGGGTGAACACGTCGTCGGCGTCGAACACCGTGTCGAAGTCGCAGGCGAGCACGAACTCGCAATCGGGCCGGGCGATCGCCCGCTCGAGCTCCTCGCTCATCACCTGATACCAGTTGCTGCCGTAGCCACGCGTGTAGGGAATTCCCAGCGGCCCAAACACATCGTGGGCGCAACCCTGGTGGATGATCGGACCAAACCGCGGGCAGGAGAGCACGGCGTAGATGTTCCGCGGCCGCAGATCGCTCGTCAGCGGCTTGTAACCCTCGAGGTTCAAACTGATCGGCAGGGCCGCGCAGTCCTCGAGTTCGCTTTGCCAGGCCGCGATCCGGTGCAGTCCGCGGGCATAGAGCACGTCGGTCAGCAGCGGCCGCGACCAGAGCGACTTGTGAAAGTCGTATTTGTCGACCTGGCCGCCCATCACGTAGCCCTGCGGATTGAGCTGCTGCCCTTCCCGGTAGGCGTCGCAGATCACGTCGAAGTCGGGCACGGCGATCCGCAGCCGGCCGCCGGGGGCCAGTTTGCGCACCCAATGGTCGAGCACCGGCTCGGCCTCTTGATGGCCGAAGTGCTCGAGGATGTGACTTGCGCGAATTTCCGCGCAGCCGCCATCGGGAACCCAATCGGGCAGGGGATAAATGCTGTGCCCCGTCTTGTCGTCGACGTCGACGAAGCCGGGGAGACTGCTGCCCCCCGCGCCGATGTTGAGCTTGAGCGGGCCGCTCGGGAGCGGTTGCTTGGGCGGGGCCGTGGTCGATAGTTCGGGTTCGGCCGGGAGCGCTGCGGTCATTAGGGGTGTCCTGTAATGTTGGGGTGTCGCAAACCGTTGACAAGTGGCTGGCGGCGGGGACACCCCATGTCTTCCGCCGCCAGCCGTTCAGCCAGCGTGAGCTGGTTGAGCCCTTAAACGATGACGTGCGCCGACACCCCCTGTTGCGTGGGCGTGAGGATGTCGTGTTCGTTGTCGTACAACTCGGCGTCCGCGGCGATGATCGCCGCGGCGGCCGGGGTGATCTGCAACTTCAAGTAGCGCTGCGGGACGTTGAGCTTGTTGACGCTGAAGGAGATCAACGTCGCGGCGGCGGAATTGAAGGTGGGGATCACGAAGCCGGCGGCGCTGCCGACCGCCGTCCCTCCGGTCAGGGCCACCACGTCGGCGTAGCTGGTCGTGGTGTCCCCGGCCTGCACCTTGAGCGTCGACAGGGCCGCGGTGGTCGTCGGCACGATGACATTGATCCGCACGCGCCGCGCGCCGCGGGTGTCGATGTCGAGCCCGGCCGTGGCGTTGGAGGCCACGCTCGCCGGAGCGATCGCAACCACCGATTTCCGATACTGTCCATAGTTCATTGCTGAACCTCCTCAGAGAAATTGGTGGTTGGATCAGGAGTTGAACTTGAGCGCGATCAACGGACCCGCGCCGCCGTCCTCGTCGAGCAGGTCGTGGGCGGTGAATCCCCAGCGTTGCGTGGCCACGAGCAACATCTGGCGTTGCTCCATGTACTTGTAGGGATTCGTTTCCGCGGTCATGCCGCGGCGATTGCCGAACGTGGCCGCCAGCCGCATGTCGCCCAACAGGCAGCCGTAGGCGCCGGCCTGCGTGGTCAGCGTCTTGTTCAGCGCTTCGGCGAACACCACGGGGATGCCGAGGAACTGCTGTTGCAGGCCGCCGGCCGTGTCGTCCTTGGTGTTGCCGCCGGCCGCGTAGGCCAGCCGCGCCATGCTCGCGTAGAACGCGGGCTTGCTGATGTACCAGGCCGCGCCTTCCTCGGCGAAGCTGGGCAACATGCCGAGCATGCTGGTGAAGTCGTCCATGTCCAACTCATTCCAGGTCGTGTTGCCGCTGATCGTCGTATAGACGGAGTTGGCGTAGGCGGCGTCCTGGAGCTTCGCCATGACCCCCCACACGCCGTGGGAGCTGGCGACGCCGGTTCCGTTGAAGCAGACCGTGTCCTCGTTCTTCGCCAGGCGATAGGCGAAGTCCTCGACGAGCATGTCAGCGATGCTGACGATCGCGTCTTCTTCGAGGTTCTTGGACCAACGGAACTTGGTCCCCCAGTCGACCACCCGCAGGCTGAAGCTGGTGGCCGTCGCCTCGCTTTCGGTGATGTCGCTGGGAACTTCCGAGAGGGGGTAGACCGCGCTGCCCGTCAGCGGGCGGGGCCAGAGGGCGTGGTCGGTCGACATGGGCACCACGCGGGCTGAGCGGCGGATGACGCCGTATTGCAGCCGCAGCTTGGCGATCGCCGCCTCGATCATGGTCGGCACGAACAGGCCGCCCTTGGCGTCGTCGCTGGCGATCTGGCCCAGTTGCAGCAGGTCCTGCCCCTCGGCCGATTGGCACCATTCCTTGGCCGCCCGCATCTTCGCGGTCGGCTCGCGCATGCCGAGCAGCATCCCGAGCGTCCACATGCCGGCCGCGTGGGCCTGCTCGTCGTCGGCGAAGTGCTTGGTCTCGAACTTTCGCGGGGCGTACTGGCCGTGGTAGCCGACGCGGGAGAAGGTCTTGGCCTCGGCGCCGTCCTCACCGACGTCCGTCAACGCGGGCCGCGGCGGCTGCACGTTCGGACGGGTGGCGAAGGCCGCGGCCTTGTCCTTCCGCTCCCAGATTTCGATGCGCTTTTGGAGCTTCTCGGCCTGGGCCAGCTTGGACTCGGCCTCTTTCTCTTGCTCCTCGCCAAACTCCTCGGCCGACAACAGTTTGTCGGCTTCCGCCATCGCGGCGGCGTGCTGCTCGCGCAGCGCCTGAATCGTCTCAGCCATGAATTGCGACCCCCTCGCCGCACCGATCGGGGAGTCCAGCCTGCCAAGGGCCAAGAGAAACCGGCGCGGCCACGTAGAAAGTGACCGTGAAGAATTGCGCCGGATTAAGTCGAGTTGTGTGACCTACTCTTTTAGCTTAGCCGACTTCCAACGAGCCGTCAAACGACGATGCCGCAGCGCCAGCATGTTCGAGCCCACCGGCTTCGGTCCAGGCTCCTCGTCGAAGCGGAGCGACACATAACGCTCCACCCAGTTCAGCAGCCGGTTTCGCACGATATCCCGTGGCTCGCCGAGAAAGGCGTCGGACAGCAAGGCGGTCGCTTGGCGAACGAGCTGGTCGGGCAGGCCCTCGAGCGAGAAGTGCGAGAGCAGCCCGTCGACGGCGTCGCCCGTGTCCACGATGTCGCTGGCGTGAATCCGCAGTGGGCGAATCAACGGAGGCAGCGGGTCGCCATTCTCGTCGCGCATCCGCTTGCCGTCGCGGTCGAGCCTCCACTCCTCTTGCAGGCGAATCACCACGGAACTACTGAGGGCGTCCGGGTCGCTCTCGGCGAGCCCCATGACATAATCCCCCAGCGGCCGGCCGCCGCCAGGCGGCTCTTGCAGGGCCGTCTTGTTGAAATGCAGGTCGGCCCGCACGCGGTCGCCGTCGAGGCGCGGATTCTTCGCCCGGCCGAGGAATTTTCCTAGCCCGTCGGCCGACAGCGTGGGGTGGGTGAAGCGAGATTTCGTGCCCGCTGGGTTCGCCCGCATCAGCGACACGAGGGACTTGAGCCCCTTCACGTCGAATTCGCCGCGGCGGCTCTTGAGCACGCCTGTTTGGGCCACCACGTAGCCGTAGAGAACTCCGGCCTCTCCGGCCTTGCGGTCCACGCCCTGGGGAGCGCCGGAAATGTCCGCCCGGAACCAGCCGTCCGTTTGGCGTTCAAGCAACGTGTCCATTCAATCTCTCTCCTGCCACTGGGGCGGTCTGTTGTTGCTCGGGACGAATCGCCACCGCCGGCTTGGGCGGGTTCCGCTGCTCATAGGGCAACAGCAGGTCTCCGGCCGGAATCATGTTGCTCTGCACGCGGTACACGTCGCCGGCCGGCCCGATCGGCTCCCAATTCTCGAACCGATGGACTTGGTTCACGTTCAGGAATCCCTTTTCGAGGCCCAGCCCGTACGCCTCGAAACGACTCTTGATGTCGGTCATCAAGAGCGCCT
>ERZ650303.406-NODE-406-length-13049-cov-4.857627_pt1 | contig 13049 bp, 12 predicted proteins | sample MGYA00376239_ERZ650303 | MGnify/ENA primary metagenome ERZ650303 (study PRJEB26733, sample SAMN07839262) | wastewater metagenome | biome: small river; feature: stream; material: water | place: USA: North Carolina | collected 2016-04-05 ... | reverse complement strand
GCCGCTACCTGTTTATTCAGCTAGACGACACCACGCAAAACTGGGGCCCCATCCGTTCAACCATGGGCGTCAGCAAGCTGGTCAGCTTTGGCCCGCAGCCTGCCAAAGTGCCAGCTGAGTTCATCGCATTTTTAAAAGACGCACCACCCGAAACCCTAGAGCGCATGTTTGCGCCCGGTGACAACGTGCAAGTTGCCAGCGGCCCGCTGCAAGGGTTAGAAGGCAAATACATCGCCCATGATGGCGAAACGCGTGCTTTTGTATTGGTCGATTTGTTAGGGCAACCGCAAAAGCTGCGCATGGCTGTGGAGAGCTTGCGCGTGTTAAATAATTGAATTTTATGATTCTCATAGTTGACAAAATGGATATTTTGTAAATAATGAGAATCAGTATGTCAGATTCATCCCCCCCCGATACCAAGCAAACCCTAGCGGCGCTTCAGGCGTTTGGTGCTCAGTTGCGCGCCCAGCGTAAAGCCCTCAAAGTCAATGCCACAGTGGCCGCAGAAGCCGCGGGCATTTCTCGTGTCACGCTGCATCGCATTGAAAAAGGCGAGTCATCAGTCACGATGGGGGCGTGGGCAAATGTTGCGGCAGCTTTAGGCATGCAGTTCAATCTGGAACAGCAGCAACTACGCTACGCACCGACAAACAACAGCCCTGCAAAAGGTTGGTGGCCCGTGCGCATTGCGCTTGCCGACTATCCGCAACTCAAGGCCTTGGCATGGCAGGTGCAGGGCACCGACCAATTGACCCCCGCCGAGGCCCATGACATCTACGAGCGCAATGCGCGCCACATCAATGAAGCAGCGATGAGCCTGAACGAGCAAGAGCTTCGCCAAGCCCTCCAAGCCGCCTTTGGCAAAAAAGTTGAACATGTTTAAGCGCCCTCATCACCAACGCATCGCGCATGTATTGGCAGCACTTAACAGTGATGTACTGGCCCAGCACCATTGCTGGTTTGGTGGCGGTACCTGCATTGCCTTGCGCTATGGCGAATACCGAGAGTCGGTAGACATTGACTTTTTAATTTCAGATGCCGCAGGCTACCGCGAAATACGTCAAATGCTCACCGGTGCACAAGGCCTTGCACCCATCGTGCGCCCAGGGGCCATGCCTTTGCAGCTTGCGCGTGATGTGCGTGCAGATCAATACGGCATTCGCACGCAGGTGCTGATGAATGGCCACGCTATTAAGTTTGAAATCGTGCGTGAAGCACGCATAGAGCTACAAACGCCCACACCACCAGACCAAGTTTGCGGTGTCTCTACCCTGACTGTGCTTGACTTAGCCACCAGTAAATTGCTAGCCAATGCAGACCGGCAAGCCGACGACGGCGTATTCAGCCGCGACCTCATTGACCTAGCCATGATGAACCTCAGCATCGTGCAACTACGCGCAGCGGTAGACAAAGCCAGCCAAGCCTATGGTTTGTCCATCTGCCGCGACTTGGCAAAAGCCATAGATCGTGCAGAGCAACGGGTGGGGTGGCTAGACCGCTGCATGCAAGCCATGGCCATCGAAACACCCAAAGCCGTTGTGTGGCAAAAAATACGCAACCTTCGGCGAGTGCTGCCATAAACACCCGTCCAAGACAAGATTTATCAAAGTTCAAACTTCCAAATTTGTCATTTTCAGTAGATAATCAAAGGCTTCACTTTTGAGTGATAGGCGGTAGCGTGCCTGCGTCAAATCTGTTAACAAAAGTTCGTGCCCATACAAGCCTCGTCCTCTTTACCGCAGCACATTGCCATCATCATGGACGGCAATGGTCGCTGGGCCCAAAAGCGCCACATGCCGCGCACTGTGGGGCATGCCAAAGGTGCGGCGGGCGTCAAGGCGCTGGTGGAGTATTGTGCAAAGCAGGGCATCAAGTGCCTGACCCTCTTTGCCTTCAGTACCGAAAACTGGAGCCGCCCAGCTGAAGAAGTCAGCACCCTCATGGGCCTGTTTGTGCAGTATCTTGAAAAAGAAATGGCCGCACTTGCCGCCGCAGGCGTGCGCCTAAAGGTTATTGGCCATGTCGATGGCTTTGCGCCCGAGCTGCAAACCCGCATACGCGCTGCCGAGGCGGCCACCCAACACAACCAAGCCATCACTCTGTGCGTGGCTGCCAACTATGGCGGCCAGTGGGATGTGGTGCAGGCTGTTAAAAACTGGCAAACTGCCAACCCTACGCTTAATGCAAGCCACCTCACGCAAGACCAGCTGGCGCAGCACCTCAGCACCGCAGGCATGCCTGAAGTTGACTTGCTCATCCGCACAGGTGGCGAGCAGCGCATCAGCAACTTTTTGCTGTGGCAAGCGGCCTATGCCGAGCTGTACTTTACCGACACTCTGTGGCCCGAGTTTGACGAGGCAGAGCTAAGCAAAGCCTTGCATTGGTATGCCACCCGCGAGCGCCGTTTTGGCAAAGTAACCCATTCACACCTAGAAAAAGCCGCATGACAGAACAAACCGTAAGCCACTACGAAGACGACGAAATAAGCCTGCTAGACATCTTGGTCACCTTGGCTGAGTCATGGAAGCTGTTGGTGTTTGGGCCGCTCATCGCGGGCGTGTTGGCTGGCGCTTTGAGCTTTTTGTGGCCTAAAACGTTCGAGTCAACCGCCATTGTTCGATTGACCGAGGCTGAGGTGGCACTGGTGGGGGCCGCTCCAGTGTTAGACCCGCTCATTGAGAAGTTTGGTTTACTGCCTCAGTTTGATGGCAACCAAGAAGATGCCCGCGCTTATTTAGCCAAAAAAATGGCTGGCAAGTTTGATAAGAAAACAGGTTTATCCACCATTACCGTCATTGCCGCTACTCCCGAGCGCGCGCAAGCCATGGGTGCGGCTGCCATTGATGTCTTGCTACTAGAGCTATTACCCAAGGGTAAAAACAAAGACCAAGTAGAGCAAACCATTCGCAGCAACGAAGTCGTCATTGCCAACATTGCCGATGCAGTTGAGCAGCTCAAAAAGCAAATGGGTAAGTCAGGGCAAAACGACGCGGGGCTAGAGGTGGTTATGAAGCACTATGCCTCTTTGACTGCTGATATGGCTCGCAAAGAGCTAGAAAACATTGAGCTAAGAAAAAACTTGACTATTAAAGGCTCTGAGGTGTTTCTGCTGCAGCCTAGCTTGCCGCAACGTGAATCATCGCCTAATCGAGTTTTGGTTGTATTAATGGCCTCGTTTGCTGTACTTTTTGTGCTTTTGTTGTTTGTTTCTATTCGAAAAGCGTACCGTGTCGCTGCGCGAGATGAGGGTGCAACGTTGAAAATTGCTCTGATCAGGCGGCACTTGGGATTCAAGGCTGAGTAACCATGTGTAAAAATTTGCAGATTTAGAGCTAGAAATGAAACATCCTAAATTACGGTTGCTTTTCATCACAAAGAATATTGAAATTGCATTGTTTGTAATTGAAAATGGCGTCGATAGAATTTTTGTTGATTTGGAGTTATTGGGAAAGGTAGAGCGCCAAGGGCATTTGAATACTGTCATCAGTCGCCATTCGCCTGAAGACATCAGTTTGCTTCGTCCGTTTCTGCCTCATGGATCCTTGTTAGTTCGGCTTAACCCAGTTAATTCCAACACAGAAACTGAGGTGAATGATGCAATTCAGCGCGGGGCTGATGTGTTGATGCTTCCCATGTTTCGTGGTGTAGACGAGGTTCGAAGGTTTTGCAAGGCTGTCAATTCGAGGGTAAAGGTCTGCTTGTTGGTTGAGACTGTAGATTCCATGGAAAATCTGGCTGAATGTGTTGAGGTGCCTGGTGTTGATGAAGTCCATATTGGTCTAAACGACCTTCATCTTGAGATGGGGTGCCACTTCATGTTCGAACCGCTGGTGTCAGGACACGTTGAGCGAATGACCGAGACACTCAAAAAAACAGGCGTTCCATTTGGAATTGGCGGTTTAGCGCGTGTGGGTGAGGGCATGCTTCCGGCGGAAATGCTTTTGTCGGAACACGCCCGTCTTGGATCGACCTGCGCCATTCTTTCTCGGACATTCCATCGGCAAGCTGGCAGTGTCGAAGAAATTCAGGCTCAAATGAACTTTGCAGATGAAGTGCAAAAGTTGCGTATGGCATATGAAGCGAGCTGCAGCAGCACAATGGAAGAGCTCAATTTGCAACATGAAACGGTGAAAGCGGTTGTCGCTGACATCGCCGCGAAACAGCCAAATCGTAAACAACAGGAACTGCGTGTCCTCTGAAGGTGGGGCTCGCATAGGTCGGTGGGCTATCGGTGCAGCCACCCTCGTTGGTGCTACTTTGTTGGCTGGCAGGGTCAGCGGACTTTTCCGAGAAATTCAACTGGCTACAGCTTTTGGTGTGTCGGTTGCAGCTGACGTTGCCGTACTCTTACTGACGCTTCCGGACTTGCTGGTTAATTTGGTCTTATCTGGTGGATTGAGTGCAGCACTTATTCCTCGCTTGCGTGCACTGCCTTTTCAGTCTGCACAAGCCCTCAGTCGTCAGACGCTTCTCTTCGTTTCTATCTTGTTTGGCTTGATGGCTTTGATTCTTGTCTTTTTGCCTGGCGTATGGTTTTCGCTTTTGGCTCCAGGGCTTGCATTAAGTGCCATGCCTTCAACCGCAGCGATTGTTGCGACCTCCATTGCACTTCCGCTGGCTGCTGCCACTGGTGTCACAAGTGCCAGTTTGAACTCGCAGCAACAATTCCTTGTAGCAGGTTGTGGCACGCTGATTTTTAATCTGATCGTTATCACGGCGCTGGCATCTGGCGAGTATTTAGCCCAAGACCCTTTATTTATTTTGGGGATTGGCATCGCCACAGGGGCAGCCCTGCGGCTATTGAGCCAGTGGGTTACTCTCCCTCGCGCTTGGCTTTGGGGGCCAATAACGCCATCTGCATTTGATTCAATTTTTATTCGTGGGTTCTTTGCCACAGCGGCAACGGCCTCTTTGATGCTTTTGGTGCCTGTTGTTGTGCGGGCATTTGCATCAACCATCAGTCCAGGTGCCATAGCGGCTTTGAATTACGCTACAAAATTGGTTGAGCTTCCAGCAGGGGTCTTAGTCACTTCACTGGCGACAGTGGCATTGGTTCGGTTAAGCGCTCACTACGCGAGTGGAGATCGGCTGGCAGCCAAGCAAACCTTGCACAACGGTCTGAAGCGCGCACTCACCAACGCGGTTGGAGCAGGTGTATTGATTGCTTACTTTGCCGATCCGCTGGTTGAGCTGGCCCTTGGTAGGGGGGCGATGGATTCAACGGCCATCGCCAGAGTTGTGAGCCTGACACAGTTGCTGATGGTCGGTTTGCCATTCCTTGCATTGTCCAGTATGGCAATGGCAGATTTAAATGCTAAAGAGCAACCATGGGTGATTTTCAAAGTCACCATCATTTGTTTGTTTTTGCTTCCGGTATTGGCTCTGCCAGGTATTTGGAATCAGTCAGAGGGGCTATTGGTTGCTTCCATTGTCGTATTTCAAGTGATCCATGCGCTATGGTTGGCTATTAAGTGCGGTTTATTTTCAGAAAATTTGATTGGCTGGCTAGATAAGAGACTGATGCTCAGTATGTTGGTCATCGCCTTTGTGACTTGCTCAGCCGTTCTGATGGAGCATCTTCTGAAACCTGTTTTCAAAAGCCAAATCCTTTGGCATGCCCTATTCGCCTTTTGCTGCGTAGCTGCAATCATTGCCACGTCACAAAGGGTTTTGGTGCATAAAAATTCAACCGAAAGTGAAAAGTGACTAAGCGACTGATTGATATTTTGTTATCAATGATGGCACTTCTTATTTTGATGCCATTACTTCTGATAACAGCAGCATTCATTCGCTTGCAAGATGGTGGCCCCAGTTTGTTTGGTCAGCAACGTGTAGGTAAAGATGGCCAAAGTTTTCTCATGTGGAAATTTAGAAGTATGGTCATGAACGCAGAAAGCCATGGCGGCTTTTCGACTGCTGATGGAGATCCACGCATTACTCCAGTCGGCAGATTCATCAGAAGAACCAGCCTGGATGAGTTGCCTCAATTGTTGAATGTTCTTGTTGGTGATATGAGCATCGTTGGGCCGCGCCCAGACGTGCCCGCGCAACGCAGTCTCTACACCGAAGATGAGTGGATGGTCAGGCACAGCGTTCGTCCAGGCATCACAGGGCTTGCGCAATCGACCATGCGTTCTGAGGCTACAACAGAGCAACGAAAAGCGATGGACTTGGAGTACGCAAACAATGCTTCGCTTACGCTTGACGCTCGAATCATCTTGATGACCATTAAGCAAGTCATCTTCAAAGGCGGAAACTGAAATGTGTGGAATTTTTGGTTATTACCACCGCGATGGTCGTTCACTAGAGGCAGACGTACTGGCTGCAATGGGTGAAGCTATTCGTCACCGAGGTCCAGACGATAGGGGCGTCTACGCCACAAAAGGCATGGCGATTGGTAACCAGCGTTTGTCGATCATTGACTTGCAAGGTGGCCATCAGCCTTTTGTATCTGATGATGGGCAAATTATTGTTGTTCAAAATGGTGAAATTTTTAACCACATTGAACTTGCGCAAGACTTGGCTCGAGCAGGTCACCCTTGTCGCACGCATTCAGATACCGAGGTGCTTTTGCGCCTATACGAATCTGAAGGAATGGGTTTCCTGCACAAACTCAATGGCATGTTTGCCTTTGCCATCATCGACAAGCGTGAGCAAGCCCTTTATATCGTGCGTGATCGCATAGGCGTCAAACCACTTTATGTGCATGACGACGGTCGACAGCTGACATTTGCATCCGAGATTAAATCCATCTTGAAGGCGGGCATGCCTAAGCCTGCGATGGATAAAGAAGCTTTGCATCATTACCTGAGCTTCAACTATGTGCCAGCACCCTACACCCTGTATGAAGGAATCAAGCACCTGATGCCGGGTCATGTCATGAAAGTAACATGTGACGGATCCAAGACCTGGCGCTGGTGGAACTTGGCAGATGTGCAACCCGTGCACGGACGCAGCGAGGCGGACTGGATCGAGGAATTTAACGCCATCATTGACGACGCCGTTCGGCTGCGTTTGCGCTGCGACGTGCCTTTTGGTGCATTTTTGTCAGGCGGGGTCGACTCCAGTACGGTCGTTGGACTGATGGCTCGGCACATGACAGAGCCAGTCAAAACATTCTGTATTGGCTTCCACGATCCGCGATATGACGAGTCAGGTTTTGCGCAAGCCGCCGCAGATCGGTTTGGTACCGAACACACGATGGAACGGGTGGAGCCCGACATGCTAGATTTGTGGCCCATGGCGACTTATCACTGTGACCAGCCGCATGGCGATGTTTCGTTTTTGCCCACATACCGTGTGTCTGAACTCGCTGTGCGCGATGTCAAAGTGGTCCTCACCGGGGATGGTGCAGATGAGCTCTTTGCAGGGTATGACAAATACAAAGATTTTTTCGCTCAGCCCGATATTGCGGCCTTGGACGACAACACATTTCAGCGTCGCTACTTTGACAGCATTTCACTCTTTAGCGCAGAGGGCAAACGTAACCTTTATGGAGCAGAGATGCATGCTGGGGCTGGCCGGCTGGATTCTTTTGATGTGGCTAAACCTTGGTTTGGCGCTGTTCCACATCAAGACCGTATCAACCAAGCATTGTTTCTTGATATGCAACTGCTTTTGTCGGGTAACAACCTTGTTAAACCTGATCGGATGGGGATGGCTGTTTCGTTGGAGGCCCGCACACCTTTTCTCGACTATCGCATGATGGAGTTTGCCTTTCGAATGCCGGGCGACCTGAAGTTGCGCGGTGGCGAGACCAAGTACATCTACAAAAAGGCTGTTGCCGGATTAATTGGCGATGACCTAGCTTATCGTAAGAAGCAGATGTTTACTGTGCCCGTGGGCGACTGGTTCCGCCGCGAGAAGGTCGCTTACTGCGAACAAAGTTTTGCAATGTTGCAAGGCTTGGACGGGTTGATCGACGTTGCCCAAGCTAATCGAATGTTGGTAGAGCACATTGCCGGCACACGTAACCAAACTCGTGAAATTCGCGCGTTGGTCTCGCTGTCTCATTGGGTAGATCGTTGCTGAGGTGATGCTGTTGGAACGTGTCCTAGGTTTTGTGTTGATCTCGTATTTGTACGTTAGGCAAGATACATGATCCTTCTGGTGGCCTATGGCGGCGGGCACGTTGCGATGCTCGTACCCATAGCGCAGACTCTCACAGCGGAGGGGCGGCCTTTCATCTTCCTCGCGTTAACCACTGCTAAGTCTGTCTTGGATAGGCTTGGCATACCTTCGATCGGTTTTTGCGACCTTCCAGAAGCAACAGATTCAGATGCGCAGAGGTGGGGTATTGAACTTGCAGGTGACTTGCCAGATGGGGGGCCTGTTTCATCTGAAGAAACTGTTGCATACCTTGGAGCCAGCTTCCGCGACCTAGTTGATGAATATGGCGAACTCGACGCTAGGCGACGATATTCAGAAACAAAGCGTCAAGCTTTTCTGCCAGTTGCAACAATGCGTCGCTTCATTGAACGGATCAGCCCCGATCTAGTCGTGGCAACTAACTCTCCTCGCGCGGAACGGGCTGCAATATTAGCTGCCGGCCAGCTAGGAATACCGTCAGTCTGTGTTGTGGATTTGTTTGCGATACAGGAAGTCCAATGGATCGGTCAGCCTGGCTATGCCACACGTGTTTGTGTGCTGAATAACTCAGTTCGTGACAGACTCTTGGCGCATGGACGAGATGCTCATGAAATTGCTGTGACGGGAAATCCTGCATTTGACCAACTTAGAGCCCCTGAGAATATTCAAGCTGGTGCACAACTGCGGCGCGAACGTGGCTGGGATGATGGTAAGAAAATTATTCTATGGGCTTCACAGATCGAGCCTCTAAAGCACCCGTTTGTTGATTTGTTGGGTGATCCTACTTTGCCATGTCGTGTCGAACAATATTTGCGTGAGATAGTAACTGCTGATGAAAATTTACGTTTAGTTGTGCGTTATCACCCAAGCGAACGAAATGTTTTTAATCCGGCAAATAGAGTTGATTTCAGTCCTTTGTCGGAGCCTATTGCAACGTTGTTACATGCCGTTGATGTAGTTGTTGTTACTGCTTCAACCGTTGGACTTGAGGCCGCACTATCGGGTCGGCCTGTCATCAGTGTAGATTTGTCTGTATTCACACCAGACACCCAATACGCTTCAATGGGAATTTCGACTGGCGTAACCGATTTGAGCGAATTAAAAATGGCGTTGAACAAATCACTCGCATCCGTCGCTCCGGTGATGATGCGAGGTCAATCAAGCAATTCATCCGCAAAGAATGTTTTGCAAGTTATAAATAGTCTTTTAATTCAATAAGACTTCAGAGAAATTCACGATTTGGCGAGGTGTAAGTGTTGTGAAAAAATACTAAACTCAGGTAATTCGATAATATGTATGGCATCCCATACGCAAGGTGAAAATTTTTAATTTTGTGAAAGTTGATATGTCTGTAATTTATGTTGTTGGGGCGGGACAGTTGGGTAGCAGGCACCTCCAGGCACTCAAGGGTGTTAAGTATTCCTTAGATATCCGGGTAATTGATCCTTCGGAATTATCCTTGCAAATCGCAAAGGAGCGATATGAGTCTGTCCCAAATGGGCAGCAGCATCAGGTGTCGTTCAGTACAAGTTTTGATCGCGCCGATGCTGTGGATGTTGCGATTGTTGCGACTAATTCCGATGTTCGCAGCAAAGCACTTGGGAGTCTTTTTGATGCGTCTAATACCAAGCTTTTGGTGCTTGAAAAGTTGCTGTTCAACCAGCGTGCTGACTATGCAGAAATAGAGAGAAAATTGGCGGATACAGGTGCTAAAGCATGGGTAAATTGCCCCATGCGTGTGATGCCGATATATGAGCAAATCAGAGCAAGCATTACAAAGACTCCGATCTCTTATCGCGTCACTGGAAGTCAGTTTGGTCTCGTGACAAATGCAATTCACTATATCGATCATGTAGCGCACCTTTGCGGCTGCACGGAATTTGAACTTGATACAAGCGGATTAGATCGTAATCCGATTCCAAGCAAACGACCTGGATTCCTTGAGTTAAATGGGACTCTTGTTGCGCGCTTCGCTGATGGTAGTCGCTGTGAAATCAACTGTTATCCAACAGGGACAGCGCCTGTTGTGGTGGAAATATTCAACGAAAAAAATCGCTATGTGGTTAGGGAGTCAGAAAGCAAGCTTTGGCACTCTGGCGAAAGCACAAACTGGGCTTGGCTTGAGCAGGCTGCGCCTATCCCCTATCAAAGCCAAATTACCACAGAAGTAATTGAATCACTACTCAGTACGGGTGATTGCGGCCTGACGCCTTATGCGACATCTTCGCGAATTCACTTGCAGTTGCTAGACCCATTGCTGGAACTTGTTCGATCGCACTCTGCAGAAGCGACTGGGTATCCTTTTACCTGAGCTGTGAGAATGCGCCATCGTTACTTGCTGTACTTTGCAATATAAATTAAGAGAGAAGAATAATGAGTCAATCCACCATATTACTTGTCGGCTCAGGCCCGATGGCTATTGAGTATGCAAAGATATTTAAATCTTTAGGAGTTGCATTGGTAGTCGTGGGGCGAGGAAAATCTTCGGCTGATAAATTCACTTCAGAAACGGGGCTGCCCGTCTCACTTGGTGGCATCGACGCATGGTTGGCTGATGCAAAAAATGAGTTGCCTCAGCATGCTGTCGTGGCTGTTGGTGAAAAATGGATTGGCGCTGCTGCAAAAAAGTTGATGGACTGCGGTGTCCGTCACTTGCTGCTTGAGAAACCAGGCGGCCATGATGCAGCCGATATTCGTTCCGTGCATGCGAAAGCAAATGAGACTGGCGCTGCGGTATATGTTGGCTATAACCGGCGCTTTTACGCCGCCGTTGAGGCAGCGAAAAAAATAATCCAGGAAGATGGTGGTGTTACTTCGTTCAACTTCGAGTTCACTGAGTGGGGTCATGTTATTTCGGCCATCGAGAAAGAGGAGGGTGTTAAAGAGCAGTGGTTCCTATCCAACTCTACACACGTGATCGATTTGGCTTTTTACTTGGGCGGAACTCCGGCAAAGTTATCAGCGTATTCAACGGGGCGGCTTGACTGGCACCCAGTTGCGTCTGTTTTTGCAGGCGCTGGGCGGACTGCCGCTGGTGCGATTTTTTCATATCAGGCAAATTGGGAAGCCCCTGGGCGCTTTAGCGTCGAGATGCTAACGCGTAAGCACAGACTCATATTCCGCCCACTCGAAAAACTCCAAATTCAAAAGATCGGCAGCGTGGCTGTCGAAATGGTGGAAATCGACGACAGCTTGGATAAAGATTTCAAGCCCGGGCTCTACAAGCAGGCAGAGGCATTCGTTGGTGAGCGCACCGATGTGCTACCGACAATTTCAGACCAGGTGGAGATGCTTGATTGGTACCTCAGAATTCGTGGCGACGGGAACTAACTGTTGAGCGGAACTGAATCTCAACGAGGCAGCGAAAGGTCCTTACTTTGTCTCTATTACCCTCAGCAACTGTTGCCTGGACTGGCCGCAGTGATGAGCTACAGGAGGCATGTCAAGACGGAAGTGAAAGCACCCTTAACAGTTCTTGTATGGAGTCATCCGGCGACTGAACGTAAGGCGAGAGAGAGACGTCTGCAAGCCTTCAAGGCGTTGCTTGGCGGGTTCCCATGGGTAACGCTTTGCTTCCCGGAGCAACACGAAGTCAAGTCTCACCTCTCGCACAACTCGCGAGTAATGAAAAAAGCCAAGTATCTTCGGGGCAAGTTTGGGCAAGATGCTTTTGCTGCTGTGTACTACGCGCATGACATCAGTGCCGACTTCATTGCACAGTCAGCGATGCAAGCATATCCAAATGCATCGCGCGTTTGCTTTGGTGATGCGCTCGGCGTGGTCTATAGCAACGATTACTTTACCGGCCAGACCTACCCCGTTGGTGCTGTCGATGCATTAAGTAGGCCAATGCGGACAATTCGAAATCTTTTATTTCGACTAAAAAGGACTTGTACGCTGCCTTCTAGTAAACGTCGCTTGGAAGCCGAGCATACTGTGCTGATTCTCCCTTGTGACCCCAATGGTGATTTCTTACGCGGAAAGCAAATGCTGCTGGTCGACAAACCATCGTTGACCGAAGTGCTTAACACCCTGTCCGAGTCTGCTGGCGTATCAGTCAATGGAAAATACAGCACAAGTGCTGCCCGACAAGACACTGCAGTGATACTGCTAGGTTCATATTCCGAATCTAAGCTGACAACTGAGGATCAGGAGCGAGCGCTCTATGTGCAAGCAGTCCATAAACATATCGGGAAAAATCAGAAAATTGTGCTGAAGCCACATCCCGCCTCTAAAGCTGAGAAAGCCTTGCTCATTCAAAAGGCTTTGTCTGAAGCCTACGCGGTAGAAATCGACGACTACGACGAGATGCCAGTAGAATATATTCCTGCGCTAGCTGAATTTAACTGCATTATTTCATTTTCATATTCATCAGTGTCGCTAAAGTATCTATACGGGATCGATGTGTTACACGCGTTGACGGATGAGATGATCAAGACCTATTTTCCGCTCAAGTCTTGGTTATGGATGCGAAATAGTAACGATCTTTATCTGAGTCAGTTAATTGCAATAAGCGATTGCAAGGCCGTAAACACAAGCCAATCTGCAACGAACTGATCTTCAACTAACAGTGCTATATTGGCGGGTAAGTTGCAATGCAATCAAATATAACAAGAAAGCGAAAATGAACTGGTCAAGCATAATTCAGGCAGACGCTCGACTAATAAATGTCAACCCTAAAGAAATCTGGCTTTACAGAGATCTTGTTCGTTTATTTGTCTGGCGCGACTTCGTTTCTGTATATAAACAAACAGTTCTCGGTCCGCTGTGGTTTGTATTTCAACCATTGATCACGACGGTGGTGTATACAGTTGTCTTCAGCAAAATTGCTCGTATATCAACCAACGATGTGCCTCCGTTCCTTTTTTATATGGTTGCAGTATTGCCTTGGAATTATTTTTCTTCTTGCCTAACCACAACGTCAAATACTTTTCTCAGCAATGTAGGTTTATTTGGAAAAA
>ERZ650303.403-NODE-403-length-13109-cov-19.779301_pt1 | contig 13109 bp, 11 predicted proteins | sample MGYA00376239_ERZ650303 | MGnify/ENA primary metagenome ERZ650303 (study PRJEB26733, sample SAMN07839262) | wastewater metagenome | biome: small river; feature: stream; material: water | place: USA: North Carolina | collected 2016-04-05 ... | reverse complement strand
ACGAATGGCGTAACGATGGCCACACTGTCTCCTCCTGAGACTCAGCGAAGTTGAAGTGTTTGTGAAGATGCAATCTCCCCGCGGCAAGACGGAAAGACCCCATGAACCTTTACTGTAGCTTTGCATTGGACTGTGATCCGGTTTGTGTAGGATAGCTGGGAGGCTTTGAAGTGGTGACGCTAGTTGCCATGGAGCCGACCTTGAAATACCAGCCTGATCTGATTGCGGTTCTAACCTACACCCATGAATCTGGGTGGGGGACCGTGCATGGTAGGCAGTTTGACTGGGGCGGTCTCCTCCTAAAGAGTAACGGAGGAGTACGAAGGTACGCTAGGCTCGGTCGGAAATCGAGCTGATAGTGCAATGGCAAAAGCGTGCTTAACTGCGAGACCCACAAGTCGAGCAGGTGCGAAAGCAGGTCATAGTGATCCGGTGGTTCTGTATGGAAGGGCCATCGCTCAACGGATAAAAGGTACTCTGGGGATAACAGGCTGATACCGCCCAAGAGTTCATATCGACGGCGGTGTTTGGCACCTCGATGTCGGCTCATCTCATCCTGGGGCTGTAGCCGGTCCCAAGGGTATGGCTGTTCGCCATTTAAAGAGGTACGTGAGCTGGGTTTAAAACGTCGTGAGACAGTTTGGTCCCTATCTGCCGTGGGCGTTGGAAGTTTGAGGGGGCCTGCTCCTAGTACGAGAGGACCGGAGTGGACATACCTCTGGTGTACCGGTTGTGATGCCAATTGCATTGCCGGGTAGCTAAGTATGGAAGAGATAACCGCTGAAAGCATCTAAGCGGGAAACTCGCCTCAAGATGAGACTTCCCTCGGGACTTGATCCCGCTAAAGGGTCGTGGAAGACCACCACGTTGATAGGCTGGGTGTGGAAGCGCAGTAATGCGTTAAGCTAACCAGTACTAATTGCCCGTGCGGCTTGACCCTATAACCTTGAATCAAGGTTAGACAAGCTCTAAGAATCAATTATTTGCAGCTACTGCAATCACAACATTCAAAGTCGGTATACAACCTAGGTGCCCTAACCGGCCCTATACCCTTCTCCAGATACGGTCTGTTGACCTCAAAACCCAACAGACCACCCCCTTTGCTTGGCGGCAATAGCCTTTCGGACCCACCCCTTCCCATCTCGAACAGGACCGTGAAACGAATGAGCGCCAATGATAGTGAGCATCTCGCTCGCGAAAGTAGGTCACCGCCAGGCACCCCATTCCAAAACCCCATCCTATCTTTTTAGGGTGGGGTTTTTAGTTTTGCGCGCATGATTTATTATCTTTGCTCTTCATCATTGATGATCTTTCTGGATCCCTCTTTCGGAGCAGTTCATGATCGACTATAAAAACGGTATATATGCGGTAGATTCAGACTACGTCCGTCCGATACTCGATGCGATTCATCTGATTGAAGATCATGGCGAAGTGGCCATTATTGATACCGCCCATAACGGTGCCTGGCCGCAAGTTGAAAAGGCTTTGCTGGAGATCGGCCGCAAGCCCGAGGATGTGAAGTGGCTGATATTGACCCATGTGCATCTGGATCATGCCGGTGGTGCTGGTCTGTTTATGTCCAAACTCCCGAATGCCACCTTGGTGGTGCATGAGCGTGGTGCGCGCCATATGGCCGACCCGAGTAAGCTCTATGCAGGGGTTGAAGTGGTTTATGGGAAGGAAAACGCCAAGCGCCTCTATGGTGACTTGCTGCCAGTTTCCGAATCGCGCATCCAGATCGGCAAGCACGGCGACAAACTTGCCCTAGGGGAGCGTACGCTGGAGATTCTGGATACACCGGGACATGCGCGGCACCATATCAGCATTGTTGATCACACCGCTCAGGGCATTTTCTCAGGCGATACCTTCGGTTTGTCGTATCGTGAGCTAGATGTTGGTGGCAAGGCATTTATTTTTCCGACAACGACGCCGGTGAATTTTGAACCGCAAGCAATGCACGCATCGATTGAACTGATGCGCTCGTTTAAGCCCAAGGGCATTTACCTGACACACTACAGTCAGGTGACCGAAGTGGATAAGTTGGCGGATGATCTGCATCGTCATATTGATGCGCTAGTGGCCATGACCCATCAGGCACCGGGTCAGGGTGAGACGCGGCAACAGGCAATCCAGACCGCCATGACCGCTTATTTGCTGGCGGAGGCTCGGGCGCATGGTTGCACGCTGCCCGATGCGCAAATCAAGGAGATCTTCGCCACAGATCTGGACTTGAATGCACAGGGCCTGGCCTACTGGAAAGCGCAAGAAGAGAAAAAGGCCAGTTCGGTTCACTGAGCTGCCTGAATTTATGTCTGCAGCTTTGGATCTGGAAAGACGGTTTGGCGGTATTAACCGCCTGTATGGCCCAGCGGCTTTATCGCGCTTAGCCGCGACACACATTGTTGTGATCGGCATCGGTGGCGTGGGCTCGTGGGCGGCTGAAGCTCTAGCCCGTAGCGGAGTGGGCCGGTTGACCCTAGTGGACATGGACCATGTGGCCGAATCCAATTTCAATCGGCAGTTACATGCCGTTGAAACGAGCCTCGGTCAGGCAAAGATCGAGGCCATGGCGCAACGGGTTGTGTTGATTAATCCGGCGTGTGATGTTCGTTGCGTGGATGATTTTCTGACGCCCGATAATCTTGCCGAGATTATCGGGTCAGAGGCCAGTACTCTGGTGCTGGATGCGATGGATCAGGTAGCCGCCAAGATCGCTCTGATCGCCTGGTGTAAGAAGCACAAACAGAGGATGGTCACGTGTGGTGCCGCTGGCGGCAAGATGCGTGGCGAATTCGTACAGGTGGTGGATCTGAGCGAAACCACGCAAGATCCGTTGCTGGCCAAGGTGCGCACGGGGCTACGCCGTGATCACCGTTTTCCAGCGGGTCAGTTAAAACCAGCGAATTCAGGAAAAAGTACTGGCAATAAGAAAACCCGCTTCGGCATACCAGCCGTTTATTCAACAGAGGCGGTAAAGCGCCCTGTACAGGCAGGTGATAGTTGTGCACCCTTTGATCCGACGGGTGGTGCACCGTTGGCCTGTGCCGGTTATGGCTCACTGGTCTCGGTGACTGCCGTGTTTGGCATGGTCGCGGCCGGGCTTCTGATCGATCAGGCGCTCGGGCAGCCCTAAAATCAACGATAATGTCGATATGATGCGCACTGAACATAACACCGCAAAACAGATTCCCTGGCAGGACGACTGGACGCTGAATCATCCGAAGATGGATGAAACGCATCATGAGTTTATTGCCGAAATTAATCATATGCTGGCCGTGCCAGATGCCGAGATGCTGGCCGCTGTCGATCAGTTTATCGCCCATACGGTGGCGCACTTTGACCAGGAGCGGGATTGGATGGAAAGCACCAATTTCCCGCCTAAAGGCTGCCATATCGGTGAACATGACCGCGTGTTGGCCATCGTGCAGCAGGTACGTGGCATGGTCGAAGGTGGTGATTACGCCATTGGCCGTCGTCTCGCCGAAGAGTTGGTGCCCTGGTTTAACCAGCATGCACAGACGATGGATGCTGCCCTGGCCTATGTGCTCATTGAAGGGCCGGATGCCGAAGGCGCACCGAAATCTCATGATGGATGTGCCTGCTGATGCGCCGTCGCTTGTTTTTGTCACAAGTTTTAAAAGGGACCCTGGCGCTTGGCCTGGGCAGTGTATTGAGCGCATGCTCTGAAAGGAAGAAGATGTCGGATTTGAAAATTGAAGATCTGGAAGTGGGTACCGGTGCCGAAGCCCAGGCTGGTCAAATGGTGACCGTGCATTACACCGGTTGGCTGACCGATGGCCAGAAGTTTGATTCGAGCAAGGATCGGAATGATCCGTTCGTATTCCCGCTGGGCCAGGGCATGGTCATCAAGGGTTGGGATCAGGGCGTGGTCGGCATGAAGGTCGGTGGCAAGCGTAAGCTGACCATTCCGGCAGAGCTCGGCTATGGTGCACGTGGTGCCGGTGGTGTCATCCCGCCAAATGCCACACTCGTGTTCGAAGTCGAACTGCTCGATACGAAGTAATTTTTTTTGCATGACTGAACCTGTCCGCCTTTCCAAGCTCATGGCCGAGCGCGGGCTCTGCTCGCGCCGCGAGGCGGACAGTTATATCGAACGCGGTTGGGTGCTGGTGGATGGCGCCGTTGTCGATACCTTGGGCACCAAAGTGTTGCCTAATGTGTCGATCGAACTCAAAAACTCGGCGCAGAGTGCGCAGGCCAAGCGCGTGACGATTCTGCTACACAAGCCGGTGGGCTATGTCTCCGGGCAGCCGGAGCCGGGTTGTACACCGGCGGTGCAGTTGATCGGCGGGGCTTCCCGCTGGTTGGACGATGCGTCGATACGTCACCAGCCTTTTAATCCGGGCATGCTGCGCAATCTGGCACCAGCCGGTCGGCTCGATGTGGATTCCACCGGGCTGCTGGTGATGACGCAGGATGGCCGCATTGCCCGACAGCTGATTGGCGATGATTCCACCGTGGATAAGGAGTATCTGGTGCGTGTGACAGGCCAGTTATCTGCTGATGGCCTGAAGTTGCTGAATCACGGGTTGTCGCTGGATGGTAAAAAGTTGCGCCCGGCCAAGGTGAACTGGCAGAACGAAGATCAATTACGCTTTGTCTTGCGCGAAGGGCGCAAACGTCAGATCCGCCGCATGTGCGATCTGGTCGGCCTGAAGGTCGTGGGCTTGAAGCGCATTCGCATCGGCAAGATCAAGCTGGGTAATCTGCCGGTCGGCCAATGGCGTGTGTTGGGGCCTGACGAAGGTTTCTGATAAGGCCAGGCGGATTATTTGGCCGCTTTGCCCCAGCCGTCGCGCAGCGTTACTGTCCGGTTGAAGACCGGTTGGCCCGGTTGCGTATCGTAGCGATCGGCCACAAAGTAGCCATGTCGTTCAAACTGGAAAATGGTTTCGGGCGCGACCTGTGACAGACCGCCTTCGACCTGTGCCCGGATGGTGCTGATGCTGTCCGGATTGAGATCATCAATAAAGTCGCGGGTCTCACCTTCAGGTGTTTCTGGTAACTTGCCACCCGGATTGGCCCGTTTGAAGAGTCGATCGTACAGACGAACTTCTGCGGCGCAAGCATGCGGTACAGAGATCCAGTGGCTGTTGCCTTTGACCTTGTAGTTATCCGCACCCGGTGTACCACTCTTCGAATCTTCGAAGTAGGTCGCATAGACGGTCGTGACGTTACCATCGGCGTCCTTGTCGCAACCGGTGCATTCAATCACATAGCCGTAGCGTAAACGGACTTTGTTCCCCGGGTACAGACGATGAAAGCCCTTGGGGGGGACTTCGGCAAAATCTTCGCGTTCGATCCACAGCTCGCGCGAGAACGGGATCTCGCGTTTGCCGAGCTCCGGCTTGAGTGGATGATTCGGGGCATGGCAGGTTTCTGCGATGCCTTCCGGGTAATTAGTAAGGACCAGTTTAATCGGGTCAAGCACGGCAATGCGGCGTTCGGCGGCATCATTGAGCGTTTCGCGCATGCAGTCTTCAAGCACGCTGTAGTCAATCAGCGAATCTGAACGCGAGACGCCGATGCGTTCGGCAAAAAGGCGGAAGCCAGCTGGCGTGTAGCCACGACGGCGTGCACCGACCAGCGTCGGCATGCGTGGGTCATCCCAGCCTTGCACGTGTTGTTCTTCAACCAGCTGAATCAGCTTGCGTTTGGAGAGAACGACGTAGGTCAGATTGAGTCGCGAAAATTCATACTGGCGCGGTAACGGGGTGTTGAGGCAACCCAGTGCCGCCAGGCGTTCATTGAGCCAGTTGTAGAGTGGGCGATGCGATTCAAATTCCAGCGTGCAGATCGAGTGTGTAATGTTTTCCAGGCTATCCGAGACACCATGTGTAAAGTCGTACAGCGGATAGATGCACCAGGTATCCCCGGTGCGATGGTGATGCGTGTGGCGAATGCGGTAGGCCAGCGGATCGCGCAGGTTGATATTGCCCGAACTCATGTCGATCTTGAGGCGCAGTGCCAGGCTGCCATCGGCAAACTCACCCGCCTTCATGCGACGGAACAGATCCAGGCTTTCTGCGGCGGGGCGCTCGCGCCACGGGGAGTTGGTGCCCGGTTGCGTCAGCGTGCCACGGTTCTGGCGAATTTCATCCGCGCTTTGTGCATCGACGTAGGCGTGGCCCGCTTCAATCAGCTTTTCAGCAAAGTCGTAGAGCCAGCCAAAATAATCCGAGGCAAAGTAGAGATGGGTTTCTCCGTTAAACTGCCAACCATAGCCTAGCCATTGGACAGATTCGATAATCGAATCCACATATTCCTGCTCTTCCTTGGCCGGGTTCGTGTCATCAAAGCGCATATGGCAGGCACCGCCAAAGCGCTCGGCCAGGCCGAAGTTCAGGGCGATGGATTTGGCGTGGCCAAAATGCAGATAACCGTTAGGCTCTGGCGGAAAGCGCGTGCGAATCGCGGCAGGGTCAAGCGGGCCGGCTTGTTGCTGGCTGGCGGGGCCGGGTTTGCCCGACCAGTGACGGCCCGCGTAGGTGCCATCAGCAAGATCCTGCTCGACCACCTGCACCAGAAAATTGGAGGCGGCGGGAAGCTTTTCAGCACTGTCAGCGGCAGGAGATTTTGCGTGGCTCACGATGGTGTCACTAGGAATGTAAATATTGCGATGCATTTTACCGCATTCAACCCTGCGCGACCGCTAAAATGACGGCTATGCGAGGCATGCCATCCCCGAAAACTGCTGAAAAAATTGCTGCCCGTGAAGCACGCATGGCGGCGCTTGCCGGAAAAATAAGCTTTCCGGAAGCTTTACCCGTCAGTGGTCGCAAGGACGAGATTGCTGCCGCGATTGCGGCCCACCCCGTGGTCATTGTCTGCGGCGAGACCGGTTCAGGTAAAACGACGCAATTGCCCAAGATCTGTTTGGCCTTGGGGCGAGGCGTACAAGGTTTGATCGGTCACACACAACCCCGACGCTTGGCGGCACGTTCCGTCGCTCGACGGGTGGCAGAAGAGCTGGATACAAAAGTTGGCGAAGGGGTGGGCGTCAAGATTCGTTTTCAGGACCGCACCGCCCCCGACTCGCTGATCAAGCTAATGACGGATGGCATTCTGCTAGCCGAGTCACAGCATGACCCACTGCTGAAAGCCTACGATACGATCATCATTGATGAGGCACACGAACGCAGTCTGAACATTGATTTTCTGCTGGGCTACCTGAAGCGCCTGCTCCTCAAGCGCAAGGATCTTAAACTCATTATTACCTCGGCAACCATTGATGCCGAACGCTTTGCGCAGCACTTTGCGATGGATGGCAAAGCCGCGCCAGTGATTGAGGTCTCGGGTCGTTTATACCCGGTCGAGGTGCGTTGGCGTCCGCTGGAAGACCCGCGTGATAAAAAGCCCGAAGGGCAGAAAACCGGTGAACGCGCGCAGCGCGAAGAGCGTGAAGCCGATGAAGACCGCCTGTATGAAGCGATAAGCGATGCGGTGGAGGAGCTCTCCCGGTGCGGCTCTGGCGATGTGCTGGTCTTTCTACCCGGTGAGCGGGAGATTCGCGATGCTGCAGAAGTGCTGAGAAAGCGGCATCCGCCCCACACCGAGATTCTGCCGCTGTACTCGCGACTCTCGGCAGAGGAGCAGGATCGCGTGTTTCGTGGCCATAGCGGCCGCCGGGTCGTGCTGGCGACGAATGTGGCCGAGACCTCACTGACGGTGCCGGGCATTCGCTATGTGGTGGATGCGGGTTTGGCGCGCGTCAAGCGCTATTCGTATCGCAGCAAGGTTGAGCAGTTACAGATTGAAAAGATTTCGCAGTCAGCGGCGCGCCAGCGGGCCGGACGGTGTGGTCGGGTGGCCGAGGGGATCTGCATCCGGCTCTATGCCGAAGAGGATTTTGCAACGCGTCCGGAGTTTACCGATCCGGAGATTCTGCGCGCCTCTCTGGCCAGTGTGATTCTGCGCATGCTGGATCTGAAGTTGGGCGATGTGACGCAATTCCCGTTTATTGAACCGCCACCGGATAAGGCGATTCGCGATGGACTCCTGCTCCTGCAGGAGCTTGGTGCGGTGGATGCGCGTCAGCAGTTAACACCGGTAGGTCGGGATCTGGCGCGCTTGCCGCTGGACCCGCGTCTGGGGCGCATGGTGCTGGCGGCGCGCGATAACCACTGCCTGACGGAGTTGGTGATCATTGCCAGTGCGCTTGGCGCGCAGGATCCACGCATACGACCCCCCGAACAGCAGCAAGCGGCCGATGAAGCGCATCGCCGGATCATGTTCGGTCCGGAAGAGCAGTCCGAGTTTATGGCCTGGCTCAAACTGTGGGCCTGGTACGATGATGCGCTGAAACACCACTCGTCACGCAAACTTGTACAACATTGTCAGAAGCATTTTCTGTCGGTGCTCCGCTTGCGCGAATGGCGCGATATTCATGGGCAATTGCATACACTGGCCGGCGAGCTGGGCTGGCAGTTCAATAAGACGCCAGCAACCTATGAGCAGATTCATCGGGCATTGCTGACGGGCCTGCTCGGTCATATCGGCTGCAAGTCGGAAGACAAGGGTGATTATCTGGGCGCGCGTGGTATCCGCTTTGTGGTGCATCCGGGTTCCTATTTACAGAAGAAGGCCGGCAAATGGCTGGTGGCAGCGGAGTTGGCGGAAACCTCGCGGCTGTTCGCGCGCTGTGTGGCGCGGGTGAATCCAGAGTGGATCGAGCAGGTCGGCGAGCACCTCCTGCGGCGGAGTTATAGCGAGCCGCATTGGGAAAAGAAAGCCATGCAGGTGGTGGCGAATGAACGCACAACGCTGCATGGGCTGACCCTGCAGGCCAAACGGCGGGTACATTACGGCCCGCTCGATGTGTCGGCATCGCGCGAAATTTTTATCCGCGAAGGATTGGTCGCCGGCGAGATTGATCAGGCCTGGGTGAATCGCTGGCCGTTTTACCGGCACAATCAGCAGCTGATCGCCGAGATCGAGCAGCTGGAGCATAAGCAGCGTCGGCAGGACGTGCTGGTCGATGATGCATTGATTGAAGCGTTTTACGATGCACGGGTCCCCGCGGATATCGTCAATGGTGCGGGCTTTGATGCCTGGCGTCGTAGTGCAGAAAAGCTCAATCCCAGACTGTTGTATCTGGATCGCGATGATCTGATGCGCCACGAAGCGGGTGGCGTCACGACTGATAACTTTCCGCCCGACATCGGGATTGGTGGCGCGCGTTACGACCTGTCCTATCACTTTGCGCCCGGTGCGACGGATGACGGTGTGACATTGACCTTGCCGCTGGCACATCTGAATCGTTTGTCGCCGGAGGCCTGTGAGTGGCTGGTGCCGGGTTTGTTGCGCGATAAAGTGTTGCAGCTGTTGAAAAACCTGCCGCAGCGTTATCGCAGCAAACTGGTCCCGCTCCCGAGTTTTGCCGATGCCTTTATTGCCGCACAACGGACGGCCGCGGATCAGGCGGATAGTACGCGGAGCGGATTGCTGGCAACGTTGATTCATCACATTCTCTTTGAACATGGCTTGAATGCACGCGGCTGGACCTTGACGCCGGAGGCCTTTGCGCCAGAATCGTTGCCGCCGCATTTGCAGATGAACTTCCGACTGGTCGATGGCGACGGGCAGCAGCGGGATCAGTCGCGCAGCCTGACCGAGCTGAAAGCGCGTTGGGCGCAGGATGCGCGGCAGGCGTTCAGCGCTTCGGCGCAGGCCGCCGTGCAGGCGGTACAGGAGGTGCAGGCAGCGCAGTCGGTCGCCGGCGTTTCAGCGGCGCCCAAACTTGATTCAACGTCGGGCATAACGGATTGGCGTTTCGGAGAACTCCCGGAGCTGATGGAGTTGAGCGTCGATGGTCAGATGGTGTTCGGCTATCCGGCACTACATGATGATACGAATGCGGTGTCGATTCGGGTCTATGATTCTCCGGAAGCCGCACGCGAGGTGCATCGCCAAGGACTGCTCCGTTTATTTGCCATCGCCTTGCATGAGCCATGGAAAGGCTTCGAGAAGCAATTGCGTAAAGATAGTGAGCTCGGTATGCGCTACATGCCGCTGGGCGATGTGGCTGATCTTGCGCAGCAGATTCTGTGGGCGGCTTTACAACAGGCCTGCCTGGCAGAGCGCGTGCAGGATTGGCCGCGTACGGCCGACGCTTTCGATGTCGCCGTTCGGCGCGGGCGCGAACGGCTGGGGCTGCTCATCCAGGAACTGACGCGCCTGGTGCGGAGCGTGCTCGATGAATGGACGGTCGTCCGTAAGCGGCTGCCGACGGCCAAGGCATGGCCAGCGGTCGTTGCCGATATCGACGCGCATTTGAATCGCCTGATCACGCCGCATTTTGTCGGGGCAATTGCCCGCGATCATTTGCAGCATCTGCCGCGCTACCTGAAAGCGCATGGTGTTCGGCTTGATCGGCTGAAGAGTGGGGGAGCTGTAGCGCAATCGCGCGATCAGACGGCGCTCGCCGAATGGTCGGCTTTGTGGCAGTCTTACGAGCGGCGGGCGCGCGACCTGGCCCGATCCGGCGTGCGTGATGAGCGTCTCGATCAGTTTCGCTGGCAGCTGGAAGAGTTGCGGGTCAGTCTGTTCGCGCAGGAATTAAAAACGCCGTTGCCGGTGTCGGTCAAACGGCTGGAGAAGGCCTGGCAACAGCTGAGCCACGCGTCATAAGTCAGTAGTTCGTCGTTATCTAAGCGAGGCATATTTTGGATCTGCTATTTGTTACACGGGTGTTCTGGCGTAGTCTCACGGTGGTGCGCAATCCGGCGCTATGGAAGCTGTTGCTCATGCCGGTGCTGGTAGCGGTTGTCTCTTTTGTCCTCTTGCTGGCGACGCTCTTGCAGCCATTGGCCGCCCAGTTTGTGCACATGGCACCGGCTACCTGGCTGGCGGGTATTGGCTGGACGGGCGTGGCAGAGATTTTTGCCTGGGTGGCCGCCTGGTTGATGATCTTTGCGGTGAGTTACGGCATTGCGGCGTTGTTTTCCGGTCTGATCATCGTCAGCCGTCTGGTCGAATGGCTCGGTAAAACCAGCTATCCGCAGGTGCGCCGTCGCGGTGCAGAGCGTCTGTTGCAATCGGCCTGGGTCAGCCTGTCGGGCACGGCGTTTTATCTGCTGGGTTGGCTATTGACGCTGCCCCTGTGGCTGGTGCCGGGCTTGGCCTTTGTGCTGCCGGTCGGCTGGCTGGCCTGGTTCAATGCGCGCACACTGGCCTTTGATGCGCTGACGGCGCACGCCGATGACGCTGAAATCAACGCCGTACGCCGCCGCTTTCGCGGCAGCTTTTTCGTGTTGGGTGCGGTTGGTGCCTTGCTGGCGCATATTCCGATTCTGGGTTTCTTTGCCGCATCGTTTACGGCGCTGATGTTTGCCGTGGCTGCACTCGAAGCGTTGAGTCTGCAGCGGGGCCAGAGCGATGGCGCGGGCGAGATTCTGGAAGGTGAAGTGATCATGAGTTCAACCCGGGAAACATTACGATGACAGTCCATAAAGTTCAAACACCGCCCACCTTTGGGGCGGTGATCATTGGTGACGAAATCCTGTCGGGCAAACGTATCGACAAACATTTTTCCTGGTTGGCCGGAGTCATGGCCGAGCGCGGACTGCGCCTCAGTTGGGTGGAATATCTGGGCGATGATCGTGCGCGCCTGGCTTCGGTTTTTCGCCGGACGCGGGCGGCCGGGGACGTGGTCTTTTCCTTTGGCGGGATTGGCAATACGCCGGATGACCATACCCGTCAGGCCGCGGCAGCAGCTTTTGATGTGCCGCTGCTGTTGCATCCCGATGCCGAGCGGGAGATTCGTGCCCGTTTTGCCACGGAAGAGGTCACGCCGCAGCGCTTGTTGCTGGGCACCTTTCCTGAGGGCTCGGCCATTATTCCGAATCCGTTTAACCGGATTCCCGGCTTCATGATGCACCGTCATTACTTTGTGCCGGGCTTTCCGCAAATGGCGCATCCGATGTTGACGGGGGTGCTCGACACATTCTATAGCGCTTACTTTCAGCGTGCGCCGGATGTGGACCGGGCGATTCTGCTGACGGGAGAGGGCGCTTATGAAAGTGCACTCCTTGATCTGATGGAGCGCATTGTGGCTTCGTACCCGGACCTGAAGCTATTTTCTTTGCCATCACTGACGGCAGAGGGGGTGCGTCGTCATCTGGAGCTGGGCGTCACGGGAGAAGCGCAACGGGTTGAGCAGGCGCTGAACGAGATGATTGCCGAGGTCGATCGGCGGGCGCTGACCTGGACCTATCGGCCCGATTGATTACTGACTAATAACGGCTTTGGCGCGGCCGTCAGCACCGGTGCTGATCGGTGGCGCGGATTTGTTCAGAGGTGCCGACTTACTTGGTGCCGACACAAAATCTTTGCCGGTTTGAGCCGGGCGGGGTGCGGCACCGGCCTGCGCCGGTAGGGCGCGGGATTGGTCCGGAATCGGCTGCCCTTTGGCCAGCACCTGATAACGCTCGGTCACGTTGTCATAAATGATGACATCGCCCTTGGCGTCATCGGTGGATGTTTTAATGTGTGCCTGATCGAAAAAGACAAACATATCCGTACGATCGTTGTATTCGATGCGCTCTGCCCAGCCTTCCATCCAGCCTTTGCCATCATTTTCACGTTGCTTGATGTAGGCCAGCTTGCTGGCTGAACCGAAGGCGTCGCTTTTGCTGAAGCCCGCCGCATCCTGTTTGATGACGACTTTATCGGCCGTGAGCAGGCGCGTGCCTTGGGTCATGCGCACTTGCCCGATATAGTTGTAGAGCTTCCGGTAATCATCCATGCTGGCGCTCTGTGAGCGGAAGTCCATGGGCTTGTTGCCATCCGACTTGTCAGCCATGGCCATCGTCGAGACCAGGAGCGTGAGTACGCAGAGGGTGGCAGAGAGTAAGCGATAGTTCATGATTAACGCTTGTAACTACCGCTGACGTTGTTGTGGAAATTAAAGGTTTGCGTCACGTTATCGGCCTCGAAACCGGTGCCGCTGATCCAGGAACTGCCTTGCTGGACGCGCGCAAAGCCCGGTGTGCGGGCGCGCTCTTCATCGACCAGTACATGCATGTGCGGTGCGGTCACAGTAACGGCGGCTTTGCCGCCTTGCGCCGGGCGTACGGCCCGGACATCGC
>ERZ650303.401-NODE-401-length-13154-cov-5.351859_pt1 | contig 13154 bp, 12 predicted proteins | sample MGYA00376239_ERZ650303 | MGnify/ENA primary metagenome ERZ650303 (study PRJEB26733, sample SAMN07839262) | wastewater metagenome | biome: small river; feature: stream; material: water | place: USA: North Carolina | collected 2016-04-05 ... | reverse complement strand
GATGTCGTATTTGTCGGAGGCGCTGGACGTGATGCCGAGAAGCCCGGAGGCATTGGCGCCGACGTCGATGTTCCAGCCGTGATGCGCCTTGCCGGGGCCGAGCGCGCCGCCGATCAGGCCGCCGGCGAGACCGCCGAGAGGGCCGAGCAGGACGGAACCGAGCCCGGCCCCGATCATGCCGTTCGTGCTGTTGCCGCGGACCATGGAGTTCGCAAAGGTGCCGAGGCCGAAACCGATCGCCGTGTTCGTGAAGAACGACGACCAGCCGCCGGAGCCGCCGAGGAACTGGCCGACGCTGGTCACGCCGGGGATGTTCGAGAGAATCGACCCGATGCCGCCGGAGGAGCCCGACGACGCGCCGCCGGACGATCCGCCGAGCCCGAATCCGCCGAGCAGGTTGACGGATGGCAGCGGCGTCGAGGGCGACAGGACGGCATTGATGAGCGGGTTGACGACGCCGAGCTTGATGACCTGCTGCAGCACGCTCGCGACCACGCCGCGCATGACGTTGCCCCAGTTCACCGCCTCCTTCTGGCCGCCGATGAAGGCGTTCGTGATGGCCTGGCCGACCTGGTCGAACGCCTGCGTCGCGGACTGCGCGATGCCGTCATAGAGGCTTTGCTGCTGCTTGAGGGCGTAGTTCGCGCTGGCGATCGTGCGCGACTGGTCAACGAGGGCTTTCTGGGTATCGGTGAGGCTGTTGGCATCGGGGGCCTGCTTGCCCTCGACGAGCGCGCGAGTGGTCCGCATCGCCGCAAGCTCACGCTCCCGATACTCGGCATTGGCGCCGATCAAAGACGTTTCGAGTTTGAGGTCGGCGAGAACACCCTCTCCGGTCAGGAGCCTCCGGCGCGCATCGAGAAGCGCATTTTCCTTTTGCCGCTCTTCGACCCCTTCGCGGATTTTGATGACTTCAACCGTGAGCGCGGCCTTGATGGCGGGGTCGGTGGCGGCATCGCGGGCGGCGACGAGGTTGACCGTGGCCTGCCGCGTCTTGTCGGCCAGCTCGGCGTAATAGGCCGGGCCGTCGCCCGCCTTATAGGCTTCGGCGAGCGCCCTCGTCGCGGCGACCTGCTCATTGAGGTCGAGGAGGGTCTGCGCGCCCTTGGCGGCCTCCTGGGCGGCGTTGCGGTTCAGGATGGCCTCGGCGAGCGCCTTCTCGTTGACGCCGCGCTCCGACAGGGCCTTGGCGTGCGCCTCGGCCGCCGCCTGGGCGCGGAGCATGGCGGCGCGGCCTTCCTCGCTGGCCCGCACCAACGCCATCTCGCCCGTCGCCTGCGCGAGAAGCGCCTGGACATCGGCGGCCCGGGCGGCGCCTTCCTTCGTCGTGGCCTCGGCGACGCGGAGGCGGATGAGTTCCTCGCGGGCGAGGCCGGTGAGCTTCTTTTCGCGCGCCTCATTCTCGGCGGCGATGGTGGCAGCCATGGACGCCTGTCCGGCCGGGCCGGCGCCGGCGAGGCGGCGGGCGTTGGCGAGGGCCACGCGGGCGTCTTCGAGCTCTTTGTTTTGGCGCTGCCCCTCGGCGGCGCCGGGCAGGCTGCTCCCGCCGACGTCGTTCGGGCTCTGGCCGACGCCGGCGAGGTTGCGCAGGGCGAGGAGGGCATTCAGCCGCTCGCGACCGGAGATGGCGGCCGGGCTGTTCATGCCGGCGGCCGGGGTTGCGGCGAGGGCGCGTTGCAGCTGGGCGATCTCGGCGTCGTGCGGGCTGGCCCCCGCGTCGCCGCTGCTGCCGATCAGCTTCGCGGCGCCGCCGACAATGCCGGCGATGTATTCGAGATAGGTCTTCACCGGGCCGGATTTCGTCACCTTCTCGACGAAATCATCCCAGCCGTTCCCCAGATCGCGGAACGCCATGGCCATCGGCGAGAGGGCGTCCTTGTTGAGGCCCTGCACCCGCTGCTTGAGCGAGTCCATGACCTTGCCCACGGCATCCACCCGGTCGCCATGCTCGAGCATGGTGCGGATGGACAGCCGCTCGTCGGCCGTCAGGATGTTCAGCTCGTCGTCGAGCTGCTTGATCGCGCTGTAGGAGCCCGAGGCGGCGGCGCCGAGGAGCTTCGCGGCGGCCTGGGGGTCGGAGCCAAGCGCCGTCGCGGTGTCGGCGGTGAGCCCGGCGACCTGGCCAATGCCCGCGGCGGAGAGACCCGGATTGCGCGAGAGGCCCCCGACAATCGCCGAGGCATCGGCGCGGCCGATGCCGCCCTGCTGGAGGACGCGGACATAGGCTTGCAGCCCGGAGGCGGCGAGTTCGCCGTCGCGGCCGACCGCGCGCAGGCCGATCGACAAGGCGCGAGCCTCGGCCTCCAGCGCGGCGGCATGGGCGACGGTGGCGGCCATCGCGGCGCCGAGGGCGACCGTGACGCCGATCGGCGACAGGAGGGCCGAGGCGACGCCGCGCGCTGCCGCGCCGAGAAGGCCCATCCCCTGGCCCTGGGCGAGCATGATGTCGACGACCTGGTGGCCCTGCTGGACGAGCGTCGTCGTGACCGGCATGCCGGCGGCGAGGGAGGAAGCCGTCTGGACGCCCTGGATCGCCAACTGGCGCATCGCGGCCGAGGACTGGTTCGTCGTCGTGGTGAGCGCCGCATGCGCCGTGGCGGCGCCCTGGGCCTGCGCGGCGGAGGCGGCAAGGGATGCCTGGGCCTTGCGGACGGCCTCGTCGCGCTTCATCGTCGCGGCGGCGATGAGGGAATCGGCCTCGGCCCGGGTCGTCGCGCCGGTGGTGACCGCGCGCTCGATTGTCGCGAGGGAGTCGGCGAGGACCTTGTTCGCGCGGGCGGTGCGTGCGGCGACCTCGGCCGTCGCGTCCAGGCCGACGCGCAGGGCCTCGAAACTCTTGCCCGAGCGCGTGACCTTGGCGTCGGTGGTCTCGACCGCGGTGGCAAGCTCGTCCATGCGGCGCTTGGCTTCGGCGACGCCGTCGAGCTTGGCCCGGATCAGGAGTTCGGTGACCTCGGTCGGCATCAGGTCCTCGCGCGGATCAGGACGGCGGGATAGGACATCACGGCGCCGGCGCGTGCCGATGCGCGGAGGCGGCGGCCCTTGCGCCGGCGGCGGCCCTTGAGGACGTAGCCGCCGGGGATTTCGACGAAGGCGCGATCGACCATCAGCGCCGGCCAGCGGATGCGAACGGCCTGCCGGGTGGCCTCGACGATGCCCTTGCCGATGCCGCGCTGGCCGCCGGTGTCGATCTTGCGATGGTAGGGCGAATGGTTCGTGACCATGACCGTCGCGTCGCCCGGGATCTCCGCGAGGTCGCCGCCGTAGGGGCGGCCGTCGACGATAACGAACCAGGAGGCGCGGTATTCGCCGGAGAGGCGCGGGGACCGCTCGCGGGCGTAGGCGAGCGCGAAGGCGGCGGCGAGGCCCAGGACGTTGAAGCGGTAGAGGATGGCGCCCTCGGGCCGGACCTCCTCCTCCCGCGCGCCCTGCCGGCCGTCGACGAAGGTCTCGAAGATCGGCGGCGCTTCGCCCTTGGCGATGAGCGCGTCGCGGGTGGCGCGGGCGTGCTGCGCCAGGCGCGCGGAGATGGCGGCCGGGCCGATGGCGTTGTCGAGCAGGAGGGCGACGGAGCGGCGAACGGTGGTCACTTCTTCGCCTCCTGCTTGCTGCGGTGGTGGTCGAGGAATTCGGCGTCCATGGCCGTCATGCAGTGGTCGAGGAATTCCAGGTCGGCCCCGTTGACCTCGGCCCAGCGCGCGACGGCCGTCCAGGGAATGCGGCCGGGGACGGGGGCGCTCATGCCGCCGCCGAGCCATGGTCGGTCGTCGGATAGGCGGTGCCACGCGCGCCAGGCGCCCAGGAGCCACGGCGGGACATCCTCGGCACCTTCCGCCAGCGCGGCGGCGTGGGGGGCGGCGGTGGGGTCCTGCGCGGCGATGCGCGCAAGCCAGTCAGCCGCCGCCCCGGTGCCGTTCAGGTGCTGGCGGAGGCACCGCCGGAGTTTCCCGCGGCTTCCTCCATGTCGTCCTGCCGCACCCGGCCGGCGGCGCCGCATGCGGCCATGGCGAGGTTCGCGAGCTCGCCGAATTCCGGCTGGCGCAGGAGGTCGCAGAACTGCGCGAAGGTGACCGGGTTGCCGTTGTCGACCAGGCCGCGCACGTCGACGAGGCCGGTCTTGATCATGGCCTCGACGTTCAGCGCGGCGCGGTCGGCGCTGCTGATGCGGTCCTCGCCGCCAGCCTTGCGGGCGGCGACGCGGAGAAGCTTGGCCTGCTCGTCGATGTAGTCGAAGCCGAGCGGGCGGCAGAGGATTTCGACATCGCCGTAGTCGGGGCCGGGGCTGACCCATTCAGGCTTCGTCTGGCGGCGGAAAGAGCGGATGTCCATGTCGGGGGTCCCTTCGGGAGGACTCGGGCTATGGGGAAGGCGGCGACGGCACGCCCGAACATGCCGCCGCCGCCGCGCCCGGGGGCGCCTCGGGCCGGGAGAGGAGTCAACCGGCCCAAGCGGCGGATCAGGTCTCGAAGTATTCGAGGCGGTCGATCTGGATTTCGGCGTTCGTGGTGCTGTCGAACGACGCCTCCCAGTCGAGGGCGAGCATGACGTCCTGGTTCTTGCCGCCGGCGTTCGGCGTGCCGGCGTTGAAGGTGACGCGCGGGAACTGCCAGACGATCGCCTGGGAGTTCGCCGCGGCGCGGGCGCTGAGGTTGGAGACGGTGCCGGCGAGGAGCTTGGTCAGGAGGGCATTGCTGCCAAAATAGGTCGCGATGGTGCCGCGAACGCCGATCTCGCCGACGCCGAGGGTGACGGCGCCGACGTTGCCGACCGCGTCGATGCGGCGGACGTTGTTCGAGACCGAGAAGGACAGCGACCGCGCCCAGTTCGGCGAGGCGATGGCGCTGCCGGCTTCGCTGATCTGGCCGACGGAGACGTTGCCGGTGAGGACGGCCGCGGTCGTCGGGCTGTCGTAGGTCGTGCCGAAGGCGCTGGTGCCCTGGGCGGCGTTCATGCCGACGAAAGAGACATCGCCGGTGATCGCCGCGCCGGTCTCGATGCGGTGATTGAGGCTGTCCACGACCTGGCCGCGATGGATCATGTAGACCGGGGCGGCGAGGTCGAGGAACGCCTTTTCGACGCTCTGCGGGACGAACGTCGTGCCGTTCTTGATGGTGTCGCCGAACCAGACCTTGATCGTCTTGCCGCTGCCGGTGTCGGTCGTCCAGCCGGAGGGCAGGTTGTCGAGGGTGAGCGCCGTCGCGGCGATGGCGGTGATCCGCGCCCATCCGTTCAGCGCCGCCGTGGCGAACTTGTCGGCCGCCGCGGTGCCGCCGATCTTGATCCACTGGCCGACGCTGAGGCCGAGGGTGGTGAAGTTCAGCGTGGTCGCGCCGAGGCCGGTGGCGGTGGCGGTGATGTCGCCGGAGACGCCGGCGAAGCCGACCACCTTGACGCGCGCCGCGGCGGCCGGGCTGGCCTCGGTGGCGAAGCCGCCGCCGGAGCAGGTGATCGAGGTCGTGCCGCCGGTGGTCACGCGGTTGATGCCGTTGTTCGCCGACTGGCCGAACCCCGTGGTGCGGATCAGGTGGCCGATGGCAAAGGCGGTGCCGGTGGTCACGGCGATGATGTTGGTGCCGGTGGTGACGCTGGTGATCGCGCTCGCGGCGGTGCCGTCGTTGTCGCGCTGCGGGGCGTTCGACCAGAGGTTGAAGAGGGCGCTCTGGTAGATCTCCGACAGGGCGGTCCCGTCGACGGGATAGGACAGCTCGAAATTGAGCGAGCCGCCGATCGTCTCGTTGACCTTGGCCGGGTCGGTGTTCATCCGGTCGGAGCGAATCTCGGCCGGGGTGAAGAAGACGGGCTGGTAGTTCAGCCCCTCGCCGGTGAAGCGCACGGGCCGCATCCGCGGCGAGCCGGGCGTCGTGCCGAGGGTGGATTCGCGGACGAGCGCGAGCCGGACGCGGTTGCTGTCCATGGGTCTGGTCTCCTAGGGTTCAGGAATTAACCGCGCAGCCAATGCGCGCGAAGGGTGAGCGCCCACCACATGCCGTCTTCGGTGCCGATGGCGCCGTCGCCGACCGACATGGACTGGAACCGGATGTTCGGGGACAAAGTGAGGCCCCGGAAGCCATCGGCGAGCGCGGTGAGCTTCTGCCGCGCATAGAGGCTGCCGACGTTGGCGGGGACGAAGACGGTCGCGATGACGGCGCCCTCTTCGGCCCATCGTTCGGAAGCGCCACCGCCGGCGCCGATGCTGCGCTGGTCGTAGGTGTCGCCCTCGAGGATCACTTCGAGCCAGGCCGGCGGCGTCGCGGCGTTCGTGGCGGCCGGGTCGGGCGGGATGAAGGTCTCGTTCTCGTAGTGGACCGGGAGGCCGGACCAGGTCTCGCCAAGGTAGGTGCGGACGGCGGAGAAGACGACGTCGCTCGACATGGTCAGCCTCGAACGGTCAGCACATGCAGGGCGACGACGCCGGCGTCCTTGAGGCTGTCGACCGCCTGGACATGAAAGGTGGTCGATCCCACGATCAGCCGGTCGCCGGCGCGGGGCGGGCCCGGCCAGGCCGCCGCGGCGATCTCGGCGTTCGAGATGCGGGCCTCGCGCTCCATCTGCACGACGGTTCCGGCCAGGGGTTGCCGCGAGGCATGGGCGAGGAAGGCGCGGACGGAGACGTCAACGTCGGCGGCGCCGGTGGCGCTGCGGCGCAGCGTGGCGGCCTCGCCGCGCTGGGCGATCATGCGCTGCGCCGAGCCGACGAGGCTCACAGGACGATCCGGCAGTAGGGCGAGAGGATGCCGACCGTCGCGGCGGAGAGGCCGGAGTCCGCGCCGTTCGGCATGCCGCCGATCCAGTAGTCGTTGCGGCCGATGCCGGCGACCTCCTCGGACTTGATGCGCGGGTCGCGCGTCGCGGCGAACCAAAGCTCCTTGACCGTGTTGATGCAGGCGCGTTCGAGGTCATCCGGCACCGGGGACGGGGGCGATCCGGCGCTGCCGCTCGGATCGTCGTATCCGGCGACGTAGGTCACCGAATAGCGGGTCTCCTGCGGCTGGACGTCGTCGAAATAGGCGGCCGTGGCGGGCGTCGTGTAGGAGGGCAGCCCGGCCCAGCCGTCCGCGCGGTAGAGGACGCCGCCGGCCGCGTCGTCGATGCTGTAGAGGCTCGGGTCGAGCGTCTGCGCGAGGTCGGTGTAGGTGATCGACGTGAGCGTGATGATCGGCGCGCGGGGCAGGACGAGGCGGGGGAAATAGCGCACCGACCGCCGCACCGACACGATATCGGTCTGCGTCGCGCGGGAGAATGTCCGCGCGCAATGCTTCTCGATCATGCCGGTCGCCTGCTTGATCAGGCGCGTGATGAACGTCGAGCGCGAGGAGTCGATCCCCAGCTCGTCGATCACGTTGGCGACGGTGGTGAGCTGCATGGGCGTCAGCCTTCGACGACGAGGCTCTCGGCATAGGCGACGGCCGCCGGCGCGGGATCGGTCCAGCCCTGCTCCTGGCTTTCCTTCAGCGCCTCGTCGGTGAGCTCGGCCACCTCGTTGCAGCGATACATGCGGCCACCGAGATGGCAGTCGGTCAGAATTCGGGCCTTGGTCATGGGGGTAAACCCCTGTTTTACGGTGCGAGCCATGGGATTTGTGCCTTGATGGGCGCCGGACGGTTCGGGCCGTCCAGCGGCGGGATCAGGTCGCGGAGTGCTGGTAGAACTTCACCGCGTTGGTATCGACGAGGTTGCCGCCAGCGCGCATCCACGCGAGGAAGGCGACCTGGCCGAGCTTGGCGTAGGCGCTGTCCTCGAAGCGGAACATCGTCACGTCCATCGCGTCGCGGATGTAGTACTGCGATAAGTCGCCGAAGATCATCGACTTGGCGTTCGCGGCGGGAACGGCCATGTCGTTGTTCACCCACAGCGGAAAGCCGAGCAGGTAGTCGAAGATCACCGGCGAGGACTGCGCATCGTAACCGCCCATCGCGGTGTCCTGGGCGTTTGCGACCTCGGGCGTGGTCCGCGGGCCCTGGCCGATGCGGATGCCGCCATCATAGGAGGGCGTCCAGATCGGGCGGCCGGCGGTGTCCTTCAGCTTGCGCAGGACCTTGAGGAGGGTGTCGTTGGTCATGAACGCGCAGTTCGCGGCGTCGCGGTAGGCCGGGTCGACGGAATGCACGAGATCGACGAGGTCGTCGTAGATGATCGTGAGCGTCTGGCCGGTGGTGCCGACCTTGCCGGAAGCGGCGCGGGCGACGATGCCGTCGGGCTCGGTCGTGCCAGCGCCGACCGTGAACTTCGTGTTCTGGATGCGGCCGAGGCGCTGCCCGAGGCGGCGGCGGACGAACGCCTCGATGTCGATGACGCTGTCCTGCAGGAGCTCGAAGGGGACGGCGACGATCTTCGACGAGAACTTGAACACGTTCAGCGTGACGGTCGCGAAGGATGCGTCGGCCGCGGTGGCGGTCGTGTTCTGGCCGATGATTTCGCCCGTCTCCGACGTGCCGTCCGACGCCGGGAAGGAGAGCGGCTTGCCGTCGCTGGTGCGCAGCGGCGTCGCGACCTTCCGCATCGCGCCATACGCCTTCATGTAGTCGATGAGGCGCTGCGAGATCAGCGACGGGACGGTGTAGCCACCTTCGGAGCCCGTCGTCGTCGACATGGTGTTGCGGATGCGGTGCCACTCCTCGGCCGTGACGTCCTTCTCACGCTTGCGCATCCAGGTGTCGAAGACGCGGAGGGGGTGGTTCTCGTCGAGCTTGTGCAGGCCGCGGGCGTTCGCGTCGGCGATGGCGGACTCGACCTTCTGGTCGGCCTCGGTGTCGAGGAGGCGCTGATACGCCTTGATCTTCGTCTCGGTGCTGCCGAGCTTCTCGATGAGCTCGTCATAGGACGACTGGGCCTTGCTGTCCCACTTGTCGGCCGGATGGGCGTCGAGAAGGGTCTTCGCGTCGTTGCGGAGCCCGGCCGCATGTTCGCGGAGGGCCTGGATCGAGGTGGCGGACATGGTCGGTCTCCTTGGGGTTAGGCCGCGATGTGATCGAAGAGCCGAAGGCGGCGTTCGGCCGCGGCGCGCATTGCCGCGAAGTTGTGGTTGGGTTCGGGCTTCTGGGCGGCCGCGATGCGGTCGAGCAGGTCTTGCGGCGCGCGGTCGAACGCGCCGAGGTTGAAGTTCTGCATCTTGGCGGGGACGGCCAGGACCTCGTCCGCCAGGCCGGCGGTGACGGCCTCGTCAGCGGGGAACCAGGTCTCGGCGGCCATCCATGCCAGGGCCTCGTCGAGGGTGCACTTGGCCTTGCGGGCGTAGTCGGCGGCGATCTGGCGGTCGATCTTGTCGAGGACATCGGCCGCCTGGCGCAGGCCGGCGGCGTTGTCGAGCGCCATGATCCAGGCATTGTGGACCATGAGCATCGACCCATCGGCCATGACCGTCTTCTGGGCGGCGACGGCGATCGTCGAGGCCGAGGAAGCGGCCAGGCCGTCGACGATGCAGGTCGTCGGGCCGGGGTGCTGGGCGATCATGTTGGCGATGGCCCGGCCGTCGAACACGTCGCCGCCGGGGGAGTTGATGCGCACGGTGAGCGGCGCGTCGCCGGCGCCGGCGATGGCGGCCTTGAAGGAAGCGGCCGAGACGCCGAACCAGGGATCGATGACGTCGTAGATGCTGACCTCGATGCCGTCGCCGGTGGCGTTCTTGACCGCGGCGATGGGGCGGCCGGCGGTGAGGTTCTGCGCCAGCATCTGGCGGAGGCGGTTACGCATTGGCGGGGGCTCCGGTGTCGGTGGTGGCGGTCAGGGAGGCCGAGCGGGGGTCGTAGAGCTTGTCGGCGTCGCCCCCGAGCGGTGCGAAACCCTCGGCGCGACGGGCCTCGTCCTGGGTGATGATGCCGGGGCCCTGGCTGCCGCCGACCATCTCGCGCAGGTAGGCGGCACGGGCGGCGGTGTCGCCGCGGAGCAGGCCCTCGACGTTGAAGCGGGAGAAGGTCGTCGCGGTGCGGAACAGCTTGCGCGTAAGTTCCTGCTCGATCTCGGTCAGCCGCTCTTGCAGCGTGTAGCGGACGAAGCCGAGGGACATATGCTCGACGCCTGAACCCCAGGCGGTGGTCTTCTCGACGTCGCCGATCATGAAGGGCGGCACGCCGAACGCCCGGGCGATGTCGACGACCTGGAACTTGCGGGCCTCGAGGAGCTGGGCGTCGGTGGCGGAAAGGGACAGCTCCTTCACGTCGACGCCCTCGGTCAGAACCATCGGGCGATAGGCGTTGTCGAGGCCGGCGTAGCGGTCCTCGAACGCCTGCCGCAGCTGGACGATCTGCGGGTCGGTCAGTTTGCCAGGCACCTTGAGGGCGTGCCGCGACATGGCGCCGGCCCCGAAGAAGCGGCCGGCGAAGTCGTCGGTCGCGAGCGCGATGCCGATGCCACTGCGGGCGCCCCACTGGATCGCCGAGAGCCCGCGCTGGCCGTCAAACCCGAAGCCGGGCAGGTGGATCATGTCGTCCTGGTCGACGCCGCGCTTGTCGCCGTTGTCGGGGTCGGCAAAGAAGTAGACCAGCCGGCCGGCGCGGTTCTCGACCTGCACCGACGCCGGATGCAGCGGGTTCAGGCCGATCGGCGTGCCAGCGCGGTCGCGCTGAATCCAGGCGAACCCGTCGCCGCGCAGGAGCCACGACTTCGCGAGCCACTTCCACATTGCCGCCGCCGTCCAGCGCGGGTGCGGCTGCTCGTTCAGGACCCACCAAAGGGGGTTCTGGATGTTGACGACGCGGGCCTGGCCGGTGGGGTCGCGGCGGAAAATGTCGATCGGCAGGGACGCGATGGCGCCGCCGATGATGCGGACGCAGGCATAGACGGCCGAGACGCGCATCGCCGAGACTTCGGAGACGGCGACGCCGGCGGAGGTCTGCGGAGCGCCGAAGAGCTCGACGACGCGGGGATCGGACGACACGACGGTCGTCGCGTTGCGGATGCCGCCCTGGTCGAACGTCGGCTCGCGGCGGTCGCGGAGGGCGATTCGGCTCATAGCAGGACGAACCCCTGTTCGATCTGCCGCGTGAGCGGCTCGGGATTGCGGGACATCAGGGCGACGGCGTTGAACAAGGCCATCAGCGGGTCGATTTTGCCGGCGCCGGAGATTTGCTTGTTGATCGTGATGGCGTTGCCTTTCGGCTCCGCCTTGGCGTTAGTCACGGCGTAGGCCATCAGGGGTTGCCCACAGTGCACGAGCGTGCCGTTCGCGAGCTTGACCTCGGCGGTCTTGATAGCGCCGTTCAGCGTCCATCCCTGGGCGATGCCGACAACTCGATCACCGCCCTCGATGCCGCGTTCGGCGAGCGCGTCGACGATGGAGCCGACGCCCATCGGATCGAGGCCAACCTTGGACAGCAGCCCCGCGTCCTCGATCAACTTGAGGCAGTCGGCGAGCTCGCCGAAGGCTTGCTCCATGTCATTGCTGACGACCAGGTCGCCATCGTTCTCAAACTGAGCGAACGTCGAAACCTCGCTCTTGCGGCGCGCCAAGACCGAGGTATGTGCCCAGGCCATCCCCCAGTGCAGCCACCGCCTGGTCTCGCGCTCGCGGCCCATGACGGCCAGCCCGAGCAGGTCGTCGAGGCCGCCACCATCGACGCCGGCGACCATCACGTCGCATCGGTCGATCATGCCTTCGAGCGTCAAGCCCGGTTCGGAAGCGTGTTCCCAGTGATCAGCGCCGGCCCATCGGTCAGTGCGAAGGCCGAGGCCGATTTCGACATTCAGGTGTTGCGACGCCCAGACCTGGATGGCAGGCAGCCCCTTGAGGCGCTCGGCTTCCCAGTCCTTGATCAGGCTGGCGAGCTGCAGCGAGCGCCCGAGGTTCGGCATGACGATCGACCAGGTCGCCGGGTCATACCATAGCGGGTCGCGCCCTGACTGGTGTTGCACCAGCTCGTCGGGGAATTCGTAGAGGACGGGCAGCATGCGGCCATCGAACCTGCCGTCACGAATGGCGCGGGCCATCATCAGCTCGTCCCGGAAGGCGCCGGTCGGGGGTTGGTCCGACTGAGTCGTGATCATGACGAGCAGACCCTCGGTCGATTTTTCCAAGCCACCGCGGAGCTGGCGGAGGACCTTGCCCGCGTAAGGCGATTTGCCGAGAAGGTGGACCTCGTCGAGCAGGACGAAGACGGGTCGGGGGCCGGTCAGGATGTCGAGGTCGAATGTCTTAACCTTCAGCTTCGCCTGGTTGGTGCGGTCGACGATCTCCTTCAGGTGTTCGCGGACGTGGAAGCGCTTTTTCAGTTCGCGATCGAGGTCGATCATCCCGACCGCCTGATTGAATGCGAGGTCGGAGATGGCCTGGGTCGGCCCGACGAAAAGATGTTCGGCGCGGGGCCTGGTGTTCATCAGCAGGGCGTCGACGGTGAGCGCGGCACCGTTGGTCGTCTTTGAGTTTCCTTTCGGCACCAGGAGGAAACACTCCCGGATATGGCGGACGTTGGTGACGGGATCGCGCGATCCCATCAGGGCGGCCACAATGTCTCTGAACCATTGGCCGGCGGCGTCGGCGAGCAGCGGAGTGCCGGGGACGTCGGGGAGGCGAAGCGCGTCAAAGATGCGGACGGCGATCGAGGCCTCTTCCTGGAAGAGCGGGAGGTCTGGTACCAGAGACCGGCCAGCGCGGATCCGTTGTTGCCAATCGGGGCAAGCGAGCGACCAGGTGCCGCTCAATGGCGCACCAGGCCGGCGTTACGCTGGGCGATGAGATCGCCCATCGAGGAACCTGGATCTGGGGTCGCCGCGTCAATCTTGGCTTGCTCCTTCTTGCCGAGCTTCGGCGCCGCCGACTGCCTGGGAACTCGAGGACCGCCGTTCAGGTCGGAGCGGTCGATCTGGCGGGCGAATTCCTTCATGGCGGAGACGTTGCCCCTTTTGACTTCGCCCCAGAGAATGACGAGGAGCTCGGCTCGCTTCTGCGCGAGGCCATGCTTGAGCTCTGGCAAGTATTTCGCGCGGAGCGTCCGTTCCGAGATGCCCATTGCTGCGGCGATCTGCTCGTTCGACTGGTCGAGAGCCCGTAAGACGCTGACACGCAAACGTTTTTCTTCGGTCACAACATGCGCCGGGCGGCCTCGCTTTTCCGACGGCTCTGGTATTGGGTCGCCCCAAAGGTCAAACTTCTGTTCCACGGAAAAAAACCTGCGAATGGTAGATCGGAAGAGCGTCGTGTAGGGAAAGAGTGTCTTCGCCTG
>ERZ650303.400-NODE-400-length-13174-cov-5.014102_pt1 | contig 13174 bp, 10 predicted proteins | sample MGYA00376239_ERZ650303 | MGnify/ENA primary metagenome ERZ650303 (study PRJEB26733, sample SAMN07839262) | wastewater metagenome | biome: small river; feature: stream; material: water | place: USA: North Carolina | collected 2016-04-05 ... | reverse complement strand
CCAGCCGCGCAGCGCTGACGGAGCTCAATCGGCTGCGCGGCCTGGTGCGCCGGGCGCTCGGCGCCGACCCGACCTTAGGTGGGCTCGCCAGCGACGTTGTCTATGCAGGCTGCGACGAGCCGGAGCCACTCAGCCTCACCGCCAGCCAGAGCGAGGCCTCGCTTCAAGTGCACTTTACCGTCCTGCGGCTCGAGGCCGCGTACGACCCCGACAGCTTCGTCTGAGGTGACCCGATGAGCGACTACCGCACCGGCAACCGCACCATAACCATCAAGCTCGAGACGACCCCGGGTGAGGACGCAGGACCTACGGTCGCCGCCAATGCTGTTCTGGTGGCGAGTCCGCAGAGCACGCCCAATTTCGGCAATGAGGAAACCAATGAGGTCGGAGGGTCGCTCGACGATCGCCCGCCGGTCCCGACCTCGGGCTCCCGGCAGTTTCGCACCCGGGTCAACAACAAGGGCAGCGGCACCGCCGGCACGCCGCCCGAGTTCGACCCCTTCCTGAAGATCGCCAGCTTCGGCCGGATCGACCGCACCGCCGATGTCACGGGCACCGCGCAGGCCGGCGCTGCCGGAAGCATCACGCTGGCAGCTGGCGATACCGCCCTGGCAAACGCCCTGCGTGGCTTCGTGATCGAGACCACGGGCGGCACTGGCGCCGGTCAGAGGCGGATCGTCACGGCCAACAACGCGACGTCGAAGGTAGCCGCCGTGACGCCGCCCTGGACCGTCACGCCCGACAACACCACGACCTATGCGGTGCGCAAGGGCAACCTGTACCGGCCGCAGTCCACCGTGCTGCCGACGGCCTCGATCTACGATTACGGGCATCGCTCCGACGGCGGGCTGAGCAAGCTCAAGAAGACCTTGGGTACCGCCGCCAAATGCACGTTCACGATGCAGGTCAATGCGGGCTGCTATTTCGAGTTCGACTGCCTCGGCAGCCTCGTGAACGAGGACGACGTGACCAACCCGGGCCCTGCCACCTACATGCAGACCCGCCCGCCCCCGTTCCAGAACGGCCAGGTCTATCTCGGCGCCACCAAGGTGAAGCTGCGCGGCTTCACGCTCGATCTCGGCAGCGAGGTGCAGCAGGTCGAGGACCCCAACGCGGAATTCGGGCTCGGCACAGCGGGAATCACCCGTCGCAGGATGGGTGGCACCATGGCGCTGCCGACCGCGCTCAAAGCCGTGCGGGACGCGATGACCAGCTGGCGCGACGGTACCCTGCAGACGTTGTCCGCGATCTGGGGCGGGGTCGCCGGCAACCGCTTCGCGGTCCTGGTCGATGGCATCGCCTATACCGGCCAGTCCGAGCAGGATGTGAGCGGGTTCGCCTACGACGGTCTGCCGTTCCGGCTCAGTACGGCCGACGATGGCTTCAGCATCTGCTACTGGTGAGGTCTCCCATGCTCGTCGATCCCGCGGAGCCGGTGCGGTTCCAGCCCCGCACCGATGGCCCCGTCTATTACCTGCGCCCGCCGATCGTCGCCGACCGGGCGCGCTACTGGCACGCCGTGAAGGCGCAGGGCGGCCGAAAATGGGTGTTCTGGGACTTGGCCCGCGGTGTCCGCGCCGCTCTGGTCCGGCTGCGCGACGCCGGCCTGTATCAGGCCGACTTCGACGGCTGGCTGGCCGATCTCGATGCCTATGTGACGCGGGTCGACGAGGCGGCGCAGGCGCTACAGGCCGACCGCAACGAGGAGACACGCGCGGCCTTCCAGGTGGCGTTCACCGCCCCCGCTGTGGTCGACGAGGTCTTCCGGCTGACCCGGCAGTGCGATCAGGAAGTGGCGGCCATGATGGCCGACAACGACCAGCACGCCCTGATCGCCGGCACCGAGGCGGCGCGGATGTTCCTGGTCGGCTGGGAAGGGCTGGGCCGGTTCGGCCGCGGCCTGGGTGGCGCCACGGACGCCAGTCTGTGGCAGATCCGGGAGGGCGATCTGGTCGAGATCGGCCGCCACATCGCCGAGCTGCTCGAGCCCCGGCCGGACGTCTTGGGAAACTCCGGCTCGGCGTCTTCTGGCTCAGCTGCCCAACCGAGTTCGACGACGCCGGCGACTACACCCCAGACAGCCCCCTCGGCGGACGGGACGGCTGGTTCCTAGACTGGCTGCACGGCTGGCCGGAGAGCCAGCTGGACGATGCGACGCTGCAGCTGGGCTGGCGGGAGCTCTGGGAGCGGCACGCCGTGCTGCGGGTCCATCCGCAGCATCTGCTCGACCACGAGGCCCAGGTCGTGCTCGATATCTGGATCGCCTGCCGGCGGGACGGGATGGGCGGGGTCGGGCATCTGCCGTATGCCGGCGGCTTCGCGCAGCAGCCATCGGCGCTGATGCGGGCTTTGGAAGCGATGTCGGCGGCCGACGCGCGGATCCGCGCCCGCAAGAGGTCGAGCTGAACTAGCGTGGCGTCGAAGACCGTCGCGGTTCAGATTGCGATCCGCAATGCCGAGGCTGCGATCAGGGTGCTCAAGAGCCTGGGCGCCGAGGGCGAGGCGGCGCTCGACAAGATCACCACGACGGCACCGCGTGCCGCGGCGGCCCTGAACAATGTCGAGCGCGAGATCGGCAAGGCCGGCAAGAGCGGCGCCGTGTTCCAGCAGCTCGGCTATCAGGTCAACGACTTCTTCGTGCAGGTGCAGGGCGGCCAGGGCATCCTCACCGCCCTGGTCCAGCAGGGCAGCCAGATCGCCGGCGCGTTCGGACCGGTAGGTGCCATCATCTCCGTTGCCGGCGCAGCGGCGAGTGTCGCGGCCGGCTACTTCTTCAACCTCAACGAAGAGACGAAGAAGTCCCCGGACTTTCTCAAGGGCTTCAGCGACAATCTCGATGTCGCCAAGCAACGGGCCGACGAATATACGCAGGCACTCAACAGCGCGACCGGCGCCACGGCAGCGCTGTTTCGAACCGCGGCCAACCTGCAAAAAGGCGACTACGGCCGGCAGGCCGCAGGCCTCAGCGAGGAGCTCGCGAGCGACCTGCGCGATCGGCTCGTCACCGACGTGGAGCGCCGCGGGCGTGCCGGGGAGTTCACCGGCGCCGCGCCTGGCGCCGGTGTCCTTGCGCGCGGCAAGGCCGTCGAGACGGCCAACCAGGTTCAAGAGGACCTCGCCGCCGCGGCCGCCGAAGGCAATACGTCCCGGCTGGACCAGATCATCGAGAAGTACGGTCTCCTCAATGAGAAGACCCGCGAGATCGTCGCCCAGCTGCGGGAGGCGGCGGCGCAGGTCAAAGGGATCGATCGGGGCGATCACGCCGGAATCTCAGAGGACCTGGCGCAGGCGCAGTTCCGGGCCCAGCAGCTGCCCGCCGACTACGATCGCCTGCGGCCCCGGGCGCCGGTGCCGGCATCCAAGAGCGATGCCGCGGCCGAGGCGGACCTGGGCCGGCAGGAGCAAGCGGCCGAGGCCGCTGCTGCCAAGAGCAAGGCAGCGGCCGATGCGGCGGAGCGCCAGGTGAAAGCCGGCCGCGACCTGATCGCGTCGATGGAGCTGGAGGCCGACTCGGCCGAGAAGCTCGCCGCCGCGACGGGGGTCAGTACGGTCGCGCGGCAGAAGGCGCAGATCGAAATCGACAAAGAGAAGAGCATCCTGCAGGCGGCCAAGACAGTGCACGGCGAGGAGCTGGAGCACTTCAAGGAGCTGGCCAAGCGCGTCGCTGACGCTCAGCTCAAGATGGTCGACCTCAACAACGCCCGCAAGACGCTCAACCAGAGCCCGGCCGCGTTGCGCAACCAGGTCGAGCGCGAGTCCATGGTGGCGCTCGACGAGTACAACAGGCAGAAGGTCCTCGACGAGGACCAGGCCCGGACCGACGCTGCTCAGCAGGCTGCCGACGATCTCCACAAGATCCTGCTGCAGCCGTGGCTCGATCTCTCATCCGAGACGGCGCAGATCACGACCGGCATATTCGACGATCTGCAGGAAAAAGGTGAGATCAGCTCTGGCAAGATCGCCAGTGGGCTCAATGAAACATTCCGCAAATCACTGTCGGGTCTCGGCGGTAATCTACTGACACTGCCTTTAAACCAGGCAGTGGCTTCGCTCGGTCAGAGCCTCACTGAATCGTTGAAGCCGGGCGGTTCGATCGGCGGGGCATTCAAGCAGTTCTACAACGACAATCCTGTCTTGGCTTCGGCCGGTCTCGGGTTTGCGGCAGGCAGCGCCATCGATATGGTTCGCGGCAAGCAGACCTACGCCGGGCTCGGCGGAGCCATAGGTGCCGGCGCTGGCGCCGTGATCGGCAGCATCGTGCCAGGAGTCGGCACCGTGGCAGGCGGATTGGTAGGCGGCGCCCTTGGCACTCTCGCTGGCTCGCTGTTCAGCAGCGGTGGCGGGCTCGGCAACGACAACAGCCAGCAGTCCTACGTCCTGAAATCCGGCAAGATCGAGTACAGCGACAAGAGCTTCAGCGCCGGCAACCGACAGATCACCAGCGGCGTACTGGGGCAGATCGCCCAGCTGCAGGAATCGCTGGCCGGGCTCGGTGCCACGTTCCAGAACACCGCGCTCAACGTCCAGGCAGGCAACAAATCCGGCTACCAGCTCAACGGCCGCAAATACGGCAGTGAGCAGGAACTGCTGCAGGCCACGATCAAGGAGCTGCTGCGCAACACGTCTGGCCTGTCGGCGACCGAACAGACCGTGCTCAAGAACACCAAGGGGCGCAGCAACCAGGAAGTCCTATCTGATCTCGACTTCGCCAAGACCTTCGATCGGCTGACCAAAAACAACAGCGATTTCATGCAGGCGATCGACGAGCTCGGGCGGCAGTTCGACGCGGCCGAGGCCCGCGCCAAGAAGCTCGGCCTGTCGACCAAGGATCTGGCCGCGGCGCAGGAGAAGGCCACCAAAGAAACGATCGAGGCGCAGGGCCTGGGTGCCATCGACCGGATCGACGGCTTTCTCAGCCCGCTCAAGGCGGCGCTCGGGCCGTTCGGGATCGGCCAGGGCTATGTCGCACCGCAGGCCACCGTGTCCGGCGGGCTCGACCTGTTCCGTGAGACGCTGGCCAAGGCGCAGAGCGGCGACACCGACGCGCTCTCCAGCATCGTCGGCCTCGGCCAGTCGACCCTGCAGGCCGCGCGCTCGTATGGTGCCAGCGGGTCGTCGTTCGCCGAGATCTTCAAGGAGGTGAACAAGGGCCTGCTCGAGGTGCAGGCCGCCCTCGAGGAGAAGCGCGCGGCCGTGTTCAAGGATATCGCGTCCGCGGCCAACGAGACGGTCGACCAGCTGGAAGCGGTCCGCAAACAGAACGACAACCTGTTCGGCCAGCTGGAGCTGCTGCGGCATGACCTGCGCCTGATCCTGGAGCGCCGCGCGTGATCGGCCCGGCCGGCCTGTTCGCGCCGCCGGAGGCGCTGCCCAGGGCGCCGCTGCCGCCGCTCTATTTCTCCGCCCTGGTCAGCCCTAACCGCGGCGTGTGCTACCTGGCGGAGCTCGCCTGCGAGACGGTCGACTCGGTCGATCGGCCGGTGCTGCCCTTCGTGGCCGGCCTGTTCGCGCCGGCGCAGTGGGAGCGCGCGACGATCACGACCCTCACCGCCGCGCCACAGCGCTACGCGACCAGGCCCTTCATCACCTCGGCGCAGGACCTCCCGGCGTCGGGCCCGGTGGAGGCGCGGCTGCAGCCGATCACGATCGAACGCGGCGTGAGCTTCGATGGCGAGGGTCGCTACGACTCGATGGCGCAGTCACCCGTGGCCCTGCTCGAGCTGAGCAACGACGATGGGGGGCTCGACCAGCTCGGCGCCGATCTGATCGTCGAGGGCCGCCCCGTGCGCATCAGCGTCGCGCTGACCGCGCCGGACGGCTACGGCGGCGAGACGGTGGTGGCGGGCACAAGGGACGGCGCCCCCAGTGTGCTGGCCAGCTTCGGCGGCATCTTCGTCGGCATCATGGACGCGATCACCTGGCAACCCGGCAGCGTGCGCATCGCGGTGCGCGACCCGCGGGTCAAGCTGCAGCGTCCGGTGCAGACCGCGACCTATCTGGGCACGGGCCAGGGCATCGATGGCAGCGTGGGACTCGAGGGGGTCAGGCGGCCGAGGGCGTTCGGCCGGTGCCGCAACATCACGCCGGTGCTGGTCGACCCGTACCTGCAGATCTACCAGTTCAACCACGGCGAGGCCCGGGCCGTGGACGCGGTGCGCGACATGGGCGTGCCGCTGAGCCTGTACCGCACCGTCACGACCTATGACGAGCTCGCCGCGCTCGTGGCCACCGACGACGATACCGGGTTCAGCCTCGGCTATTTCGCGGCCTGCCCGGCGGTGGGTTGCTTCCGGCTGTCCGGGCTGCCGGCCGGCACCGTGACCGCCGACGTGCGCGGCTCGGGCGGCGCCGACCTGCTGTCGGAGCCGTTCAGCGACGGCACGCGCTGGACCGACGGCACGGGCTGGAAGAGCACGGCCCGGCAGGTCTACGCCCGCACCGCGGCGGCCATCATCCTGCGGCTGCTCGAGAGCGACGCGACCCTCGCCGAGACCGACTTCAACCGCGCCCAACTGCGTCAGATCGATGCCGAGCTGCCGCGCGAGGCTGGGCTCTATCTCGGGCCGGACGGCTCCGCCACCGTCGAGGACTGCATCCGGCAGCTCGCGATCTCCTTGGGCTGCGCCTTCATCCGCACCCTGGACGGGCGGTACCAGCTGCGTCGCCTGCAAGCGCCCAACACCGTCCCGGTGCTGACGATCGGGCGGCACATGATCGTGCAGCGCAGCCTGGAGCGCCTGGACGTGCCGTACCGGCAGCCATGGAGCGTGCACGAGATAGGCTACGCCCAGAACTGGACCGTGCTGTCGGCCACGGACCTGGCAGGGGCGGTCGGCGAGGGTGACCGGGCCTTCCTGACCCGCGACATGCAATCGGAGCGGGTACAGAGCGCCGTGCTGGGCGCCATCTACACCGACCGGCCGCCCTCGCGCCTGCCGACCCTGCTGGCCTGGCCGCAGGACGCCGCCGACCTGGGCCAGCAGCTCCTGGCCCTGTACGGCTTCGGGCGCTCGCGATTCCGACTGCGTGCCGAGGGGATCCGCTACCAGCTCGAGGTCCTGGACACGGTACGGCTCGAGCACGACCGCTACGGGCTGGGCCAGGGCCGCAACCTGGTGGTCGAGAACGTGGTGGAGAACGGCCGGACCGGCCTCACGGAGCTGGTGCTGGCCGGCTGATGGCCAACCTGGTGATCGGCTACGGCGACCGTGTCGCCGGCGGTACCGTCACGGCGTCCTCGCAGCTGGCATCGCTGCCGGCGATCCACCTGCTCGACGCGCATCTCTCGCCGAAGGTCTGGCGCGGCACGGCCAACACCGCCCAGCTGATCTTCGATTTCGGGGCGGCGGTGGCGATCGGCGCCCTGGCCCTGCTCGGCACGAACATGACCGCGGCCGGCACGGTGCGGGTCAGGCTCAGTGCTGCCAGCAATCTCGGCAGCCCGACCTACGACACCGGCGCCGCACCAGTGCCGGCCGGGGTCGACCCGCGCTATCGTCATCTGATCCACCTGCTGCCGGCCCCGGCCGTGGGCCGCTATCTCGGGCTCGATCTCACCGACGTCACCCTGGCCTACCTCCAGGCCGGGCGTGGCTGGGCCGGAACGGTCTGGCGGCCGACGCGCAACTACCAGTTCAACGCCGTCAAGGGCTGGAACGACACGACCCGCGCCGCCGTCGCCGAAAGCGGCCAGATCTGGCTCGAGCGCGGCGTCACCACCCGGACCCGCAAGTTCCGGCTGCCGGCCATCACCCAGGCCGAGGCCGAAGGCGTGCTCGAGGACTGGGCGCCGACGGCCAGGCGTGAGGACGTGCTCGTCGTGTTCAACCCCGACAGCGCCAACCTCGGCCGCGATTCGATCTTCGGTCTCATCACGGACGGCCTCGAGGCGGAGCACGGCGGACCGCGCCGGCACGGCCTGTCCTTGCGCATCACGGAGCGGGTCTAGATGGCCAAATCAGCGCCGAAATCCGGCATCGTCGAGACCACGGAGACGACGGGGACCGGGCCGCTCACGCTCGCCGGCGCCGTCGCCGGCTTTCTCGGCCTCGGCAGCGCCGACAACGGCAAGACCTATGATTTCGCGCTGCGGGTCGAAGGCTCCCTCTTCGAAGTATTCGCCGGCACCTACACGCATGCGACCAGAGTGCTGACGCGGGACACGATCTTCCGCAACATCAACAACAATACCGACCCGGTCAATCTCGGCGCCGGCGCCAAGACGGTCTCACTGATCATTTCCGGTGAGAAGGTGATGATGCGTGACGTCGAGAACGTCATGCAGGCGCATACCAAATATGCCGGCTATCGACGCTATACTGACCCCGACGGCACGTCCTGGTGGGACGGCTCGATCGACAATGTCGACCGCTTCATGGCCGAGGGCCTGGAGGTCTTCCGGGTCGACGGCCCGGCAAAGCAGGTCATCATCACGGCCACCGACGATTCGGCCGCGGAAGGGCCGGAGCTGCAGCTCGACCGCAACTCGGCCACCCCGGCCGCCGACGATTCCGCCGGCGTCCTGCGCTTCACCGGCCGCGACGTGGCAGGCGCCAAGGTGACGCTGGTCAAGGCGCGGGCGGTCATCAAATCGCCATCGACGGGTGCCGTCACCTCGGCGTGGAACGTCGACGTCATGAACGCGGGCACCCTGACGCCGGTGCTGTCGATCGAATCGAGCAAGGCCATCCTGCGCACCGGGTGCGCCTTCTTCACGGGCGGCAAGACGGTGTCGAACGCCGGCGTCGTCGGCGGCGAACTCGCCGCCGACGGCTATGTCGTCGGCGTCGCCAACGACCAGGTCGGCGCGTTCTTCGGCCGCAACGGCTCCGATGGGCTCGTCATCTCGATCCTTCGGGACGGCACCTCCATGGGCGGCATCAAGTGCACTGCCGGGGTGGTGGCGATCGAAGGTGCCGTGATGAGCCACCCGAGCGCGTGGGCGCCCGGCGTCGACGGCTCGGCGTTCGAGGGCATCGGCTGGGTGGTCTGCGCCGCTCCCGGCCTGCTCGAGGACGCGGCGCAGCGCCATCCACTGGTCCGGCCGTCGGACAGGCCGGCCGATCCCGCCGTCTACGGCGTCACTTCGGGGCCTCACAAGAGGGAGGATGGCGCTGCGGCGCTGTCGGTCGATGCGAGCGGCTCCGGTCTCATCCGGGTCACGGGACCGGCCTGCATCGGCCAGCTGCTGCAAAGCTCGGCGATCCCCGGCGTCGCCTGTGCGCAGGCCGATGACATCAGGCGCGCCTCGACCGTGGCCAAGGCCACCCAGGACAGTCTCGACGATGGCACGGTGCGCCTGGTGCCCTGCACGCTGATGGTGGGCTGAGCCGATGCCGACCCCCCCCTTTGTCGCGGCGGACCTGTTCCCGCCGAACCTCGACATCGACAAGGCCAACATCGTGGCGCTCGCGGTAGCTTTCCTGGCGCGCGCCGGCACGCTGCCGGGAACCTATGTCGGTTACCGCGACGGCGAGCTGGTCACGGTGCGGCTGGCCGAGAACGGCATCGTCCCGGCCAGCGACGGCGACACGCCGATCGACGCAGGCGGCCGGGCGCTGGGGCACTTCCGCCCGGACGTGGTCGAGTGCAGCGGCACGGTGCTGCTCACCAGCGAGCTGCACATGGGGCGCCTGCTCTACTGCCCGACGACCGCTGCGACCCTGCTGCAGATCGAGCTGACCAGCGACCCTGCGACGGGGGTGCAGCACGGCTTTGCCTGCACGCTGTACCGTGACCTCGCCGCAGGGCCGGTCCAGGTCAGCACGAGCTCACTCGCTAACCGCAATCGCGACGGCCACACCGCCGTGGCCGCGGACGGCTTTGCCACCCTCTTCGTCGACGGGATCCGGACCCGCCTGATCTTCAAGGGCGATACCGCGGCGTGATCGGCGCGGCCTTTCCGGTGCTGCCGCTGGGCCGCTCGGCGGCAGCGGCCCCTCCCTCCGTGCACAGTCGTCGCTGGCGGTTCGCCGTCCCGGCCGCGGTCCACAGGCTGGCGCAGGACGAGATCGGATGGGTCTGGGTCGACCGGGCCAGCGACGATCTGCGCAGCGTCGCCAATGGCGGCCGCGTCGAGAGCGACGACGGCTGGGACATGCTCTTTCGGAGCTTCACCGGGGATCGCCGCCCGCATGCGCCCGACGGTTACGACCCCGTCACCGGTCGGATCCGGGCCTGGGTCCGGGTGATCGGCCCGGCAGCCGGCCAGCCCGTCGTGGTCGATCTGGTCTATGGCCGGCCCGGGTTGACCGAGACCGAGGCCGACCCGGCCGGCTGCTGGGCCGGCTACCTGCTCAACGTCGACCTGTCGACCGGCATGGACGCCAGTGGCGCCCAGCGCGACCTCGCGCTCAGCGCGGTCGGCGCCACGACCCTCGCTGGCCAGAACGCAGGGGACTTCAGCGGATGACGCTCCTGCCGGCGCCGCGCGCACTCTACGTCATGGACGTGCTCGAGGTCGGGGCCGCCTGGCGGCGCGACCTCGAGCGCCTGTCGCACGGAACGGATCCCGATACGCAGGCGGCGCTCAACGCGCTGCTCGACCGCCGGGCCCGCCTGGTCTCGACCATCCGCCAGGCCAACCTGGTCACCACGGCCGGGCTGAACTTCCTGCTGCAGACCCTGATCAAGGGCTCCGGCTACACGGCCGCCTGGTATGTCGGGCTCAAAGCCACCGGCACCGCCGTGGCGGCCGACACCATGGCCTCGCATGCGGGTTGGGCCGAGATCACGGCCTATACCCAGGCCTCCCGGATCGCCCTCCAGATGGCCGATGCGTCTGGCGGGAGCATGACGAACAGCGCCAACCGCGCCGTGTTCACCGCGAGCGGCAGCTTCACGGCGTTCGGGTGCTTTCTCACCAGCAATGCAACCAAGGGCGGCACGACCGGGCTGATGCTCAACGTCGCCAACTTCGGGGCAGGATCGCAGGCCAGGACCGCGGGTCAGGTCCTGCGGGTCCAGGCCACGCTGAGCATCGCCTGATGGCGGTCACCGTCCTCAACCAGACCGTGCTCGATGCGGCAACGGCCGGCACCAGCTACGACCTCGCCGGCCATACGGTCGCCGCCGCCGCCGACTTCCTGCTCGTCGTGTTCACGCAGCGCCGTTACAGCACGCCGCTGCCGGACCCGGCCCTGACCGTCAAGTGGAAGGGCTCTGGCGGCGCGACGGTGGCCGCCAGCCTCAATCTCTGGGGCGTGAACTACAACGACCTGTGCGCCTGGGTCGGCTACCTACGCGCCCCGGCCACCGGCGCAGGCAACATCAATATCGCCAGCGACAAGACGCTCCGCGGCGGCAGCGTGGCGCTCTACGACCTGAGCGGCGTCAAGGCCGACGGCGACCCCATCGGCGCATCCGCCTTTCAGGGCCGGGACCCGTCCACGCCGGACACGGTGGCGCTGTCCGTTGCCGTCTCGGCAGCCGGCGGCAGCCTTGCCGTGTGCACCCTGGCCGTAGCCGCGGATACGACGCTGGACACGTTCACCGGCGCTGGGTTCACGGCCGCCGCGACCGGCAAGTACAGCGCCGGCGACGGGATGACCGCCACGACGCGGCACAAGGCCGGCGTCAGTGGCACCGTGGCCGCCTCGGCCAAGTTCGCCCTGGCCTCGAAGAGCATCGGCGGCGTGCTGGTCGAGGTGCTGGCCGAAGCGAGCGACACGGCCGACCGTGCCGCGACCGACAGCATGACGGCGAGCGACGGCTTCGAGGCCGCGGCAGGCTCCACGGCAGCGCTTGCCGACCCCGGCTTCCTCGACGGTCGCACGAGCTTCTCGGTGGCGCTGCTGCAGCAGGCCACTGACGTCGGCGTGAACCGGATGCTGCTGCGCCTCGGCACCGCGGCCGGGGCGATCCTGAGCCTGGCGCGCGTCGCCGCAGGGACCGCGGCGACGAACGTCTGGCGGGCGTTCTACCGCCTGGCGGACGGCGCCACGACGGTGGACAGCGCCGCGGCCGGGCAGAACACGGCGGTCCAGCACCTGGCGCTGGTGCACGGACCGGGTGGCAGGGACGACATCTACCTCGACGGCGCGGCGTCACGCAGCGCCCTTGCCACCGGTGGCCTGTCGGGCGGGCTCGCCGTGACCGCGTCCAGCGAGCTGGCGCTGGGTACGCACGTCGCCGGCACCCCGCCTGGGTTCACCGGCAAGGTCGCGCGCCTGATGATCTATGACGGCGCCCTGTCGCCGGCGCAGGTCGGCCTGATGGCGGCGGCGCAGATCGACCAGCTCGGCACGGTCGGGACGGGCGTGCCGGAGGCCATCGACGATAAGGCGCCGGCGCCAGTCGCCATGCCGATCCACCTCGAGTTCACCGGGCAGCGCGCGCTCGATTTCGCGGCCGAGGTGGTCAACACGGGCTCGACCGCGGCGAGCGTGACGGCCGTCACCAATCCGCCGAGCGGCTCCGTTACGAAACTCACCAACGGCAAGCTGCGATGGACGCCACCGGTCGGCTGGGTAGGCGACGAAACCGCGAGCTACACCGTCACCGCGGGCGGGAAATCAAGCACCGCGCAGATCCGAGCCGCCGGCTACGCGCAGAAGGAGACGGGCGCGCGTCGCAGCGGCATGCCGTGGACGACGGGCGCCGCGCTCAACGAGAACCCGAGCCAAGTGGCGGCGTTCGAGAACTTCCGCGGCAACACGAAGATTGACATCACCATGACCTATTCGGGCGGGTCATTCTGGGGCAAGTCCGACCCGCTCGCGACCGCCGACCTGCAATGGGCAAAGCTCCTTGGCTCGTCGAAGGAGAAGCCCGGCGGGGTCATCAACGATTTCATGGATGCGGGCATCAGCGTCTGCCATGCGATGGCCATGCTGGTGCAGCAAGAGCGCGGCCAGTTCAAGATGATCGCCAGGGGCGGTCGCGACACCGAGCACCGGACGATCGCCAACCGCCTGAAGAGCTGGCTCAAGGACAAGCCGGCCTCCTACCCGAAGCTCTACATGTGCTTCGGCCAGGAGGTGAACATCTCCCAGGCCTATCCGTGGGGGTGGACGCAGAACAAGGATACGCCGGCCGACTATGTGGCCGCCTATCAACGTGTGGCGCAGATCTACATCGATGCGCTCGGCGACAAGGTGAGGATCACTTGGAACACCCTGCGGCAGAGCGGCAACGTCACCAACGTCTGGCCTGGCGCCCGCGGCGTCGGCGGCGG
>ERZ650303.399-NODE-399-length-13197-cov-8.990793_pt1 | contig 13197 bp, 38 predicted proteins | sample MGYA00376239_ERZ650303 | MGnify/ENA primary metagenome ERZ650303 (study PRJEB26733, sample SAMN07839262) | wastewater metagenome | biome: small river; feature: stream; material: water | place: USA: North Carolina | collected 2016-04-05 ... | reverse complement strand
AGCTCAGCAAGCCCATGGCGGTCATACAGCCGTGACTATCACGCGCGAAATGATCTTCAACAAGGCTTTCCGGGAGCAGCAGTTAGGCGAGCCCCAAGAAGTCAAACAGCTAGAGGCGCAATAAGATGCAGGTCACAATCATTGTTCCTGACAAGACGGTCTATGTGGATGGGTTCGCTGTGGAGCTTCCATCTATAGATTGGGCGAAGTTCGACGGCGACCCCGTGAGCCCGTGGGATGATATTCGCGCGGTGCAGTACGATACGGACGCGAAGGCCGGTCACGTCGAATACAAGACGGTGCGGACGGCACAGCTGACACGGCCAGACATGACGCCTCCTGATTGGCGGATTGGAGAAGCAGACTTCTCCGCGTTCGCATGGATCCTGCCCATCCACGAGGCTGAGAAGGCCCGCATGGTGGCGGATGCAGAAGCCAAGCGCATTGCTGGCGAACAGGCCGCAGCAGAAGCCGCAGCCAAGGCGGAAGCAGAGCGGCGCGCGATCATAGACGGGACAGCGCCAGCGCCGGAAGCACCTTCGGACATTGCCTCTAAGTCAGAGCTTGACGCGCTCAAAGAGCACTTGGCGAAGCTAGAAGCTGATAACGCCCGGCTGACGGCTCGCGTTGAAGCCAACGAGGAAGCAGCCATTAAGACGCTTGGGGGCGGGACATGAAACTTTCTGACAACGGCTTGAAGAAGATCGAAGGATACGAGGGCTACGGCCGCGCCCTCCCCGATGGTTCTTGTTGCGCGTATCAGGATAAGTATCACGGCAAGCTAGACGTTCCCACTATTGGGTTTGGCGTCACTGAAGGCGTCAAGATGGGGATGGTCTGGACGCGGGAGCAGGCGGACGAAGCTTTCAGGAAGGAACTCACCAAGCACGAAGCCGCAATAAACAGGATTGTCACGGTTGAACTCTCTCAAAATCAGTTCGATGCTCTTGTTTCGCTCTCGTACAACGTCGGTATAGGAGCGGTGTCAAAATCTACTGTTCTGAGGCGGCTAAACAAGGGCGATTACACGGGAGCGGCAAAGGCTTTTCACCTTTTCAACAAGGCAGGCGGGGGCATTGTTGCGGGGCTTGTGCAGCGGCGTGCGTCCGAGGCTGCGCTATTCCTGAAGCCTGATGTTGCGCCGGCCGCGCCGGCCATGCCCCAGACTGTAACGGAATCTATGGCACCTCCATCACGCCCAACCGTGGCGACGGTCGCAGCGGTCGCAGCCACAACGGCGACGACGGTCGTGCCGTCGATTCCTGCCCCGCCTAAAGAGGCAATTGAGGCTGTGACGCAATGGCAATCTGCGGCAGAAAGCGTGCAGCACTTTGCACATTCACCGGGGTTCTGGGTGGCTGTTTGTGGTATTCTGTTAGCGGTATTTGCGCCAATGGTCGCTAGGAGGTTTGCATGATCCTAACATTCCTCGCCACGCGCCTAGGGCGCGGTCTCACGGTAGCCGTTGCGTTGGTAATTGCGTTGCTCGTCAACAACATGCACCAGCGCACCATCGGAGCACAGAAGGTGGTCGCCAAGATAGAGAAGGCCACCAATGAAAACGTCAAGAAAGCTGATGCTGCCCGTCGCTCTGTTGACGGCATCCCTGACAACGGGCTGTTCGACAATTACCGCCGCGATTGACAGCGGGTGCAAAAGCTTCAAACCGATCGGTTGGAGCAAGCAGGACACTGCCAAGACGCAGCGCCAAGTTGTCGAGCATAACAAGGCCTATGACGCTATTTGCAAATCCTAACCCTGTCTCGCGTCCTAAAGTTCTCACCCCGGAGCTAGGACTCATATGAATGCAGCATCGAAATCTATTCCCGCGCTATCCGGAGGCATGGGCGAGGCATCCAGAGGTGCTAGACCGCAGAGTTGGAGCGATCGAGGACCACCTGGAACAAGAGCAAGAAAGCCACCCCCCATCGAATTTCGACGGACTCAGGGGCCTGTTTGTGTATATACCGGCCCTGATCCTGTGGCTGTGTGGCGTCCTAGGCCTGGCCTTGCCAGAGTGGGTAGCCAACGCCCTAAAAGCCATGGGGCACGGATGACGCTCTATCTAGCGCTTGGAACGTTCGTTTTCTTCGCTGGCGCAATCCGGGTTGCTTCGCATCTTGGCTACCCTGCCGGCCTTTCTATTGATCTAAAAGCTGGTCTACCAAATCGTCAATTGCCGCCTGTTCCGTCCGTCCCCACCCAATAGGGCAACCGGGCTCATAGGTGTTGTCATCGACGGCCGACCAATCCCACTGGCGAACAGGAATTGGCGGGTATACGTTCTCTGTTCTGACCTTGATCGAAGCGATCACGGCGGCCCGCTCTTGCTGCATCTTAGCGATGTGATCAACGCAGATTTGGCTGGATGCTTGCCCGCATACGATGCCTTCCTCTGCGACGGGGCAGCTATAGCAGTGGCGTTCCATCGTTCTGGCCTTTCCTTGTGTTTACAGGATGCGCAGAAAAGCGCTTCTGATTGCGGGCTGCGAGAGCGGCCCATCGTCAACGGCTTGACGTGTCTCAAAGTGGATTAGGTCCGGCGTGATTTGCTTGCGGAGTTCGGCAACTGCCTCGTCCTCAAAGATCACACCTAGAGGGATTGGCTCTGTCCTGTTCCATGACAGCGGGCGGCGCGCTTCGCTTTTGTGTCTCACGATATAGCCACGCCGCTGCAAGATCAGGATCAGCTCGCTATCGGTCAGCATTTCAAACGGCGTGTGCATGGCGGCCTTTCGGATTAAGCGGCATCGGCGGGGTACTTCCCATCTGACATGGCCTTTGGTTTGCAGTGCTTGTGGCAACACTCATCACACACATCATAGTCACCGTTGACCGGATAGTGATCGCCGTTCGTGTAGCCGCACCCTCCGTAGAAGCGCTGCGTCATGCGATCTGTCACAACTTCGGCCTTGTGCAGCCGCATCCACTTTCGGCAGACGGCACATTGCATCCGTGGATTTGTCGAGTGCGTCTTGTCTTTCGGATGCACTGCCATGGCCAGGGCCCTTCTACGATCCAAGTTCTATGCGTGATTTCATGCAATCCAGATACCCACTCGCGAAGTCAGCACTATCACACATTTCACCAAGGCCGAGCGTGAGACTGCCGCCAGTTTTGCAAGTTCTCCAGCCCCGCTTGTAGTCATCTGGGAGTGCTTCGAAGTCGCCCATCATTCTGGCCTTTTCAGTTAAATCCTAAGATGAAGCGTTCCACAGCGTCGCGGTCGCCTTTCGTTGCCGCCATCGCGGCATGAATACCAAGGGCGCTAAGTATACCTTTGATCTTGGTGTCGTCGCGCTTGTCCATGTCTGAAATCATCGACGTGACGCCATCCAGCAAATCACCGCGACGGACGTAATCCATTGCTCGGTCTTTGCACCATTGAACGTATTGTTCGCGATGTTCCATGTTCGGGCCTTTCCTTGGCTATTCCACTAGGTTCAATTTTGTATCTACTGGCGCGCTCTGGTTTAGAGCTTCGTCCAGGTCAGCAAGCGTCTTGCTGAGCCATGCCGCTTCCTCAGCAAAGAGGTCGTAGTGGCTAGTCTCTCCGTTCATTTCCATTTCATCGTCGGTAGCTTCCTGCATCGCGAACATGCGGTCATGGATGCGCTTCCTGAGTGCTGCAAGCTTGTCGGACATGACCGGCCTTTCGTGGTTAGTCGTCATTGCCAACGAATTGAATGTGCGAAACACAATTTCCTTCGACCTTCCAGAAATGCGTCCCCGGCGTTTTGTCGCTCCACGTCATGATTGAAGCGTGAGAGTTGTCTTGATCCATGCCAAGCTTGACGGTCACGTCTGATCGGGCTTCGGCCTGGGTTCTGATCCAGTCTTCAAACCGCATGGTCCTGTCCCCCAAAAATCATCAAACAAGCAATGATACGTTCCATGTTGTCCCTCATTGTTACGGGCCTTTCAATGTGAGTTAGAGAAGCGTACCGCGCGCTCGCTTTTCGGCGCGGCGGTTCTTATCTTCGAAGGCGGCGAAGTGCGCGCGGTCCATCCGCTTGATCGCGGCCAAAGTTGTCTTGTGAACGTAGCCACCAAGCCGGATCTCCACCGGCATTTCATCGCTGCCTTCAGCAATGAGGCGTCCATACTCGGCTGACAGCGGGCCAAGGAAGCCAGCGATGGCGTCGTATAGCGTTGGGACTTCCTTTGCCATCTGCGCGGCCTTTCAATGGTTGCGCTTGGCGCGGATTTTAGCCAGCAATCTCGCCCATGCTCCGCGCTTCATAATCCCAGGTCGAATGAAACCTGTCATGTGCATTTGTTTGGCCTTTAGGTTATAGCTTCACTGACTTCAAAAATTCGGCAAGCTTCAGGACGACATTTGTGTTGCTGTCGTTATAGCCAAGCCGATCAAGTTCGCGCTCGACAGCGCTGCGCGCTTCGACATATGCAAACTCATCGGCAAGCCACCCGTCCGGCAAATCCATGTCGCTGGCCTTTCCTTGGCTCAATTGCTCAGTTCAGGGTCGAAGTCTTTTCCGCCCTCGTGCTCCATGCCCCACTTGTCGCGCATGATCTCACTCAAATGCTTGACGAGGCCAAGAGTGTTTGAAGCGCAGTCTCCAATTTGCATGATGGCGTGAGCGGTGAGGGCGGCGCATTCGCGCGCCGCTTCCTTGTTCGGGAACTCGGAACTTTTGAGACGGAGACGGACTTTCGTTTCACCAAGCTCGACTGCCGTCCACTTGGGGAAGTGGTACTTGAACATACAGCGCTCTTTCGAGACGACCGTTACGGCTCCGGCCATGTCGTACTTTTTGAGCACGCCGATGATCTCGGCCATACAGTCGCGATAGGGCTTGTCCTTGGACCCATCAAAGCGCTTTGAAAAATCTCCCATGTTACAGACCGGCGCGCACTGCGGCGTCCTTGGCTTCCAGCAGTTTGCGCAGCGCAACCGTGCGCTCTGCATTGCGTGGCGTCGTGTCAACGATTTGTCTCGCCAGATCGCAGAACGGCTTTGACCTAACTTGCAACGATGCGGGCAAATGCGAGTAGTGGAAGAACCGCAGCACGTTGTCCGTGGCGATTTCGTCGGGATTGAACTCGGATGGTGCTGGGTGAATGTCGCTCATGTCCTGTCCTTTCTTTAGTAAGCTAAAAGTAAGCTAGAAGTTAGCTACGAGTAAGCTAGCAACCGGCCTTTCTATGAAGCGCGACGATAGCGCGGTTTCAGCGAACGCAGGTATAGCAACGCAGACGCCAGATCATCCATGCGTGTGACGCCTGGGTGGTGCTGCCAAGTGCCATAGTCGGCATGGGTGCCAACCACGATCACAGGCACGCCGTAGGCAATCGCCATACCCGCCTCAACGAGCGCGCCGCGCAAGTGGTCGTCACCTTCCGCCATCACAAGAACAGCGTCGGCATCACGAACGTCTTGCTCGTCCTGCAACCAGAACTCAACGGCGTGCTCTGGTGTGTCGGGTGTTCCAAGGCTGTTGTGCTTTAGCCAACGCGCATGAAATTGCAGATGAGGGGTAGACGCGCAAAGCTCCCGCCACATCGGCGCGTGCTTGAGTTTAGATGCTGTGTAGACGCGGAGCATGTCGGGCCTTTCCTTGGCTACTCTTCGTCTCTGTCATCAATGAAGCGACGGGCTTCCTCGTTCGGCATCCCGGTTGCACAGAGAATTAGCATCGTCTCCATATATGTGAGACTGTTCCTGTGTCCGTAAAAGAGGTCCGTGATGATGCCGCGCAAGCGGTCTGTTTCCGCTTGGCGTTCAGCCTCAAACGGATCTTCTCCGCGAGCATCGCTCATCTCCGTGCCGCTGGCGTCTGCGAAATATCCGCTCATGTCGGGCCTTTCAAAGTTCGTTTCTCAATCTCTGTGAACAGTAAATAAACCCTGTTGCAGCGCTCGTCAAGCCATGATACTCCTATTTTTGGAATATCTGCACAGGTGCGAATAACGTGGCAGTAGGACGGAAATCGGCAATGGTGCTTGGCACCCGGCAACATCCACTCTCAGGCCAGATCGCCATGGCCCGCGCTGCCGCGTGCAAACCGATCTTTGTCCTGGGTGGTGGCAAGATCAAGCGCGAGGATGATCTGGTCCCAGCTGATTTCATGAGCGCCGTTCGCACGCTTCGCCCTGCTGACACATTGTGCATCCCGTACCTGTACGCACTAGCCGATCCGCTCAAAGCCAAACGCGGTTTTCTCAGTGAATATTTCAACGAGTGCATTGAGGAGATAGAGGCGCCAAACCGCAAACCGCTGTATATTGAGTTGTCATCAGGCTTGCGCTCGGACGATCCCAAGCAGCGGCGCGAAATGCTCAAGAGGGCAAGGCGCGCGGTGATCAGCGGCGGCAAGGGGCTAGGTGGCCAGAAGCTAGGCCGCAAGGTGCCGACGTTCGACGTTGATACGTTGAAGGCCTGCGAACTGATCTGGCGCAACGTGCGTGATTACAGATACGAGAACGACGCCGCAGAGGCGATGAAGAAGATCAACAAGCGGTTTACCCGGCAGCGCGCACGCATTGCCTGGGGACCGCGCAAACGCAAATAGATTGGAGCGGTGATGTTGAGACGTATGGAGCCGGACGAGCGCGAGTTGCAGATTGCTGCCACGATCAGTCTGCCACCATGCCCTTTCTGCGGCGCGCAGCCTGTTGCGTTTGTTGAGGCGAATGACGACACGGGATTATTTGTCGGTCGCGTGGCGTGCACCAACTGCCACGGTGGAATGCACTATTGCGGGAAGGGCCGCGTGGAAGCCCGTGAGGGCGCGATAGCAGATTGGTCGAAGAGGACGTAACATGAATGCTGCCGTGGACATTGATGACGACGCGCTTCGATCCGCTGTTGAGGCGCACAAAGCAGACGCCAGGGCGAAAGGCGAGAAGGTGTTCTCGCGTCGTCGCGTGATCCTGATCGCGGACCTGTTCGGCATGAAGCCTATGCCGATGGTCTGGCAGATGGAAAAGCGCGGGCTGATGAAACGCGGCAGCTATGCGTGGTTCAAGGCGAACGGCGGCATCACGCACGATCATATAACTGAGGTCCGCGTTGACCGCGCGGCCTCTCATTCATAGGAGCGGTCATGAGACTGATCGAGAAACACGGCGACGTCGAGATTTGGGAAGTGCAGCAGCCTTGGGGCTCTGATTTCCTAGTCTATGGCGTGCTTTCTGATCCTCGCGTTGCTCCGTCGCTCGGTTGCGCTCGCGAGTGGGAACAAGGATGATTGCCGCGCTCTACGTCGAGACTGGCGGCTGCTATTTTGGCTTGCCCGGCGTTGATCCATGGGATGTGACGAGAGACGCGCGCAACTATGCCGGGCAGCATCCCGTTGTTGCGCATCCTCCATGCCAGCGGTGGGGCCGGTTCTGGCATGGGAGCACGCGCAAGCCTCACCAGTTCAAGCTTGGCGACGATGGCGGGTGCTTCGCGGCTGCGCTCGCTGCGGTTCGCAAATTTGGCGGCGTTCTGGAACACCCGGCAGACAGTCATGCTTGGCGTCACTTCGGATTGATCGCACCAGAGCGATACGCAGGCTGGCAATCTGCCGGCGACATGATGGGTTGGACTTGCTACGTCGAGCAAGGCCACTATGGGCACATGAGCCGCAAGCCAACTTGGCTATATGCTGTCGGCTGCAAGCTGCTAGAATTGAATTGGTCGAAGGGGGAGCAGCGTTTGCATCCCGTCGCACTTGAGCGCCACGGCTACGAGAAGGCCAGGCGGATAGGAATGACGGCGATGGTCGGCGGCAAGGACAAGACGAAGATCAGGAACGCCACGCCGCTAGAGTTTCGAGACGTGCTGTTGAGCATCGCTGAGACGGCGAAAGTTTTGGAATTGGCATGAACAACAATGGAGCGTCCGACATTGGACCGTGCAGCATTCGAAAAATGGGCTGTCAACGTTGTTGGGAACGCACCCGCAAATTTCTCAGGCAAAGACTGTAATGGTCTTTGGATGTACGATGACGAGTTGATGGAAACGCATTGGCGGTGCTGGAAAGCTGCGCTGTCAACAGTAACCAAATAAAGGAGCCGATTCCATGTTCTTGGGAGACCGCGAAATGCGTGCTTTGCGTATCATATCGAATAGGCCCGCCCACCAGTTAGTGGGCCAGCCATTGGAGACGCTGGCGCTATTGATTGACAACGGGCTGGCTCACGTTTCTCGTCGCTACTACGACACAAGAGTGAGCGGAAAAACGTGGCATTGCGAAGAGGTTGTAATAACCGACGCGGGCCGCGCCATCCTGACAAAATAGACTACAGCTTCCCCATCCTTCTTGCGATTTCGAGCATCAGGAAAACCCCAACCAAAAACCCTAGGCCTGCGTACCAAAGAGCGACAAGCTTCTGATCAATGGTCATCGTTAGCCCCCAGCAAAGCTGCAAGGCCAAAACCAATAATGCAGCCAATGCTCATGGCTGCTAGCATCTCAAGTGCCCAATGTGCCCACGTCATCGCTCAACAACCTCGCCATTCATTTTCTTTTTGAACTTCCCGCCCCATCCTTTGCGCTTGATACCGAAATGGCGGTCTGAATTGCGCTTGCTCTTGGCAATGGCGGGGACATCGACGGTTGAGGTTTTATGCTTGTGGCACTTCTCATGCGCAGGCATGAGCTCCTTTCCGCCAAAGGCGTGAGGGGTTACGTGTTCCGCTTCCCAAGGCTCACGGACAGGATCAATCGGCCAATTGCAGATGTGGCAGATTAGGAAGATGCGGCCTGTAATGTCTTTCTGCTTATGAGCCTCAAAGCACTCACGGCGGGACTTGGCAGATGATGGGCGCTTGTCTGTCATGCTGCTTGCCTCAGGATCTTGAGCGCGTTTGCTTTGGCCTTTCGTGCCTGCACATGCCAAGCCCCACGGGCGGCAGCGAGCAGATTAGCTACAGCCATACGCAGTTCATCGCGTTCTGCTCTTAGCGCTCTGTTTTCTCGCTCTAGGCGCTGGAGTGTTGTGGTGAATAGATCGGGGGTCATGCTGCCTTCTCCGATTCCTTCAGAACCTGTTCAGGGTCTAGCCCGGTCTCTTGGGCATAAACCGTTTCAACGGCATCGTTCAGAGCGTTGAATTCTGCCTGTCCTAGCTTGTCGAATGCGATGCTCTTTGCTTTGAATACGCGCACTAACCCGCCCTCGGGATGGGGACGGATAAACGCATAAGCGCCGGCAGCCTTAAGCGCGCCCTCGATGGCAAGCGCTGTCAACTTCGTCAGTCCCGGCTGATCTTCTGCAAACGACACAGGCACGTCAGTCGTCTCCCTGTGGCCCGCTTTGATCAACACCCACTTGCGTAGGTGTTCTTCGCTCTCCGGTGTGAATTCCGACGTCTCCGGCCAGTGTGAGAACATCGCGCGCAACACTGCGAAGAAGCGGCGCATTTGGTCGAGACTGCGAGGCTTGGTCTTCGCGTCGATCTTGCATCCGCAGTGTGGGCACGTCGTCATTTCGCTTCTTCCGAATGTAGAAACTTGGCCAACTGTCCCGGCTCCTGCGCCGTCTTGCTTCTTGATCCAAGCTGCATTGCGTCCGCATTCTCATCAAGCGTTCGTTCCGCTCCCATTGAGACAACATGCACGTACCTCTGCTTGATCTGAGTTGGCTTGTGCAGGTGTTGTCCTGCTTGAACGCAGAGCAAAGTTAGGCCCGACGCTATGAGGATATGAGGCGTCATTCTGCTGCCTCCTTCAGCATTGCCGCAGCCTTCGCCTTTTGCTCTTTGGGAAGGCGTGAAATCATGTCGGCATTGGCATCTGCGATCTCAGCTAGTTCTTCTGCCGAAGTGCAAAGCGCCAAATCTTCTTCAAGCTTCGCAATGAAGCCGTCAGCATCGGCTAGCGGTTCATCAGTTTCTGCTTCAGGTGTCGTCTCTGCCAGTTGCTTGGGTAGAACCTCGTCTTCTGGGATTTCAAGAACAGCAGGCTTTGACGGTGTTACGTCGCGCATTGGATGCTCAAGTTCTTCGCTGAGGTACAAGCCACTCAGCGCATCAGCGGCACCGTCTCTGCACGTGAAGCCACGCGCTCTCATCTGAAGCATTCTGTCTGGGTGCTGCGTCCAAGGACCTGCCTTGCCCCACAGGCCAGCCTTGCGCGCCATTGCGACGTTGAATATGCGCTCAATCTTTTCGCCATCAGGGCGCACGACTTCGCAGATGGCGGTGCGGCTTTCGCCTTCGCCCTCCATACGCTCCCGAAGCTTGAAGCCACGAGACAAGAGCAAGGCCGGAACCGCATCACCCCAAATAGATGGCCTCCCGTTAATGACGGCAATCTTTTGGATTGCGAACATCGGAGGCAGGCCAATTTCAAGTCCGGTCAGAATCGCAACTGTGATCTGCTCCGGCTTGTCCATTCCTTTGGGAGCAAGGCCACTTGCGGCGATGCCCTTAGACAGACGGAACACTTCTTCTATGCTCTGAGGAACAATGGCGCTGATCGATCCGCCCGATTTAAGCGCAACTACATTCGTGCTCATGCTGCAACTTCCTCTATTCTCTTTGTCACGCCGGGAACATCAACGCCCGCCTTTCCAGCGCGAGCGGAAAGAGTTCCTATGAGTTCAATCACGTCATCGCTATTTGCAAAAAACGCTAGAGCCTTAGCGTAGTCTGTCACCACGTATCGGGTTACTTCTCGAAGCCCCGTCTTGCGCCCGCGCTGGCCACCAGCTTGAACCTTGACGGGCTCTGGCGGCGGCGGTGCCATCGGCAATTCCGGCTCTGGCGTAGTCATCGCTGCAATGGGGTCGTCTGCCATCTGCTTTGCACGTTGGGCTTCAGCTTCAGCCCGCGCGGCTGCAACGGCTTTCTGCTCGGCTTCCCACTTAGCTCGCTGCTCTGCCTCAAGACGACGCTTCTCAGCCGTCATGAACGCTGTGAGACCGTTGCGCAGTTCTTCAGCGGCACCGTCTGCCGTATCAATTATAGGCTTCCACTTCGCCTGTACGGCCTTTGCCGCGTCGTCATGGGGCTTCTTCTCGGCTGTGCGCTGTGCGTCTGCTTCCTTGCTCAGCTTCATAAGTTCGGCGCGGTAATTCGCAGCCATGTCCTTGGACTTGTCGTCCTTGATGCCGTTCTTTTTGAACCACGCTAGCGCCTGCGCTGCATATTCCTTGATCTGATCCGAAAGCGATAGTTCGCCAGAATTATCGCCAATGGTCGGAGCGTCTGCCTCCCATCGTCCATTCTTGAACGCAAACGCAGCGGCTTCCTTGCTGACAGGATTGCCGGCGCAGTATGTCCAAACCTCGTGCGGGTCTATGCCGCTATTCTCGCCAACACGGCAGCGAAGCTCGCCTTCGTGCATACGGATCATGACAGGATGCCAAGGGCCATCCTTGCCCCGGCGCATCCGATAGAAACCAGACTGCGGCTTGTCCGCGTTGATTTCAACTTTTTCTCCTGAGAGCGCTTGGCTCCACCATTCAAATTCTTGCATCACCCGACGTTGCTCCGCCTCTGTTGCATTTTCTCAATCACGCGGAGCACCTGTGTTTTAGTAACGTGCATCCGACGCATGACTTGAACGATTGAAAACCCTTCTCTCAGCATGGCTTCGATGGCTGGCTGTACGTCTCTCATCGTGGCCTCACCGGTAGACGAGCAAAGCCATTATCCAAGGCCCAACGACGCAGAGCCAAACGATCACGAGCAGCCAAAAAGTCGATAACTTGTCCTCGATGTGCATCCTGTTCCTTCATATCGGCCCCACTAGCCAAGCTGCGATTAGGAACGCGATATAAAAAGTCGCTGCCAGCCACCCCGTTGCGAACGTCACTTGTTTTGTCGTCATTACTCACCCCGCTACCCACTTTCAAAAGCCACGCTCCCCACACACATCCGAGAGCTAAACCCAACCGATAGATTGTCTGTGCTTCGTCGCTCATTTTCTGCTCTTCAACCCCCGCCGTTTTTCCTCTTCCTCGTAAGCATCGACACAGCGATTGAGCAGGCCCTCAGCCTTCATCAACTCAGCTTCGCAATCGAGCTTGTGGGCGCGGGCGATCTCGATATTCTTCGCCAGCTTTTCCATATTAGCCGGCGGCTCCGGCTGGTCCGATGGGTCGTATTCCAATTCAGGAACCTCAGACGTTTCCGGAACCCCGCGCCAGAAGAACCGAACTACGTTTCCTGTCCGCTTGGTGCTCATGTCTGTTTGCTCCATGCCGGGCGCTCTTGACGCTCGCGCGCTTCGTTGGCGTCTTGAACTTTCTGCGCTTCGATGCGCCGCCAGTAGTTTTTGCGAATAGTGCTGCTGTCAGCTTCCGCAAGCTCCTTGCAGCGCTGAGCGTCGGCAATGTGCCGTGTCCAATGGAGTTCGCGCATCAGATGAACTCTTCGTTTTTCATGCGGTATTCCTTGAACTGGTCCGTAGGCGTAAGCCCGTCGAACTCGCGTTCCGTCCATTCGGTGATGAGGTTGTCAACCCACACGGCAGCCTCCTCGAAAGCTTGGCAGGCGTCGTGTGAGGTTCGTTCGCTGATCAGATCAATCGGGAAGTTGCGGCGCTCGATCGCGCGGTGGATCATCCCGATTTTGTCTTGAAGAATGCGAACGTGATCTGACAGGTCCATTTTGCTCTCTCCCTTGTCCCGGAATGCCTGTGTTTCGCGTGCCAGACATCCCGGGACACCCCTCGGCTTTACCCCGCTGCCGAGACCTGAATTTTCAAAGTGTTTCTTCAGCCGCAGCCGTAGCCGTAGCCGGAGCCGTCGCCGTAGCCGTAGCCGTAGCCGGAGCCGTAGCCGTAGCCGTAGCCGTCGCCGTCGCCGTAGCCGTAGCCGTAGCCGTCGCCGTAGCCGTCGCCGTAGCCGTAGCCGTAGCCGTCGCCGTCGCCGTCGCCGTCGCCGTAGCCGTCGCCGTAGCCGGAGCCGGAGCCGTAGCCGGAGCCGTAGCCGTCCAGCGTCATCACTTGATCCATACTGATGCCTCGCACTCCAACAAGCCAATCACTGCGCGCAGTGGGGCACGAACGGTGCCAGCGGGATTAATCTTTGTTTCTGGCTTGGGTCCTTCCTTGGCTAGTTCGCCAAGTCCCCTGCTGGTTCCCCAGCGACACACATTCTTGGCGTTTCGAATAACAATCCAATCGCCTTCCGTGGCCACGTCTCCGACGTAGACAAATCCACGATCAAGAATGACGATCTGAGGCACTGCGTAATTCGTGGGCTGAGATCGGAAGAGCGTCGTGTAGGGAAAGAGTGT
>ERZ650303.398-NODE-398-length-13202-cov-10.870313_pt1 | contig 13202 bp, 17 predicted proteins | sample MGYA00376239_ERZ650303 | MGnify/ENA primary metagenome ERZ650303 (study PRJEB26733, sample SAMN07839262) | wastewater metagenome | biome: small river; feature: stream; material: water | place: USA: North Carolina | collected 2016-04-05 ... | reverse complement strand
CTAACTGTGGAGCCAGTGCTGAGGGTCGGGCCCGTCACCCCTTGATGTAGTGGTCGACCAGCAACGCTGCAAACAGCGCAGACAAATGGATGAGCGAAAAACGAAAGGTTTTTCGCGCCAACTCATCTGAGTACTCGCGCATCAACGCCACGGCATAGGCGATAAACCCCACACTCAGCAGCAAAGCCGCGATGAGGTAAAGCCACGAGCTCATACCAATCGCAAACGGCATCATGCACGCGGCCATCAACAACACGGTGTACAACAAGATTTGCAAACGCGTGAAGCGGTTGCCATGCGTCACAGGCAGCATCGGCAAGCCCGACTTGCGATAGTCTTCAACGCGATACAAAGCCAGCGACCAAAAATGGGGCGGTGTCCACAGAAAAATAATCAAGAACAACAACAAGGCTTGTGGACCCACTTCGCCTGTGATGGCAGCCCACCCCAAGAGCGGCGGCATAGCACCCGAGGCACCACCGATCACAATGTTTTGGGGCGTCATGGGTTTGAGCACCAAGGTGTAAACCACGGCGTAGCCAATGAAGGTGGCAAAGGTCAGCCACATGGTCAAGGGGTTCACACAGACATACAAGATGAACGAGCCCAACGAGCACAAGGCCACAGAAAAGCCCAACGCTTGCGCGTCCGACAACTCGCCTCGCGCCGTCGGCCGCCAGGCGGTGCGGCGCATTTTGGCATCCAAGGTTTTCTCAACCAAGCAGTTAAAGGCCGCTGCGGCACCGGCCACCAGCCAAATACCCAAGCACGCCCACACGATGCGCATCCACGCATCGACCGAGGGCCAGCCGGGGATGGCCAACACCATGCCGATGAGGGCGCAAAACACAATGAGCTGAATCACACGCGGCTTGGTCAGCGCGTTGTATTGGCGAAAAACGTTGGCGGTCATCATCTGCAGGTCCTCGCCATCAACGTCCGGGCTTGTCCCACACCGCGCTGGACATGAGCAACTTTTGTAACATGTTTTTGGCGGCACTCGCTTGTTTGCCATTCATATCGGCAGGCATGCGCAGCATGGCGTGCCCTTGCGGGTCCACCACCACCAACTGCTGTGTGGCATCGGCGCTGGAGGCTTCGCCTAGCCATGCCTGAAGCACAGAGGCGGAAGCACGCAAAAGAGTCGTTTCAGCCAGCAAAGGTTGCACATCTGGATTGATGGGTGCATCGTCTGTGACCAACCAAACCCGATCCACACGGTCTTTGTCTTTGTTGAGCATTTCGCGCAACTGGCGCTGAATGAACAAATGTTGCGCGCAATCGGCATCGCACGAAGCCGCCCCTACGCTGACCAACAGCCACTGGCCTTTGAGCTCAGACAAGGCCACCGATTGCCCTTGCGCATTGAGCAACGACACCGCAGGCATCGGGCGCGCGGGGTGAATCAGCGCACCAAAACTGGCTTGCCCCGTAGGCTTGATGACGAAAAACACAACCATCGCCAACAGCACAGGCAACGAACACGCCAACAACATGGCCAACAACTTGCCGTGCCCCGACGGTGGTAAAGCCGCCAAATGCGGATCGGGCATCGAATGCACAGACAAGCTCAAAGGCTCGTCGACCGTTGTGGATTTAGAGTCAGTCATAGAAATTACACGTTTACTTTGCGGTAGCTGCTGCGCACAAAAAAGGCCAGCAACAAGGCTGCCATCAAGAACCATTGTGCCGCATAGCCTTTGTGCATCGGCGCTTTGTTCGTCACCTCGGGCCACTCTCTGACCAAGTCATCTGAGGCTTCGTCCGTTGTCTGCAAAATCACCACGGGTTGCAGCACATGGTTGTGCGTGGCTTGAAGGTCATCTAAGCGAATACGGGTGTGCAATGCCCCCGTATCGCCCACAGACTCGGACACAAACGCAGGCGCTTTGTTTGACGGCTGCACGGCTCGGCCATGCACTTCAACACGTCCAGTAGGTACCGGCGCTACGGGCAAGACCGAGCGCGAGTTGCCCCACCCTATCCAGCCGCGATTGACCAACACACGCACTGACGTGCCTTCAATCTGCAAAGGTGTGATGACATGCACGCCCGGACGGCCTTGGTGTTGTTGGTTATCCAGAAAAAACTGCTGTGCAGCATCGTAATGACCTCGCACTACCACGGATGTGCCGTCAGCTTCTTGGGCATCCACGATTTGGGCGCCCAGCAACAAAGGATTCACAACAGAGCGTTCGTCACGCAAGGCGACTTGATGTTCGACATCAACACCCTTGCTCCACTGCCACCACCCCAAACGCAAAAACACAGCCATCAACAAGCAAGTGGCAATGAAGGGAATCCAACGAAATTGAAATTGACGCATGGCTTAGGAAAATGTGCGGATAATTCCAAGCATCACATGTCACGGAGATAGGTCATGATTGGCAAATTGCTTGCAGTACTGTTGCTGCTGATTATTTTGGGAAGCCTCTTCACTGCCCTTTACCGTCTGACCCAGAAGAAAGAAGACAGCGCCACCGTGGTCAAAGCCTTGACCTTGCGCGTCGGATTGTCAGTCGGCTTATTTATCGCGCTATTTGCGAACTACTATTTTGGTTTCATCCCCTTGCGAGGATGAAACCAAGGGTTGAGCGTTTACAACCAGTAAACAAAGACGAACAAAATCAACCACACCACGTCCACAAAGTGCCAGTACCAAGCGACGGCTTCAAAGGCGAAGTGGTTGTGTTCTGAGAAGTGGCCCTTCATGCAGCGGACCAAGATGACGGCCAACATGATTGTGCCCAATGTCACGTGCATGCCATGAAAGCCCGTCAAGATGAAGAACGTGGCACCGTAAATACCAGCGCCCAAGGTCAAGCCGAGTTCGCTGTAAGCGTGTGCATATTCATAGGCTTGAAAGCCCAAGAAGATCGCGCCCAACAGCACCGTCAAGATCAAGCCCCAGACCAAATGCGAACGGTTGTTTTTGATCAAACCCCAATGAGCCCAAGTCAACGTTGCACCTGATGTCAAGAGCAAGGCCGTGTTCAGAGCAGGGATGCCCCATGGACCCATGGGGGTGAACGGGTCGCCCATAGGGCCGCTTGATGGCCATGCCGCGGTAAAGCCCATGTAGGGATTCAACGCTTCTTCGTAGCTCGCCAACTCGGGCAACGCAATGCGGCGTGCGTAGTACAAGACGCCGAAGAAGCAAGCAAAGAACATCACTTCAGAGAAGATGAACCACACCATACCAGTGCGGTACGAGCGGTCTTCCCATTGGGTGTAGCTGCCATTGAGGTTTTCGTGAATGATTTCACCAAACCAGCCAAACAGCACATAGACGATCATGGCCGCACCCACGGGCATGGCCCATGCCCCTTCGGGCATGGCATTGACTTTCAAAATCAGGCCCAAGGCCATCAAGAAAATACCAATCGACAACGTCGTTGAGTAATGGCTAGCCGCAGGCACGAAGTAGTGGCCTTTGGCATTGGCTCCAGTGGTATGGCTCATGTGTTCCTCACAATTTCAATGGGCTGTTATAGGTGGATGCATCGGCCTGCGGCTTGATCGCTTCAAAGAAGGTGTATGAGAGCGTCAATGTATTCAGACCGGGATCAATGTCGTTGCTGATGTAAAAAACAATCGGGAGTGTTCTGACTTCTTTGGCCGCAAAGGTTTGCTGGTTGAAGCAAAAACACTCCACTTTTTGAAGGTAAGACGCACCGTTGGCGGGCGTCACACTGGGAATGGCTTGACCGACAAAAGGCTCACGCGTCACGTTCTCCACCACGTAGTGGGTGTAGACCATCTCACCGGGATGCACTTTCATCGAAAAATGCTCTGGCTTGAATGCCAACCCAGCACCTGGCATGGCATGGCTCAAAAACTGAACCGTCACCCACCGAGAGGTATCGACCTGCGTATTGCCAATGGCCGCCACCGCTTGCGCATTGGTTTTGCCGTTGATACCGGTCCATTTGCAAATCACGTCATACAACGGGACCATGGCAAAACCTAACGCCGAGAACATCAGCGCCACGCCTGCCAATCGATAGGCAAGACGCAGATTCTTCTGATCAAGGCGCGGTGTGGTGGACATCGTTAGACGGGACGGAATTTCCAGAGCGTGACCAAGAAAATACCGACCACCAACACGACCAGCTTCACAGCCAGACGTGCGTTTTGGTTTTGGGTGTTTTTAGTTTCTGTGCTCATCGCTCAAACGCCTCAATCAATCTTGGGCTGCACTTCAAAGGTGTGATACGGCGCAGGAGATGGAACGGTCCACTCCAAACCTGTGGCACCTTCCCAGCTGCGGGCTTCTGACTTTTTGCCTTCACGGATGCACTTGAGCACGATGTAGATGAAGAGCAAATGAGACAGGCCCAAGATGAACGCGCCCACGGTAGACAGCTTGTTCCACTCGGCAAACATCAAAGGATAGTCAGGAATGCGACGTGGCATACCTGAGAGGCCGACCAAGAACTGAGGAATGAACGTCAAGTTCACGCCGAGCATCACGATCCAGAAATGCAAGCGACCCAGTTTTTCATCCAACATGTGGCCAGTCCACTTGGGCAACCAGTAGTAGATCGCAGCCATGGAGCCCATCACGGTGGTGGGATACAAGGCGTAGTGGAAGTGAGCCACCATGAAATAAGCGTTGTGGTACTGAGGATCGGCAGCGGCATCGGCCAACACCAAACCAGTCAAACCACCCCAACCGAAGAGGATGATGAAGCCCAAGGCAAACAGCATGGGGGTTTCAAAGGTCAGCGAACCGCGCCACACCGTGGCAATCCAGCAGAAGAACAACACAGCCAAAGGCAATGAAATCAGCATCGTGCTGTACATGAAGTACATCTGTGCGTTCACAGACATGCCGCTGGTGAACATGTGGTGTGCCCACACGACAAAAGCCAAGGCACCAATCGTCCACATGCTGTACACCTGAGCTTTGTAGCCATAGGTTTCTTTGCGTGAGAAAGCGCTCAACACGTGAGGAATGGCACCAGTGATTGGCAACAGCAACACGTACACCTCAGGGTGACCCATGAACCAGAAAATGTGTTGCCACAAAACAGGATCACCGCCACCAGCGGCGTTGAAGAAGTGCGTACCAAAGTGACGGTCCATCAACACCATCGTCACACCACCAGCGAACACAGGCATGATGGAAATCAACAAAATAGCAGTCACCAAGAAGCCGTGTGCGAACAAAGGCATCTTCATGAAGGTCATGCCAGGAGCGCGCATGTTGACGATGGTCACGATCACGTTGATCGAACCCAAGATGGATGACACACCCAGCATGTGGATCGCAAAGATCGCGAAGTCCATGCCCCAACCGCTTTGCAGCGACAAAGGTGCGTACATGGTCCAACCGGTATCCACAGCGCCTGGGCCAATGTTGGCAAGGCCCAAGAAGAAGGGTAAGGTCAACATCACAGCGGCAGGCGGCAAAATCCAAAAACCCCAGTTATTCAAACGGGGCAAAGCCATATCCGGCGCACCAATCACCATGGGCAACATGTAGTTGGCCAAGCCGGTTGCCACAGGCATCGCAAAGCCGAACACCATGATCAAACCATGCAAGGTGATCAGCTGATTGAAAAACTCAGGCTGCATCAATTGCAAGCCTGGCACAAACAACTCAGCACGTACGCCCAAAATCATGGCGCCGCCCATCAGCAACATCGTGATACCAAAAATCAGGTACATGATGCCAATGTCTTTGTGGTTCGTTGTCTGCAACCAATGGCGAATGCCACCGTGGTGGTAATGCGCATCATGTCCTGCATGAGCCGAATCGTGCGTCATATCGTGTGCCATGAACTTTCCTTTGATACTGATTTATTGTTTTAAGTGCCGGACTTTTGGCGGCTAGCGATCCATGCCTTGAACTCTTCTTCAGGCACCACATTCACCACCACGGGCATGTAGGCGTGCTCTTTGCCGCACAACTCCGAACACTGACCACGGTAAGTCCCTGGTTTTTCAACCGTGGCCCAAAACTCGCGTAAGAAACCAGGCACTGCATCACGCTTGACACCAAACGCAGGGACCCACCAGCTGTGAATCACGTCATTTGATGTGGTGATGAAACGCACTTTTTTGCCCACAGGCAACACCAAGGGGTTGTCCACTTCGAGCAAATAATTTTCGCCTTTGGCTTCTTTGTTGTCGATTTGTTCACGAGGCGTGGTCAAGCGGCTGGTGAACTTGACGCCCTCAGCTGGGAATTCATATTGCCACATCCATTGGCTGCCGGTGACCTTGACCACCAACTCAGCATCACTCTTTGAGTCTTCGTACATCTTGACCGCGTGATACGCGGGAATGCCAAACACGCCATAGTCAATGACCAACAACACAGCGAAAGGTGCCAACACATACAACCATTGCTTGGTCGAGCGTGGCGCAGTAAAACCTGCAGCCTTGTGGCCTTGCGACTTGCGATGCGCCCAGAACGAGTAAAGCATCAAGGCCAGCACGCCAAAAAAGATGATCAAAATAATGATCATGAAAAGGTTGTGCACGTGTAGCGTTTCACGCGCGATGGGCGTCACTGGCTCTGGAAAGTTCCATGTGTAACCTGCCAATGCGCTTTGCGTCACAAATGCCGCAAACGCACCAGCCATCCATTTTTTCAAGCCCCGCATATCTTCTGTCCTTTTATAAATTCTTTGAATGCTCATTTGGTGATGACTTAAAAGCTAAACACAGACGACGCGCCTGCAAGCCCAGTCACAAAAACCATCAACATCGGCGCAACTGACCACGCCATTTCAGTCAAGGTGGATGAATGGAAGTGTTCATCCGCATATTTGTGATGATGCCAGTGAGATGCCAAGATGGCTGCAAACACAAGCACAAACATCAGCGCTGAAACGCCCAGCAACCACTCGCGCACGGCCAATGTGAACTGCAAATCAATCATGCTCGTTACCTTTTAACGAAAACGATTGGGCTGAATGGTTTGCATGGTGGTGGGCAAGCTCTCCACGTAGCGTGCAATCTCTTTGAGTTCTTTGTCGGAGAACTGTTTCACCACGCCACCCATGATGGGATTATTGCGACCAATTTGGGGTTTGTTTTCTGTTTTGTAAGCACGCAAGGCTGCATACACATAATCTGCATGCTGGCCTGCCACCTTGGGATACGTTGGCGCAATAGGCTTACTCAAGCCAGCACCGTGACAAGCAATGCAGCCGCCTTTTTCAACCAACGCAGCGCCGACCGTGGTATCAATGGGCTTGGCAGGCGTCTCAGCCGCCAAACCTGTAGATTCGTAATACGCACCCAAATCTGCAGCATCTTGCGCCGTCAAAGACAGGGCCGTGGTGCCCATGGAAGGATGCTTGCGAGCACCCGATTTGTAATCATTCAATGCAGAAACGATATAGCCTGCGCTCTGGCCTGACAACATCGGCACGCGATACACCTCGGGAAAACCCGTGTGATATCCCTTAATTCCATGACAACCGACACATAGTGCATTCTTTTGGCTACCTGCTTGCGCATCACCTTGTTGGGCATGAACGGAATAAATTGGACTTAAGCACACTGCAACAAGGAGACCGGCCATCAACTTCTTCATCTAATTCGCCTTTAGGGTTTGATCTAAATCAATGGATATTATTAGCAATTAGGATGCACGCTACTGGCAGTAGTTACCACTAGAAAAAAGATGCGGAGAATTCAAAATTGTTAGCAACTCGTAAAAATCTACTAATTTTTGGCATCGTGCTTACCTTTTGCGTTATCAGCCTTGGGGCGTATGTCCGACTGTCTGATGCGGGCTTGGGTTGCCCTGATTGGCCAGGTTGTTATGGCAAATTGCTAGGGGTACCCGACAACCACCATGAGCTGAACGAAGCCCAGGCGGCGTTCCCACATGCCCCAGTTGAAACGGCCAAAGCGTGGAAGGAAATGATTCACCGCTACTTGGCTGGCATTTTGGGGTTGGTCATTGCAGCCCTTGCTGTGTTGGCCATTTGGCCGCGTCGTCAAGCCGTGGTTGCTCCGCAAATTTTTTTGGTCAGTTTGGTACTCGTGCAAGCAGCGTTGGGCATGCTGACCGTGACTTGGCTTCTGAAACCCGTCATCGTGACCCTGCACTTGCTCGGCGGCATGCTGATCCTCGCCACGCTCATGGCCATCAAGGCTCATGACATGCACACGCACATCCGGAGCACCACCCCATCCATGAAAAAAGCAGCATGGTTAGTCACGGCGCTCATCCTGATGCAAATTGCCTTAGGTGGGTGGACCAGCGCCAACTACGCCGCCATGGCATGTGCCGACTACCCGCTCTGCCAAGGTCAGTGGATGCCCGCAGACATGGATTGGTCACATGCCTTCGTCTTCAACCGCGAACTGGGTCAAACCAGCGATGGACAAATGCTCAGCCTGCAAACCCTGACCGCCATTCACTGGACGCACCGCTGTTTTGCATTGGTTGTCTTGGCCGCTTGCGTGGCCTTTGCAATTCGTCTGAAACAACAAAACGACACACGCATGATGGGGCACTTGCTGCTTGGCGCAGTTATCGCCCAAGTGCTCATCGGCATCAGCAATGTCTGGTTGCAGTGGCCCTTGGCTTTAGCTGTGTTGCATAACACGGGCGCGGCTGCTTTACTAGCCGTAGCGGTCTACACCACCGTGCAGCTTCAACGCACCAAAAGCTAAACACGCCATGAAGAACCATCTGAGCATTTGGTTGGCGAGTTTGCTCTGCCTTGTCCCCCTCACACCACACGCCAGTGACATGGCTGAACGCATCAAACCTTGCGAGGTTTGCCATGGCGCCCAAGGTCGTGCAGGCCCAGATGGTTATTACCCGCGTTTGGCAGGCAAACCTGCAAGTTATCTGCTCAACCAAATGGAAAACTTCTCACACGGCAGACGCCGTTACACCATGATGCGCCGCATGATGGATCCCCTGTCACCACAGTACCAACGCGAAATGGCGGACTACTTTGCCAACCTGCAAGTCCCCTACTTACCACCCAGCATCAAGAGCACAGCCCCCTCACCGACACAAATGGTGCGTGGCAAACAATTGGCATTAGAAGGCGATCCCACCTTACAAATTCCGGCATGCAACACCTGCCATGGCGACAACCTCATGGGCAACTCAGCCAATGTGCCAAGCTTGCTGGGCATGCCCTCAGCCTACCTTGGCGCACAGATCTCCGCATGGTCTTTGGGTGAACGAACCACCATCGCGCCTGACTGCATGGGTGATATTGCCAAACGACTCACAACAGACGATGCTGCTGCAGTCACACGTTGGCTAGCGGCACAAGAAGTGCCGCCCAAAAACAGCACGAACAAACCAACGCGCATGGCCACACATGTGCGCTGTGGCAGCGCACCCGAACTGCATGGAGCCAGTCAATGACATCATGTAAGCCCGCGTGCAAATGGTTGGCCTCCCTACTCCTGTCTGGCCTATTGACGCTCAGCGCATGGGTGACGTGGGATAACTGGGGACGTTTTGTTTTTCCGCCTGCGCCTGCCACATCCCCCACCGACACACTCACGACATCGCGAGCTCTCCAGCAAGGTGAATACCTCGCTCACATTGGCGGCTGTATCGCTTGCCACACAGCCAAAGATGGAGAAACTTTGGCTGGCGGTCGTCGCATTGACACCCCATTTGGGGCTGTATTCAGCAGCAACCTCACCTCATCAAAAACCCATGGCTTGGGCGATTGGAGTGCTGCTGATTTTGAAAATGCACTGCACTGGGGGCGCTCACGCGAGGGGCGTTTGCTGCTGCCTGTCTTTCCCTACAACCACACCAGCGTATTCACGTCGCAAGACGTCCAATCTCTTTTCGTTTGGCTGCAAACGATCAAGCCTGTCGACCGCGCCCAACCTGCACATCGCCTCACTTGGCCACTAGGAACACAACCGGTCATCGCAGTGTGGCGCTCGTTGTTCTTCCAGCCCACGCCCTTCAAGCACAACGAGAACCAATCGGTCGAATGGAACCGTGGTGCGTACCTGGTGCAAAGCGCTGGCCACTGTGCAGCATGTCATGGTCAGCGTAACGCCTTGGGTAGCTTTCCTGCTGTGGATGATTTATCCGGTGGATTTTTAGCGCCTCAAATGTGGATTGCGCCAAGCTTGGTAGACGCCACACAAACTTCAATGGCAAACAACAAGGCAGATGACACCGCCGACCTGTTGCGCATCGGCCAAAGCGTTTCGGCTCACGCCAGCGGGCCGATGGCTGAGTTTGTCCAGTATTCAGGACAATATCTCACGCCAGCAGATGCACTGGCCATTGCGACCTATCTGAAATCCAACATCCAAAAAAATACAGCCAACATCGCAGCAACGACCACGCCACTAGCCTCCTCTTCACCTTCAGCGCAAGCTCTTTATCAAACGCACTGCGCCAGTTGTCACGGCGAGAAGGGTGAAGGAAAAGCCAATACATTTCCTGCGCTGGCAGGCAACCCGGCTGTGGTGTTACAGCAACCAGACAACCTCATTCAAATGGCGTTGTATGGCGGCTATGGCCCCAGTACAGCGCAGCGTCCACGCCCCTACGGCATGCCGCCCTACTTGTTCACACTCAATAACCAACAAATCGCGGATGTACTCAACCACATTCGCAGCCAATGGGGCAACCATGCCCCTACCGTCAGCCCCATGCAAGTGGATCGCGTGCGTGCTGCCGCATATTAAAAATAATTCGTTATCCCACTCAAGTCTCCTCAACCCATGCCGATAAGGCTGTGATGGCCGAAGAAACGACAGAAGTAGCGCAAGAAGAAATCGCAACGAGCACCACGGAGGTGCCCGAAGGCGCTGACGCGCCGCTCGACGCTGCATCCGCAGACCCAGAGCAGGCGGCAGCGGAAACCAAGCGTCAACCAGAAACGCAAGCCGAAGCCACGTCGGAGGCTGCCACGCCAGACAATACGCCAACACAAGGCGCAACACCTGATGCGAGTACCCCTGCCACCCCTACAGAGCCGGATGAGCTCCAACCCTTCATCGACAAAGCTTTTGAAACCATTCAGCACGAAGTTGAAAGTGATGCGCTGAATAAATTTTTGCGCGCCCACATCAAAACATTCAGAGAAGAGTGGGACATCTGGCCTGACAGCGCCAAAGATGCTTATGTGCACATGATGACATCACAACTTGTGCAGCGCAAAGCAGCGAGAACACGCATCATGAATTATGAAGAGTTCAAGCTCCCCGTTCCCTCCGCTCAAACCACCTTGTTTGAGTCGCTCAAACAATCACAAATCAAGCCCAAAAAGTGCATTCCTGTGTTGTTGATGCCACCTAACTTGCGCCCTACTTATTCCCTGAAGAAGTAGTTTTGGCGGTAAGGTAATCCGCCAAGCTGGCGTTACTCAAACGTACACCACTGTCGCCACTGTCTTTGGCCACCGCACCGCGAATTTGCTTGAGCAGCAAACCCTTCACATCTCCTTGCATGGCTTGCGTTCGTAGCGCCACATAACGTACCTGTGCTTTGGTGGTGTCCATCTTGCATTCGGACATGGCTTGCAACCACAGCCCATCGTCGCGTTTGCCTGCTTCGAGCTCGCGCAAAACCAATGCACGAACCATGTTGGAGGAAGTATCAGACATCAATAGGCTCCAAAAAAACAAAGAGTGCATCAATTCTGCCAGTTGAAGTAGTAAATTAGCTAATCCAACAGCGACGAAACACACCATGCCCGAATTGTTTGGCTCTGATGCCTACGCCCCCAAAGAAATTGCCCTCAAAGTCGAAACCGTGGGTGTTGCTAAAGCGCATATGGCCACCTTGCCCTTGGTCATGCTGGGTTTGTTGGCTGGGGCATTCATTGGTTTGGGCGGTTTGCTCTTTGTCATCGTCAAATCAGATGCCAGCTTGAGCTTTGCCGTCAGTCAGTTCCTGGGCGGTTTTGTGTTTTGCCTCGGCCTCATCTTGGTGGTCATTGCCGGGGCTGAACTGTTCACGGGCAATAACCTGCTGGCCATGGCTTGGGCGGACGGGCAAATCACCACCCGCGAAGTGCTGCGCAATTGGCTCTGGGTGTGCGCCGCCAACTTTGTGGGCACCACGGGTCTCGCGCTGCTGGTCTACCTGAGCGGTCACACGCACGCCAATGGCGGCGCAATTGGGGCAACCGTGTTGAAGATTGCACTCAACAAACAAAACTTGGTGTGGCACGAAGCCTTCTTCCGTGGCGTGCTGTGCAACGTGCTGGTGTGCATGGCGGTGTGGATGGCCATGGCCGGTCGCAGCGTGATGGACAAGGTGATTGCCATCGTCTTCCCCATCACCGCTTTTGTGGCGGCGGGGTTTGAGCACAGCATTGCCAATATGTATTTCATGCAGCTCGCGCTGATCATTCAATACTTTGAGCCAGTTGCTGCAGCCAACGCCCTTGGCGTGGCGGGTAATGCGCTGAGCGTGGCAGGCATGTTGGGCAACTTGGTGCCCGTCATTTTGGGCAACCTCGTGGGCGGCAGCGTGTTTGTGGGCTTGGTCTACCACCTCATCTACCGAGTGGCAGCGGCCGCGCAGCCAGCCACACCGCAGCTGATCGAGAAGAATTAATCGTTGGTGGCGGCGTTCATCGCCTCCACCATGCCTTGCAGCAAGGTTTCGGCTTCGTGCGCACCCGACAAGCCCACTTGACGGTTGAAGATGAAAAACGGCACACCGGTGATGCCCATTTCACGCGCGGCTTTGTCGCTGTCAATGGTTTGGCTGTGCAAGGCAGAGTTTTGCAAATGCGCCTCAGCCACCGCGCGGTCCATGCCGGCAGATTCGGCAACGTCCATCAGCACGGCTGCCTCGGTCAAGTCTTTGCCTTCTAAGAAATAGGCCTTGAAGAAAGCTTCCACCATCGCGTCTTGTTGCAGGCCAGGCTCTGACACCGCAATCAGGCTATGCGCCACCACGGTGTTGGGTTGGCGGCTGATGCTGTCGAACGCAAATGCAATGCCCACCTCTTTGCCCACGGCGGCCACGCGGTCGTAAATAGCCGTGGCTTCATCACCAAATTTATTGCTCACATAGTCTGCGCGGGCCATGCCTTCGGGCGCCATGTCGGGGTTGAGCTGAAAGGTGTGCCAGCGCACCTCCGGGTCCACCTCGGGGTGCTGAACTGCCAAAAGTGCCAAAGCACGTTCTAAGCGACGTTTGCCCACATAGCACCAGGGGCACACAACATCGGAGACAACATCAATGGTGAGAGTTTTCATGGGGGTACTTGGTTTCT
>ERZ650303.394-NODE-394-length-13224-cov-6.366467_pt1 | contig 13224 bp, 13 predicted proteins | sample MGYA00376239_ERZ650303 | MGnify/ENA primary metagenome ERZ650303 (study PRJEB26733, sample SAMN07839262) | wastewater metagenome | biome: small river; feature: stream; material: water | place: USA: North Carolina | collected 2016-04-05 ... | reverse complement strand
AACATTCAATGATGCAATTTGTTGAAACTAAGAGTACCAAATTTAATGAAATTGGTACTTCACCTAGACATCTGTTTATTGATAATCATTCATTTAAGATTTTTCAAGATAGGTTCAACGGAATCAAATTTGATTTTATTAAAATTGATAATGGTTGCGAAACAATTATTGAAACCAATAACCTAGAGGCTATTGTTGCAAATAATCAATCACTTTTAAAAGATGGCATTGATAATGTATGGTTCAATAAAGAGCCAAAATATTTTGTACGTATTCCAAAACCAGCCAATTCAAATTTTATGAGTGTTTATGGCGGTATCTTTATTGATGAAAATGGTAATAGTGTATTCACTACAAATATAAGAGTTCCTTCGCCAATCATTGCATTAGTAAAGCATACTATGTCAGGGTTTATTGGATTCTTTAGAATTGAATTTTACAAAAATGTCAATAAATATGAAGTTTATAAATTTGAATTAAAGTTTGATACTAAACTATTAGAAGACGATGCGCAAGGTAACATAATGGTTCAAAAAATGTTAGCATCATTGGGAGACTATAATGGATAAGTTTTTACTTATGTTTTCGGGTGGTAAAGATAGTTTAGCCACATATTTAAGTTTAATTGAATCTCATGGCAAAGATAACGTATTACCATTTATGATTCAATCAAATGTACCACAATTATGGTCCGATGCCGTAGATTCATTTGTAAATAATTGCTACACGCAAAATCTTTTAAAGATTAATGTTGGTAGTGAAGTATATTATCAAAAACTATTAGACGTTCTGAATGAAAAGAATATTGATAGTTCAAAATATTACTTTTCTGCTGGTGAAAATGATTTAATTTATGAGATGGCAACCTACTATCCTGTCGTAAAATTATTTGATATGAAGGGTTTAGTGTCACCGTTATTGAATAAGCCAAAGGATATAATGTTTAATTATCTTAAGAGATATAATTGTGAATTCGTAGTAACTTATATTTCTGCACAAAATGTTTCACTTGCGCAAACTGAATTCATTGGAAAGAGATTAACGGCAAGTGAATTGGAAGAAATTTACAATAATCCGCAAATAACAAACTTCTATAGATTGCAAACATTGGCAGTTAAATGTGATGGTGTTATCAATTCTAGTGAAGAACAAATCAATCAATTGATCAACGATATTAAAGGATCAATTGATCAAAGAATATTGATAGTTTAAATGAAATTAGCATTAGTACATCTTGATTCACGCCCGTTTGACTTCGAACATAATATAACAGAAATAGAAAGAAGTTATGTAGCATCGTTGTGCAATAAGCCGGACATCGTATTATATCCAGAATTAGCAATCAGCGGATATTTTATGATAACCGATAAAACATTATTGACCGAAGAGAACATAAGGTATAATGAAGAGTGTCTTCAAAAATTAGTTAATACTGTAAAATTAAGTGGCGTACCTATATGCATTGGTGCTGTTAAAAATAATCAAAGCGTTTACATACTAATTGATGATGTTGGTGTAAATGTTATTCACACTCGTAACGCGCATAATGGTACAAGCAATGTTGGAAATTTCATAATTAAGAATACCAAGATGAGCGTTATTATTTGTGATGAATCAATGCATATGCGTATGGTAGATGCTGCATTGGAATCAAATCCTGATATTATTTTACACCCATCAGCATTTGGTGAGCCATTACCGTGCGTGGATTACCCATTGGTTTGTTCACCATTAAATAATAACAAGTTATCGAACACATTATTCGTAACAATAAATATTTCAAGTACTGACATACATGGCGATAGGTCATACGGAAGAACATCAATAATGAAAGGTAATGCTGTGCTGTTTAGCATATCATCAAATAAAACGCAAATTATTTTATATGATACCGTTTTGGATACTGTAAACACACGACAAATTAGCAATGCAACTTAATACAGCAACCACAATAAGCTTCGGAGTCATCGCGGAAGAAAAATTACCAATTTCTTTAGCCTGGATCGCGGGGGTCTTCGAGAAAGTTGGAATTGATTACGATGTCATTGATTTTAACTACGAACTTTATAGAACTATACCCAAAGATGAATATACATCGTTTAGACACAATACTTTAAAGAGTCCATCAGAATCTGCAATGGCTGTTGTCGATAATCTTGTAAACCGCATTTCTACACACGATATAGACTTTCTGTCTGTGTCGATTTTCTCATATAGGCAATACGATTTAACAAAAATATTCCTTCAGAAAATGAAGAATGCTTGCCCTTCTTTAAAAATTATCATTGGCGGTCCAGGTGTATGGTATGTTCAATCAAGTAATAATGGCTTAACAAATGGTTGGGAATTAGCAAAAGATAATTTGGTCGACTATTATTTTCTTGGGAATTCAGAGGAGGTATTTGTTGACTATCTTAACGGTGCAAACCCAGATGAATTAATTGGTGTAAATTCAAAAGAAAAATTTAATAAAACAGGGAAAGAGGAATGGACGGACCTTATTAAGAAGATTCAAGACAAATACATCAAACCTAGTTATAAAAAGATTCCTATTTTAGATTCATCAAATAATAAGAAAGAAATTTTTATCACTGGCGCGAACGGGTGTCCCGGTAAATGCGCGTTCTGTTCAATTCGTACTTATATCCCATATCCATCATATAGAGATGGTATTGATGTTGCTAATGAATGTTATGAGATCTATCAACAAACAGGTGTAACTAGATTTAAGCGCACTGATGCTTTGGCCAATGGTCATGTGAAACATTTTAGAGCATTCAATGAACGCATCATTGAATTGAAAAAGCAAGATTTGAACTTTACATTTGAATATAACGCAATGTTCGTACCTAAGGATCAAAGGATTCACGATGAAGAATATTACATGATCATGTCAAAAGCTGGGTGCACATCACTAGATATCGGCATTGAATCCGGTTCAGAAAGACTTCGTAAACAAATGCACAAGGGATACACAAATGACCAATTAGATTGGCATTTTGAGATGTGCCATAAGTACAACATTAAGAATAATATTTCGATATTTGTTGGATTTCCTACAGAAACCGATGAAGATTTTAATGAAAATCTAAAAATGCTTGATCGTTATCAGAAGTATAATCGTACTTCATTTAATGAGATTCAACACTGTGGCAAGTTTGTTCTTTATACAAATACATATGTCTATAATAATCTAGACGAGTACAGTATTGAAATAACAAATCATTCGGTGGAACCGATGGAATGGATTTGTACAACTAACAGAAGTAATACATTAGAGAAAAGATTGGAACGTGAAAAAATGTTCTTGGATCATGCTAAATTATTAGGATATAAAGTTGATGTTTATGATTCACTTGACAAATAAACTTAATAAAGATGAATGCACAGCGTTAATAAACTGGTTCAGTGTTCAAAGAAAGATGAAAATTAACTCTACGCACGAAAGTGTGATGTTTACTATAGAAGATGTACACGAACCGTATATCAAAAATCTTATCATTGAAAGGGTAAACGAGGTTAATTCTGGATATGAACTATCATGGATGACATTTGCGCGAATCGGTGATGGCGGCAATTTAGTTCAACACAAGGACATGGTTCCTACTGGAGCAGAAATGTCCAAAAGAATATTAACTGCAGTATTTTACCTTAGCGATGAATTTACCGGCGGCGAATTAATATCAGAGAACAATGAACCAATAAAACCTGTACTTGGATCTGTTGTTGTATTTGATGGTTGTAATATCACGCATGGTGTAGAAACCGTCAAAAATGGTGATAGATTCACGCTTTCCACGTGGTCAATTTAACAGATATAAATAAATTCAAAATCGATAGGTTAAACCCTATGTTATCTTTATGATAAGGATTATATGTCAAAATATGATATTCTAAATAGCGGGGTGCCGCTTTCTCTTGATAAAACCAAAAACTATGTCAAGAATGCTGATGGGTCAGTTACTGAAATTGTTGACTTAGCAAATCTTGCTATTGATGAAGTTGGTTTCATCGGACACAAATCCCACTTACACAAAATCCTTCTTGCTGATAGAAATATTTCTGTTCTTGATGAGAAAAAGCAAAACCTTCTACCACAAGGCACAGAAGGTCAATTGTTGACATCTGTTGGTGGTTCTTGGATTGCGCAGGATGCGCCAATTACACTTCCAGCACAGTCGGGCCAATCTGGTAAATATCTAACTACGGACGGCACCTCAGCTTCTTGGAACACATTAGATGTGACAGGGCAAATTAATACGGCCGTAGCTGCATTGGTCGACACAGCACCAAGTACATTAGATACATTAAATGAACTTGCCGCGGCACTAGGAGATGATCCTAATTTTGCGACATCTATTACAACACAAATTGGCGTAAAATGGACTCAAGATAATACTAAAATCTCCCATTGGGATTCAGCATATTCTTGGGGTAACCATGCAAATGCCGGTTATTTAAACTATTCTATGTTATCAGATGGCACTGGCCATGGATTTAAAGTTGGCCAACATCTATCATATTATAGTTTTCAAACAGAAGGTACGACTTCTGGTATTTACTTTAATGACAGCTTTGGTTTCCTTAAAGCAAACTATGTTCCAATATTACAATGGGACCAGAATAAAGTAACTATTAAAAATTCATCATACACTGACACAATTACATTAAACGGTAGTTCAGGTGCATTAACAGCAATTTCATTTATTGGTGATGGCACACAATTAACTGGTGTTGCAAAATCAGCTACCACTTATACTAAAACTGAGGTAGATACATCTTTATCTTCTAAAGCTGATATTACAACAGTTGATACAAGTCTTGCATTAAAAGCAGATCAATCAACAACCTATACTAAGACTCAAGTTGATACAAGTCTTGCTTTAAAGGCAGATCAAAGTACAACCTATACTAAGACTCAAGTTGATACATCATTAGGTTTAAAACTTAATAACGCCGGTGGTACAATGACAGGTCAGCTTAATATGACCGCCCATATTATACCAACAGCAGGCGCAACATATGATCTTGGTTCATCTACGGTTGGTTGGAGAAACGTTTACACTAACGACTTGCATTTATCTAACGAAGGTCATGACGAAGGCAACTCTGTTGATGGCACGCGCGGTAATTGGACAATTCAGGAAGGTTCAGAAAACTTATACATTATTAATAATAAAAGTGGTAAGAAATATAAATTTGCATTAGAGGAAATTCTATAATGGCATTCAAAATTAACGGCAGCACTGTCCTAGATGGTAATGGTATTGCAACGCCAAACTTGGCGTCAGATCCAGCATCGCCAGTTATTGGGCAAGTCTACTATAACACTACAAAGGGCCATCTTCGTCAATGGAACGGCACATCATGGCAACAAGTTGCAATTGGCGATACCGGGTTTAAATACAGAACAGTCATTACGACTGGGTATGTTCTTGGTGGTTATAAAGATACATCACCTTGGAAGAACGTAAACCGAATGGTCCATGCAACTGATGTATGTACAAACCTCGGTGATCAATTGGCATATTCTGCGTCATATATCCAGGGTGCGCCTAGTAAAACTAAAGCATGGGTATTCTGTGCCGCGAATGCTCATTCTGTTGCTTCCGTTAATAGCGTTGCAATGAATATGGCGACAGAAACAGCAATTGCATATAGTAGTTCAAACAATATGTCAACAGCAAGACAAGATGCTGGTGTAGCATTCAAAGAAAACGAATATGTACATATCTGTTCACTAAACAATACAGATAAGTTTAATTTCACAACCGAAGTATCGGCACTATCTGGGCTAAGCACAATCGCTAACGGTACTGGTGGTGGCATTCAGGCAATTACATCTGATAAGCAAGCATTATTATACGGTGATAGCGCGTCAACAGCAATTCAGTTTGCAACAGATTCAACAACTACCGATAAAATTAGTAATAATTCAGCAGTGCCTGCCGCAGGTGCAAACAACCAACAAAAAGCCATCAACACAAAATTGTATAAAGGATATGCTGGTAATGAAGGCACATATAACGGCGGTTACAACTTCCGTCGTACTGATATGACAACCAACACCACACAAGGCACAGTCGCAAAGGTTGAAGGTAATACCGGCGAAGAAAACTTTGATATGGGTCAAGATCAACAATACATGTTAGGCAACTATAACGGTGCCCAAACAAACAATGGCCATAAATTCTTTTATGCCACGGATGCTGGTTATACACTTGGCGCTGGTTCTGTAAGAACCGGTGTTCCAGGTGGATCATCAGGCGCAACAGGATGGAAAGGATAATAATGCTACCTGCACTTAACAACGAACACAACGAAATAATTAATAAATCAATCAGACATGATTGGTCAGTTCCAGAATTCAAAGTTAAACACTTTGTAGCTGGTTCACATATCCACCCACTCCATAAAATCAAACAATACTTGATGGAGTTGGGTTCTCGTTATGAGAATTTAGAAATCTTTGAAAATGATATTAAAAAAATTGCTTTAGAGATAGAACTATTAGAAGAGCAACAACTTGATATGAGATACGAGGCTGAGAAGAAATTGGCTCAGTTGGAAATCATGGTAAAAACTCGTGCTCTTGCCATTGCTAAAGAAAAATTTAGAAATGCCGATAGCGAAGTTAAAAAATACCTTCGTTTGATTGATGAATTTAATAATAGTAACGAAGGTAAAAATGACCAAGGTAAACTTTACATGGACATTATGAATGATCCTGTTGAGTGTGAAAAGATTGAAGCTCAGTACTGGGAATACAGATTAGCTAAACAAGCTGCGTTAGATATGATTGCGTATGGACGTGTTGGCATTGGTAATATGGAAGCTATTATGCAACTAGATGCTGATGCACAAAATAAATGTATCGCTATGGCTTATGAGGTTCTGTTAACTAACGAATCAAGAATGAATCAAATTTCAGATAGTGTTGTGCACCTACTGAAAAATGGTCAAACCGTATCAGATATTAATAAATTAATTCAAATTGAAAAGACTGATTTTGTACATCAGTTGGAAAATAAAACTCAGGAAACTACATCAAATGTACCTCTTATTCAAAAGTGTTAATCAACAACAACTAGGCATCATTAAAGTAATCGGTTCTTGGATGGACTATCGTATTGGGTATTTACCGGATACCCATAAAGAAATCGTAGAATACCGTCATCTAAATGCTAGGGTTATTGGCGAGGAAGTCGCTTGGGCTTGGATGTTCTTTGGTGCTGCTAGAACATTAATTTCTGTTCGCTCTGGTACACCGCAGAATGAACGACTACAAGTTATTAATTCTGAAGAAGCAACCGGTGAAAAAGTTCAATATCAATTAACCGATGCTGATATTGCTAATACGACAAAATTAATGCAAGAAGCCATGTACCTTATCTTGGATGAAATCTTTGATAAGCGTTTGGTTCAGGCTAATATTGGTTCATCTATTCTTGAACAGAACTCATGGCTTCAACAAAAAACCGAAGCGCAGTTATTTTTAAATGGTGAAACTAACTTACCAATGCTACAAGCATTGGCTTTTGCTCGTGGAATTACAGTCGGCGAAATGGCTGCAAAAGTTAATGATGCCGTGGTTGCATACAATAATAACATCGCAACTATGTTAGCATCAAAACAACAAATTGAAACATTGATTAAGACATGTGTGTCAATTCATGACTGCAATCGACTACTACATAATAAATTTGGTATTGAAATGCCTGTTAAACAACGAATTGCCGAAGGAATAGAATATTCAGCTGTTTTTGATATATAAATTAATGGTATAAGAGAGAAAGAAGGATGACATGTTTTCAGTACCAATTAATCAAAAGTTAAGCGAATCACAATTCAACGAGTTTTATAGTTTTTGCGCGTTATACAAAGACTATATCTATGACTTATATTTTACGTGTAGAATGCCGCCATTCACCCAGGACGCGATGGGTGATATCATCATACATCAAGAAGATGCATATTTCGCTATTGAAACTGCATTGCATATCCAGAGAACTTTAGGCATTAGAGTATCTGCGACATTTAACAACATAAAAGTTGCACCAACCCAAAAGAATTTAGACTTATTCATACAGAACTTTAAACAGCTGTATGATGCTGGCATTCGGTCAGCGACAATTCCACATACACACTGGGTTGCTACAAAGCAAATTCAATCTGCATTTCCAGAGTTACACATTAAGAACACTATCTTACGCAATGTGTCAAGAGCAAATGAGATTTCAGGTTTAGCCGAAGCCGGGTTCCATTATGTCAACTTAGACAGAGACATGATGCGTAATCGCGATGAACTAATTAAATTACGAAAAGCTGCTAATAAATACAACGTGAAACTTTCATTATTGGGTAATGAAGGTTGCTTAGGCAACTGCCCAATGATGGATGAACATTTTGAATTTAACAACAGTCGTACCGCTGGTCCAGCATATTTCCACGAGCCTATCTCTAGAGTATCATGCCCAAAGTGGGATGTACTAGATCCAAGTGTACCATTAAAGACTGCGAATATTCCACCATGGCGTGAAGACTGGGTTGAATTATTGGAATACGTCGATGTATTTAAAATGCACGGCCGAGAATCTGTTAAGCAACTTTATAATACAATGGATATTATCAAAAAATATGTTGCTAAAGAAGATATCTTATTTGATGATTTTAAAGAATACATTGAAGAAACAAATTTAGTTGATAAACCAATTAATGCTTGGCGTAAAATTATCAAGAATTGCAAGTTTGATTGTTGGGACTGCAACTTCTGCGATAAAGTACATGAAAAGAAATCCACAGAAGTAAAACATCCTTTAGTTCAGGCCGTGGCTAATGAATTGGTGAATAGTGCATCATACGACAATACATTGGACATCCCTGGTCTCACATCTAAGAGAGTCCAGAATTTACTACATGGTTTATCTAATAACTGTACAAAATATCTTGAAATTGGTTCTGCAATGGGTTCGACAGCTGCCGCAATTTCTAATATTGAAGTTCATTGTGTAGATAACTGGGAAAATGATATCCAAGCTCAAGATGATGAGTTGCAATTACCATTTAACACAAGAAACGAATTCGATAAAAATACAGCACATATAAACAATTTGCACGTGCATCAGGGTGATTTTCTAAGTATTGATAAAACCAATATCAATGGAATTGAATTATTCTTCTATGATGGTCCTCATGATGTACAAAGTACTCGCGAAGCAGTCTTATATTATAAAGATTGTTTAGCGGATGTTGCAATTTTAATTTTTGATGACGCCAATTGGTCAGATGTAGTAAAAGGAGCAGAACTTGGAATTAAAGATGCAAATCTCAATGTACTGTATTCAAAGCTAATCAATAACGATATTGAAGATAGAACGATGTGGTGGAACGGACTTTATATAGTGGTAGTACAAAAATGAAAATTGAATTTTATTCAACAATAGACGGTGTTATTGACGCATTCCCAGTTCAGCATGCAAAGGACTGTTTGCCATCATGGATTGGTTTGGCAAAACAAGAATATGTTTCTAATAAAACAATCCCAAGTGTTTATAAGTGTCCTGGGATAGTTGAAATTTTAACAACAGGATTCATCATTAAAGCATGGCATGATATTGATGTACAAAGCCAAAACGATAGACTTATCGGGTATGCGCCAAGCGCAGATTTAGAAGATATGTTAGGCTGCCCACCTGTTCAAGTTCAAGGTGGACATGAAATTGCTAAACATATGCCAAAGAGGCCATGGTCTCATGGTGATATTTTAAAGATTAACACACCGTGGCATATCGTTGCACCAAAAGGTGTTAAACTAATGATGTTGCCTATATCATATAGTGACCAATTCATGTTTGAGTCAACAACAGGAATATTAGATCCATCTATTAGTAATGAAGTAAATATTCAGGGTTACATAAATCAACTAGGCGTGATTAAGGCTGGAACGCCGTTGGTACATATCATCCCAATGACAAGCGAAAAATACGAACTAATTGTGCGTAACATTAATGACCATGACAAATCATGGGTTAAGAAGAAAAAGTATTTAAATGCATTTGCATTTTTATTTAATCGTAAAAAGACAAAAGAAGCTTATGAAGAGCATTATAAGCCGAAGTGTCCAATTCATTTCTGGAGATAACAATGGAATTTTTATTAGCAGGATTATGGTATGTGCCATATCTAGCAGCAATCATGATTTTGTCTGGCATAGCCAAGAAAACCGGTATCTTTATGCCGTTATATCGTTGGGTAGCAAAGAACGTAAAATCTAAAAGAGCGGTTGTCGTTATTATTAGTGCAATTTCTGGTGTTCTACCAATTGAAGGCAGGGTTACAGTTTCGGCAGGATTTCTTGATACGATTGCGCCAAGGGATCACCGACGAAGACTATACGGGATCATTGATTATCTAAGTACTCATCACTATTATTTTTGGTCACCATTAGAAAAGACAGTCATTTTACCGATGGCGGTATTAGGTTTAGGTTATCTAGGATTTCTATCTGTAGTTTGGCCGTTGATTGTAACGTGTATTGCGGTAAGTTTATTCTATATCTTTTTCATTTTAAAAGAAGATGATATTGCTATTGATATTGAAGAACATACGCACTGCTGTGGCGAGAAAATTGAATGGTTAAATTGGAAAGTACTTGCTTGGGTTACTGGTGTAATTATTTTAGGTAATTACATTAAAGTATTTGACAAAGAAATGATTGAACTTGTTACAAGCAGCGGGTCAATTGCGGTCGCGACATTACTAAGTTTCTTGTTTAGTTTTGCGATGGGATCCTCTGGTAAGTACGCGGGATTTGTAGCATTACTAACTAGTATATTTGGAGTTAAATTTCTACCGTTATTTTTAGCAGTTGATTATGCTGGTTACATGTTCTCGCCTACACATAAGTGTTTTACAGTAGGCAAGACATATTTTGATACACCAATCCTTGAGTTCTATAAAGCAATTGGCGTTTTGTGTGGTTCTTTATTAATAGTGGCACTAATCATAACATTTATTTAACGTTAGTCAATGGGTCGTATAAAATGCGATCCATTTTTGTTTCTAGCTTTTCCCAAGAATATAAATAATACTAAAATTATTGAGGTACATATGGGTCAAATTAGAGATATTGCGTCAGACGTTAAAAAGATAGATACAATAGAATCAAATGTTACACAATTGCAGGTTCAGCAACCAACCGCAGTTTCTCAACTTACGAACGATTCTGGATATCAAACATTAACCCAGGTACAAACTCGTGTTGATAATGCTATTACTGCATTAGTTGATTCTGCACCTGGTACTCTGAACACTTTAAATGAACTTGCTGCTGCATTAGGAGATGATCCTAACTTTGCTACATCAGTAACAAATATGATTGCTGGCAAAGCTAACCTAAGTGGCAGCACATTTACCGGTAATGTTACTGTTAACGGGTTGCTTGAAGTTAAAGATCCTGGTAATTATTACAACGGCCACATGAGAGTTGGCGCAGTAGGCCAAGGCTTCCCATATGTAAACATTGGTATGGACGAGAATGATACTGACAATCCTGGTATGGTTGTTGGTTGGTATATTAAAGCGTTGGGTGACATCATCACTAATAGAATTAGACTAGGTGGTGTATACGGTCAGACTGGTCAAATTATTGCTGCACCAAATACATACGAAGCGCAATGGACAACAATTAAGACAGTTAATGGTACTAGCATCTTGGGTGCTGGTGATATTATTATTTCAGCATATGCAGATAGTAAAGTTCAAACATACTTAACCGCAAATAATTATGTAAATACTACAGCTTTAAATACTGCACTATCTACGAAAGCAAATCAAAGTACAACTTATACCAAGACTGAGACTGATACGGCGCTTGCTTTAAAAGCAAACACCTCTTCACTTGGAACATTAGCTTCATTAAGTACTATTGATACAACAAATATAACTAATGGGGCAGTCACCGCAGCAAAATTGGCAATAGGCGCAGCTGGAACAATATCATGGGTTGCAGTAAATAATACAGCTAGTGCGTCAGCTTGGGTAAAGTTATGTACAATCAATGGTAATGCCAATGATCGTGGTACTATCTTTTTGTCTGGCGTTCTTGGTTATTCAGCTGGAAACGACGATACCGCAGGCGGTGCTACTTTACATTACACGCTTGGTAATGATGCGGTTGCAAATAATTTAAATTTAAACGTAATTAACACAAGTAATATAGGCACAACCGTTACTGCTGCATATGCCGTTAGGGGTGCAACAGACTTTATTTGGGACATCTGGGTACAGGTTGGCGTATACACACGATTGAATGCTATGGCGTTTGGTAACATTTACACAATCACTAACACTTACACTGATGTAACTCAGACTACTAAGCCTACGGGCGGATATGATAAAAAAGTTGGTCGATATGTCACCTCATTAACACCGGGCGCAATTCTTCAAGTGGCACAAGGTGTGAAAACAGATACTGCGGTGGTGTCCGGCGGAGTTACATATACAATTGCATCAGCTACAATAACACCAAGCTCTTCGACAAATAAGATTCTAATTAGCGCGCATGTTAATGGATACTCACCTTATGATGCAACATTGTATTTCACTAGAAATGGTACTCCAGTTGGTCAAGGTGATGCAGCTGGAACACGTGCACGAGGGTTTTCTGAAATGAATGGTTCACCACGTGTTAATGAAGCTGGAAATAATGCCGGTTTTTACTTAGATAGTCCAGGCACAACTGGTGCAGTTACATACGCAGTATTAGTATATAATGCCTCAGCAACTTCATATATCAATAGATCTGGTTCTGACACTGACGCAGGATATGATGCAAGAACAATATCAACAATCACACTAATGGAGGTGGCGGCATGAAATTAGTTAAAGCTATTGAGAATCTTCGCCCAGGATCTAAATGGATTTTACATGGAAGCTTATTTGAAAACATTGAATGGATTGATGATACTACACAACCAACGTTAGAAGAAATTGGTAATGAAATTATTCGTATTAATGTCGAAGAAGCTGCAAACGAATATAGGGATAACAGAAAAGTCGAATACCCATCAATTGGTGATCAATTAGATGCGCTATTTCATGCTGGTGTATTTCCACCAGAAATGGCTGCTCAAATTCAAGCAATTAAAGACAAATACCCAAAGCCGTAATTCTTATAATAGATCCTCTTGAAAGTATAAATAATACCAAAAGAGGATCTAAATG
>ERZ650303.391-NODE-391-length-13427-cov-9.614269_pt1 | contig 13427 bp, 27 predicted proteins | sample MGYA00376239_ERZ650303 | MGnify/ENA primary metagenome ERZ650303 (study PRJEB26733, sample SAMN07839262) | wastewater metagenome | biome: small river; feature: stream; material: water | place: USA: North Carolina | collected 2016-04-05 ... | reverse complement strand
TCGCAACGCCGCACGCTGTGTGATGGTCTTCCGCTCGGCCTTGAGCCTGAGCGCGCCGGCATGGTCTTCGCCCAGCGCTTCGGCTGGGCCCAGGTCTCGGCCGCCGTGCGGCGCCGCGGCTGGCCAGCGCCCCAGGCAATGCCCATCGTGCGCGCCGGGGTGCTGCGTGCGGCGTAGCAGTCGTCGCAGGCCGGCGAGACGCGCGTGCAGCCGATCCAGGGATTGAAGGTGGCGTCGCACCACTCGATCGCGGTGTGCTCAGCCATCGGCCCTCTCCTCCGCCCTTCCGATCGTCGCCGCGAACTGCCGCACCTCGCCGAGCAGCGCGTCGACCGTGCGGCCCTGCTGGACGAGCAGCAGAGCTTCCTGCGCTCCGGCGTAGAACGTGCGCCGGTCCTGCACTCGCGCGGCCGGCGTCGCTGCCGTGATCGGCCGGTCGGCCTCCCAGGCGGCGTGGGATTCCTGCAGGGTGGTGGGGCGGTTCATGCCAGCCCCACGAGGTTCGCCGCATCGAGCGCCGCGTCGCGCGCCTGCTGCGCGTTGGCGAACTCGGCGCCGTCGTCGGTGCTCTCGGCTGCCTGCCACTGGCGCAGCGCGTCGCGCATGGCGCCGATCGCGTCGTCCTTCGCCTTGTCCTCGGCGGCCCAGCGGGCGCGGCTCTCTTCGCTGCGCTGCAGCCTGTCGGCCTCGCGCTGCTCGTGCTCGCCGGCCGTCAGCATCGGGTAGCGCTCGCGCAGGATCTGCGGGTGCGTGAGGTGCACCACCTGGCCGAGCATCTCGTCCCAGCACAGGTGATCGACGAACTTGTCGCCTTGCGTGACGGTCCAGCCGCCATCGACCAGCGCCAGGGTGATCCGTGCGGTGGCGCTCATGCCTCCACCACCGCATACAGCTCGGCCATCGCGCCGACGTGGCTCTGCAGCTGGCGGCAGATCGCGCGGAACTGCGTCTCGGTGTAGAGGCCCCGGCCCTTGACCGGCGACGCCGCGGGCTTGATGTGCAGCACGTCGGCGACGAACTCGGCGCGCACCGTGAACTGCAGGCGGTCGCAGATCGCGCCGAGGGTGAGGGTCGCGGGCTCGTCGGCGGGCGTCGGCGCCGCGGACTGGGCCAGCGCTTCGGCCGCGGCCTTCAGGGCGGTGTCGTGCAGCGCCTGCAGGTCGGCCTTGATCTCGGCGGCGTTCGGCGATGCCTTGATCTCGGCGGCCACGATGCGGGCGCGTTCCATGTCCGCTGCGCGCTGCTGCTCGGCCGCGATCCGCGCCGCCTCCTGCTCGCGCGCGCGCTGCTCGGCCGCCGCGATGCGCGCGGCTTCGGCCTCGGCCGCCTTGCGGGCCTTCTCGGCTTCGGCGGCCTGGTGCTGCGCGACGCGGGCCTCGACCTGCGCGCGGAAGTCGTCGGCCGGCTTCAGCAGCAGCGCCGCCAAGTCGGCGAACAGGAACCCGAAGGACTCGCGCGCCGTGCGGTTGAACTCGGTCAGGTTTGCGCGAATCTCGCGCGCCCGGCCGTCGACCTCGATCTTCGCCGCCGCGACCGCCGCGTCGAGCTTCGCCCGCACGCTGTCGATCGTCTTCAGGCCCTTGATGCAGGCGCCGAAGTCGACGCTGTGCACCATCCGGGCCGGCGCGATCTCGACGTTGACCGCCTCCAGGTGCAGCGCCAGTGCGTCGCGGGCGCGCATGACCTCGGCTTCCTTCACCTCGGCCTTGCGCTTCGTCACCAGCTTGTCCAGGTCCAGCCGCACGCGGCGGGCCTCGGCGCTGATGTCGTCGATCGTGCGGAACAGCGCGTCGATCGTGGCCGTCTGGCTCAGCGCGTGCTGCTTCGCGGCGGCGAGGCGCTCCTCGACCTCGGCGCACCACTTGACCGCCTTCTCGGCGTCGGCGAAGTGCTGGTCGGTCTGCAGGTCGCGGTTGACGGCGCGGATCGCGCCGAGCGCGGTCTCGCGGAAGGCTTCGAGGTTCGACGCCGTCACGGCGCCGGTGATCTCGATGCGCAGCGCCGGCAGCGTCTCGGGCGCCTTGCCGACCGGCGCGGGCTCGCTGGCCGGCGGGAGTTCGTAGGCCGCCAGGTCGGCGCGGAACTGGCGCCAGCCGTCGATCAGCGCCGCGAACTTCGCCGGGCTCGCCTCGTACCAGCACGAGACGAAACGCTCGGGCGTGCCATCGGTGCACGTGAACAGGCAGCGCCGCGCGCCGCTGACGAGCAGCTCCTGATCCATCTGCACCGTGTAGTGCGCCGGCAGGTCGTTCGCGCGCACCGCGGCGGCGAGCTCCTCGTTCCACAGCTTCGTCTCCCAGCAGATCGTCTCGTCGAGCGTGAGGCCGTCCAGGCTGGCCAGCAGGCGCAGGCCGTCGACCTCGGCGGTCATCGTCACCGGGTAGAGGTCGGCACCGTCGAGCATCTGCTCGACCAGCGGCCGGGCGCGTGCCTCGGCCTCGTGGCCGGCGGCGAACTTGCCGAGGGTCGCGGCGCTGGGCTCATCGGCCACGCCGGTGTGCTTGCGTCGCAGCAGTTCGGCCCGGGTGACGTAGCGGCTCACGCCCAGCGCGGCCGGGGCCTCGCTGGCGGTGTCGTAGCCTTCGCGCAGGCGCAGCCAGGGGCCGGTGCCCTGCTGCACGTCGTGGGTGGTGCGGTTCTCGATCTTCATTGCTGATCCTCAGTAGCAGCCGAAGGGCTCGCCGCGCTGCTCGGCGCCGGCATCCCAGCGGCCTTCGCGGTAGGCGTCGCGCGAGTCGCGCTCGGCCTCGCGCAGATCTTGGTTGTGCTGGCGCTTGATGGCCTGCAGGTGCGCATAGGCCGCGCGCTGCTGATCGGCCGTCGCGGTGCCAGCCTCCAGCGCGGCCAGCATCGCCTTGTGCTCGGCGTAGTTCATTGCGCGGTCCCCTCGGCGGCGGCGTAGTCGCTCACGAAGTCATCGTCGGCACCGGGCTCGCGCTCGGCCGGCGCAGGCGCAGGCGCCGGGGACGGCGTCGGCTTCAGGCTCAGGATGCGGGCCTTCTGCTCCTCGGTGAAGGTCGCCTTCGTCGACAGCTTCGCCAGCAGCGCCGAGGCCGTACCCTTGCCTTCGTCGATCAGCTTCTGCCAGGCCGGCAGGTTCTTCTGCAGGTCGGCGTCGGCGTAGGCGGGGAGCGCGGGCTTCTGCGGCTCGGCCGGAGGCGGCACCTCGTCGACCATGCCCATGTACCGCTCGGCCGGCATGTCGAGCGCCTCCTCGTGGCCGCCCATGCCGCGCAGCAGGTCGGCCGCGGCGTCGCGCGCAGCGAACCAGAACGCGCGCCAGGCCATCTGGCGATACGGGTAGGCGCGCCACGGGCCTTCCTTGCCCCACAGGCCGGCCGTCTTCGCGTCCTCCAGGGAGAAGGTGCGCTGCACCGGCGGGCGCCCCGGCCGCGTGATCTTGCAGCGCGCGCGGCCGTTGGCCTTCACGACCTCGGTGTCGTCCTCGTCGATGACGCAGCCGTGCGCCAGCAGCAGCGCCTTGCCGGCGTCGCCGTAGAGGTTCGGCTTGCCGTTGATGGGGGCGATCGACTGCACGGCCTGCAACGGCTTGAGGCCGATCTCGTTGCCCCACTGGATAGCGATGAAGCAGTCGCCGGCCCGGCCGCGGTACTGCTTCGGCACCATGTCGGACTTGGCCATGTAGTCGGCCAGCTGCAGTGCCTCGTTGAAGTCACGCGGGCTGAGATCCAGCGGAGCAAGGGCGCCGCCCGCAGGCTGCAGCGCGACGGCGTTCGTAGGTGCGTTCATGGTTCTCCCGTTCGGGTGGTGAAGGTCAGCGGAACAGCGGCGCCAGCGCATCGGCGATGCGCGGCCCGGCGGTGGTGAGCAGGTAGGCGCCCCAGCAGCACGCGGTGAGCACGACGGCCCAGCGCGCGAGGATCCAGGGCAGAGGCAGGGGCTCGTCGTCGTCGCCGCAGAAGTGCGTCGCGGCCTCGGCCGGCGCGGGCGCACGCTGGCCATCGGCCACGCGGCCCTGCTGGTCGACGCCGAGGGGGATGTAGGGACGGTGCATCTCAGTCCTCCAGAAGTGCCAGCTGAACGCGCAACGCGGCCAGCTGGTCGTTGATGTCCGGGCGCGATAGCGAGACGTCGAGCCCGTCGGCCTCGCACGCGCGGATCCACTGCTCGGTCTCCCAGATCTGCCAGCGCAGCACGGCGCGCCGCGAGGCACGGGCCGCGGCGCGAGTCACGCGCGCCAGCGCCAGCAGCACGCGCTCGGTGCGCGGCGTCGGGCGGGCTGCCGGCGCCTGCGGGGTGGTGTGGTGCAGGCGGGCGGTCACAGCACTTCCTCGCGGCGGATGCTGGTGAACATGCCAATGGCGCCGCACACCACCTCGCTCGCAGCACGCACGCTGCCCTGCGGCACGTGGCTCGGGGCGTCGAGGAAATGGCCGGGCCATTCCTCGGCCTCGAATCCTTCGCGGAGGCGCAGCAGGAAGCCGCCGCCGGTCATGCTGAAGCGCGCGGGCTCCAGTTCGGTCTGCGTCGCCATCACTGCACCCCCGCCACATCCGCCACATCCGCCGCGATCTCGGCCGCGCGGCCCTGCAGCCGCTGCACGTTGTCGCCGTGCGCGATCCAGCGCCGCGCCAGCGCACGCACCGCGCGCAGGCACTCGCCGGCATCGCCTTCCGTGGCGGCCAGCAGCGCCGCGCAGAACACCGCCGCGGGCTCGGCCTCGTCCAGCCGGTGCGGCATGCGCAGCGCGCGGTCGGCCATGTCGGCGGCGTGGCCATGGCCCATGCACTCGGCGTAGAGCCAGTCGGCGCAGCTGTCGACGTCGCCGATGAACTCGCGCAGCGCCTGGTCGTCGGGGAACGAGCCGTCGCCGTAGAGGCGCGCGGCCTTCGGGTCGGCCGCATCGGCCGCGGCCTTGCGGTCGGGATAAGCGTGCTCCAGCACGCGTTCGAGGGCGGTGCTCATGGCTGCAGCTCTCCATCCAGGTCGCCGAAGTCGGACTCAATGACCTCGGGTTGCGGAACGGTGGTTTCGACGGCCTCGGCGAAGGCCTCGGCACGGATGACTTCGGCGTCGCGCCAGCCGAAGCGCTCGACGTTGCGGGCGTGCACGCGCTGCAGTGCCGCCTGGATCGGCTGTTGCAGCGCCGCGGCCGCGCCCGGCTTGCGCAGCAGCTGGCTGAAGATCGTGCGCAGGCGGTCGCGGGCGTCGATCAGCGAAGCGCCGCAGTGCATGCCGGTGAGGGCGGGCACGGCCTGCGGGCCCATGGCTTGGTCGTGGCGGGCGCCGCTCATGACAGCGCGCACTCAGCGATGAACGCACGCGCGGCGCGACCACTGCGCTCCGCCCACGCGTTGAAGGCCGTCACCACGCGCTTCTGCGCCAGCGCCTCGGCCGACGTCGTCGGCTTGACGTAGAACTTCGGCGCGTAGGTCGGCAGCGTCTGCTTCAGCTCGTCGAAGCTGTCGGCCGCCGTGACCAGGCGGACGCAGTCGTCGATGCTCATGTGCTGCTCGGTGCCCGGCCACCGATTGCGGTTCGCCATCTCTGCTCTCCCTGCGCCGTCGTCTGCAGCGCATGGGGCGAATACTCACGCATGTGAGCGAGCATGTCAACACGTTTGTGAGTGAAGAGCGCGCAGGTCGTGAAAAAGCCCGCTCGCGGCGGGCTCGTGCTGGCTAGCGGCGCGGCTTCAGTTCTGCACGGCCGTCAGCACGCCGTCGGTGAAGTAGAGGTAGCCGCCGGAGCTGTAGACCCACTGTTCGCTGGTGCCGAAGGCCGTCGTCGTGCGGTTGACAGATTGCGGCCGACCCCAGCTGCTGGCGAGCACGTCGTCCATCGACATGCCGATCCGAACGCCTTCGCGGCGCTTCTGGGACTTCTCGGCGGCCGCGACGAGCGCCCGGTCCTTTTCGGCCTGTCGTTTCACGGCTATGTCGACGAGTCGGAACTGATCACGGTACCCGGCGTCAAGGGGTAGTGCGTCGACACACTGGCGAATGCCGTCCATCGCATCAGCGAGCGCCCCGCGAGACAGCGCGGAATTCGAAGCGGCCACGATCGACGCGCGCTGGCCGGTGCATCGCTCGATCATTGCCTTGCGCTGAGCTGCAGCCAGCTGTGCCTGGGCCTGGCGCTCCTGCGCCGCCTGGGTGGCCACGCGAGCCGCCGCCGCCTCCGCCTGGTCGGATGCGATCTTGTTCGTCCAGTAGCTCAGGATCCCCGCACCAACGATTGCGCCGAGCAACCCGAGTCGCAGGCCACGCGGCATGGAACCGATCGCCCGTCCGACGCGGTATCCCATCGAGCCTGTCGCCATCAGTGCCAGCCTCCCCACTCCGCGATCAGCACGGCCACCACGACAAGGCCGTCGCGCTCACTGTGCAGGTCTGCGAATCCGGGATTCTCTGCCCTTGCGATCCATTGGCCGGCTGCCGCGGCGATGTACTGCCGGAAGTGCAGGACGCCGGCGCGGTCGCGCACCAGCACGCCCGCACCGCCCTTCACTGGCTCGGTTTCGTGAGAAACCCATTCGCTTGCCAGCTCTGGCGCGTGGCGCCATGGAATCGTCAGGTAATTCCATCCAGAACAGATCTGGCAGGTCTTTTGCCTGCATTGCATCCTCCCAGGTCACAAGGGGAGCATGCTGCATGGGCGGCCTCATTTCCAGAGCCTGGGGCAAAGTGACCTCCCCCGCATCTTGATGGTGGGCGCCTGTCGGGGTTCGGCCTCCGATTCCGTTCTGCAGCCAGTTCGGATCGACCTGCAGTGCCTCCGCGATTGCGAGAAGCTCGCGCGGCTGTTTCCTGGTCCCTGCCTCGATGTTGCCGATGGTGCCCGGCTTGACGCCTGCGCGCCGAGCAAGCTCTGCCTGCGACCACTCGCGGCGTTCGCGCGCCTCTCTCATCCGTTCTGCGATGGAACTCACACCCGTGATTGCACCGCGGGCTTGCAACACGTTGGTGAGTGCTGCATATTCACGAACGTGAGCAACACAAGGCGCATTCATGGAAGCACTTCAACGGGCCGCTGACGCCCTCGGCGGCATGGTTGCCGTGGCTCGAGCAGCTGGCGCCAGTGAGAGCGCGCCGTTCATGTGGAAGAAGCGCGGCAACGTCCCCGCGGAGTACTGCCCGGCGATCGAGCGCGCAACGCGTGCCAAGGCACAAGAGCAGGGCGACGACTCGCTCATCGTGACCTGCGAGGACCTGCAGCCGGACGTCGATTGGAAGGTCCTCCGCGAGAACGCATCGCAGGAAGCCGCCTGATGGGCGAAGTCGTCAGCCTGCGGCGAGGCCGCCCGGTCACAGTGGGCCGGAGATTTGCGACGCTGTTCCCGAGTGGGATGGCCGAAGAACATCGCTCTGGCGGCCACTGGCTCTACGCCATCGGCCTGCCTGACGGGCGGGTGAAGATCGGCAAGACGTCTCGTCCGCGGGCGCGCTTTGTGCAGCACGCGGCAACCTACGGCGTGCCCTTGTGGGTGCACCTCTTCTGCAGAGTGCAGCGTTCCGGCCGGAAGGATGTCTTCGAGTCGCAGGCGCTGGACTTCGGGGGCGATGGGGACGCCGAGCAGCCGGAGCAGGCTGAAGCCGCATGAACGCCCCCGCCCCGCTGGTCCCCGCCGACGTCGACCTGCGCGACTTCGGCTTCATGCCCCTCGACGTGCGCACGCTGCTGTCGTCGTCGCTGTGGATCAAGGCGAAGAAAGACCCCCGCGTCGCGCACGCCGCCGTGTCGCTGTGGTGCGAATGCTGGCACCAGGTGCCGGCCGCGAGCCTGCCCGACGACGACGAGGTGCTGGCCGAGCTCGCGCGGTGCGACGACAAGGAATGGAAGCGCGTCCGCGATCGCGCGCTGCTGCACTTCGTCAAGTGCTCCGACGGCCGCCTCTACCACCGGCACGTGGCCGACAAAGCGCTCGAAGCCTGGGAGCAGCGCGGCGGGTTCCGCGAGGCGAAGGCGAACAAGGAAAGCCGGCAGCAGCGCTGGCGTGAGCGCGTGAAGGAGATGGCCCAGCAGCTACGCGACAAGGGCATCACGCCGCCTCCCGGCGCGTCTCTTGAGACGCTTAAGCGTCTACTTGATGCGTCTACAGCTCCGTCTACAGGAGCGTCTACACGAGACGCACATGAGACTGGTAAGACAGGGACAGGGACAGGGACAGGGACAGGGACAGAGATAACACCCCCTTCCCCCGCAGGCCTCGGCGATGGTACGGACGAAGGCGAGCGGGCGGGAGGCGACTTGGGGCAAAGCTCGGGGGAAGAAACCGCCGCGCCGAGCCCGACGCTCAAGGGGCAAGTCGGACTGGCGCTGCGAAGGGCAGGAGTCCCGCCGACGGCGCTGAACCTCGAAGACCCGCGAATCACGGCCCTGCTCGCCGCCGGCGCCACGCCGGAGGAGTTCGCCGGGATCGCAGCTGAGGCCGTCGCCGCCAAGGTGCACAGCCCCGTCGGCTGGATCTGCACGACGCTGGCCGGTCGTCGCCAGAAGGCGGCGCAGCTTGTCGCCGGCATGCCTGCAGCCGCAGCGCCGCCGCCTCCCGACCCGATGACCTGGCGCAGCACGACCGCCGGCGTGCAGCGCATGGCCGCGCAGCTGGGCATGGGCCCGCCGCGCGACGCCGAGACCTGGCCGGCCTACGAGACCCGCGTCGTCGCCGCCTGGCGCCGGCAGGGGTCGCCCATCCCGCAACCCGCAACCACCGAGGCCGCATGAACGCCGCCGACCACCTCCCGAACCCCCGCCGAGGCCGCACGCAGGCCACGGCCGGCGATGACGACGACGCACCGCATGGCGCGCCGGCATATCGCGGCGACGGCGCCTGCAGCGCCGACCGCTGCCCCTGCCGAGGCACCACGATCCGCGAGGGCCGCAGCTGGTGCACCTGGCACGCCCGGGCCGCCGGTGAGGCCTTCATGGGCCTGAGCGACCGCCTCGTCGAGCAGCGCGACCTGATCGACCTCGTCGGCGAGCTGGGCAACATGCACCGCTTCGCCGGCAAGGGCCGCGGCGAAGCCTGGGTGCACCGGGCCCGCCGGTTCTTCGCCGCCGACGAGCACATGCACCCCAGCGAGCACGAGCGACAGCACATCGGCGGCTACCTGTGGCGCCTCATCGAGGAGATCGCCTACCGCGTGGGCGTCGAGGCGAAGCGGCCGCAGCCGCAGACGCCGCTGTGCCGTGACCCGGCGTGGATGAGCGACCGGCAGCGCGCCATCGCCGAGGCCGCGCAAGGCGCCAAGCTGCCGCAGCGCCAGACGCCTCTGCAGGCGGCCGCCAGGGCTTCGGAGTACGCCCAGCAGCAGGGGATCGCGCTGTGAGCCAGGGCTACCGATCGACCCCCTACGCCTGCGGCTTCCGCCACGGCGAGCGCAAGGCGTTCGCGACGCGCGCCGCCGGCATGCCGCTCGACGAGCGACCGCTCGAGCAGGACCTGCAGAGCCCGCGCGACCGAGGCTTCTGGGACGGCTACACGCCGCGCAGCCCGCAGTGGGCAGACGACCCGCTAGGCCAAGCGCGCAGGGTGCTGTCGTCGCTGGGCCGGCCGCTGAGCGACGGAACACCCGCGCCGAAGCGCGCAACCGAAGGAGAGCAGACGTGAAGCGAGGAATCGCCACCATGGAAGACCTGAAAGCCCGCTGCATCGTCGATGCCGTCACGCACTGCTGGCTGTGGCAAGGCGGCACAACCGGCGACGGCTCTCCGAAGCTGCACACCCTGGACTACGACCGGCTGGAGAAGCGCACCATGCCAGGCACCAGGGCCGCGTGGTCGATCGCATTCGGCAAGGCGCCGCGTCCGGGCTGCATCGTCTTCCGGGCCTGCCTGCATCGCCTGTGCCTGAACCCGGCGCATCTGCGCGAAGGCAAGAGCAAGGCCGAACTCGGCCAGCACATCCGCCGCAGCGGTGCCTGGAAGGGCACGTACATCGCGCAGCGCACGGCATCGGCGCGGAAGGCTTCGCTGGCGGCGGGCACGATTCCGACGCCCGAGGCCGTGGTGAGGGCGATCCGCCAGGAGCCGCGCACGACGATGAACGTGACGCTGGCCGAGCGCTACGGCATCGCGCACCAGACGGTGAGCCGCATACGTCGGGGCCAGTCTCGCAAGGACGTGAGCCCGAATCCTTCCACCGTCAACACGCGAGGTGCAGCATGAGCGGCAAGACACTGCCGGCGCTGCCGGCTGCGGACTACGTGCTTGCCGTGGAGGCACAGCCGCACAAGATCGGGTGGATCACCAGAGATCCCGGCTACACCGCCGACCAGATGCGCGAATACGCCCGCGCATCTCTCGCAGCACAGAAGCCGCAGCCCTTGCCCGAAGACCTGGAGGCGCAGGACTGGTGCGGCATGGACCCGGCTATCGCGTTCCACCTGATCGAGCGCCATGCGGAGAACTGGGACCACGCCGGGCGGCTGATGGAGGCGTGGAGGATGGCGCAGAAGCCGCAGGCTGAGCCGGTGGCGCCTGCGGACTCCGAGACGTGGCGCAACGTGCTGCAAACGCTGCTGGACATCTGGCACGCTGGGCAGCTTCAGGTGCGCCCTGAAGCCGCCGGGTACTGGTGCGCTACGGTTGAGGCTGGAGAGGCCATCCTTGGGCGACTGGATCAACTCGCCGCCGCGCCACCAGCAGAGAAGCCGGCAGAGGCGGTGGCGCCTGATGGCCGGCTGCATGATGACGGCTACTTCACCTGGAACACCAAGAAGCACAAGCCATACGAACGCCCTGCGCAACTGCCGTGCGACTTCTATCTTGCCGCAGCGCAGCCACAGAAGGCGCCGCAGCCGCTGACAGTTCAAGCGATCAAGGCGATTTGGTCCGAGCACCCCGACCTAAGCGATCCGGGCTTTGTGCTGGTTCCATTTGTCCGCGCCATCGAGCGCGCCCACGGCATCGGCACCAAGCCCGCGGAGGGTGCGCTGTGATCGTCATCGGCATCGACCCCGGCCTCACCGGCGCGCTCGCGTTCATCGACACGGCGACCGGCGCGGTCAACATCGACGAGATCCCGACGCGCCAGCGCCGCACCGGCGGCGAGGTCGCGAAAGCCGTCGACGGCGAAGCGCTGTCGACCCTGGTCCGCCAGCGCGTGCCCGCCGACTGCGCGGCCCTGTCGGTCTGCGAGAACGTGCGCAGCTTCGGACGCAGCGACGCCGCCCGCGGCACGGCCGTCGACAGCCTGCAGCGCTCGCTGGGCGCGATCGAGGCGATCTTCGACGTCCTGCGCATGCCGTGCGCGCTGGTGGATCCGCAGGCCTGGCAGCGGCTCTACGGCCTCAAGGGCAAGACGAAGGAGAAGCGCGAGCACGGCGCACTGCCGGCCGCCATCGTCACCGCCCGCCAGCTGTATCCGGCCGCCGCGCCGCTGCTGGCCCGGGTGAAGGACCACAACCGCGCCGAGGCGCTGCTGATCGCGCACTACGGCAGGAGCACGCTGGCGTGATCAGCGCCGAAGCCTGCCGCGAGGCCGCCGAACAGATGGCGAAGCTGAACGTGCGCGAGCGCGACTGCGTGGTCCTCGCCGGCAAGGGCTTGTCCGATCGAGAGATCGGCGAGTACATCGGCCTGCGGGCGTGCACCGTGCGCGACTACATGAAGCGCGCCTTCCGGCTGCTCGAAGTCGGCGGCCGAGTCGAGGCCGCGGTCATCGCGGCGAAGGCTGGGCTCGTCTGATGCGCTGCATCGTCTGCCGCCGCCCGCTGAAGTCCAGCGCCAGCACGGCCGCGCACATCGGGCCGAAGTGCCTCGTGCGTCTGCAGCCGGCACCGAAGCGCAGGCGCGTGCAGATCTTCGACCGCCGCCGGCCCGTCGAGCGCGACGAGCGGCAGCTTGATCTGCTGGAGGCCACAGCATGACCACCGTCACCCTCGCCACCGGCCAGGATGTCGACAGCAGCAGCGAGGCGTGGCGCGCCGAGTGCCTGGCCCGCGCGCGCCACGTCGAGGCCCTGCAGCACATCACCGGCCCACGCTCGCGCGACCTGCGCGCCCGCTACCTGGCCGACCTCGCCGAGAAGGAAGGCGCCGAGGCCGCTGCGCGCGTGAAGGCCGCGTTCCTCAAGGCCTGGGACGCGAAACATCCGAAGGGAGCCGCATGAAGCTCTGGCATCTCTTCGCGCTGCTGTTCTTCGTCGTGATGTCCGTGAATCTGGTGCTGTCGCTCATCTGGATCCGCCAGATCGAGTGCTCGGCCATTGGTGGGCTCTACGTGCACACGCTCAAGGGCGGGAAGTGCGTCGATCCCGAGACGCTGAAGGAGATGACTTGAACACCGACGCATCTGACGCTGTCTTCCGCAGCGTACACCAGGCGCTGCACATCGCCTTCCTCATGGAGGCGCTGCCGCCGATGCAGAAGGGCAGCACGCAGCTGTTCATCGAAGACCTGCTGCGGCAGAACTTCATGCTGGAGGAGGTGCCCGAGGCCGATCGCACCTTCCGCACGCGTGGCCTCTCGCCGATCGAGATCCGCGGCCAGTGCGCGATGGTGCGCGCCACGGTGCAGGACCACCTGACGAATCCCGAGAGGCATGCCGTGTGGGCGCGCTTCGGCCAGCAGGTCACCCGCACCAAGGCGCAGGGCGTCGACGGCCTAGCCGAGTACCTGACGCCGCTCAGCGGCACGCGCGCCAACGTGGTGAAGGTGCTGTGCTGGGCCATCTACACGCCGCGCAGCACGATGCGCGATCGGGAGACGGGCCGGACGAAGGAGTGGAGCCTGCGGGACATCGAGAAGCAGTACGGCGTGCCGCGCTCCACGCTGGGCGAGGCGCAGAAGCGCATCCGCCACCACGCCGAGGCGCTGGAGAAGCACGCGCTGGCGCGGCTGCACGAGTTGTTCGTTCGGACAGGGTTGGTGCCTGAAGACGAGCAGGCTGTCTCGGCCTGATTACATGGCGGCTTGGACGATCCGGACAGTTGTGATACAAAGCGCCCACACTCACCGCAGGTGCCTCAGCGTAGGACCTGCATCGGTGCGTCGAGCATGACGAAGCTCCGCACCCTCCGATCCACCCTCGCCACGCTGGACACCCGACAGGGTTCGGCACTGCCCACGTCCGTGGGCTACACCGACGACCGTCGCGGCACCACCACTGCTCGCGGCTACGGCTGGGCCTGGCAGCAGGCGCGCGAGCGTGTGCTGAAGCGCGACTGCTACCAGTGCCAGGAGTGCAAGCGGCGCGGCTGGCTGACTGCCGCGACCGAGGTCGACCACATCGTCGAGAAGATCGATGGCGGCAGCGACGACGACAGCAACCTGCAGTCGCTGTGCGGTCCATGCCACGACGAGAAGACCGAAGCCGAGAAGGCGCGGCGACGCGCTGGCCTGCCAGCCGGGCTGCCTGCTCTGCTCGCGCCGGAGTCGCCCCATGCTGGTGCGAAGGCGGCCGAGGCCCCGGGGGGGTGGGACGAATTTCGGGGGCGAGATGCCACCTGACAGATCGGAAGAGCACAC
>ERZ650303.389-NODE-389-length-13434-cov-5.477988_pt1 | contig 13434 bp, 17 predicted proteins | sample MGYA00376239_ERZ650303 | MGnify/ENA primary metagenome ERZ650303 (study PRJEB26733, sample SAMN07839262) | wastewater metagenome | biome: small river; feature: stream; material: water | place: USA: North Carolina | collected 2016-04-05 ... | reverse complement strand
GGCACGAACAGCAAAGCAGTTGCATTCGATTGCAGCCATTTCTGCCCCCTCTCAATACTGGCAGTTCCCGCTGGCAATGCATCCCAACCAGCACCAGCCGTTTTAGCATTTAGCCTCTTGGCTAAATTCCATACTCTCGTTGGGATATCAATGCGCACCAGATAGCGGGTCAGGGGAAGACCTTGGGCATTGATATGCACCAGAGTTTCTAGACAAGCAAGTGCAATGGACTCCGAGGCATATAAAACAGGTGTCCCTTTTTTATTCCATCTGCCACCAGATTTTTTTGCACCCTCCCCACTAAGATCATCCGCCTTAAATAGGGGTGCATCGAGGGCAATTCTCCAAACTTCCTGCACACTCATGCGTATGCTCCAGTTTGAATTTTGGCAAGGAGATCAGAAATCATTTCTTGACCAGAAACTGTATCTAAATAGGCTGAAGGCTTCTCGCCACCCAATGCTGGGGAAGGCTTTTCAAGCCAACTTGCCACCCACTTAGCAGCGTCAAAGCCATCTGGGTTTCCTGACTCAGCAATCATTGACTCCACCTGCCCCACCAGCTTAGCCATACCAATTAAACGCTCGCCCTGCTCAATCGGCAGCATTTGATTTGCGACGGATTTTTTATCAATGGTCGACTTCGGTAAGTTCAAGAACTTAAATAAGGTTTCCTTTGTAATTCCCATAGAGTCAGAAATGACACTGATATATCTAGCAGGAATCCCATCTCGAATCAACTTGATGCGATCCATAGGCTCAACTCGATAAATAGTGGCAAAAGATAGATCCGGTTGATCAAACCCCGCTTGGGGTTTATGAAGCACTTTCGTCGCAGCCTTTTTTGGGATTACGCCAGGCATATTAAATTCCTCATTTGAGGATTTATTTTACCTCATTTGAGTAAAAGTAAAAGCATCCACAACTGCTTTAGGCTACTGCTCACGGTAATTTCCATTCAAATCCAGCAATCTTAGGGGCATAATATTGGCTATTAGCTTATTTAATAGCCTCTTTTGTAGGAAAAAGGAAAGATCATGAAGATTTCTATCGCACGCCGTGCCGCAACATTCACCCTCGTAGGTGTAACGGCATTATTTTTGGCCGCTTGCTCAAGCGTCAAATTAGATGATGTTGATGGCGCCAATGGTGGTGGCAGTGGCAACTTCGGCTCACAGCCATGGAATGATCCAAGCAGCCCACTCTTCCAGCGTAGCGTCTATTTTGATCTCAACGAATACACTGTTCAGACCAAATATCAGAAACAATTATCTGCACATGCCAGCTTCTTGAAGGCTAACCCAAAGCAGAAAATCATTATTCAAGGCAATACCGACGAGCGCGGCACAGCCGAATACAACTTAGCATTGGGTCAACGTCGTTCAGACGCAGTACGTAAGTCACTTAATTTAATGGGCGTCTCTGATGACCAAATGGAAGCCGTGAGCTTTGGTAAAGAGAAGCCAAAAGCAGAAGGTGACAATGAAGCCGCTTGGGCAGAGAATCGCCGTGCTGATATTGTTTACATCACGAACTAATGTTCATGCGTAAGCCAAATCACTCTTTTAAACAAACGCTCTCACGAGCGTTTTGTTTAAGTGCCGTCACTATTTTTCTAGGAATGTCCAACAGTGCCTGGGCACTCTTTGCTGACGATGATGCGCGTAAAGCCATTCTCGACTTACGTAAGTCTCTAGCAACTACGCAAATGGATTTACAAAACCAAATTGAGAAGCTCAAAGCGGACAATGCGGAATTACGTGGCAAGGTAGAGAACCTGGAGAAGCAAGGTGAAGATATCAGCACCAGCCAAAAAACGTATTACCAGGATTTAGATAACCGTCTCGGGAATTTTGAGCCTCGCACCGCCACGATTGAAGGTGTCAGCGGCACAGTTCAACCGAATGAGAAAAAAGCCTACGACGATGCATTAAAGGCTTTTCAGGCAGGCAACCTCAAAAAGGCGGATGAAGGATTCTCCGCATTTGCTAACCGCTATCCGAAAAGCCCTTATTTACCATTAGCGCTTTTCTGGAGCGGTAATAGTAAATATGCCAACAAAGATTACGCTGGCGCAATTGCGCAGCTACAAAGCTTGATTAAACGCTATCCAACTCATCCCCGCGTTCCTTCTGCGATGTTGACACTCGGAAATGCGCAATTGGAAAGCGGCAACAAAGCAGCGGCCAAAAAAACATTCAGCGAGATCATTAGTAAGTACCCAGATACTGAGTCAGCGAAAGATGCTCAGCAGCTGAACGCTGCAATCAAGTAAGTTCCGCTCGCCATGTCTTTTCTATCTGCCGCGTTTCAGAATATTGCTCCCCGCAAACCAAATGCTCCTGCAGTTATTCTGTTTTCTGGCGGATTAGATTCCAGCACGATTCTCGCGCTTGCAAAAGATCTTGGCTACGCACCCTATGTTTTATCGGTAGGCTATGGGCAACGCCACTCCTCAGAGCTGGCTGCAGCAAAACATATCGCAAAAAAAATGGGGGTTATTCGTCACGAGGTCGTGAATTTAGATCTCACTCGTTTTGGTGGCTCTGCATTAACTGACTCCACAATTGATGTGCCCATTACTCCAGGCAAGGATCAAGAGATCCCCGTCACCTATGTACCGGCGCGCAATACCATCCTGCTCTCACTCGCTTTAGGCTGGGCAGAATCACTGGGTGGATTAGATATTTTTTATGGCGCTAATGCAGTGGATTACTCTGGTTACCCTGACTGCCGCCCAGAATATGTTGCCTCATTTGAAACGATGGCCAACCTCGCCACCAAGGCTGGGGTTGAAGCTATCAATGATGACAATCGCTTTCGGGTTCACGCGCCCATCATCAGTATGAGTAAGGCGGAAATCATTCAACTGGGATCCACGCTAGGCGTGGATTACTCGCAAACCGTTTCCTGCTACCAAGCTAATGACTTAGGTGAAGCTTGTGGTGAGTGCGAATCTTGTCGCTTAAGGCAGGTAGGCTTTAAGCAAGCAAATCTGAATGATCCAACTCGCTATCAGAAAAAGTAATTCGGTTTACTTTATTTGAGCTTCCAGCATTCGTGCCACATAACGCGCGATCAAATCAACCTCTAGATTTACTGCATCACCCTGCTTGAGCTTACCTAATGTCGTGTTCTCAAGAGTATGCGGAATGATATTGATATCGACTAAGCAAGCATCTTTAGTGTCATGCGTTTGATTGACCGTCAGTGAAACGCCGTTCACTACGATCGAGCCCTTATAGGCCAAGAATGAAGCTAGCTCTTTGGGCGCTTCAATCTGCAGCAACCATGAACCATACGCATCTTTAGCCACGGCAGCAAACTGCGCCACTTTACCTACGCCATCAACGTGACCACTCACTAGGTGACCACCCAAGCGATCATTGAGGCGAAGCGCTTTTTCTAGATTTACAGGGCCCACTTTATCGAGACCCACCGTCTTATTTAACGACTCGCGAGAAATATCCAATGCAAAAGTATTGCTAGTCAATTGAGTAGCAGTCATGCATGCACCTTGAATAGCAATACTGTCACCTAAAGCAACATCATCGAGATAGCCTGTCGGCACTTCTACCAATAAATGTAAGCCATCGCCCTTTTCTTGAGTGCTTTTGATATTGCCAACGGCAGTAATAATTCCAGTAAACATAGTGAGATTTTAGCTTGTAATACTTTTAATAAAAATTAGGATTTGATGAGACGTATACGGATATCAGAGCCAAATCTATCTTGATCGATCATTTGCCAATCTTGACGTTGATCCAGTGCCCCCAAGGGTGAAATGTTTGCCATACCAATACCCTCACCAATAAAGAAGGGGGCATAGTAGAGGAGTAGCTCATCGACACAATGTTCGCGGAGCAAAGAACCATTCAATTTAAATCCGGCCTCGACATGGATTTCATTCATGTGGCGCTCTTGAGCGAGGTACTGAAATAGTTTAGGCAAATCTACTTTGCCGTGAGTATTGGCCATGGCAATCACTTCAATACCGAGGGCCTCAAAGGCTGCAGCCTTTTCTTTTGCAACTGGGGAGTCTAGTGAGGCGCAAACCAGAATGACTCCAGATTGATCCAACTGCTTGAGCACCTTGGAATGCAGTGGCGTCTCTAATTTGGAATCCACAATCACCCGCCATGGCTGACGCTCCGTTTTTACTTCTCTGACATTGAGGGTTGGATCATCCTCTTTAACGGTACCTACGCCCGTCAAAATGGCACAAGCTTGAGCGCGCCAGTGATGGCCATCGGCTCTTGCAAGTGGTCCTGTAATCCACTGGCTCTGACCATTGGGGAGCGCCGTCTTTCCATCTAAGCTCGCAGCAATTTTCATCCGCACCCAAGGCAAACCTCGCGTCATCCGAGAAATAAATCCTCGATTAAGCACTTTAGCCTCTGCTTCTAACAAACCACAACGCACCTCAATTCCTGCAGCCTTCAATCGCTCTAAGCCCTTACCACCCACCAAAGGATTTGGATCAGACATAGCGACAATCACCATGGCGGGCCGCGCCTCGATCAAGGCATCAACACAAGGTGGGGTTCTGCCGGTATGGTTGCATGGCTCTAAGGTGACATAGACTGTCGATCCAGCGGGATCCAAGCCTTTCGCCTTCACATCTGCCAATGCCTGAACTTCGGCATGAGGACCGCCTACTCTTTGGGTATGGCCTCGACCAATCACCTGTCCATCTTTGACGATGACACAACCTACCCGAGGATTGGGATTGGATAAATAAAGGGCTTTTTGAGCTTCAGCCAAGGCCTCACTCATCAATTGATGGTCAACAGCGGTATACATGGGTCTATTAAAACCGATTGTGGGCAGAAGCAGCAAATTTACCCGTCCTACTTACAGGCTTTGGAGTCCTTATAAGGATCGCAAATTCTCCAGCGGCCGCCACTGCCCAGAATCAACTGTCTTTCTAGGCTTTCATCTTGCTCATGACCCAATATCAGGCGATTAGCCACAAAGCCGCCCTGCCCAGTTTTAGCGGCACCAGCCGCATTGAACAAAATCCCCCGTTTTGAGCTGTGTGGGTCTATAAATTGCTTACCCCCACCCTTAAAGTAGATGGGTGCAATATCCCCTTGAGAAAACCAATTACGTTCCACACAGCCTGATGAGGCCCGCTTGTCAGAACAGGCATTCCTCACCGCCCATCCCTCATCCCACAGATTGCCACTTATAGGCGCAATCTGAATAGGAATACCAAGAGTGAGAGCCTGGCCTCGGGCAAATTGCGCATGCGCAATAAAACGGCGGGCAATGGTATCGATTTCTCGAACGGCCATGTAGTGCTGAAGTGTCGGCATCGACATCACTGCCATGATCGTAATCAATAGCACCACAGCCATTAACTCCAGCAAACTCCCACCGCCCTCATTTACTAAGCGCTTCACTTCTTTTGTACTCTGGTTTTCATTCATGTGATTCATTCAAATTCTTGGCGCCAATTTAAGCGGGTGGCTTGTTTAGTTTTTTCATCCAGAGAAACTAAGATCTGGAGTGTGGGTTTTTCTTTAGTTGAAATTAACCAGAGATTTTTTCCTGCAGATTGAATATGGCAAGCGGAGTGATTGAGTACGGCAATATTTCCTAAATACTCCTCACACTCTAAAAGCGCTTTTTCAGATGCAATGAATTTTCTTCCTGAGTCGACTGCAGCATGAAGACTGATGAGCTCCAGCGCAACAGAACGCTCCAAGATGTTTACCAAGGAAGCTAGTAGCATCAATAGAGATAAGACCCAAGCAATAATCACGAGAGATTTCTTGTAGAAAAAGTACGCTCAAATATGCGCTGAATCTTTGCGCCATCAGTCATTTCTAATTTCACCCTGAATGTCTGTGCACCCGCATCAGATGGCGCTACGGTCTGTGTGCTAGCCTGTATAGGCTCGATTGATAAACGGTTAATACCATTCATTAAGGTAGTGTTTTGTAAGCGTCCTTGGCGATCCAGAGACTGGCAAATGAGTGAGCCACCATTCACGCGCATACCCTTGGGAATGCTTGCCTGTCGATCCACCATAAATCCATGTTGAGCTAAATTCTGCTTGGTGCGCTCTTGAGTAATAACGTTACCAATGCAATCAAAATCCACCCCTCGAGAAACTTCATGTTTCACCATAATGGAATCTGAACTTTGAAATCCCACGCCCTTCTGAATTTGAATGAAACTGTATTTTGATTTTTCCATTCTCTTGGCGCTTAGGGAAGGTGAATTCTGATATCCCGCCATCCGAATAGATCGACCAATCAATTCCAGAGCGCGATCTGCTTCAAGTGCGAGTGATTGGGTTTTCTCAAGCTCAATTTGTTTGGCGATAAGCTCCCCACTATTTTTTAATAGCGGCCCCACCAAGATAAGACATAGCGCGAATCCAACGAGACATTCCAACAAGCTCATTTGAAAGACTTAGTGCGCAAACGCACTTTTGGCATGCTCGTTATTGAATTAATTTTTGCTGCTTTGGCTTGGGCAATCTCATGTTGATCTAACTCTTGATGTATTTGCACGCGCTTTTCCCTTAATTGCCCCATGCTCAGCACTAATTTTTGATAGGTATTGCCCAAGCTGATCCAACTGGTGACCACCAGAGTCATTGCTACCAAAACCTCTAACAAGACAAAGCCATTACTTTGTCCGCTTAATTCATGAGCATTAGCGGGTCTCTTGTTCGCTTTCTTGATAGATCCAGAAGGAATGTTGGGCATGGGCTATTTTCCTAGGCCATATCAAGAAGAAACAGGCTTTAGATGGGTACCAGTCGTCAGAAAAGCTGGATATTGAGCTAAGGATGCCAAGTGGGACCCAAAAACCCCTCCTCAGCTTAAAATAGAGGGCTATGCAAAATACCCTCGCCTCCACCGAAGAAATCGTTGCTGACATGAAAGCCGGCAAGATGGTGATCTTGGTCGATGAAGAAGATCGCGAGAATGAAGGCGATTTAGTACTCGCTGCTGACCATGTCACTCCTGAAGCAGTCAATTTCATGGCCAAACATGGTCGTGGACTGATTTGCCTCACTTTGACGCGCGAACGTTGCCAACAAATTAACCTGCCCTTGATGGTGCGTGATAACGGCACTTCAATGGGAACCAATTTCACAGTCTCAATTGAAGCAGCTAGTGGCGTCACCACCGGAATCTCAGCAGCTGATCGTGCCCACACTATCAAAACTGCGGTTGCCGCTAATGCAAAGCCCAATGACTTAGTTCAGCCAGGACATATCTTTCCGTTAATGGCGCAGCCAGGTGGCGTATTGATTCGCTCTGGCCACACAGAAGCAGGTTGTGATTTAGCCGCCATGGCGGGCTGCTCGCCTACCGCCGTCATTTGCGAAATCATGAAAGACGATGGCAGCATGGCACGTTTGCCAGATTTGCTAGAGTTTGCAAAAGAACATCAATTAAAGATTGGCAGTATTGCGGATCTCATTCAATATCGTAGCCAACATGAAAGCATTGTGGTGCGCGAAGGTGAGCGTGAGTTTGTGACGCCTTGGGGTAAGTTCCAAGGCATCGTCTATCGCGATACACCAAGCTCCTGCATTCACTTAGCTTTGGTTCATGGCAAGCCTTCAGAGAGCGCAGAAACTTTAGTGCGTGTACACGAGCCCCTTACAGCATTAGATTTCTTGGATGCCAATGTGAGCACCCATTCTTGGCCCCTCGCCCACGCACTACAAAAACTCGCTTCATCACCGGCTGGTGTCGCTGTTTTACTCAATGCATCTGGTATTGCCGCTCCCGGCGATGCAGATTGGCTGGCGCAGTTTCATAAGCTCAATGGCACGCACTCAGAAAATACCGAGACACCGCCGGCTCGCAAAACCGATTTCCGCACTTACGGCATCGGCGCCCAAATCCTCAAAGATCTGGGCGTAGGAAAGATGCGTTTGCTTGCTAATCCAAGTCCAGTGCCAAGCCTATCTGGATATAAGCTGGAAGTGACTGGCTACACCCCTTTTGCATCTAATCTTGAATCGAATTTATAAGTTATTCCGAAAGCATCATGAATACATCAAATAATGAATCCGCAGTAGGCGTATTGGCTAGCGATCTAAATGGTCAAGACTTACGGGTCGGCATTGTGCAAGCGCGCTTTAATGAAGAACACTGCGTTGCACTCACTACTGCATGTATTGAAGAGCTCATCAAGTTAGGCGTCTCTCAATCTGACATCAAGTTAGTCACTGTGCCTGGCGCATTAGAAATTCCATTTGCACTGCAAAAGTTAGCTGAAACAGGTGAGTTCGATGGCTTGGTTGCGCTAGGCGCCATCATCCGTGGCGAGACTTATCACTTTGAACTCGTGTCGAATGAATCTGGTGCTGGCATCACTCGTGTTTGTCTGGAGTCTGGATTACCAATCGCGAATGGTGTTCTCACCTGCGAGACAGATGAGCAGGCTCAGGTTCGCGTTCAAGTAAAGGGTGCCGATTGCGCAAAAGCCGTAGTTGAAATGGCCAACTTAGCATTAGCCCTCACACCAGACATTGATTTTGAAATCAATCCTAGCGAAGAATAAAGATTGATATGACTAAAACCCCAGCAACTTCACAAGCCCCTGTGGCTAGCGCACCAAAGCGCTCCCTCACACCACGTCGCCGTGCTCGTGAATACGCCTTACAGGGCGTGTATCAAAGCCTGGTGATGCGTCGCGCAGGTAGCCTGCCAAATGCCGCAGCTATCGCCAAACAGTTAGCTGAAGACCCCGGCTTTCGTCGCTGCCAGCATGACTTGTTTCAGGGCATCTTTGCTGGCGTATTAGAACGTACGGATGAACTCGAAGGCATCATCACTCCTGCGCTAGATCGCCCTATTAATGAGCTCTCACCTGTAGAGCATGCCGCTTTGTTAATTGGCGTGTATGAGCTGGCTATCGATTTATCTGTGCCATACAAAGTGGCTATCAATGAGGCTGTAGAACTTGCCAAGACCTTTGGCGGTACCGATGGCCATAAATACGTCAACGGCGTACTAGACCTCTTAGCTCAAAAACTCCGCAGTACAGAGATTCAGGCAGGCTAAGTCAAGATAAGCCAATCCCTCTCAAGACAGCCCACCAACCCCTGCACTCCTTCAGAGTCCAGGGGTTTTTCATTACCTTTGCTTGAGGGATAAAATCAATTGATCAAATACATTAAGCTACTAAACATCAATAGCTAGAACGATTTTGGAGACTTTGTCATGCAAAAGATAGATATTCGTAAGTTACTCAAAGATCCAAGCCTTTTTAAAGAAGAGGCCTTCATTAACGGTGGTTGGGTAAAGACTGCCAATACTTTCGCAGTGACCAATCCAGCTACCGGCGAAGAAATTGCTCAAGTAAGCAATCTTGAGTCCAAAGATGCAGAGCTAGCCATCCAGGCTGCAGAGAGCGCTTTCCAAGAATGGAAAAGTAAAACTGCCAAAGAACGCGCTAGCGTCATGCGCAAATGGTTTGATCTTGTTATTCAAAATACGCAAGACCTGGCCACCCTCATGACCCTAGAGCAAGGCAAGCCCTTAGTGGAGGCAGCTGGTGAAGTAGCCTACGGCGCCTCGTTTATTGAATGGTTTGCAGAGGAAGCAAAACGCGTAGCAGGCTCTATTCCGAGCACGACATGGAGTGATAAACGCCTCATCGTCATGAAGCAACCGATTGGTGTCTGCGTGGCGATTACGCCCTGGAACTTTCCGATTGCGATGATTACCCGCAAGATTGCACCAGCAATGGCTGCAGGTTGCACGATTGTCATCAAACCAGCTGAGCTAACTCCACTGTCCGCCTTGGCTCTAGCTGAACTTGCTCAGCGCGCTGGTGTCCCAGCTGGCGTGGTCAACATTCTGACGGCAGATGCCGATCAATCGATTGCGATTGGTAAAACGCTCTGTGCTTCACCTGTAGTGCGTCACCTCTCATTTACTGGCTCCACAGAAGTGGGTCGCATTTTGATGGCGCAGTGCGCGCCTACCGTAAAAAAATTAGCACTCGAGCTTGGTGGTCATGCGCCTTTCATTGTGTTTGAAGATGCAGATATCGATGCAGCAGTCTCTGGTGCAATGGCATCTAAGTATCGTAATTCTGGTCAAACCTGTGTTTGCGCAAATCGCTTCTATGTACACAAGAATGTCCTCGATCAATTTGTGGAGAAGTTTGCTAAAGCCATTCAAGTGATTAAGGTGGGTAACGGCATGGAAGCCGGCACAACTCAAGGCCCCCTGATTGAACAAGCAGCACTAGAGAAGGTGGAGAAACATGTGGCTGATGCGCTTAGCAAAGGTGCAAAGCTCATTAGCGGCGGAAAGCGATCTTCCTTGGGCGGCACTTTCTATGAGCCAACCATTTTGTCTAATGTCACTAATGACATGCTCATTACTTATGAGGAAACCTTTGGCCCAGTAGCCCCCATCATTGCCTTTGAAAGTGATGAGGAAGCAATAAGGTTGGCGAACAATAGCCAATTTGGCTTGGCCTCCTACTTTTACAGCCGAGATATTGGTCGCATCTGGAAGGCGGCTGAAGCATTGGAGTACGGCATTGTGGGAGTGAACTCAGGAATCATCTCTAATGAAGTGGGTCCATTTGGAGGGGTAAAGCAATCTGGCTTAGGACGTGAAGGTAGCATCTACGGCATGGATGAGTACCTTGAGCTCAAGTACGTTTGCTTGGGACTGTAAGAGCAAGGATTACGGCAGCAAAGTAAATCAATCAAGCCGCTGAATAGCGGCTTGATTTCTTTTTGTAAACCAAATCCCAAACTCCATGACCCAGCTTAATGCCGCGGTTCTCAAACTTGGTAATCGGTCGGTAAGCGGGTCTCTCCACGTATCCTGGATGCTGAGCGCTGAGCTGCTCTAGCGTAGGCCTGAATTCTTTTGAATCTTCAGATTTAGCTACATCTTCCGCTGTGAATGTCTCTACCTGCACTTGCTCGGAAGATGTATTAACAAGGGCTGATTCTGCATTTAATACCAAGAGCATTTGCTCGGCATAGTTATGCCAGTCGGTAGCCAAATGTAAATAGGCGCCAGGCTTGAGACGTGAGACTAACAACTTCACAAACTCCGCCTGAATCAGACGACGCTTGTGATGACGCTTCTTGTGCCAAGGATCTGCAAAATAAATATGAATACCATCCAAAGAATTTGGGGCAAGCATCTTCTCCAGTACCTCAACCGCATCATGCCGAATCAATCGCAAATTAGTAAGATTATTTTCGCCAATTAATTTCAGCAAAGCACCCACACCCGGTGGATGCACTTCGATCGCCAAAAAATCGTCTTCAGCACGTAAAGCAGCAATTTTGGCAGTCGTCTCACCCATCCCAAAACCAATCTCTAATATCTTGGGATGCGATGAACCATTGAATGCCTGTGGAAGATCTAATACCGTATCTTGAAACGGCACCAAGAACTGAGGACCTAAGTCATCGATAGCGCGCTGCTGACCAGCGGTTGTTCTGCCAGCCCTCAACACAAATGAGCGAATACGATCTGTTCTAGGAAAAGTCACTGTAGCAATACCTTTATTTTGGGAATGGAGTGTTCCACCCTGCTGAGCGATAGGCATAGACCACTTCACCTAAAACGATAGATAAGGATGTCATGAATGATATGAGACCAAGCACAAATGTCCAAATCACATAAGTAGCCTGCAAGGAACGCACGGCACCGGCTTGGAAGAAAAATAACTCTAAGACTGTTAAAGAAATAAATACACCACTTAAGACATCAAAAAAGATGGCAGCCGTACAAAGACGACCGCGTACCTTTGCCTCATTCGCCTCTTTCATCATATGCTTTAAGATGTCTGGATCCTGAATTCCGCCCTCCTGAATTCGGTGCTGAATAGCGCGCATACGATCTACTGATCGTGCTAAGCGAGCAGAGATCGCATTAATCAAGGTAGCTACTGCAGTTAATAAAAATACTGGGGCCAATGCCAGTTGAATGTTATTGGTAATAGCATCAATCGATACATCCATATTTATTCCAATCTGCGTCTATTAATATTTCATTGATTTGAATTAGTGAGACCAAGCCACGAGGCCGGTGTATGCACTTACCAATACCAGCACACCAAAGACAATGCGATACCAGGCGAATGGAATGAAATTATGTCCAGCGACATAATGAATCAACCAGCGCACACAAATAAAAGCAGAGATAAAGGCGGCGATAAAGCCCACCACAATTGCTAAAGTAAAGTCACCAGATAAGGACACTGGATTTTTCCAAAGCTTGAGAAGTTCGTAAGCAGTTGCACCACCGATCACGGGAATTGCTAGGAAGAAAGAAAACTCGGTCGCAACTGCACGAGGCAAACCAAATAACATACCGCCAATAATGGTTGCGCCCGAACGAGAGGTTCCTGGAATTAATGCGGCACATTGAGCAAGGCCAACCTTCAGCGCATCCAAAGGGGTTAAATCATCAACTGACTGAATATGAGACTTAACCGGGGAATGCATCAGTTTGGTTTGACGACGTTCAGCCCAAAAAATGACCAACGCGCCCAATATAAAAGCACTTGCTACCGGAATAGGAGCAAACAATACCGCTTTAATGTGCTTTCCAAATACAAACGCTAAGCCCATTGCCGGAATGGAGGCAATCAGTAGGTTAAGGATAAAACGGCGGGAAATCGCGCTACTTTTGACAGTAGAGGCGACTTTCCAGAGCTTTTCACGAAACTCCCAGCAAACCGCCAAAATGGCACCAAACTGAATGATGACTTCGAAGGCTTTGCCCCTTTCGTCATTGAAGTCAAGTAAGTCGCCCACCAAAATGAGATGCCCCGTGCTGGAGATGGGCAAAAACTCTGTTAAGCCTTCCACTACCCCCAGTATTAAGGCCTTGCCTAGCAAAATTAGATCCATAGCCGCAATTTTATAGATAGATCAAACCCTTGGAGGGGATTTGGCAAAATGGTGGCCAATTAAGGCGTTCTACACAAATAAGCCTTAAACTTCATTGCACACAAAAACGTATCTGAATGAGATGAACCCGCCCCGCTTTCGCCTTTCGAAACTCAGCACCTTAGGTTTACTCCTAAGCCAGGCGCTCGGACTGAGCTTCATCTCACCAAGCACCTTTGCACAAAGCGCTAATGGGGCCAAGCCTTCATTGCCAACCCCCATGAGTGCACAGTCCTTAGTGGGCCTAGATATGCCACCTCAAATGGTGATAGCCCCAAAGTCAGCAATACCCAACACCCCAGCACCCTCTAACCTGAGTGGAAATGCTGCAAGCCTTGGGCAGGCCTCAGATCTGATTCGCCTCTATCAAGAAGCGGCCTTTAGCGACCCCGTCTTAAATGCTGCCCGCTTTAACTATCAAGCCAGCAAAGAGCTGTATTGGCAAGGTCTATCCTTACTACTTCCACAGGCAAATGCGGCCCCTGGTGGTACCCGCTACTATCAGCACGGTGTTGGCAACAC
>ERZ650303.388-NODE-388-length-13444-cov-5.447158_pt1 | contig 13444 bp, 16 predicted proteins | sample MGYA00376239_ERZ650303 | MGnify/ENA primary metagenome ERZ650303 (study PRJEB26733, sample SAMN07839262) | wastewater metagenome | biome: small river; feature: stream; material: water | place: USA: North Carolina | collected 2016-04-05 ... | reverse complement strand
AGCTGAGTCAGCAAACTGGGAGAAGGTAATTAAGGGTCGCAACATTATCGCCCAGTAAGAACCACTTACATTAAGCAAAAAGCGAGGATTTGTCCTCGCTTTTTTTATTTCTCACTCAAAGAATATTTTATGTAATTTGCCTTACTAGTAGCATGGAACCTGCAAAGACTAAGATAGCGCCATAGGCTATGCGCATGGAAGCATTACTAAGCTTTGTATGCACATGGGAGCCAGTCCATATTCCTAAGAAAGCCAGCGGCATCAAACAAACTGCAAGACCAATCACCTGCCAACTTAAAATTAAACCAGTGACTAGCATTAAAGTAAGCCGTAAGAATGTCAGCATAAAAATAGCGAATGCCATTGTTGCCCTAAGCACTTTTGGATTGTTAATCCTCAAACCAAGGTAAGAAACATACACTGGACCACCCGTTGCAAAGAGAGCTGTAAACGCGCCACCAAAAAATCCAAATGGTACTGCCCACCATTTACTGATTGGATCTCGAGACTCAACATTCCTCTGAATCAATACACGCACACCGTTAACGGCTGCAAATATCCCAAGAATAAGCAGCAAGGGTTCGCTTGGTGCGTTGACCAATAAGAAGATACCCAACACCATGCCTATTAGACTAAAAGGGAATAGCCATTTCAGCTCTTGAATATTGGCATCGCTCGATGACTTTCTTCCGACGTAAAGTGAGGCGCAGATATCGATGATGACCATCATCGGTACTACGACCTTGAGCGGGTACATCTGAACCAATAGAGGCACGGAAACTATTGATGAGCCAAACCCCGAAACTCCGAAGATAAAGAATGCGCAGAGAACAATAACCGCAGCTAGCGCAATCGTAGTCGGCTCAATTAGTTCAAAAATGATTAGGCCTCTACCAAAATCGTTTCACCCGGCTTAATCATCGTAAATTGCACTGGTTTATTTTTGATTACAAGTCCGTCTTTGCCCAACTGAACCGCTGTGAAGTAGGACTCCTCCAAAGAGCCAGGCTGAGGGAAATCATCGCGATAATGCGCTCCCCTAGAGTTTTCTCGAGAAAGCGCAGCCTCAGTTACTGACTTACTAACCAAGATCAGATTATTTAAATTCATCCAATCCTGCCATGTAATGCTGTATTCCCTTTGGATATCGCCAACACCAATTTGATGCAATTGCTGACCCAGCTGATCTAACTTGGTACGTGCACGGAGCAAACTTTCTTTTGTTCTTGAGATGCCTACGTCATCCCACATACACTCCGCCAGAGCATCACGGATCATTTCGATATCGCCCGCTGGCCTCTCTAATGGTGCCTCATGCGCCTTGATGCTGGCACGCACCTCATCCATATTGCACTCTTGCAAACTCTGGGACACTACCCAATTCGCCATTTCTTCGCCGGCAATGCCACCGAAAACTGTTGAGTTAGCTACTCCATTGCCACCCAGTCGATTAGCGCCATGCACGCCTCCAGTATCCTCACCTGCTGCAAATAGACCTGGCAACTCGGTACTGCAGTCTGCCTTGAAAATCAAACCACCCATCATGTAGTGTGCCGTTGGAACAACCTCCACAAGATCGCCCGCCAAATCAAAGCCACTATCAGCGCATCGCTCAACCATGCCCTTAAATTGCTTACGAACATTATCAGGACCAAGGTGGCTCATCTGAATATAAACGCCACCATTAGGTGTTGCTCTACCTGCTCTGATTTCGGAATTAATGGATCGCGAAACAATGTCTCGGGTAGCACGCTCATTACGAGGATCATAGTTACCCATAAATCGCTCGTGATTGCCATTAAGCAAATAGCCCCCCGCACCACGCAAACCTTCTTCAAGAACTGTTCCCGTCATCCTAGTACCGGGTCCAGCCAACAAACCCGTTGGATGAAACTGCACCATCTCCATGTCACGCAGAGTGAGCCCGGCACGAAGTGCCATAGCCAAGCCATCACAACTCTTATCTCCTGAAGGGGTGTGGTACTTATACATTGTGGGTCCACCACCAGTAGCCAATAGCACCGCCTTAGCTCGTACCAGCGTGAACTCACCAGTCTGCATATTGAGCATGAGCACTCCAGCTAGTGACTTTCCATCAGCACTATGAATTAACTCAACCGCTCTATGCTCCTCAAGACGATGAATTCCCCTCGCCCATACTTGCTCGGCTAAGCGACTAATAATTTCAATACCAGTTAAGTCACCCTTGTGAACCGTGCGGTCGAAGGTTTGTCCAGCAAATGCTTTTTGATGCACCGTTCCATCTGGATTGCGATCAAAAAAACAGCCGAGCTCATTTTCAAGCTCATGAATACGTTCAACAGCTTTATTGACGAGTGTCCAGGCTAATTCTTGGTCTGATAACCATTTGCCACCTTCAATCGTATCCATAAAGTGGCGCTCAACTGAGTCCCCCTCTGCCAAGGCTACGTTATAACCACCTTGAACCATCCGAGTACAGCCACACTTACCAAGCAAACCTTTTACAGCGATGGTGATGTGAAGATCTGGATTGGTTTGATGGGCATGCAGAGCAGCAAACAATCCCGCTCCGCCGGAGCCTAAGATAAGGATATCGGTTTCAAGGGTAGCGATGTTCATGATGAAATTCCCAGACTCTTTAATACGGCCTCTTTGTTACGGGCAACCTCACCTTTGACTTCTTGATAAATACTGCCACCATGACTATCCATTGCCACAAGCAAAGGACCAAAGTCTTTTATCTTAAAACGCCAAAGAGATTCCGGGTTGAGGTCATCCATATCGACATCTTCAATTTGTTCAATCCAGGTTGTCTCGAGCGCTGCAGTGCCACCAATGATTGCAAGGTACACACCACCAATCTCCTGAAAGGCTGCCGCAGATCCTTCACGCATACCACCCTTACCTACAATCATTCGAACTCCATTTTGAGTCATCAATGGATGAGTAAAACGCTCCATACGATCTGATGTAGTTGTGCCAATGCAAATGGGCTCATAGCCAGCCGGGAACTCTTCACTGACTGGAACCTTTCGGACATTTGGCGCTGTATGAATCACAGCATGCCCATTGAGATCAAAGCGAGTTTTACGACCCTTATCAAACAAGTGAATTTGTGTAGCATCTCGAATACCAAACAAGGTGTTTTGTAAGGTCACCGTGTCATTGATGCGAAGTTTACGGATATCAGCTTCGCTAACAGGAGTTGGAAGGTTATAGTGAGCCATCTTTACCCCTAGAATCCGTAAGTCACACCATCAGGCGTGAAAGTTGCTCGCGCTCTGCGAGCGGAGTGGCACTGCATATTGACCGCCACAGGATTTAAGGTGATGTGCGTATGGGCAAGCTCTACATGAACGGCAAATGCTGTGCCATCACCACCTAAACCTTGGGGCCCAATACCCAGTTTATTCACGGCGGCAGTTAATTCTTGCTCTAACTTCGCCCCCTCTTCATCGCTACATACACTGCCCAATGCTCTTGTGGCTGCTCGCTTAGCCATCGCAACGCATTGTTCAGATGTGCCACCAACGCCAACGCCAACAATCGTTGGAGGGCAGGTCTTTCCTCCAGCAGAAACAACACTTTCAATAACAAAAGCCTTGACCCCATTAATTCCATCAGCAGGAATAGCCATCTTCAAAAAGGAATTATTTTCTGAACCGCTTCCTTTTGGGACCATCTCAATTTCAAGCATTTGGTCATCATCACAAAAGTCAATACTAATTGCAGGCATATCAATGCCGCAGGAAGTGTGATTATTCTTGCGCGTAATTGGATGGACAACTGACGAACGCAATGGGTATTCAGTGGTTGCACGTTCACACCCTTTACGAATCGCTGCCTTTAACTCCATACCATCTAGCTGCACATTACGACCAATCTTGACCTTGTAAATTGGCAAGCCAGTATCTTGGCAGAGTAGATTATCTTCGCGCTCAGCCACTGAGATATTAGTAATCATGGTTTTTAAAACAACTTGGGCACGGGCATCCGACTCGCTTTGATTTAAGCGCTCGATGCCAGCCTTTACATCATCCGGCAGAACTTTTAATGCACGGATATAGAGCTCCTTACAAGCCTCTTCAACTGCTTTCATTTGTAACTGCATTACATAACCCAATCAGTTTGCTAAATACAAAAATAGAAGACCACAAACCATGCCAAACAAGATGGCTGCTTGTGTCCAAGCCTTGCGAAGACCACGCCATGGGCCAAACTCAATCATCAGAAGTCGAATGCCACCAACTAAATGAATGGCTAGCAAAATAACGAGCGCCCACTCACCAAATTTGAATACCCAAAAATCAGTCAAACCTAAGTAGCGCTCAAAGCCACTAGCTCCACGCAAAGACTGAGAAAGCATTAAGAAATGCAAAGGAATGAAGCAAGCTAACAGCAATCCAGAGAAGCGGTGGCATGCATAAGCAAAATAGGAGAGATGACTCTTTGCACGTAAGTCGAGCTTTGGTCTAGCACTCATAGAGCACCCCCTGTGTACACACCAACAACGGCTGTAGTTCCCAGAATGAATATGAGGACTGCGAGGGTTGCAGATAAGGCCTTGGAGATCAATCCTTTCGAGAAAGTTTCCTCCAAAATATTGGCTAAGCCGATAGGCGCATGCACAAAGCAGGCCAAGACAAAGATTTCATAAAAGATAGCAAAGGCAATATTGCCTTGAGTGCGCCCCAAAATCTCTGCTGCGCTTAAACCACCTCGAATTGCATAAAAGATAATGACGAGATGAATGCTGACACAAAGACCTAGAATCATGGCGCTAATTCTTTGGGCATACCAAAGCTTGGCTTGCAAGACTCCTTGACTCATAACTTGCCCCATTTACTTCCACGTACCGCAGCCCTTGCAACTAATTTTTTCAATCCAGCAATGCTGGCAGTGGGCTCAAGCTTTTTTGGACATCTCTCGGTGCAAGAGCCCTGAGTGTGGCAAGCATGACAACCCTCGTCCCCAGCAACAGCTCGCAAACGATCTAACTGCTGCATATCGCGTATGTCATTGGTTAGCGTCCACGCACGATTGAGAGCGGCAGGACCAAGATAGTTAGGGCGCTTTTCAACAACTTCACAAGAGGAATAGCAAACCCCGCAACCGATGCACTCGATACCAGCATTTGCTAATTGGCGTTCAGTTGACTCTGGCTCTACCTTTGCAAAATCATCGTGACGGGTTTTATCACCCTTGAAGAAACCAACTGCACCCTTCCACTTATTAAAGAACTCTCGCATATCTGTTGCAAGATCTTTAATGACGGGAAGGTTATTTAGGGGTGCTATCTCTAAGGAATCGCCTTCAACAATCTGGGAAACGTGGGTTCGGCACGTCCAACGAGCCACACCATTTACCGTCATCGCGCAAGAACCACACATACCAACTCGACAAGCAAAGCGATAGCTCAGGGTTGGATCAAGCTTGCGCTGAATGTAGGTCACTACATCCAAAACCGTTTGATTTGGATTTCGAGGCACTAAATACTGAACAAACTCACCTTCTTGAGCGCCGCGCCAGACTTTAACTTTGAGATCTTGAGTAGACATGGAGTGATTATATCTACAGATAGTAAAAAATAAATCGAATATAATTTTCTTCGAGATAAAAAAATACTTTATATTTAAACCCATGTCTAGCATCCGAGTACTGAAAAACTTTTTAGCGATTTCAAGACACAAAAGCGTGGCAGCTGCTGCACGTGAAATAGGCCTTACTGCCGCCGCTGCAGGTCAACAGTTGCAGCAGCTTGAGGCCGAAATTGGCATTGAGCTTTTTGATCGAACCAAACGCTCAATGACCCTCAACCACCATGGTAGATCCTTGATTGAGCCCATCCAAGAAATCATTTCGCGCTACGAAGCCCTTGGCTCTGGTTTCAAATCCGAGCTGAGTGGAACCATTGTTTTAGGGGCACTCGTTTCAACCTTAATGGGCGCTTTTGGAAATACGCTTAATGAACTTAAACAAAATTTCCCAGAACTTGAAATCAAGCTCATTGCAGGTCTTTCTAGTAACTTTTTGGAGCAAGTGATTGAAGGCAGTCTCGATGCGGCTATTGTGACCGAATCTCCTTATGCCCTACCCCAACATATTCAGTGGACAGAGCTATATACAGAGCCAATGGTTTTAATTTCTCCAGCCCGTAAAGATAAAAAAGGCTCTACACCCAAAGTGCCTACAAAGGAATTGCCATTTATACGTTTCGAGAGAAATACTTGGACGGGCCACCTAGTAGATCAAACTATTCGGGTGAATAAACTCAGCATTAAAGAGGGCATGGAACTCAATTCAGTTGAGGCGATTATTGAACTTGTACGACAGGGGCTTGGGTACTCGATTGTTCCTAAACTTGCCAATGTTTCCTGGGATAACGACCGCCAACTAAAAATATCTGCACTACCTGGAAAAACAATTTACCGAAAAGTGGGCTTGCTAGAAAAGCGTAAACACTCCCGTGAAAATATTACCCAAGAAATTAAGAAATACTTCCTAGATGGGGTTATTGCAAAAAGAAAAACCACCCCTTAGGGTGGTTTGAAAAAAAGCTATGGAGGTATTACTAAAGAATGAACAACAAATTCATAGTAATCCTCGCTTCAAGCTGCGAAATATGAAGATGCGTTCTTTCAGTGCCAAAAGCATCATTTTGGTGCAGGTGATGACTGCCGCCCAAGCCAAACTACTTGCAGGGGTACTTCGCCTCGAAGAATCGCACTAAAGTCTTGGCTGCACGCTCTGGATTGAACTGAGGGTTTGCTTGAGTCCAAGCCAAAAATTCCCGGAGAATTTCCTCTCTTGTTCCAGTATTTCCGGCAAAACAAATATTGCTCTTCATTTTGGTATTGTGATTAGCTAGGTATGCTTGATACACGCCTTCCCCAAACCCAAAGCAAAAGTTCTGCCCATCAAGATCATCTAGGTTCTTACATAAATCAACTAAAGCAGCTGTTGAGGCATCGCCTTTCGGCAAATTAGTCTGAGAAAGTACATTTGACTGCATAAGCATCATTGCACTGACTACGCATAGGGTGACTCTGAATAATTTCATCTTGTAGCTCTCTATTTGTTAGCGCCTAAATCCACCCATACGACCACCACCAAAACCGCCGCGACCAGCAAATCGATCATCATTCATACGATCGTAACGAGCCTGCTCTCGCATAGCATTTTCTTGAGCAGCTTCGCGATAAGCATTAGGATTTACGCGATCCTGCTGATAATCGTTACGAGCCTCTTGATTCATACGATCAGCTTGAGCTCGCTCCTGGGGCGTGGCATTTTTCTGAAAATCGCTACTAGCTCTTTGGTCAGCATTTTTTGCTGCTTGACGTTCTTGTGGGGTCGCATTGTTCTTCCAGTCATTCAAAAGGCGCTGCTGGTTTTGAATGCTACTTGGACCGATCAAACCCCTGGTCGATTTTCCTGAGTTATTGCTGCCACTATTGTTTACATTAATCGTGCCATCAGACCAACTTGGAGTGGACCAAAATGCTCCGCCAACGGCCATCCCAAGGCCAAATGTCATCATTCCCCAAGCAGGGTTATAAGCTGGATATGGGGGATAGTCTGGATATGGCCATGGACCATAAACAACTGTCGGGTTATAACTTGGTACGAAGACCACTTGGGTATTCGCAGGACCAATCAAAACGTTTGAATTAGCATCCGTACTTACTGAGATTTGTTGATTCGTCTTCAGGGTTCCGGCCTGCACAGCACGCTTTCTCAAGACCTGCACTGCCGCCATCGTGTCTGCTGGCTGCAATTTATAGGCATTCCCCAGGTTTTGGGTCCACTGCAGCTTGCTACCCATCATGTCAAATGCCTGCGGGAAGGAGATAAGTGACTTCACACTGTCATTCCAAGATTGAGCTTTCAGAGCATCTTGCAATGCAGCCCCACTCAGATTGGAATTAGTTCTTCGCCAGTTATAGGCCTCAGCCACTTCCAGAGGGTAAGTGGAGGCCAAGAGCATGAGGGATAAAAGAGAATCTGGATAGAGCGCTATAGGAGAAACCAATGACTGCAACTGGGCGGAGGAAATCAGTTGCGGAGAACTTCCATAGCCACCACTTTGAGTATAGCTTTGTGGGTAGACTGCATTTTGATAGGGATCACTATTGTTTGAGCAAGCGCCCAATAGCAATATAAAACCAATACAACACCACGCCTTATATTGATTATTCATAAACTCATTAATCCTCCAATATTGCTTGAGTTTAATGCTGAGTCTGGAATTAGTGATTTTCTTTAGCGTGATTGATGGAGTATTTCGGAATTTCAATAACCAAATCCTGGCGAGCAACAATGGCCTGGCAAGATAATCGAGACTGAGGGTTGAGTCCCCATGCACGGTCTAACAAATCTTCCTCGTTCTCATCTGGCTCATTGAGGCTCTGATAGCCCTCCTTCACAATCACGTGACAGGTAGTGCAAGCACAGACCATATCGCAAGCATGCTCAATCGGAATATTGTTTTCAAGCAATGCTTCGCAGATAGAGGTACCGGGTGCTACTTCAACCACCGCACCTTCGGGGCAATATTCACTATGGGGTAGAACAACAATCTGAGTCATCTTAATAATTTTCTTTTCTTAAATTTCGGCAACATTCTTACCAGCCAAAGCCTTCTGGATACTAGCGTTCATGCGCTTCTGAGCAAACTCATCGGTCGCCTTAGCAGCATGATCTACCGCCTTTCTCAGAATGGCGCTATCCGTTTCTTCTGTAAGAATCTTTTGTAAAGTCGACATTTCCTGATCAACAGATGCCTGCTCTTGCTCGTTCAATAATCCACGATCAGAATCTAGTGCAGTTTGCACGGCATCCAATAAACGCTGCGCATTGACCTGTTCTTCACGCAAGGATCTAGCTAGGAGATCAACTTTGGCTGAAGCAAAACCATCTTGCAACATCCGAGCAATCTCAGCATCCGTTAAACCATAAGAGGGCTTGATATCAATCGAAGCTTGGACACCAGAACCCTGCTCCATCGCACTAACTGAAAGCAAGCCATCAGCATCAACTTGGAATGTCACTCGGATGCGGGCGGCGCCAGCAGCCATGGGTGGGATACCCCGTAACTCAAACTTGCCAAGGGAACGGCAGTCTTGCGCCAACTCGCGCTCACCCTGCACTACCTGAATAGCTAAGGCAGTTTGACCATCTTTAAAGGTGGTGAAATCCTGCGCACGTGCAACCGGAATAGGCGTATTGCGCGGAATAATTTTTTCCACCAAACCACCCATGGTTTCAATACCGAGGGAAAGTGGAATGACATCAAGCAATAACCACTCATCATCTTTGCTTTGATTGCCGGCGAGTAGGTCTGCTTGCATAGCAGCACCTAAAGCGACTACTTGATCTGGATTAAGATTATTTAAGGGCTTGGTGCCAAAAAGTTCACCGACTGCGCGTTGCACATGCGGCATGCGAGTCGCACCACCCACCATCACCACGCCTTTAACTTCATCCGCCTTAAGACCAGCATCACGCAAAGCTTTCTTTACTGCCGTTAGTGTTTTGCTGATGAGGTTCTGAGTAATCTCAAAGAACTGGGCCTGGCTGATACCGACGTTAACCACCGTGCCATCAGAGAGCGTTTCATGTACGCGGGCTAATGGATTGTGACTCAATTGCTCTTTGGCATGCTTACAAGAAAGCAGGAGCTTACGGTGATCCTGAATCGAGATTGGCGGGAGTTTTGCTTGCTCGATAACCCAGCAATATAAGCGATGATCAAAGTCATCACCACCCAAAGCTGAATCACCGCCAGTAGAGAGCACCTCAAAGACACCCCTGCTCATCTTCAAAATAGAGATATCAAAGGTGCCGCCACCCAAGTCATATACAGCGTAAATACCTTCGGAGGCATTATCTAGACCATAGGCAATCGCAGCTGCAGTAGGCTCATTGAGCAAACGCAAGACTTCAACACCCGCTAACTTGGCCGCATCTTTAGTGGCCTGGCGCTGAGCATCATCAAAATAAGCAGGTACAGTAATCACTGCACCAACGATATCGTCATTTACAGAATCTTCAGCGAGCTGACGCAAACGCGCCAGAATTTCTGCAGAGACTTCAATAGGACTTTTATCCCCAGCGACTGTTCGCAACTTCAACATCCCTGGCTCATCAACAAAGTCGTATGGTGCGTTCTCAATGTTTTCTACATCAACAATCCCGCGACCCATGAAGCGCTTGACAGAAACAATGGTATTTTTGGGATCAGAAACGATACTTTCAATAGCCTCGAAGCCAGCCTGTGTTCTGCCGTTTGGTAAATAACGTACTACCGAAGGAAGCAATTCTCGCCCTTCAGAGTCTGGCAAAACCTGAGGTAAAGCATCTCGCACCATCGCCACCAAAGAATTAGTGGTTCCTAGATCAATACCAACGGCAATCCGACGCTGATGTGGGGCAAGTGATTTACCGGGTTCGGAGATTTGTAATAAGGCCATGGGAGCTAGATTTTAAAGCTATACCAAAGCTGAGATAGCATCATCTAGCTCGAGCGCAAACTTATCAATAAAAAGAAGGCCTCTCAGCAACTCAGCAGCACGCTCGTAATTCTTGGCTGCATCGATAGCTTGAGTAATTTCTACCAAGGTATCTCGCTTGGATTGATCGACCTCTTCAGCTAAAGCCTCTAGTGCACCGAGATCCTCATCTTGATCCTCAAGACTTTCACGCCACTCCATTTGTTTCATAAGGAAAGCAGCCGGCATAGCGGTATTGGTTTCAAGGCGCGCATCCACTCCATGGAGTTGGCAAAGGTAGAGTCCTCGCTGAATAGGATTCTTGAGAGTCTGCAAAGCAGTGTTGGCTAAGGTGGCCATTTGCATAGCGAGTCGTTGCTCAGCATCACTACCGCGAGCATGGCGATCAGGATGCACCTCTTTTTGAATTGCTAGGTAAGCCTGATCTAATGCAGACAAATCTATATTGAATTGCTGTTCTAAACCAAAGAAGCGAAAGTAATCGTCAGACGCGGAAGGATTCGCCACAACCACACTCGTCTTTTACATTCGGATTCTGAAACTTGAAGCCTTCGTTCAAACCTTCCCGCACAAAATCTAATTCAGTGCCATCTAAATAAGCTAGGCTCTTAGGGTCAACAAAAATAGTGATGCCATTAGATTCAAATTGCGTATCTTCCGGTGCAGCCTCATCTACATACTCTAGCTGATAGGCTAGGCCAGAACAACCAGTAGTGCGAACGCCTAAGCGTAAGCCACAGCCTTTTCCGCGCTTATCTAAATTGCGCTGAACATGTTTTGCTGCTTTGTCGGTTAAGGTAATTGCCATGATGAAAGCCTCTTTATCTTTACTGGGCTGGATGCTTTTCTTTGTAATCGGCCACTGCAGCCTTAATGGCATCTTCAGCCAAAATTGAGCAGTGAATTTTTACAGGCGGCAAAGCCAACTCTTCTGCGATTAAGGAGTTCTTAATCTCTAGAGCCTGATCCAAGGTTTTACCTTTAACCCACTCAGTTACCAATGAAGAGGATGCAATCGCAGAGCCGCAACCATAAGTCTTGAACTTAGCATCTTCAATCACGCCTTGATCATTTACGCGAATTTGTAATTTCATAACGTCGCCGCATGCAGGTGCACCAACCATGCCAGTACCAACTTGGTCGTCACCTTTTTCAAACGAACCCACGTTACGGGGATTTTCATAATGATCAATTACTTTGTCGCTATATGCCATGATATTTCCTCGTTATTTCTTTTATCTATTGTTTAGCTTAATTACCTTTGATACTGCTTAGTGTGCTGCCCACTGGATGGTGCTGAGATCAATGCCATCTTTAAACATTTCCCAAAGCGGTGAGAGCTCGCGCAACTTAGCAATTTTTTCTTTCACCAACTTAATTGTGAAATCCACTTCTTGTTCAGTAGTAAAGCGTCCCAAAGTAAAGCGAATTGAGCTATGGGCCAATTCATCATTGCGACCAAGTGCGCGCAATACATAAGAAGGCTCCAAGGATGCTGAAGTACATGCAGATCCAGAAGAGATAGCCAAGTCTTTCAATGCCATCAGCATGGATTCACCTTCAACATAGTTGAAGCTGATATTGAGGTTATGCGGAACACGATGCTCCATATCTCCATTTACGTAAACCTCTTCAATATCCTTCAAACCATTAAGCAAGCGATCGCGCAAAGCGCGGATGCGGGCATTACCTGAAGTCATCTCAAGACGTGCAATACGGAATGCTTCGCCCATACCAACAATTTGATGAACCGCCAAAGTGCCTGAGCGCATACCGCGCTCATGACCACCACCATGAATCTGTGCCTCAATGCGAATGCGGGGCTTACGACGGACAAACAGCGCACCAATGCCTTTTGGGCCATAAGTCTTGTGGGCAGAAAAACTCATTAAATCAACCTTGACCTTCTCTAAGTCAATTTCTACTTTGCCAGTCGCTTGCGCTGCATCCACATGAAATATCACACCACGGGAACGGCAAAGTTCACCAATTTTCGGGATATCTTGTACAACACCAATCTCGTTATTGACATACATGACTGATGCCAAGATGGTGCCTGGCTTCATTGCTGCCTCTAGCTGAGCAAAATCAATCAGGCCATTAGGCAAAACATCTAAATAAGTTACCTCAAAGCCTTCACGCTCGAGCTCGCGGCAAGTATCTAATGTCGCTTTGTGCTCAGTCTTGACGGTAATGATGTGGTTACCACGGTCTTTATAAAAGTGAGCAGCACCTTTCAGCGCTAAATTAATACTTTCGGTTGCGCCACTGGTAAATACGATCTCTCTTGGATCGGCATGAACTAGCTGAGCCACTTCTGAACGCGACCACTCAACCGCCTCTTCAGCAGCCCAACCATAGGCATGGCTTCGGGAGGCGGCATTACCAAACTGCTCACGCAAGTAAGGCAACATCTTATCGACAACGCGTGGATCAATCGGCGTCGTAGCTGAATAGTCCATATAGACCGGGAAATGCTTAGGGCTAAACATGGGTACCGCTTGCTGAGGAATGTCTTGTGGTGCGTTCATTTTTATTTATCTATCAATGGGCTAAAAAGTTAATCTCTTGACTCAACTTTGTTGAGCCAGGTTAAAAACAGAATTCACAAGAGGCCGCTTTGGAGCGACTTCTTTTGTTGCTGCGATCGCTGTTGCCGGCTTTTCTGCCTTCACACTATCGGCCTTAATTTTCTTGGGGCGCAAATCATGCAATACGATTCCGCGTCCAGATTGCTGTTGTACTAAGTCACGTAAAGACACGGAACTGAGGTACTCCACCATCTTGGCATTCAGGTTCGACCATAAATCATGGGTCATACAGCGGCCGTGGTTTTCTTCATCGCTATGACAATTGCCTTTGCCGCCACATTGGGTTGCATCTAGGGGCTCATCGACAGCCACAATGATGTCGGCCACACTAATTTCTTCTGACTTACGAGCTAGGGTGTA
>ERZ650303.386-NODE-386-length-13456-cov-6.133945_pt1 | contig 13456 bp, 12 predicted proteins | sample MGYA00376239_ERZ650303 | MGnify/ENA primary metagenome ERZ650303 (study PRJEB26733, sample SAMN07839262) | wastewater metagenome | biome: small river; feature: stream; material: water | place: USA: North Carolina | collected 2016-04-05 ... | reverse complement strand
ACCGGTTCTGCTGGAAACATCTGGGTTATCCCTGCAAAGGGTAAGAACCCTGACCTCGCTGCAGAGTTCATCAACATGACTCTTCAGCCCAAGGCACAGAACACCATGGCAGCAAACGGTGGTCTCCCACTGCTCGCAACTGAGCTTGGCGACAACCCAACCACTGCTATCACTCTGCCTCTCTTCCAGCAGCTCGTTGCTGACAACGGTCTCGGTTTCTACCCTGACTGGCCCGTATCCGGTTACTACGACATCCTGAAGGCTGCCGTAATCGACCTCGTTGCAGGTAACACCACTCCTGCTCAGTACCGCGAGGCAATCGGTTCGTACTACGAAGAGAACAAGCCCTAACCAGTTGTAGTTGAGGCTTTAGTCTCACCACACTGAAAGGCAACAATCCGGTGCGGTGTCGTCCGCGGCATCGCACCGGATTTCTCTTTCTTGCGGTCGACTTTTCGTCTCGCTAGTCTCTTGAGACATCGAGGATAATCTCCTCACTAATCCCTCCACCTTTGAACTTCTGACAACGGGGCATCATGACTGCACTCACTTCGGGCAAGACTCGCAAGAAGTCCACAATCACCAATGGCGTTTACTGGCCATATATGGTTCCAGGGCTGATCGCCTTTACTCTTATCGTGATTGTTTCCTTCGTTTGGAACATCTACCTTTCGTTCACCAAGTGGAACGGCCTCGGAGCTCCTAAGTGGATTGGCTTCGATAACTACGCCAAGCTCATGGTTGATGAGACGTTCTGGCAGTCCTTCCTCCACTCGGTTGTCTTTATTTTTGCGATGGCGATTGTCCCCACTGCTTTGGGTCTGATCATCGCCTCCGCCCTTTTTGACTACATTTCTCCCCGTTTTGGAAACGCCACATCGGCAGCATCTCGCGCGGGCTTCTTCCTTCCCCAGATCATCCCGATTCCCATTGCAGGTTTGCTGTGGACGTGGATGCTCTCTTCCCAGACAGGTATCGTCAACAAGGTTTTGACGGACTGGGGACACCCAGAATGGGCACAAAACTGGCTCGGTGACGCCAAGTGGGCCATGTTCTCTGTGACAATCGTTCTGATTTGGATCCAGGTCGGCTACACCATCGTTATCTTCATGTCAGGTCTTGCACGAGCAGACCAGTCAGTTCACGAAGCAGCCGCAATTGACGGTGCTACCTGGTTCCAGCGTTTCCGTATCATCACGCTGAACCAGCTGGCTCCTGAAATCGCAGTTGTACTGCTGACAACCACAGTTGCCGCGCTGAAGGTATTCGCACCTGTCTATGTCATGACACAGGGTGGGCCTGGTACTGCTACCACCGTTCCCGCCTACTACTCGTACTTCAACTTCATTCAGACCAGCAAGATTGGATACGGTGCAGCTATCTCTACTGTTCTTGCCATCCTGTTGATCATCATGTCGTTGTTTATCTTCCGTTACCAGAACAAGCAGGGGGAAAACCGATGAGCACCGCAATCATGGTTGAAAACACCCTCAACCCCGACTCTCGTAAAGCGCAAAAGGTCAGCAAGAAGGGTAAGGGTGGCTTTAACAAGCGCACTCCCGTCTCATGGCTCGTTGTTGCATTTATGATTGCCAGCGCCCTGGCATGGATTTCTCCCCTCTACCTGGCGTTTGTGAACTCGGTCAAGACTCCTACCGAGTACATCTCCAGCGGACCACTGACTCTTCCTAAAGAAATCAGTTTTGAAGGAATTCTTCACTTCTGGGAAAAGGCAGACTTCACGCTGAAGCTGTGGAACTCATTCCAGATCAGCTTCTGGGTGGCCATCTTCGGTGTTGCCTTGAGCTTCTTCACCGCTTATGCAATTGGTATCGGTCGAATTAAGGGTCGTTTCTGGATTCTTGGCCTGTTCTTGGTTGCTTTCACCATCCCAACTGAAGCTTTGATGTATCCCTTGCTTCGCATGGCGAAAATGGTTGGTCTCTACGACAACATTTGGGCATTGATTATCATCTTCGCGGTTCTGCAAAGCGCCTTTGGTACTTACTTGGTGTCCTCAGTGATGTCGGACTTCCCCATGGAGCTCCTTGAAGCAGCACGCATTGATGGTGCTGGAAGTTGGCGTCTGCTGAAAGACATCGTCTTCCCACTGGTTCGCCCAACCTTGACTGTGTTGATGGTGTTCTTCTTCATCTGGACATGGAACGAGTTCCTATTGCCGCTGGTTATGTTGCCTTCGAACGATAGTCAGACGGTTGCATTGTCCATGGGTCTGGCCTCCGGTCAGTACACCAGTGACCCCACGACTCAGGCAGCAGCAGCACTGGTTGGAATCTTGCCTACCCTGCTCTTCTTCCTGATCTTCCAGCGCACACTCCTCAAGGGTGTCACGATGGGTTCGGTCAAGTAATACCTGGGGGTTGTGAGGGAGCTATATCCCTCACAACCCCACCTTTTTGTCGTAATTTCGACGCGCGTCGATGATTACGAAACAAGCTGGAAAACTCACACACGTAGCATCACAGAACTAATTGAAAGTTGAATCACATGACAGAGTCTGTATTCCTCGCCGGGGATGAAAACTGGTGGCGTCAAGCCGTTGTGTACCAGGTATACCCTCGTTCATTTAAGGACTCCAACGGAGACGGCCTCGGCGACATCAAGGGCATCACGTCTAAAGTTGACTACCTCTCAGAACTTGGTGTTGATGCCATTTGGCTGAGCCCCTTCTACCCATCTGCACTTGCAGATGGAGGTTATGACGTCGCTGACTACCGTGACGTTGATCCCAAGCTTGGAAACCTGGCTGACTTTGACGAAATGATTGCGGCTTACCACGCCAAGGGAATTCGTGTCTTTGCGGACATCGTTCCTAACCACTCATCTGATCTTCACGTCTGGTTCCAGGAAGCATTGAAGTCAGAGCCAGGTTCAGCCGCTCGTGATCGTTACATCTTCCGTGATGGTAAGGGCGAGAACGGTGAATTGCCACCCAACAACTGGCCTTCACACTTTGGACCAACTGGATGGACCCGCACCACAAACCCAGATGGCACACCTGGCCAGTGGTATCTCCACCTCTTTGCCCCAGAGCAGCCAGACTTCAACTGGGACAACGAGGAAGTCATTGAAGACTTTAAGAAAACTCTTCGTTTCTGGTCAGACCGTGGCGTAGACGGATTCCGCATCGACGTAGCTCACGCGATGAAGAAGGACATGTCAGAGCCTTATCCAGAGATCAAGAGCTATGACATGGAGAACATCCCTCTCGATGGCTCTCACCACCTCTTTGACCGTGATGACGTGATGGAGATTTACAAGGGTTGGCGAGAAATCTTCAACTCCTACAACCCACCACGTGTTGCCGTGGCTGAGGCATGGGTTCCTGCAGAACGTCGTCCTCGCTATGCAAGCCCTGAAACTCTTGGTCAGGCATTCAACTTTGATCTGTTGAGTGCATCGTGGTCCGCAAAGAAGTTCAAGAAGACCATTGAGTTCAACCTCGAACTCTCAGAAACCTCTGGCTCGTCCTCTACCTGGGTTCTGTCCAACCACGATGTGATTCGCCACGCAACCCGTTACGGCCTGCCGAAGAAGACCAACTTCGAGAAGTGGGTCATGACCGATGGCAACAGCCCCGAACTTGACCGCGAAAAGGGTCAGTCTCGTGCGCGTGCAGCAACCATGTTGCTGCTGGCACTGCCCGGAAGCACTTACCTCTACCAAGGTGAAGAACTTGGACTATTCGAGGTTGCAGACCTTCCCGGACAGGTACTTCAGGACCCCATTTGGTTGCGCGATGGTATGACTCGCAAGGGTCGTGACGGTTGCCGCGTTCCACTGCCATGGGAAATCAACGGTAGCTCCTTCGGTTTCGGTACAGGTTCAGCGCACCTGCCACAACCTTCTTGGTTTGCAGGTCACTCTGTTGAGTTCGAAGAAAAGCAAGAGGATTCAACCCTCAAGCTTTACCGCGCAGCTCTCAAGCTTCGTAAAGAACTCCTCACTACTGAAACTCTCGAATGGGTTCCTAGCAAGCGCAAGGTTGTGCATTTCAAGCGTGAAAACGGTTGGCACAACATCACAAACTTCGGGAAGAAGCCAGTGGCCCTTCCCGTGGGCACGGTTCTACTCACCAGTGCTCCATTGGTGGAGGGGAAGCTTCCAGGCAACTCCACCGCATGGATCAAGGAATAGGGGTTCCCTCCCTCCGTATGAATGCCCTGCAACCCTCGTGGTTGCGGGGCATTCTTATATCTGGACACTCGCCTGTAATCACGGGGAAAGTCAGTGCTCTCGCGTAGTTTTGAGGCATGGCTTCAGGCTCTAATTCGCGTTCCCGCTCGGGCAGTGGGTCTCGTTCGCGTACCTCCACATCGAAGTCAACGAAATCTTCCACTCCTTCACGTTCGCAGAGCTCAAACGGTGGAAGTAAATACACCGGAATAGCGTGGCTCTGGATGTCGCTGGCACACGTCACTGGTGGCGCAGCGCGCATGTTGGGACCAGAGAAGTTTGCCAAAGACGAGCGTCGTGACGGCGTTCCCTTCACTCTTGTCGTTCTGGCGATCATCGGTGCCATCACTCAGTGGTTCTTGCCCAATAACGACATTGCCCAGATCATCAATGACTGGACTTTCGGCGGGCTCTTTGGTCGTATCGCTTACGGTCTGCCTGTTGTCATGCTGTTGATGGCTATTTGGCTTTTCCGTCACCCCAGCTCCGTCAATGACAACAACCGTATTGGTGTTGGTTTGACCCTGCTGTTGATGGCAGCCTCCGGTTTGGCACAGGTTTTCGGTGGTCAACCCGATCCATCACAGGGCCCAGCAGCATTGGCCGATGCCGGTGGATTGTTGGGATGGATTCTGGCAGCTCCACTTTCGACGGTGATCAGCTCTGTAGGTGCAGTCATCGTGATGATTGCCCTCATTGCTCTGTCTTTGCTCATCATCACCAAAACGCCACCTAACCGCATTGGTGCACGTTTTCGCGAACTGTACGGATATCTCTTTGGTGCTTCGGTTGACACCGAAACGAACCAAACCGGAAAGATTGAGATTCTGGAGCTCGACGAAGCTGAAGCTTCATCTCTGCCCTGGTGGCGTCGAAACAGCAGCCGCCGAGAAACAGAAGCAGCCTTTGATTCTCCAGTGATCACAGACCCTGCAGCACATGCTGTGGATCTTGCTGCTACACGTGAGATGAATGATCTCGACATTTTGGAAGAGCTCACCAACGCTGAAGAAGCAGTTCGTGTGTTCCACACGGGGGAGGTCGTGACCGATGCCTCTGCTGTTGCCGCTCAAGACGATGTCTCTACAGCGCCTGTTGCAGTTGTCGCCCCAACCGCTGAGGCTGCTGGCGTTGAGGAATCAGTAGTTGCCACGCCTCCCGTTCCCAAAGGACCTGCGGCCATCTACCGTCTCCCACCAGCAAACGCGTTGGTGCAGGGAGCACCTGCAAAGACTCGCTCTGCCGCCAACGATGAGGCCGTCCGTGCGATCACCGAAGTGCTCAAGCAGTTTGCTGTTGATGCCACAGTGACGGGCTTTAGCCGTGGTCCGACAGTCACACGCTACGAAATCGAACTCGGCCCTGGTGTCAAAGTTGAGCGCGTCACAGCACTGTCGAAGAACCTCTCCTATGCGGTGGCATCGAACGAAGTTCGAATCCTCTCACCCATTCCCGGTAAGAGCGCCATCGGTATTGAAATCCCCAATACTGACCGCGAAATCGTGACCTTGGGTGACGTGCTGCGTTCAAACGCGTCAACCTCGAGTGAGCACCCCATGACCATTGGTGTGGGTAAAGACGTTGAGGGTGGCTTCGTTGTGGCGAACCTCGCCAAGATGCCTCACCTGCTGGTAGCTGGTTCTACCGGTTCTGGTAAGTCCAGCTTCGTCAACTCCATGATCACCAGCATTTTGATGCGTTCAACACCAGCCGAAGTACGCATGGTTCTGGTCGACCCTAAGCGCGTAGAACTTGCGCCCTATGCAGGCGTTCCTCACCTGATCACCCCCATCATCACGAACCCTAAGAAGGCAGCAGAAGCTCTGCAGTGGGTCGTGAAAGAGATGGACATGCGTTATGACGACCTGGCTAGCTTCGGGTTCCGTCACATCGATGACTTCAACCGTGCAGTAGTAAACAACGAAATCACCCTGCCACCAGATAGCAAGCGTGAACTTCGTCCCTACCCCTACCTCTTGGTGGTCGTGGACGAGCTCGCAGACCTTATGATGGTGGCCCCACGTGATGTGGAAGACTCCGTTGTCCGCATTACACAGTTGGCACGCGCATCGGGTATTCACCTTGTATTGGCAACCCAGCGTCCGTCCGTGGACGTAGTGACAGGTTTGATCAAGGCCAACGTTCCATCCCGTCTTGCCTTCGCTGTGACCAGCGTCACAGACTCCCGAGTGATCTTGGATCAGCCAGGTGCTGACAAGCTCATTGGTCAAGGTGACGCATTGTTCTTGCCCATGGGGGCCAATAAGCCCATTCGTGTGCAGGGTGCATGGGTTTCTGAGGAAGAAATCCACAAGGTCGTTACTCACGTCACCCGTCAAGCACGTCCCGAATACCGTGCAGACGTAGCTGCCGCTGCGGAGCGTAAAGAGATTGATGCTGACATCGGGGATGACCTTGATGTTCTGCTGCAGGCGGTTGAACTCGTGGTTTCAACTCAGTTCGGCTCAACCTCCATGTTGCAGCGCAAACTCCGTGTGGGCTTCGCTAAAGCAGGTCGCTTGATGGACTTGATGGAAAGCCGTGAAATCGTGGGCCCTTCGGAAGGTTCTAAGGCTCGTGATGTTCTTGTTTCGCAAGAACAACTTCCTGAAGTTCTTGCCAAGCTCAAGGGTGAAGACGTCGCTCCGGCTGCTTCAGCTCCTGCAGTGAGCATGGTTGCTGACCCTTACGCAAATGACCCCGTCGCCGGCATGAGTGCCGGTCTTGAAGAAGTTGACGGCGATGAAGGCAGTGAAGACGCGTGGGAGCTGACCGGGCGCGACTAGCCTTGAGCTTATGAAGCACGTTCCCAACACCATCACGATTGTCCGGATCTTTTTTGCTCCGGTGTTTATTTGGATGTTGCTCACTGCAGGTTCAGATCTCACTTCACCTTTGCGTTGGTGGGGTGCTGGACTCTTCGTTGTTGGAATGGCTACAGACGGTGTTGACGGCTATCTTGCGCGTAAATACAACGTTGTTTCTGACTTTGGCAAGCTACTGGACCCCATCGCAGATAAGGTCCTCACCGGTGGTGCGCTGATTACCCTCTCAATTTTGGGGGAGCTGCCCTGGTGGGTTACCGGAGTGATCTTGCTTCGTGAAGTGGGCATTACCGTCTACCGTTTCGCTGTCCTCAGCGATCACGTGATTCCTGCCTCTCGTGGCGGAAAACTCAAAACCATCACTCAGTTCGTGGCAATCACGTTTGCACTGTTGCCAATGCAATCGGTCATCGGTGACACCGCGAACATCATCAACATCGTGTTGATGTCAGCTGCAACCATCATTACGGTTTGGACCGGTATTGATTACCTCGTTGATGCCTGGCGTCAGAATAAAAAACTCACACAAGCGGGCAAGTAACACTCATGCACGGTGAACTTATTGCTCGACTGGCTTCGCGAGGTTTTACTGTGGCTGTGGCGGAGTCGCTAACGGGCGGATTACTGTGTGCGGAACTGACCGAAGTTCCCGGGGCTTCCGCAGTGGTGCGAGGTGGGGTAGTGGCGTATGCCGCTGATATCAAAGCCTCTGCACTGGGTGTTTCTGAGCAACTTCTGTCAGATGTTGGAGCAGTAGATGGTGATGTTGCTCTTGCGATGGCTACTGGCGTAGCCCACAAACTCGGCGCTGATATTGGGCTCTCCACAACAGGTGTGGCAGGTCCTGACCAGCAGGGTGGAAAACCGGTGGGTACGGTTTTCATCGCCTGCGTGTGGGGAGAAAAGCACACAGTTCAGGAGCTTTCACTAGTTGGAACGCGCAATGAAATACGTGCCCTGACCGTCCAATCGGCCCTTTCTTTGCTGTCTTCAGTGATTTCATGAAAAATCTGGGAATAAAACTGTCGTAACCTAAGTTGATACAAGCAGACTCACATCTGGTTTTCAGGTTTCTGGAGCTAGCATGGGTTATAGATGTAGAGGAACCGTAATGGTTCACAAGCGTAGGGAGGCACCATGATTCTTGTTCGACAGGAAATCGGCGATGTTCTGCGCGACTACCGCCTGCAAAAAGGTCGCACCCTGCGACAGGTTGCAAGCAAGGCCAGCGTTGCACTCGGTTACTTGAGCGAAGTAGAGCGTGGCCAAAAGGAAGCAAGCTCAGAAATCCTCGCTGCAGTTGCAGACGCACTAGACACACCAATCTCGCAGATCATGCGTGAGGTGGGGGACCGTCTTGCTGTGATTGAAGGAATCGAGCCTATGCGCGCAATTCCTGACACCGTTCCAGACGAGTTCGTCAACGACTTCGCAGCTACTCGCTAGTAGCGCACGTGCGCCTCAGCGAATTTTGGCGTGCCGTCTCAGATGAGTTCGGTGAAGCTTATGGCCGCGTATTGGTCAATGATCTTGTGCTTACCGAATTAGGTTCGCTGACCTCTGCTGAGGCTTTGCGTAAGGGTATTCCTGCTCGTGAAGTCTGGCTTGCCCTGGTCAAGGCCGCTGACGTTCCACCGTCCCGCTGGTATGGAGTGGGACTGCCGGAGCCCAAGAAGTAATTTTCAACACGCCGACATTTGTTCGAATATGTATTCGAAAACGGCTAGTCTCCTACACATGCACTTGTTTGCACGTGTTATCCACGGAGGAACACCATTGACAGTGAATGTCAGTGGCTCCCTTTACGGTGAAACTCGTCCACACAAGGAGCATGCGCCTTGTCGTAAGCGCCCCGCAGCGCCCGTCCCGCCCTCACCGGCCGGTCGGTAGCGGAGGAGTAGCACGGCAGCCGATAGGCGAATCACCCTCGATAAGTAAAGGAGACGGCCATGGCATCTGCCGCTGACCGCGAAAAAGCACTAGAAACAGCACTAGCCCAGATCGACCGCCAGTTTGGTAAGGGTTCCGTCATGCGCCTGGGAAGCGACGAGCGCGCTCCCGTCGAGGTGATTCCGACAGGCTCCATCGCATTGGATGTTGCTCTCGGCATTGGCGGACTTCCCCGTGGCCGCATCGTAGAGATCTACGGTCCTGAGTCCTCGGGTAAGACCACACTCACTCTTCACGCGATTGCTAACGTCCAGAAGCAGGGCGGCATTGCTGCCTTCATCGACGCTGAGCACGCACTTGACCCCGACTACGCCAAGAAGCTCGGTGTCGACATTGACGCACTGCTGGTGTCACAGCCTGACACTGGTGAGCAAGCACTCGAAATTGCCGACATGTTGGTTCGCTCCGGTTCTATCGACCTCGTTGTCATTGACTCGGTAGCCGCTCTTGTTCCCCGTGCTGAAATCGAAGGTGAAATGGGAGACACTCACGTGGGCCTCCAGGCACGCCTGATGTCTCAGGCGCTGCGTAAGCTCACCGGTGGCTTGAACTCCACCAACACCACCATGATCTTCATCAACCAGCTGCGCGAGAAGATTGGTGTCTTCTTCGGAAGCCCCGAGACCACCGCCGGTGGTAAGGCACTGAAGTTCTACGCGTCAGTTCGCTTGGACATTCGCCGCATTGAGACCCTCAAGGATGGCACTGACGCAGTGGGTAACCGTACCCGCGTCAAGGTCGTCAAGAACAAGATGGCACCCCCCTTCAAGCAGGCAGAGTTCGACATCCTCTATGGAACCGGTATCTCTCGCGAAGGTAGCCTGATTGACTTCGGTGTTGATCACGGCATCGTGAAGAAGTCGGGTGCCTGGTACACCTACGAAGCAGATCAGCTTGGTCAAGGTAAGGAAAACTCTCGTAACTTCCTCATCCAGAACCCTGCTGTTGCCCTCGAGATTGAGCAGAAGATTCTGGCCAAGCTCGGTGTGGGTGCCGCAGCAGCTGAAGCTGCTGCCATTGAAGCTGCTGCAACTGCTGTAGAGGTCGAACCAGACTTCGAGGCAGTTGAAGAGGTTCGTAAGGGAGCCTGAGCTTCGTGACGAACGTCACTTTTCTGCCCTGGGTTGATCCAGAAAGCTCTCCCATCGCTGCCTCGCCTGAAATATCAGGCGAGGCAGTAGGGGATGCTGCAGAAGTTCCTGCCGGAGTCCAGCGACTGAGCCGTGTCATGTTCACCGAGGTGGAAGACATTGTTGAAGATGACGAAGAATCTGTAGCGGCGCTGGATCTTGACGCACTCGAGCAGACACTTCTTCGGAAGCTCCACACCCACGACATGTCGGTGCACGAAGTAATGACCTGGTTGCGTTCCAAAGATGCAGCCGAAGGCGATGCTGCTGAACTTGTAGCCAAGTTTGAGCGACTGAATTACCTCAATGATGAACGTTTAGCTCGGGAACTGGTGTCTCGACTGAGTGAGCGCAAAGGCAAGAGTAAGAGCGTCATTGCGAGAGAGCTTCGACAACGAGGTATTTCCTCGTCAGCTGTGGATGAAGCGCTCGAGGCAATCGACGACGACGATGAACTTTCGAAAGCTACAGAGCTTGCTCTGCAACGCGTGCGCCAATTCAGCAAGCTCGATGATGCGACCGCAGAACGCCGTCTGGTGGGTTTTCTTTCTCGTCGTGGATATTCGGGTCAAACTGTCCGCGAGGCGTGCAGAGAGGCGCTTGCGTCGAGGAATTAGGCTAAGTCCGTGCTCAATGACTTCCTCAACAGCCCCTATGCAATTGCTGCAGCTTTGCTGGTGATCATTGCGTACATCACATGGGGCTATCGCCGCAGAAAGTAGTGCACTCAACATGTTTGACGTAGAACCCGCAGAAGAGCAAAAAACTGCCAAACCTTTGACAGAGAAGCAGATCGCTGCCCGTGCTCGCACGAAGAAAATGAATGTCGTTGCCGTCATTACTTGTGCAAGCCTGTGTTTTGTGTTGGGCGTTATTTCAGCAGTACTTCCAGCAGGCGTCTCCACGCCATGGATGTTTGCGAGTTATGCCGCTGGCTATATTGGCGTTTTGTGGGGACTTGCTGGTTTGTGGTCTCACTACATGGGTCCCAACGCACCGAAATAATCGGTGCCTTTCGGCGCGTAAACTTATGGGGTTATGACCAGCCCAAGTGAAGCCCCCACACTCATCCCCGCATCCTCTGCGGCAGTAGATGAAACCGGGCGTCAGCGCACCTATGAAGTGCGTACTTTTGGCTGCCAAATGAACGTTCACGACAGTGAACGTCTAGCTGGGGCAATGGAAGCCGCTGGCTATGTGAAGTTTGAGTTCGCTGCCGAGGCTGAACAAGATCCTGACATGAAGCGCAGTGCGAGTTCAGTTCAGCCAGATGTTGTTGTCATCAACACCTGTGCTGTTCGTGAAAATGCCGATAACAAGCTCTACGGAAACCTCGGTCACCTCGCGCGAGTGAAAGAAAAGCACAAGGATCTGCAGATTGCTGTGGGTGGCTGTCTCGCTCAGAAAGATCAAGCACTTCTATTGAAGAAAGCTCCTTGGGTTGATGTGGTGTTTGGAACCCACAACATGGGTTCTTTGCCGAGCTTGCTGGAGCGCTCTCGCCACAACCACAAGGCCGAGATTGAAATCCTCGAGTCTTTGGAAACTTTCCCTTCTACTCTTCCCACCAAGCGTGATTCGACCTATTCAGGTTGGGTTTCCATTTCGGTGGGATGCAACAACACCTGCACGTTCTGCATCGTTCCTAGCCTGCGCGGCAAAGAACGCGATCGTCGCCCTGGCGAGGTTCTCAACGAAGTTAAGGCACTCGTTGCCCAGGGAGCCATCGAAGTTACTTTGCTGGGCCAGAACGTCAACACTTATGGTGTTGAGTTTGGGGACAAAGGTGCTTTCGCCAAGCTTCTGCGTGCTTGTGGAGAGATCGAAGGCTTGGAGCGTGTGCGCTTCACAAGCCCACACCCTGCTGCGTTCACCGACGATGTCATCGCTGCCATGGCAGAAACGCACAACGTCATGCCCCAGCTCCACATGCCACTGCAATCAGGTTCAGACAGCGTACTCAAAGCCATGCGTCGCAGCTACCGCAGCGAGAAGTTCTTAGGAATTCTCCAGCGTGTTCGTGAAGCAATGCCCCACGCGGCAATCAGCACCGACATTATTGTGGGATTCCCCGGCGAAACTGAAGAAGACTTCGAAGAAACCATGCGGGTAGTTGCGGAAGCTCGCTTCGCAACCGCTTTCACTTTCCAGTACTCGAAGCGACCTGGAACCCCAGCGGCCGAGATGGAAAACCAAATCCCCAAGGCTGTTGTTCAGGAGCGCTACGAGCGTCTCCTCAAATTCCAGAACGACATTGCGTGGCAGGAAAACAAGGCACAAATTGGTCGTGAGGTTCATGTCTTGGTTGCCAACGGTGAAGGCCGTAAGGACAGCGCAACCGAGCGCATGAGTGGTCGAGCCGAAGATTCTCGTCTGGTTCACTTTGAAGTGACTCCGGGCAGTGAAACACCACGTCCTGGTGACATCGTGACGGTAACCATCACGGAAGCTGCACCGTTCCACCTGCTCGCAGATGACCCCACAGGTGCACCGCTGAAGATCCGCCGCACCATTGCCGGAGATGCCTGGGATCGCGAACAGGCTGAAAGCTGCGGTGTTCCTACTACAGGGGGAGCGAAGAACCTGGGCTCCACCTCGATACCTGTTGTGGGATTAGGTATGCCCAGCTTGCGTGTTTCGACCGCACCGATCTACGACCTCGACGACGGACAGCGCTAGCGTGAGCGAGAAAACCCAGATCCTCGCGATCGTGGGAGCGACAGGAACAGGAAAGTCGGACCTGTCCTTAGATGTTGCAGAAGCATTGATTGCTCAGGGCCACGGTGTTGAAATCGTCAATGCCGACGCCATGCAGCTCTACACGGGGATGGATATTGGCACCGCCAAGCTACCTGTTGCAGAGCGTCGAGGAATACCTCACCACATGTTTGATGTGTTGGGCGTCACCGATGAAGCCGCTGTAGCCGACTACCAGGCTCAGGCACGTGCTGTGATTTCAGAAATCAATGATCGTGGACATCTCGCCATCCTGGTGGGGGGATCTGGACTCTATGTCAGCAGTGTTCTCTTTGATTTTGAATTTCCTGGTCATGACGATGTCATCCGTGAGCGACTTGAAAAGGAAATGGAAGAGTTGGGACCAGGCGTTCTCTTTCAACGCCTCAAGGAGCTCGCTCCCGAAGCTGCCGAACGCATCGATCAGCAAAACTCGAGGCGGGTCGTTCGAGCTTTGGAAGTTCTTGAAGTGACCGGCAGCACAGCGGGGCTGGGAACATTGCCCGAAGAAGCTGTGTATTGGAAACCCACAGTCATCGTTGGCCTCGCTGAAGAGCGTGAGGTGCTTGTTGAGCGGCTAGACCGCCGCGTGGATAAGATGTGGCACGACGGGCTTCT
>ERZ650303.385-NODE-385-length-13466-cov-5.363955_pt1 | contig 13466 bp, 14 predicted proteins | sample MGYA00376239_ERZ650303 | MGnify/ENA primary metagenome ERZ650303 (study PRJEB26733, sample SAMN07839262) | wastewater metagenome | biome: small river; feature: stream; material: water | place: USA: North Carolina | collected 2016-04-05 ... | reverse complement strand
CCCGCCAATGCCGCGCGCCAGGCATCCACCGCTTCGACCGCCGCAGCCCCGAAACGCTGCTGGGCCAACTGCCGCATATGTTCGATTTCGAAGCCGCCCGACGCCAGGCCAGCCAGCAGCATCGACGCCATTCCGGCCATTCCCCACCGCCGGCAAAATGGCGCCGGACGAAAGCATGAACGGAAAACCGCGAAAAACCGCATGGAATATTCAGGAAAAATGGCATGTGAAATTCTGCTCGCTTGCCCCTCGCGGACCTGCGCGCCTTGGGCAAACAGCTGGAAATCAACGGCATCGCGAAGAAAAAATTGAGCTCGACCCTTGGCAAGCCGCCAACTGTGAAAAATTAATTCACCGGCTCGATATCGTCCAACGTGCCGACAAAAAACCCAAATAGTGCGCAACCTTGTGTGTCTTAGACACTTAGAATTCGGTCGCACACCCCAAATGAATTCGCTCGTAGTCTGAACCGCGGCTCGCCCGATACCGAGATGAAAATGTTCAAAGCAACGCAACTGTCAGTCAGCCTGACGCTTTCTCTGCTGGCCATGTCGTCGGCCTATGCAGCCACTTCCGGCACACTGCCCGACGCAATCGACGCGGGATACGAGCCGCTGGCCGTGGTCTCATTCAAGCGAGCCCTGATTCTTGTGCTCAATCAGAAGGCCACCGTGCTGGCCGGAGCCGAAGATCGGGTGCGCAGCGCCATCGCGATATCGCTGGTGATCTGGTCACCGGCAATCGGCAGCACGGCGGTGTGACGGATCGCGCCATCGGAGAACACCGCCACGTCGGTGGTACCGCCACCGATATCAACGACCATCGAACCGGTGGCATCTTCTACGGGCAGGCCGGCACCAATCGCTGCGGCCATCGGCTCTTCAATCAGATACACCTGCGATGCGCCAGCACCCAGTGCCGATTCACGAATCGCGCGACGCTCAACCTGGGTCGAACCGCATGGCACACAAATAATGATGCGTGGTGACGGTGCAAACATGCGCACATCGTGCACACGCTTAATGAATTGCTTGAGCATTTGCTCAGTCACCGTAAAGTCGGCGATCACGCCATCCTTCATCGGACGAATCGCGTTAATGCTGCCCGGGGTTTTACCCAGCATCATCTTGGCTTCTTTACCTACGGCTTCAATCGACTTACGCGCGCTCGGGCCACCATCTGTACGAATCGCAACGACTGAAGGCTCATCAAGCACGATGCCTTTGCCACGCGAATAGATCAGCGTATTGGCAGTACCCAGGTCAATTGCCAGGTCGTTGGAAAACATTCCGCGAAACAGTCCGAACATGAAACACTCCAAATCTAAAATTAGGGCATGCGCGCAGAATCCGACATTCGCGCTGCAGTGCAGCGGGGCACCAGAACTGAACCCCGACCAAACCACGTATAATACCGCAAATTCAAGGGGATATTCCAAGGAATGCCTTAAGCATATCCCCGGGTTTGGCGACCCGATTTCGCCACCTTGACCCTCTTTTGGGGCGGTTGAGGCAAATTTTCACGCTTACTGACGGCAACCGCTGATTTTTACCATGGCTTTTACCCCTGAAGACGTACAAAGACTGGCCAAACTGGCCAGAATCGAGCTCGGATCCGAGCAGATTTCGGCCACGCTGGGTCATCTAGACAACATTTTCGGCATGATCGCCGATATGCGCCAGGTTAATACCGACGGCATCGCCCCTATGGCCCACGCCTGCGACGTAGCGCAACGCCTGCGCGCCGATGCTGTTACCGAAGGCAGCGTCGAGCAACGAGATCGTTGCCTGGCGCTGGCGCCAGAAGCCGAAGCCGGCCTATTCCTTGTGCCGAAGGTGATCGAATGATTAACGCCAGCCTTAAAGAACTGGCCGCCGCTCTGGCCGCCAAGCAGGTTTCCAGCCTGGAACTTACCGACCTGTATCTGGGCCGTATCGCCCAGCACAACCCGCTGATCAACGCCTTTGTAACGGTTGATGAAGAAAAGTCCCGCACTGCCGCCAAAGCCGCCGATGCAGCACGCGCCGCTGGCAATGCCGGCCCGCTCACTGGCGTGCCCATCGCGCACAAAGACATCTTCTGCCAGGACGGCTGGCGCACCACCTGCGGCTCCCGCATGCTGGAAAACTTTATCGCCCCGTACAACGCCACCGTGATCGAACGCTGCAACCAGGCGGGTCTGGTACCGCTGGGCAAGGTCAACATGGACGAATTTGCCATGGGCTCGTCCAACGAAACCTCTTATTACGGCCCGGTACGCAACCCCTGGGATACCGACCGCGTACCCGGTGGCTCCTCGGGTGGTTCGGCTGCTGCCGTTGCCGCACGCCTGGCACCAGCTGCTACCGGCACCGACACCGGTGGCTCGATCCGCCAACCCGCTGCACTGTGTGGCCTCACCGGCCTGAAGCCTTCTTACGGCACCGTGTCCCGTTGGGGCATGATCGCTTTTGCCTCGTCGCTGGACCAAGCCGGCCCCATGGCCAGCTCCGCCGAAGACTGCGGCCTGTTGCTCAACGCCTTTGCCGGTTTTGACCCCAAAGATTCCACCAGCCTGGAACGCGACAACGAGGATTACACCCGTTCGCTGGATCAGCCGCTCAAGGGTCTGCGCATCGGCTTGCCCAAAGAATTCTTTGGCGCTGACGGCGATGCCGCCACCATGGCCGCTATCGAAACCGCACTGGCTGAATACCGCAAACTCGGTGCCGAAACGGTTGAGGTCTCGCTACCATCGATCGGCCAATCAGTGTCTGCCTATTACGTTATCGCTCCGGCCGAGGCCAGCTCGAATCTGTCGCGTTTTGATGGCGTGCGTTACGGCTATCGCGCCCCGGAATACAGCGACCTCAACGACATGTACGCCAAGTCGCGTGCACAAGGCTTCGGTGAAGAAGTGAAACGCCGCATCCTCATCGGCACCTACGTGCTGTCGCACGGCTACTACGATGCCTACTACCTACAGGCCCAGCGCATTCGCCGTCTGATTGCCAACGATTTCGATGCCGCCTTCAAGCAGTGCGATGTCATCGCCAGCCCAACCACCCCAGGCGCCGCTTTCAAGTTCGGCGAAAAGTCAGCCGATCCGGTACAGATGTATCTGTCAGACATCTACACCATTGGCGTTAACCTAGCCGGCATTCCTGCGCTGTCGCATCCGTGTAGTGAGATCAACGGTCTGCCCACCGGCATGCAACTGATCGGCCCGTACTTCAGCGAACATCGTCTGCTGAACGTCGCACACCAATATCAGCAAGTCACTGATTGGCATCGTCGCATGCCAGCTGCCTTCGCTTGATTCACCCACCGAATACAGAGAGAAACGTATGACCTGGGAAGTTGTTATCGGCATCGAAACGCATGCCCAACTCGCCACCCAATCGAAAATCTTTTCGGGGGCCTCCACCGCCTTCGGCGCCGAGCCGAACGTGCAAACCAGCCTGATCGACCTGGCCATGCCGGGCGTGCTGCCGGTAGTGAATCGCGAAGCCGTTGGCTGTGCCATCCGCTTTGGTCTGGCCGTTGGCGCCAAGATCGACCAACACTCCATCTTCGCCCGCAAAAACTATTTCTACCCCGATCTGCCCAAGGGCTACCAGATCAGCCAATTTGAAAACCCCGTCGTCGTGGGCGGCCAGATCGTGCTGCAACTGGGTCAGGGGGATGATGTCGTTGAGAAGGTCGTTAACCTGACGCGCGCGCACATGGAAGAAGATGCGGGTAAATCCCTGCACGAAGACTTCCAGGGCAGCACCGGCATCGACCTTAATCGTGCCGGTACACCACTGCTCGAAATCGTGACCGAACCAGAAATGCGTTCATCGGCTGAAGCCGTTGCCTACGCCCGTGCGCTGCACAGCCTGGTGCGCTGGATCGGCATCTGTGATGGCAACATGCAGGAAGGCTCCTTCCGCTGCGATGCCAACGTCTCCGTACGTAAACCCGGCCAACCGCTCGGCACGCGTCGCGAAATCAAAAACCTCAACTCCTTCCGCTTTCTACAACAGGCCATCGACTACGAAATCCAGTGGCAGATTAACGAACTGGAAGAGGGCCGCACCATTCAGCAAGCGACCGTGCTCTTCGACCCGGACACCGGCGAAACGCGTGCTATGCGCACCAAAGAAGACGCGATGGACTATCGCTACTTCCCCGATCCCGATCTCCTGCCCGTCATCATCAGCGACGACTGGATCACCCGTGTGCGCGGCGAAATGCCCGAGCTGCCACAAGCCATGCGCGAGCGGTTCACCGCGCTCGGCCTCTCGGCCTATGATGCCGCTGCCGTTACTGCCTCACTGGAAATTGCTCGTTACTACGAAGCCACGCTGGCCGTTACCGGCAAGGCCCAAGCCAAAGTGGCCGCCAACTGGGTCATGGGTGATCTATCGGCACGCCTCAATCGTGAAAGCCTCGACATCGAAGCCGCGCCGGTGAACCCGGAACAACTGGGTGGCCTCATCGCCCGTATTGCCGACCAGACCATTTCCAACGCCATCGCCAAGAAAGTGTTCGATGCGCTGTGGCAAGGTCAGGGCAAGAACGCTGATGAAATCATCGAAGCCCAGGGCCTGAAGCAGATTACTGACACCGGTGCCATCGAGGCACTCGTGGACGAAGTCATCGCTGCCAATCCGGGCAACGTGGCCGAGTTCAAAGCTGGTAAAGAAAAAGCGCTCAACGCACTGGTCGGCCAGATCATGAAGGCCGCCAAGGGCAAAGCTAACCCGCAACAGGTGAATGATTTACTGAAGAAGAAGCTGGGTTAAGCGCCTATCATTTGAAGCATTGCCGCTCCATGAGCGGCAATGTGCTGTTCTAAAGTTGCATCGATACCTGTTTACGGTAGGCCTGAGTCTTACCATCGTAGCCCCAGCTAGCATGGTCTACTTCGATCACAAGCACATAGACTGGTGAAAGTTCGGCACTCAAGATCGAACACAGCATCTGATAAGCGGCCTCAATAAATGCCGACTTCTCTGCCTCTGTATTGGTCCCCGCAGTAATAAATGCTTCCATCTGCACCAGGCTATTGGCCTCGGAAACCGCTTGGCCGCCCACCGACCAATTTGGTGATGTCATCGACTCGACGGCCACCACCGTCACTTCCGGGCGCTTGCCCAGAATCTCTGCCATCAGCTTTGTGGTCTGCGCCTGAAGTTGGTGCAACTGCGCCTGGGTCGGCGGGGTGCCGGCAAGTGAAATTCTGATAAAAGGCATGGTCTGCTCCGTTCGGTTGATATGCAGGCATTCTTGCAACCATTTCAAACAGATACAATGAGCAAATTGATCAACTAATTGTTGCCAAAAAGGAAACAACGATGGATAAATCATTGCTTGAGCAAATTGAAGACATCGCTGTTTTTACGGCGGTTGTCGATCACGGTAGTTTTTCAGGAGCTGCACGGCATCTCGGATTGTCGAAATCGGCCATCAGCAAACGGGTTGATCGCCTGGAACGAAACTTAGGCGTTCGCCTGCTGCAAAGAAGCACACGCTCTCTTTCCATGACCGAAGCCGGTAACGCAATCCATCAACGTGCGACGCAATCAATTGCGCTCCTTGAGGATGCCAGGAATCACGTTGCCAATCTGAATGAATCACCCAGCGGATTGATTAAGCTCACGACATCGGTTGCTTTTGGCCGATTATGTCTAACGCCGTTACTGCCGGAATTTCTTCGCACCTATCCCGACATCAAAGTGCAGCTGGTGCTCCTTGACCGAATCGTTGACCTTGCCGAGGAAGGGTTTGATCTGGCCATACGCCTCACGCGCTCTCCGCCAGAGTTGCTGGTTGCCAAGCCGTTGATGCACATTGACTATGTGCTGTGTGCCTCACCTCGCTACCTGAAAGGTACGCAGATTAAAACGCCGACCGATCTGATGCATCTGAACTGTCTTTCCTATGGTTACCAAGGCCTGAGCAATGAATGGACTTTTCAGAACGAAGCGGCCAAAGAGTCCGTAAAAGTTTCCGGCAACGTAGTCGTTAACAGCAGCGAGGTTATCCGTGACTTAATGCTTGCTGGCACAGGCATTGGTTTAGTGGCACGGTATGCAGTTGCTGAGGAGCTACACAGCGGCAAACTCCAACAGGTTCTGCCTGAATGGTGCCCGATGGGGTCATTTACCCAAACGGCATTCGCAATCTGGCACCCTCAGGTGCATCTACCGCCCAAGATCAGAGTCTTCGTCGATTTTCTGCAGGAAGCATTGGCCACCCCGTTTAAATATTCTGAGACTTAATGGGGTGTTAATGGGTGGTCGCCATTTACAGCTCAGCCTGCTGATCTTGTTGAAAACGGGTAACGCATGTCTTGCATACACAAGCCTTCATGTGCAGATCTGACGGCACCAAGTCGAGCAAACCCTGCGGAATACCAACACTACAGCACCAGCAAGGGACGTCCTCATGCGCACCGCAAGCATTGTTGCCACTACAAAGCGGACACTGTTTTTGGTCGAGGGTGATGCTAGGCATGTCTTATCGAGACATCGCCAACCGCTGTTGCGCTTGCATAATCATGCGGCTCATCGTGTTCACAAGCGTTGGCACAAACTCATGGCCCGCCTGCAGTGCACCGGAGAGAATCATCAAATCTTCAATGTATTCATGCACCATTTGGTTACGGAGTTTACGCATCTCCAACCAATCATCGGTGGATACTAGCCAACCCAATTTCTCTGCGCGATCCAAGTTTTCTATTGCTGCACCCTTGGGTTCTGCCATCATATCCAACAATATCGGGAGCAGTTTATCTGCCAAGGTGTCCTGCAATCGACCAAAGCGGCTAACAAACGCATCCAAGCGCTCCGCTAGCAATGGATCGTTGGCAATATGGCCTAAGGACTCTGGCGTTAACGGCTGAGCAAAGAGCCGCGTATCTGTCTCTTGAAGGTATTTAGCCTCTTTTTCCACGACACGACACAAAAACTGTAACCGAGTCTTAAGACCAGAATCTAATTTCATAGCGCCACTCCAGTTGCTAACGCAATCTCATGGATTGGCTGCGCTAGCAGATTCGGGGCTTTAAGCACCACATCCACTTTGCGACCGTTCATGGCACGCGAAATGCGACTCGCCATGCGGGCACTCATTACTGCGGGCTTTTCGATCGCCTCTGGTGTCTCTACCAGTAGATCGACATCGCCTCCGCGCGCATCATCATGCACACGAGAGCCAAACAAAATCACGCGCGCATGACCACCCAATAGCAGATGTGCTGTACTGCGGATCATTTCGACTTGTGATGTTGTCAGGCGCATGGCTTTATTTAACCATAGTTTCAATGGGTTGCAAGCATCAAACCCCGTATTGCTCTCGGTACGCTGCCACTGCCGGTCGGTAGCTAGCCAGATCGGCATTGTCCTTGAGAAAGTCGAGCAGATCCGCCAGATTGGCGATGGCGATGACTGGGATCTCATAGGATGCAGCGACTTCCTGCACGGCAGACAGCTTGCCGGTGCCGCGCTCCATGCGATCCAGCGCAATCAGCACACCAGCCGGTGTAGCCCCTTGATTGCGAATCAACTCGACCGATTCACGCACCGAGGTGCCGGCCGAAATGACATCATCAATAATCAGCACACGGCCTTTGAGCGGTGCGCCGACGATGGTGCCGCCTTCGCCGTGGTCTTTGGCTTCCTTGCGATTGAACGCGTAGGGGAAGTTATGGCCTTGCTGCGCTAGCACGACCGAGATGGCCGCGACGAGCGGAATGCCTTTGTAGGCCGGCCCGAAGAGCATATCGAACTGCAGACCGGATTCCAGCAAACGGCCGGCATAAAATTCGGACAATTTGGCCAATGCCGCACCATCCTGAAACAGGCCGGAATTAAAAAAGTACGGTGACAATCGACCGGCCTTGGTTTTGAATTCACCAAAGCGCAGTACGTTCTGGTCTAGGGCAAAGCGGATGAAATCGTGGCTGAGTGACGACATGAAAATCTTTCAGAGTGGCGCAATGGAAACTCATGCATTATCTCAAGACCCGGGCTTTGCACGAAACTTTCGATCTCTTCTTATGAAAAAACCACTGATTGACGACACTTTTGCCAAAAAACTGCTGACCGATATGTTTCTTGCGGCAGTGGCCAGTGCGCAACCCGATATCCGCATTCCAGCCTTTTTGCCGGACGCAACATCGTTGCCGAAAGGCCGTCTGGTTGTGATTGGTGCTGGCAAAGCTTCTGCGGCCATGGCCCGGGCCGTTGAGGCCAATTGGCCCGGCGAGCTCTCCGGTGTCGTGGTGACTCGTTATGGCTATGAAGAACCCTGCGCGCGCATAGACATTCTATCTGCTGCGCATCCGGTACCCGATGCCGCAGGCCATACGGCGGCGCAACGCATTCTGGATGCCGTGAGCCATTTGTCTGAAGAAGATGTGGTGCTGTGCCTGATTTCCGGCGGCGGTTCTGCTTTATTACCGCTGCCGGTTACCGGCCTCAGCCTTGAAGAGAAACAACGCGTCAACAAGGATCTGCTCCGCTCCGGGGCCACGATTCGTGAGATGAACTGTGTGCGTCGGCATTTATCGCGCATCAAAGGCGGGCGGCTGGCTGCAGCCTGTTACCCGGCACAGGTAATCAATCTGCTGATCTCGGACGTGCCCGGCGATGATCCGGCCGACATTGCGTCTGGCCCCACTGTCGGCGATGCCAGCACCTGTGCTGATGCGCTGGAAATTATCAACCGTTACCAGATCAATATTCCGCCTACGATTAAAGCGCAACTCAGCTCCGGTGAACTGGAGTCGGTTAAGCCCGGCGACCCACGCCTTGCCCGTGTGACAACACACATGATCGCAACGCCGCATAGAGCATTGCAAGCGGCTGCCGAGGTGGCGCTCAAGACAGGTATCCCTGCCTATATTTTAGGAGATGCGATTGAGGGCGAGGCCAAAGATGTCGGGACGACCTTTGCCGGTATCACACGACAGATTCTGGATCATAATGCCCCGTTTCAACGCCCCTGCATTCTGTTGTCCGGTGGCGAGACCACTGTCACGGTGCGCGGCCAGGGCAAAGGCGGACGCAATGTCGAGTTCTTACTGGCGCTGGGTCTGGCGCTGCAAGATGCCCCGGGTGTGTATGCGCTGGCAGCGGATACCGATGGCGTTGATGGCCTGGAAGAAATTGCCGGTGCGCTGCTCACGCCAGACACTTTGCAGCGCGCCTGGGCGCAAGGCCTTTCGGCACGTGATGCACTGGTCAACAACGACGCCCACAGCTTTTTTGGGGCGCTCGACCAGTCTCTGATCACCGGGCCGACGCGCACAAACGTCAATGACTTCCGGGCAATTCTGATCAGTTAATCAGATCATCCGGTCGATCAATTCGATCCAGTGACGTACCGGCACATCGGTGCCTGATTGCAGATGATTGATGCAACCCACGTTACCGGAAACAATTTCCTGCGGCTCGGTCTTCAGAATGTTCGTCAGCTTGCGATCCAGCAATTCCTGTGACAACGCCGGTTGCAAAATTGAATAGGTACCGGCGGAGCCGCAGCATAGGTGACTATCCTGACAGAGGCGTACGCTGACGCCTAAACTACCCAGTAGCGCCTCAACCGGGCCACGAATTTTCTGCCCATGCTGCAAGGTGCAAGGCGGGTGATAGGTCACACGCTCCGGGATGCTTCCTGCACGTTTAGCTTGTGCCAGCGCTTCAATCTGCGCCGTGTAATTGGGCAAGATTTCACTGACGTCTTTGGCCATCGCGCTGATGCGTTTAGCCTTGTCGGCATATGCCGGATCATGCGCCAGTATCTCAGCGTAGTCCTTAATCATGACGCCACAACCGGACGCATTGATCACAATGGTGTCCAGACCATTTTCTACAGAAGGCCACCAGGCATCAATGTTGCGCTTCATCTGGGCTTCGGCACCATGATGATCATTCAGGTGCTGACGAATGGCTCCGCAGCATTCGGCATCTGCCGAAATCACCAATTCGATGCCCAGCTTATCAAAGACACGTGCCGTGGCTGCATCCACATTGGGCATCATGGCCGGTTGCACACAGCCCACATGCAAGAGCATTTTTTGCGTGTGTGTGGCGACGGGCCATTGACCACCCGATAAAGCCGGTTGTATCTTTTTCTTCAGCGTGGCGGGCAGCACTGTCCGCACGGTGCGGGCGACGCCGAGCAGTAGCGAAAACACGCCGCGACGACTCAAGGTTTCGCGCATTACCCAGCGCTGCATGCGTTGAGACAACGGGCGCACAACACGCTCATCCACCAGACGGCGACCAATATCCACCAGACGGCCATAGCGCACGCCGGAAGGGCAGGTAGATTCGCAATTACGACACGTCAGACAGCGATCCAGATGCGCCTGTGTCTTTTCGGTCACTGGCGCACCTTCCACCATCTGCTTCATGAGATAGATGCGCCCACGCGGGCCATCCAGCTCATCCCCCAATATTTGATAGGTGGGGCAGGTGGCCGTGCAGAATCCGCAATGCACACACTTGTTGACAATGGATTTGACCGCGCCGATATCGCGATCATTCTGAAATTCAGAAACAATGTTGATCTGCATCTTACAAGCCCTGATAGAGGCGCCCCGGGTTAAACACCCCGTGCGGATCAAAGGTAGCTTTCAAACGGCGATGAATCGCCAGCAACGGCTCAGCCAGCGTGTCGAAGACATCGACATCGCCCTGTTGGTTGTTAAACAGTACGGCATGACCACCTAGCTGACGGGCCTGATTTCGCACAGCCTCTGGCGCAGCAGCACTCCATATCCAACGTTGTGCGCCACCCCATTCAATCAGCTGATGTCCGGCACCCCCCAGCGCTGCTTCTGTGATGACCGGGGCAATCGCGGGCAGCGACAAGCGCCACAGCCGATGCTGTTGGCCCATATCGCCAGCACGACAAAAGAAGGGATGCGTCTGATCCCGTAGGCCATGCCAAAGCGCCATGGCAGAAGCCGGGTTCATTACCTCACCCCCCAATTGCGCCGTCGCGGATTCAACTGCGGCACGCGCGCCACTCAACCGCACCTGAAGGACGCCGTTCTCCCAGGCGGTTGCCGTCACGGGCAGTGGTTTGGCTGACCATGCATTCACCTGGTGAATCGCTGTCGCTTCATCCAGCGCAAAGCACAATGTCGATTGTGCGGGCGGTACAGGGAGCACTTTCAAAGACACTTGTGACATCAGACCGAGCACACCCAGGGAGCCCGTCATCAGTCGCGATACATCATAGCCGGCAACGTTCTTCATGACCTGCCCGCCAAACTTGAGCACATCACCCTTGCCATCAATCACGTGCATGCCGAGGACAAAGTCACGCACACCCCCAACGAAAGGCCGCCCCGGCCCGGACAGCGCCGAGGCAATAGCGCCACCCAGTGTGGATTCTGGTGTGTAACGCGGCGGCTCAAAGGCAAGCATCTGCCCACGATCTGCCAAGGTCTGTTCAATCTCGCGCAGGGTTGTGCCGGTCCGGGCAGTCAAGACCAGTTCTGCAGGATCGTAATCCAGAATGCCACTATGGCCTTGCGTACAAAGTGATTGTTGGGCAACGCTGACATTGCCATACCAGCGCTTGCTGCCAGCACCTTCGATCAGCAACGTTGATTTCTGATCGGCAGCAGCGCGTATCTGCGCCACAAAGTCGGGAGTGAGATCGGCCATAAAATACTCAATCAGAAACGAGGCAGGTCCGCATGCGGCATTTCGCCCCGATGCACATGCATGCGGCCATATTCTGCGCATCGGTGCAACGTGGGAATCGCCTTATCCGGATTCAAGAGCTTGCCCGGATCAAACGCGGCTTTCACACCAAAAAAGGCATCCCGTTCCAGTTCATTGAACTGGACGCACATGGTATTAATTTTTTCGATACCAACGCCGTGCTCACCCGTAATGGTGCCACCCAGCGCCACGCAGGCTTCGAGAATTTCATTGCCGAATTCTTCGGCACGATGCCACTGATCTTCATCCGAACCATCAAACAGGATCAGCGGATGCATGTTGCCATCGCCGGCATGGAACACGTTCATGCACGGCAGGCCATAACGATTTTCCATCTCTTTGATCTGATTCAACAAGGTGGAAATGCTTTTCTTCGGAATCGTGCCATCCATGCAGTAATAGTCAGGAGAAATACGCCCGGCAGCCGGGAATGCATTTTTACGCCCGCTCCAGAACACCATGCGTTCGGCTTCGCTTTCAGATACCTGAATACGCGTCGCCCCAGACTGGCGCAACACGGCGCTCATGCGCTCTATTTCTTCTTCGACTTCTTCGACCGTTCCATCCGATTCACAGAGCAAAATGGCCTCGGCATTCAGATCATAACCGGCATGGACAAACTCTTCTACGGCGCGTGTCGCGGCCTTGTCCATCATTTCCAGTCCGGCCGGAATCAGCCCGGCCGCAATCACATCGGCAACGGCGTTACCGGCCTTGGTCATATCATCAAAGCTAGCCATGATGACACGGGCGACCGGTGGTTTAGGAATCAGGCGAACCGTAACTTCGGTCACCACACCCAACATCCCTTCACTACCAATCATCACACCGAGCAGATCTAGCCCGGGCGCATCCAGCGCTTCGGTACCAAACTCGACAATGGCACCGTCCATCAGAACGGCGCGTACTTTAATCACATTATTAACCGTGAGCCCATATTTCAGACAGTGCACGCCCCCCGAGTTTTCGGCGACATTGCCCCCGATGCTGCAGGCGATCTGACTGGATGGGTCGGGTGCGTAATACAAACCATAAGGTGCCGCTGCATCCGAAATAGCCAGATTGCGCACACCCGGCTGCAACACTGCGCGACGGCTCAGCGGATCTATATCAACAATTCGATTCATCTTGGCGGTCGATAGCACAATGCCTTCTTGCATGGGCATCGCACCACCGGAGAGGCCAGTGCCCGCACCACGCGGGACAACCGGCACGCCGAATTCACTACAAATTTTTAATACAGCCTGAACCTGTACTTCGTTTTCAGGCAGGGTAACCGCCAGCGGTAGTGTGCGATAAGCCGCGAGGCCATCGCACTCATAGGGGGCTGTGTCTTCCTTTTGCCAGAGCAAACTGGCCGCAGGGAGGACACCACCGAGTGCCTCGATTAAACGCTGACGGTCGTCACCCATTTTTTACAGCACCATCAGATTAAACGGCCAGACATACGCCTGCATCATGACAAAGATGCCGACCAGACAAGCCAGTGCGATGGAGTGGAAGAAGACATAGCGCAGGATGTCGCCTTCGTGGTTGAACCAACGGGTTGCCGTCGAGGCGACCACGATGGACTGGGCATCAATCATCTTACCCATCACGCCACCCGAGCTATTGGCTGCACCCATCAGGTTGGCACTGACGCCCACCTGTTCAGCAGCCACCTTCTGCATACCACCGAACAGTACGTTCGAGGCAGTATCCGAACCGGTGAGCGCAACACCCAACCAGCCCATCAGCGTACCGAAGAACGGATAG
>ERZ650303.383-NODE-383-length-13509-cov-7.449383_pt1 | contig 13509 bp, 9 predicted proteins | sample MGYA00376239_ERZ650303 | MGnify/ENA primary metagenome ERZ650303 (study PRJEB26733, sample SAMN07839262) | wastewater metagenome | biome: small river; feature: stream; material: water | place: USA: North Carolina | collected 2016-04-05 ... | reverse complement strand
ATAGTTTACATGTGGTGTGCGATTTGACTTTAGCGAGTAAAGAACATGCTATTTTTAAACAAACTGATGCCGATGTAACCAGTTTTGATGGTGGTTATGGGTCGGCTTATCTAGCCAAAATGGTGGGGCAGAAAAAAGCCCGTGAAATCTTTTTCTTAGGTCGTAATTACTCTGCACAAGAGGCGTATGAAATGGGAATGGTAAATGCTGTTATTCCACACGCTGAATTAGAATCTACCGCTTATGAATGGGCACAAGAAATTTTAGCGAAATCGCCAACGTCTATCAAAATGTTGAAATTTGCCATGAATCTAACCGATGATGGTATGGTAGGACAACAAGTTTTTGCAGGTGAAGCCACTCGTTTGGCGTACATGACTGAAGAAGCAACTGAAGGTAGAAATGCCTTTTTAGAAAAAAGAAAACCGAATTTCGAGAAAAAATGGTTGCCATAATTAGGTTTTAAGTTAAATCTTAAACCTTTTTAACCTATTTTTTTAACCTTATAAACAAAAAAATGAAACACTGGATAGAAGCCGCTCGATTGAGAACCTTACCTTTATCAGTTTCTGGAATTATAGTAGGAAGTATGTATGCGTTGGCAAACCCAACGGAGGATGTGCTCACTCCAACCGAAGTTTTCAACTGGAAACTTTTTGCTTTTGCGATCCTAACTACTTTGGGATTACAAATCCTTTCCAATTTTGCCAATGATTATGGTGACGGAATGAAAGGTACCGATAACGAAGATAGAGTAGGGCCTAAACGAACCATTCAAAGTGGAGTAATTACTCCTCAGGCTATGAAACGTGCTATTATTCTGACTTCAGGATTAACGTTATTGTCGGCTATTGTACTGATTTATTTAGCTTTTGGAGCGCATAATTTAGGTTATTCGTTGTTTTATTTGGTATTGGGAATTTTAGCTATTGCCTCTGCTATTCGTTATACGGTGGGTAATTCGGCATACGGATACCGCGGTTTTGGAGATGTATTTGTGTTTGTGTTTTTTGGTTTGGTTAGCACATTAGGAGTTAATTTTTTGTATTCAAAACAATTGGATGCGATTTTAATTTTACCAGCAACGGCGATTGGCTTCTTAAGTGTAGCAGTATTGAACTTAAATAATATGCGTGATGAAGCTTCGGATAGAAAATCAGGAAAGAATACTTTGGTGGTAAAAATGGGTATAGAAAACGCTAAAAAGTACCATTACTTTTTGATTGTAGGAGCCATGTTTTTAGTTGTTCTTTTTGCTATTTTAAGCGGTTTTCATTTTGATCAGTACTTGTTTTTATTCGCTTATATACCTTTAGTAAAACATGTAATTACGGTTCGTAAAAATCAAAATAGCAAGTTGTTAGACCCTGAGTTAAAAAAAGTAGCATTAAGCACATTTGCACTTTCGGTATTATTAGCGTTGTGTATGATTTTCTTCTTTTCAGACTTAATTGTAAATAATTCATAATTCAAGTTCAAGATCAAATTTAATTTGAATCAAAAGCAATAATAGTTTAGTTTGATTATGTTAAAAAAAATAAGTTATATCCTTCTCTTTTTTGCCGCTATTCCAGTGTTGTATGCTCAAAAAGACGGGTATTGGGATAAAGAACGTTCGACTACTAAAGAAGTAGTCGTATCAGCACGAGATCGTATTTTGATTAAGGTTGATGATTTGCCAACAGGAACTACTGAATTGATTTATCGCATTACGCTTTTGGATAAAAACCAACAAATGGCCAATAGTTTGGTTTCGGTGCTGAAAGCGATTCCAGATCCAACAGGTATTAGTCAAGGTTCTGCAGGAGCAGTGTTTTTGGTTTCAAAAATATCAGGAGACGATAAATGCAAATATGCTGTATTTTCTAAGTCGGATGTGGCGACCAATTATGTAGTGACTGGTAATACCAGCGAAGCTTGTTTGGTGCAAGATGAACCAGTGAGTAAAGATGCAAAACGACTGTCTGTAGATAAGTCAGCTTGTTTGAAATTCAACACAAATTCTAACGTATTATGGTTTGGGTTCGAAAGTAAAAACTGGATTATGAACCAAAAAATTGTTTTGGAGGTCGTCCCTTGGGTAGATTACAAGCTCAGTCGCGGTTGGACTAAAGAAAATAGGAAAGCTATTATTGACCAGTGTAAAACCTCTAATTTGGCTCAAAAAATGACTAATCCAGGTGATTTTTGTGTTTGTATTTCCGATAAAATTCAAGCAAAATATACGTTCAAAGAGTTCCAAAAATTATTAACCGAAGAACGCAATAAAGCGTTTAAAGATTTTGGGGTACTTTGTTTTAATGAAACAGGCGCTGCTAATGCATTCAATTCAGATTTACGAATACAAGCTGCGGCGTTAGCTAAAAAAGGCAATTACGGCGCTGCGATCGCTAAAATGAATACAGTAATCAACAACGGTAAAGCGGTGGTATTGGACTACAACACGTTTGGTTATTACTATTTAATTACCAAACAATACGGTAAGGCACTCAAAATACTACAAGAAGGCGAAAAATTAGATGCCACAGAGTTATTGATTCAGTTGAATTTAGCACATGCTTATTTACTGAATGGTAATTACAAATTAGCAAAGAACATTCATAAAACCTATTTCAATCAAAATGTAACCGATAGTTTGAGCTGGACGCAAAAAACTAAATTGGATTTTGATGCGTTTAAAAAAGCAGGGATTCAAAATGAAGACTTCAATACTATCTTGAAAATTTTAGAATAATTTCCTTTGAAAGCAACTTATCACAAACACTTACTGCATTTCAAGCGCCCTTCAGGAACTTCTAGGGGAGTGTTGACGGATAAAGAAACCTGGTTTATTGTTTTGGAACAAGAGGGTAAAAAGGGAATAGGTGAGTGTGGACTACTTCGTGGGCTAAGTTGTGATGATCGTCCGGATTATGAAGAAAAACTAGCTTGGACTTGCACTAATATACATTTGGGTAAAGAGGTACTTTGGGAAGCATTAATCGAATTTCCTTCAATACAATTTGGAGTAGAAATGGCGTTTCAATCTTTGGCTAGTGCAACACCTTATTTGTTGTTTCCTTCTGACTTTACTCAAGGTCAAAAATCAATTCCAATTAATGGATTGATTTGGATGGGAGAAGAGACGTTCATGAAGGAGCAAATAGAAGAAAAACTAGCGGCGGGATTTCGATGTGTTAAATTAAAAATTGGTGCTATTGATTTTGAAAAAGAATTGCAATTATTGCGATTTATTCGAGCTAATTTTAGTTCTGATCAAGTGGAAATCCGAGTAGATGCTAATGGTGCTTTTGATGAGAATAAAGCTTTAGATAAGTTAATTCAATTATCTGAATTTAAATTACATAGCATAGAACAACCTATTGATAAAAATAATACTGACAGGATGTCGGAACTGTGTAAAGTCGCTCCATTTCCTATTGCTTTAGACGAAGAACTGATAGGTGTTTTTAGTCTAGCCGATAAAGAGGCTTTATTGCGAAAAATCAAACCCCAATACATTATTTTAAAGCCTAGTTTTGTAGGCGGATTCCGAGGAACGCAAGAGTGGATTGCATTGGCCGAAAAGTACCAAATAGGATGGTGGATTACCTCGGCTTTAGAAAGTAATATTGGCTTAAATGCAATTGCGCAATGGACTTTTTTGCAACACAATCTAATGCCACAGGGATTAGGTACAGGAGCTTTATATACTAATAATTTTGATTGCCCTTTAGAAGTGGTTCAAGGACAATTGTGGCATAACACTGATTTAGATTGGGATTGCAATTTGATTTAATTGGTAATAAAAAATCTTACAATTCTAATTACAAGGCTTTTTTGCGGAGAATAGAGAAGTTATTTCGATATTGTATAAATCAGATCTAAGACTATTGCAAAAAAAACTACCCTAACTTTTTAAAAACATAGATTCTTCTTAGTAGCAATATGCACTTAAAATCGGATCAAGTATTTATTTTTAAATTGTATCTATTAAAATCGTATTAAGCTAAAAAATCACAAATCAGTGAATAATTATGCGAAATCAGTGAACGTTTATATTTAAACAGTCTCGTGGCAATAGATGTGAATGTATAAATATTGTATTTTTGAAAATTATTTAATAGGAAGTATTTTAATTTTTAAGGTTATGTATTCTGCTACTGCAATTATTTTTTTAGGGGTTCTTTGTACTATAGTGTCTTTTGTATTGCTTCGTTATTTTAGAAGGAATCAAATTGTAAATGTCTATTTGGTCTTAGCATTTCTTACAGCAGGGATTTATTTTTTTTCTCATGGGATATATCATCTTATGTTTGATGAATTTTCAGTTACTTTTCTCAGTTTTAGCTATTACACAGTAATATGGTTCTTTAATCCTATAATTTATTTGTATTTTAATAAGTTAGAAATCAACACTAAATTTTTTAAGTTCACTGATCTCAAACACTTTATTATACCTGCATTTTGTTTGCTGATAGTAATTCATTACCACTTTCATTTAAACCTTTTGTTAAGAGAAGAAAGTTTTGCGTTACTACTGATACACTCATCCTATTACAATTTTCAATCCTATAAAGTTTTAAGACGTTCGTTTTGGAATGGATATAAAAATAAGGATAAAACTAGTCTTGAGGGAATTGTCACTCGAGATTGGACTACTCTTGTCTTTTATGCTATCATATTGTTGTTGTTACATATTTTGGTATCTGCTATAATCAATTTATTTGACCAAACTGCACCTATTGGTTGTAATATTTATTTAGAAAATTTATTAACTATTTTGGGTTTATTTATAGTTATAAAAATGCTACTTTCTCCGAATTTACTTCATGGACTAAGAACCAATTCAAAACCTATCAAAAGTTTATCTTCTAACTTTATGATTAAACCAGTTTGGAATTTGGATGCAAATAGTGGCATAAATTCAAAAGATAAAGTATTAAAAACTAAAATTGGATCGTTTATCCCAACTTATATTCATCAAATTGAACAGCTTTCTCTAGAAGAACAAGTGTTTAGACAAAGTAATTACGGCCTTAATGATTTAGCGATTGACTTAGGACTTCCTAAATATTATTTAGAATATTTGTTTAAATACCATTGTGCGTTAACGTTCATTGATTATAAAAAATTAATAAAAGTTTTTGATGCTGTTCAGTTAATAGATAACGATTATTTAAAAACAGGTACATTAGAGGCTTTAAGGGTTCAAGTAGGATTTGCGTCGTACAATCCATTTTTAATAAACTTCAAATACATAACAGGAGTCTCTCCATTCGATTTTTCTAAAAATAGAAAGATTAAAAATCATACTTTTATTATCAGTACTGCAAATAAACAATAAACCACTAAATTTTGTTTGTGTTGTATCAAATAACGGATTTGTACGTACTTACTTTTCTTAATTTAATAGCTGTTTGTTCTTTTTTGTAGAAATTGCATTATTTTTTTATAAAAATAAGATGCCTACTATTTTCGTGGTTTTTTTATTTCTATAAAATATATCATAAAGGATTTAAGTTGTTGATTTATATTTTCTTACAAGTAAAAAACACGTTTTGTTTTTTATATTTTATAGGATTAATTCTCAATTTAGCACTTCACTGAAATTGAAGAATTATTAATTGATTTGCCTAATCGCTTTTTTTTCTGATTTTTTCTGAAACAATTTTGCCATTCAAAAATTTATGTAATGGTAAAGATTGTCAAAACAATTATTTTCTTATTATCTAATGTTGCAATTGCACAGTTGCATCATCAAACGTTTTCTATTAACGGGACTGCTGCTATCACGTCTAAAGGAGTAGTGATAAGTCAATCGATTGGTCAACAAAGTATAGCAGGAACCTTTGTAGGTAGTAATTATATTGTGCAACAAGGCTTTCAGCAAAGTTTGTTAGGCTCTAGTTCTAATGTATCTACAAGTATCACTCCGATAATTACAAACGTAACTGTAGCTCCAAATCCTTTTACATCCTATGTAAATTTTGAGTTTTCAAGAACTATTTCCACCGAAGTGAAAGTTGCTGTTTATGATAGTGCTGGCAGGCTAGTATATAATATTGCCAAAACTCCTGTACAGAATATTTTAACCTTAAATGGTTTAGAGATTCTTGCTAAGGGAGTGTACTTAGTAAGTTTAAAAACAACGAATTATAATTTTAATACCAAAATAATCAAACAATAATCATATGAACAAAAAAATTATTACATCTTTTTTTATGCTTCTTAGTTTTTATACTTATTCACAAGAATTTTATATCAATATGGGGAAAAATTATACAACCTATCATTTTAAAAATGCTCCAAATATCTCTTCAACAGTTAGTGAAGATTTAGGAAATTCTTTTGAAATAGGGTATTTATTTGAACTCGAAGAAAGTCGTCAGAAAATGAGCTACGAATTCGGATTGTCATTGAATGAGTACAATGCAATAGTAAAGGCTCCTGAAGATGCTATTAAATATAATACACAGTATCTAGGACTTACGGGTGCTTTGAATTATGCAGTTTTAGGAGGACATGATAGAGATCGTTTTATGGTATATCTAAAAGGAGGATTAAGTGCTAATCGATTTTTATCAGGAAAAGAAGAAATAGATGGGAAGATTTATGATTTAAAAAACTATGACGAGTTCAATAAATCGTTTTTTATGATTTCCCTGGGTTTACATGCTAATATGATTATTTCTGATGATTTAAGCTTCAATCTTGGATACAATAGATATGAAACCCTTTTTAACACAGGTAATACACCTGGTCAATCGCTTAGTTTTTCTGTAGAACAAATTAAAATGGGATTAACTTTTAGAATCGATTAATTCGATTAAATATTCAATTGTAGAAAAAATAAAATTATGAAAACTACTATTAAATTTCTTACAGCCTTACTTTTTGTATTAACTACAACGGTATTCTATGGACAAAATAGAGGTATTGCTTATCAAGCTTTAATTTTCAAACCTGAAGCAAAAATATACCCTGGAGTATCTCATTCTAACACTCCTTTGGTTGACACTGAAGTTTGTCTTCGTTTTACTTTTACGGATGTACGTAAAAATGTAGAATACCAAGAAATAATTAAAATTAGAACAGATAACTATGGTTTGGTCAACACCACTATTGGGACGGGGCAACAAATTGATGGATACGTTGCTTCGTTTGACCAAATTACATGGGGTAGCGAGAGAAAAATGTTAATGGTGGAGTTAGATGTTACAGGAAATTGTACCTCATTTGATATCATTAGTAACGAACCCTTTTTGACTGTTCCATTTGCACAAGTTGCAAATACTATTTCGGGAGTAGTTGGAATTGCTAATGGAGGTACTGGAGCTACTAATAGTACGGATGCTAGATTAAATTTAGGGTTGAACAATGTCAATAATACGTCCGATTTAAACAAGCCCATATCTATAGCAACACAAGCGGCTTTAAATGGAAAAGAAAACACTTCTAATAAAAGTACCGATGGTACATTAAGTTCTAATTCAGATATTAAATTCCCAACAGAAAAGGCAGTAAAAACCTATGTTGATGCTTCAAAAAGTACTTTAAATAATATTGTATTAAATAATGTTACTTCACCACCGGGGACTAATGTAGGGGAGATGGCTTATAATACTAACCCTTCGAGTGGGTTGCCGGTTGGACCTATCTTTTGGAATGGAAGTAGATGGCAATCTGCTGCTACTAATAGTGCAACAAATACTGCCGAAGGTGTACTTAAATTAGCTGGAGATTTAGGAGGTACAGCAAATGCGCCAACAGTTCCAGGATTGGCTTTAAAAGAAGATACTTCTAATAAAAGTACCGATGGTACATTAAGTTCTAATTCAGATATTAAATTTCCAACCGAGAAAGCAGTCAAAACCTATGTTGACAATAGCTCATCATCTGCTAAAGGGCTTCAAGGCACTCCTATCAGTCCTAATGCTCCTTTAACAGGACAGGTTTTGCGTTTTGACGGGATTAATTGGGTACCTGAATCATTGAGTTCTTTTTTAAGCACTGGTACTATTGAAGTAGCTGCTACTGCTGGGCAAACTCAATTTACTGTTCCTATCAATGCTATTGGAGTTATTGCATTCTATATTAATGGAGTTCGTTTACCTAAAGACGCTATTAGTATCTCAGGAGGCAATATTACTTACAATCCTGTAAATAACGGAAGCTACACTATAATTATGCAAGACCGAATAACATACGATTACATTTATTAACCCTTTTTATTTTTTAATTAAATTATTTATTATGAAAAAATCTTATTTTTTATTTTTTGGATTGCTAGTATCTACTTTCGCCTTTGCACAACAAACTGTTGTAGCTAAGAGTGGTAAATTGATTACAGTAAATGCTCCTAGTAGCACAACTACTTTAGGAACAATTCAACTTGCAGGAGATTTGGAAGGAACTCCAGAGGAACCTAGAGTGAAGAGTGCATTAATTATGGGTAAATTACTTAATGGATTTTCAAGTGCGCCTGGAACTGTTACAGCTTCAGATAGTATTGTTTCGGCATTCAGTAAATTAGATGGTAATATTGCTTTAAAAGCAAATATTGCTTCTCCAACATTTACAGGTAGCCCTAAAGCACCTACTGCTACTACGGGAACCACAGGAACACAAATTGCAACTTTAGACTATGTTCTTGCAGTAGCACCTAACGCTACAACTACTGCAACTGGTAAAATACAATTAGCTCAAGATTTAGGTAACACTGCTACCGCACCAAAAGTAATTGGTATTCAAGGTACTCCTGTTGATGCTACTGCACCAACGGCTAACCAAATTTTACAATTTGATAACGCCACTTCAAGTTGGAAACCTGCTAGCGTAAGCAGTCTTGTAACTAATAAAATTGAGACAGTTATTCGTACTAATCAAAGTCCAGCTGCTGCCACTTATCAACTAAGTCATACTCCTATAGGTGGATTTTCATTTTTTATAAATGGGGTACGTATTAAAGATAGTTTATTGACTATCGATGCTACTAACTTTATTACTTTAGATGGGGCTGCTAATGGATACTGGCCAGATGAAACTGATGAAGTAATTGTGGTTTACGTGCATGCATTGTAATAACTTAACCATTTTTAGTTTTTAGAAAAACCTTTTAGCTAACTACCAAATTGTTGTTTAAACTAAAAATATCATATTACTTGTTGGTACTAAATATGGAGATTAGTAGCGAGTAGTCTAAAAGGTTTTTATATGATTATACCCTTTAAATTTTTATATACAAAGATCCCAATGTATTATTTCAATTGTCTTTCAATAGCAAAGCCCTCTTTTAAAAATTGTTTTTGAGCAGGAAATATATTGATTAAAAAAAATAGAAAATAATTAATTATTTAAATAAATGAAAAGACATATTTTTTTATTGTTAGCCGTTGCATTGTGTTCTTATACAGGGATGGCTCAATCGGTATTAATGAAAAGTGGGAAACAAGTTACTATTGATAAAGCCACTACTACATCAGTAGGAACAATACAACTAGCTGGCGATTTAGGCGGTACTGCCGATGCACCTACAATTAAAGATAATACTATTACTACAGCTAAAATTGTAGATGGTACGGTAACCAATACTGATTTGAATACGGGTGTTGGAGGTATATACAAAGGGAGTGGTAGTTTAACAAATGATACTAATGTAACACAGGGTACAAATACACTCAACTTTACTAGTACTGCCACTACAGGAACAAGTCAATTTACAGTAGATGGCACTACTTTGAATGTAGATGCTGTCAATAATAGAATCGGTATTGGAACAGCTACCCCAGCCAATACAATAGAAATTACACAAGGTACTTCGGGTAATTCAGGATTACGATTCACGAACTTGAATTCAGCTAGTGCTGCCACTACTTCTTCGACTAAGGTATTGGGATTGAATAGTACAGGTGATGTGATTTTGACTAATGTACCAGGTACAGAAAATATTGTTACTTTTTCAACAGCAACACCTACTACCTCAGGAGTAGTATTTACCCCTGATACCCCTTCTGACAAAACTATTATTTATCAGTCATTGGTTGATAATAGTTTGTGGACCTATAATGGAACAACTTATGTTACTTATGTACCACCAGCTACTACCGCTTGGAATTTATCTAATAGTTCTAATGATGCTGGCAGTAATAAAACATCAGGTATATGGCGTTCAGGCAATGTGGGTATCAATAGTAACAATCCTTCTGAAAAATTAGATGTTGTAGGTAATATTAAATTCTCAGGAGCTTTAATGCCTAATAATACTGCAGGAACTTCTGGTGCTTTTTTACAAAGTGCTGGAGCCGGAATCCCACCTACTTGGACTACGCTATCATCTAGCAATACGCCAAATATTTATACAGCAAATGGTACGGTAAGTAGTGCTAGGACTGTTTCACAAGGTGCTAATGCTATAGATTTTCAATCTACAAGTGCACACAATATAAACATAACCCGTGGTGTATCAGATCCTACTTCAAATGCTATTTTAAGTATTAGAAAAACACTTAATAACAACCCTGCTATAAACACAGCATTAACTAGTGGTGCAGCCATTGGAGGCGTTATGTTTAGAGCGGCTAATGGAACAGGTTTTAATGAAAATGCAGCCGTTTTGAGTGTAGCGTCCGAAGCTCAAACTACAAGTGCAGGAGGTGGAGAATTATTGTTTTACACAAAAAATAATGCAAGTGGAGGTACTGGTCCAACAGAGAAAATGAGAATTACTAACTCAGGTAATGTGGGTATTGGTACTAGTGCTCCAAACAATTTATTAGATTTAGGTACTTCTGTAGTAGATAAAAAATTAGCTTTATATAATGATGCCACTGGTGGTGATTTTTATGGTTTTGGGTTAAGTTCAGCTGTTATGAATTTTCATGTTGGAAATACAGCTCTTGAAAATCCTGACATGGTCTTGACAAAGACAGGAAATTTAGGTATTGGTACCTCTAACCCATCTGAGAGATTACATGTCTTTGGTGGTAATGCAACCATTGGCGGTACAGGTACAGGATCAATCGCTAATCCTATACTAAGAATTCATTCAAATGCTAATGCTGATGGAAGTGGAGGAAGTTTATACTTTAGTGAATCAACTCCAAGTTTCAGTTATTACTTACATCATAATACGGAAAGCGGTTCTGTTAATGGTCAAGATGGACTTTCTATTGGAGCAGCTTCAGCTTATAGTCAGAATTTTGCTAAACCAGGTGTTTTTATTTCTAACTATCAATTTATTGGAATGCAAACCGCTTCACCTCAACAAATGTTTCATTTTGATGGAGGTAGAGATAATAATATAAATGTAGCTCCTACAACAGCTCAAACAGCAAATGACGTAGTATTTACGTCAACGGGGAATGTAGGAATAGGTACGATATCACCTGTTGCAAATTTAGATGTAAGAACTTCACCAACAAGTACTACAGATCCAGGTACGGGTTTTATTGGGGTAGGTACTACTACTGCTACTGCTTCTAGTGCAGGTATAGGGGCTATTCGATATAATACTACAAGCAATATGTTTCAATTTAGTGATGGAGCGAATTGGATGATATTTAGCAAACCTATGTTTGCTCAGTTTAGTGGTAATGCTGCTCAATCGTTTAGTACTGTAGGCACTAAAATTAATTTTCCAACTACCAATATTAATATAGCTTCAGGCTCGTCGTCAATAAGTATTGCATCAAATAATACAATTACCCTTCCTGCTGGAAGAATCTATAAAGCAACTCTAAATATGGCATGGATGAATGGAACTTGGGGCAGATTTGCTATTTATAATTCCAGTTCAAATACTATGATTTCTACTACTGCTCATCTTGAAAATGGATCAACTAATTTTTCGGGTTCAGGAATTGCCACTACTTTTATTGATGCAACTGCTGGCAGTGTGAATATTGACTGTAGATATGTTGGAGGAACCTCTGTGACTTTAGGAGATCCAGTAAATGGGACAAATTATCCAACTATAATTATTGAAACGGTTAAGTAAATATATAATTTGTAATTAACATAAAATAAAGGAATGCTTTGAGTAGGTATTCATTTTGATGGTGTTTTTTGACAGTTTGTAAGTAATATTTAAAAAAAAATCCTCTTTGCTTCGGCTTTGTTCAGAATAAACAATTAGGTATACTGCTATACCAATAAATTAAAATTAATTAAATTTTTAAATAAATGAAAAAAAACATTTTTTTATTGTTAACCGTTGCCTTTTATTCTTATACAGGGATGGCGCAAACCGTATTAACAAAAAGTGGAAAACAAGTTACTATTGATAAAGCCACTACTACAGCAGTAGGAACAATACAACTAGCTGGCGATTTAGGCGGTACTGCCAATGCACCTACAATTAAAGATAATACTATTACTACAGCTAAAATCGTAGATGGTACGGTAACCAATACTGATTTGAATACGGGTGTTGGAGGTATATACAAAGGGAGTGGTAGTTTAACAAATGATACTAATGTAACACAGGGTACAAATACACTCAACTTTACTAGTACTGCCACTACAGGAACAAGTCAATTTACAGTAGATGGCACTACTTTGAATGTAGATGCTGTCAATAATAGAATCGGTATTGGAACAGCTACCCCAGCCAATACAATAGAAATTACACAAGGTACTTCGGGTAATTCAGGATTACGATTCACGAACTTGAATTCAGCTAGTGCTGCCACTACTTCTTCGACTAAGGTATTGGGATTGAATAGTACAGGTGATGTGATTTTGACTAATGTACCAGGTACAGAAAATGTTGTTACTTTTTCAACTGCAACACCTACTACCTCGGGAGTAGTATTTACCCCTAATACCCCTTCAGACAAAACTATTATTTATCAGTCATTGGTTGATAATAGTTTGTGGACGTACAACGGTACTACTTATGTTACTTATGTACCACCAGCCACTACAGCTTGGAATCTTATTAATACTAGTAATGATGCTGGGAGTAACAAAACATCAAGTTTATGGCGTTCAGGTGGAATAATAACAGGAGGCGATACCACTTCAAAAGTATTTGGAAATCTTACAGCTATTGGAGGGACAAATTTTTCAGGTATCCCAGCATATAAAACAGCCTCAATAGGATATTTAAATAATCCTACTTCGGGCTGGAATGGGAGTGGATTACTGTTGACTAATTCTACTGCAGGATCAGAAGCTTTTTCAATGATTTATAATGGCGACAATCTGTATATGGGTAAGCTATCCTCTTCAAATGGTATCACACAACTAGGCTTATTGAATAGTACGGGTATGAATTTAGGAGGTTCTCCATTAACGCCACCATTGAGTAGACTGAATGTGTTTGGAGGAGCTTCTATTGGGTCTTATGCAGGAGTAAATGCTGCACCAACGAATGGTTTAATTGTTAGTGGTAACGTAGGAGTTGGCGCAGCCTCACCCATAACTAATCTTCACGTTGCGACAAGTGTACTGCCTACAAATACAATCAATGCCGATGCTAAAATGCTACGATTACAACGTCCAATCAATACAGGAGTTAAGTGGGAT
>ERZ650303.382-NODE-382-length-13514-cov-8.981276_pt1 | contig 13514 bp, 14 predicted proteins | sample MGYA00376239_ERZ650303 | MGnify/ENA primary metagenome ERZ650303 (study PRJEB26733, sample SAMN07839262) | wastewater metagenome | biome: small river; feature: stream; material: water | place: USA: North Carolina | collected 2016-04-05 ... | reverse complement strand
GCGGAACCTTCCAACAAGTGCGTGATGCTATTCATGCTGTGAGCAAGGCATAAGGGGCAATCATGACTAAAACTATTAATACAGAAATTACCAATAATTCACGTCGCCACTTTATTGTTGGATCCACTGCCATTGCAACAGGATTAGCAATTGGCTTTGATCTATCCTTCATCTCTACGGCAAATGCTGCCATGGGTACCGGCACAACTTCCATGGCTCCACTCGCGACACCAGAGATTGGTGTTTGGGTTGTAGTTAAGCCAAATGATGACATCGTAGTGCGTATCGTGCGCTCTGAAATGGGTCAAGGAACCATTACTGGTTTAGCCCAGATGGTCGCAGAAGAATTGCAGTGCGACTGGAAAAAAGTCTCTTATGAGTACCCATCTCCAGCCGAGAGTCTCAAGCGGAAGCAGGCATGGGGTAGCTACTCCACTGGCGGCAGTCGCGGTATTCGCACTTCTGAGCAATATGTTCGTAAGGGTGGCGCAGCTGCTCGCATCATGCTGGTTCAGGCTGCAGCAAATCAGTGGAACGTTCCTGCATCAGAGTGTGTTGCTAAAGATAGCGTGATTACACACACTCCATCTGGACGCAAAACAACTTTCGGAAAAGTATCTGTTGCTGCTTCCCAGTTAGAAGTGCCAAAAGAAGTGCCATTAAAAGATCCTAAAGAGTGGACTTTGATTGGTAAATCAGTCAATCGTATTGATGGTGTTGCCGATAAGGTAACTGGTAGACAGGTTTACGCCATTGACTTGAAGATGCCTGGCATGCTGGTTGCTACCATTCAGGAGTGCCCCGTATTTGGTGGCAAAGTCAAAAGCTACGATGCCTCTAAAGCCTCTAGCATGAAGGGTGTAAAGAAGGTTGTTCAAGTGGGTGACTCTGCGGTGGCTGTGGTTGCGGAAACCTTCTGGCAGGCCAAGATGGGTATGGATTCAGTGAGCATCATTTGGGATAACGGTGCAAATGGTGATGTATCTAGCGCCTCTATCAAGAAGATGTTGGAAGAGGGGCTTACTGCCAATGACGCATTTGTAGGCAATTCCAATGGCGATGCCAGCGAGGCGATCTCAAAAGCGTCCAAAACGATTGAAGCAACCTATTTCTATCCATTCTTAAATCATGCAACTCTAGAGCCACAAACTGCAACTGCAAAGTGGACTCCAGACTCTTGCGAGGCATGGGTGCCTACGCAAGATGGTGAGGCTACTCTTGCTGCTGTGATTGCGGCTTCTGGCTTGCCAGCTGAAAAATGTAATGCGTACAAGGTAAATCTCGGTGGTGGATTTGGTCGTCGTGGCGCTTTCCAGGATTACACAACGCAAGCAGTGAATATCGCCAAACAAATGCCGGGCACTCCAATCAAATTGATTTGGACTCGTGCAGAGGATATGACGCAAGGCCGCTACCACCCAGTCATGATGTGCAAAATGACCGCGTCCTTAGATGATAAGAAAAACATCACCGGCCTCAATATGCGTTTGTCCGGCCAATCTATTTTGGCGGCTGTGCGACCAGCAGTAGTTGCCGCCAATAAGGGTAAGGATCCTTTGGTATTCCAGGGTTTAGATCCAGCAGGTGAGCATGGCATTACCTACAGCTTCCCGAATCTGATGATCGATCATGCAATGCGTAACACCCATGTACCTCCGGGTTTCTGGCGGGGCGTGAACGTCAACCAAAATGCCGTCTTCATGGAAACCTTTATGGATGAGATGGCTGAGGCAGCCGGCATGGATGCGGTGGAGTTCCGCCGCAAGCATATGGAAAAATATCCTCGTGCTGTCGCAGTTCTCAATGCGGTAGCTGATGGTATTGGTTGGACTAAACCTGCTAAACCTGGTGTGTTCCGAGGTCTTGCGCAGATGCGTTCATTTGGTAGTTATGTTGCCGCTGCTTGCGAACTTTCTGTGACCAATGGCAATGAGGTAAAAATTCATCGCATTGTGGCTGCTACGGATCCGGGTTACGTAGTCAACCCTGCTCAGGTTGCTCGTCAAGTTTCAGGTTCATTTGTTTACGGCTTATCTGCCCTCTTCGAAGAAGAAATTACGCTTGAGAAGGGCGCGGTCGTGCAGAAGAACTTTGACACCTTTAACTCCATTCGCCTATCCCAGATGCCTAAGGTAGAAACAATCATCATCCAGGGTGGTGGTAAAGATTGGGGTGGTGTTGGTGAGCCAACGATTGCGGTTGCAGCACCAGCCGTTCTAAATGCGATCTACCGTGCGACAGGTAAGCGCTTGCGCACTGTTCCACTGAAAAATAGTGGCATTAAGTTGGTATAAGCGAGGCAAGCAGGAATGAGGCGAAGGCTAGCAGTACTATTGCTAGGTACATCGACTCTTTTCCTGCCTTCCTTGGCGTTCAGCCAAACCTGGGTAGGGGATTCGATTGTGAATCCCCTTACTTCTTCTCCAGGCGATGTTTCTAGGGGGCGCGCCATCGTGGCTAGCCGTCAAGTGGGTTTATGTTTGTTATGTCACAGTGGGCCATTTCCGGAAGAGCGCTTTCAGGGCAATCTGGCGCCAGATTTAAGTGCTAGCGTTAGCCATTCCACTGCAGCCCAATTACGGGCGCGCTTGGTGGATCCCAGTCGCTTTAATCCAACGACTATCATGCCGGCGTACTACCGCACTACGGGATTAAATCGGGTGGCCCCTAAGTTTGTCAATCAAACAATTCTTAGTGGTCAAGAGATTGAAGATGTTGTGGCTTTCTTGGTCAGTCTTCAAACTCAATCCCTTCAATAACTAAGCGAAGATTACGAAATGAATATGACTGATTTAAAGTTGAGTTCGGATGCTACAAAACTAAGTCGACGCATGTGCTTATCCGTGCTTGGTCTTTTTGGTATATCAAACTGGATCATTCCGACTTTGGCGATGGCTAAAAAGCCAGAAGCAATGGAGACCATTGCAAAAATTGTTGGCTCAAATCCTGTTCGAGATGGTCGGGTCAAACTGGTGATCCCTCCCTTGGTAGAGAGTGGCAACTTGGTGGTGCTAAAACTATCCATAGACAGCCCAATGACAGTAAATGATTATGTCAAAGCCGTCCATGTGATTGCAGAGGGCAATCCACTCCCCAATATTTTTACGGCGTACTTTACGCCCCGATCCGGCCGTGCTGAGTTAACTACCCGAGTGAGATTGGCTGACTCGCAAAGGGTATGGGCAGTTGCCCAAATGAGCGATGGTAGTTTTTGGCAAGGTTATGCTGATACTTTGGTAACGCTTTCCGCCTGTACGGAGTTGGTATGAGTAAGACTTCCCGTACCGGCATTACCATGCCAGCTCAAGCGAAAAAAGATTCCATTATTGAGATTCGGGCCATTGCGCAGCACGATATGGAGACGGGCTATCGGTACTCTGAAGATGGCAAGCGGATACCTCGTGACATCATTCGCTTGTTTACTTGCCAGTACAACGGTGAAGAAGTGTTCAGGGCAGATTTTTATCCAGGCATTGGTGCCAACCCGCTCATCATCTTTACAACTGTGGCGGTAGCCTCTGGAACGCTTGAGTTTAAATGGGTGGGTGATGATGGTTATGAAGCGGTAAATCAAGCGCAAATTACCGTATCGTGAGGCTTGTGATTTTCTGCTGTCGCGTATTGCCGGTATTGGCAATCCTGATTGGATTTGACTCCAGTCTGGCGCTTGAGCCTTCAAAAGATGTTCGGCAATCAAGTTATCAGTTGATGACTGCAGAGAATCAAGCAATGCAAGATGATCCCAACCTCAACCCCGCTACGTTTTGGGTGATGGATGGACATAGCCTATGGAAAGAAAAGGCTGGAAAAAAGAATGTATCCTGCGCATCCTGTCACGGCGAAAGTGGTCGGAAGATGGCTGGAGTGGCAGTGCAATTTCCTAAAGTGCAAAAGGGCAAGTTGCAGACCTTAGAGGGGCAAATCAATCAATGCCGCACATCAAAGCAGGGGGCTGCAGCGCTCGCCTATGAGAGTAAAGAACTGTTGGCTTTAACGACATTTGTGGCAACTCAATCTAAGGGTTTGCCAATTGCCATACAAGAAACGCCTGAGAATAAAAAAGACCTTCAACAAGGTCGCCAGTTCTTTAATGAAAGAATGGGCCAGCTCAATTTATCTTGCGCCCAATGCCATCAAGATCGTGCTGGATTGAAATTGGGGGGAAGCTTGATCCCCCAGGGTCATCCAAACGCTTATCCAATTTACCGAATTGAATGGCAGACGATGGGATCTTTGCAAAGGCGTTTACGTAACTGCATGAGTGGAGTACGCGCTAAGCAGTTTGAATACGGCTCCCTAGAGATGGCCCAGCTAGAGTTATTTTTGATGTGGAGGGCAAGAGGAATGCCCCTGGAAACTCCAGGGGTCCGCCCTTAAAGTGGGGCTTAGTCTGAGAAGACTACAGAAGTTGCACCGTTAATCAAAACACGGTCATGCAAGTAATAGCGAAGAGCGCGTGATAGTACAGTACGCTCTAAATCTCGGCCTTTACGAACCAAGTCTTCTGGTGTATCACCGTGGGTAACGCGAGTTACGTCTTGCTCAATGATTGGGCCTTCATCCAGATCGCTAGTTACAAAGTGCGCTGTTGCGCCAATCAATTTAATACCGCGGGCATGAGCCTGGTGGTAAGGTTTGGCACCTTTAAAGCTTGGTAAGAATGAGTGGTGAACGTTAATGCAACGTCCAGATAATTTAGTGGATAAATCATCCGACAGAATCTGCATGTAGCGTGCCAAGATCACCATATCTACTTTTGAATCAGCAACAATTTCCAAGAGCTTTGCTTCTTGTGCTGGCTTGGTCTCTGGTGTTACCGGTAGGTGATAGAAGGGAATGTCTGCAAAATCAATGCTGGAATACACTTCACGCGGATGATTGGAGACAATTCCGCAAATGATCATTGGTAATTCACCAATGCGCCAGCGGTAGAGTAAATCTACGAGGCAATGGTCTAGCTTGGAGGCCATGATCAATACGCGTTTTAAATCTTTCACGGCACGCAAGTCCCAAGTTAGATCAAAGCGTTTGGCAATTTCCACAAAGCCAGCTCTCAGAGTTTTGCTATCAGCGCTGCAGCTAAAGCTCACACGCATGAAAAAGCGTTTAGAAGCTTTGTCATCAAATTGCTGAGCTTCTTCAATGTCGCCACCTAATTCAAAGATATAGGTTGAAACAGCAGCAACAATGCCCGGACGATTAGGGCAGGTTAGTGTGAGGTAGTAATTTTCTGTGGTCATGGCTTCAAAAGTGAAAAGGATTGCTTAATATAGGTAATTTTAGACTGCTTATTTAGAAGTGGGCAGGCTATCTGCTGGTCCTGGATAAGGCTCGCTCATATCCTTGATTGCTGGAACAGGAATATCTGAACAAATCGGCTTTGGCCCTAAGGCATTCAGAAAATTGCAATCTTGTTTAGTTGCCGCTGAAGCAGCGTGCTCAAGAGGCGATTTTCCAGTGGTGACAGTGGAAATCGCGCTAGCTGTTGTTGAAGGATTGGCTACTGCTACCGATACTGCTGCGGTCCCAGCTGAGCTGGCCACGCTGGTGGCTGAGCTACCCAAGGCCACTAAGGGTGCTGCGCAACCAGTTAAATTAAGACAGAGGGCGCTACATCCAAAAAAGAAAAAAGCAGGCCAAACTGATAAATTTGGTCTGCTCGGTATAGCCATCAATGGTAAGGAATTATTGACGCTTGCAGGCTACGTTAAAGACGCCAGCCGCCCATGAGCCATTAGCAATATCTTCGAAAGTGCTATCTGGTGTTTTGTTGTCTGATACAAGCTTACCCGAGCCCTTATTTCCTGCGAATTCTTTGTATTCAATTGGGCGGTACTTAGCATTAGCGCAGTCATACTCATTCAAGCCGACGATTGAATTGACTGCAGCCTTAGTCTTTGGATTCACGCCCGGCTTTTTGAAGTCGAGCATAGACATAATTTGCACTTTATCGCCATTAATACTCAATGTATCTGGATCGGCATAGACGGTAAATAATTCAGGACCACCCAAATCTTGCCATGCGGCAATGCTATTAGTCACAGGTAGGGTGCAGAGAGAGATCAAAAGGGCCAGTGCAGATATTTTTTTCATCATAGTTAGCGTTTGTTATTTAATAAGTTAAGCCCAATAGGGGCCTGCCTTGTCATTCTAAACTCCCCAGCTTATTTTTCCTTAATATTCAGATCCAATTGCCGACTAATCTTTTGGGGCTTCATCTGCAAGGGGAGATACTCATTGCGAGCCCAGAGAGTGCTCATATTTCGATATAACTTGTTTTGCACCCAGCCAGATTGCCCGGTTTGGTAAATAAAGAGGGATTGCTCTAAATCGGAGAGGTCAAAGAGCGTCCGCAGGCTTGGGGCCTGTTTAGTTTCAAAAGGATTGTCGGCCCGGAGAAGCTCGAGGCGGCCCACGTTGATGCTAAAGCTATCCCCAGGAAAAGGCTGCGTCAAATTGAAGAGGCCGCCAAGGAGCGGGACCTTGCTTAATGGGCGATGTTCTGAGACGGCAATATGCGCATTACCCCAAACCCAATTTTTAGGATTATTACCAAATTGCGTACTCAGTTGATCTAGTGCTTTATCAAACGCCGCATTTGAAGCTTCAGTACAAGTTTCGATTTGTTCGGTTTTGGGATCGTTGCACCAAGGGCTATTCGGATTTTGTAATTGCAATATCAAAGATTGTCTAAAGTTACGTGCGCCATAATTTTCTGTGAACAAGTACCCTAAGCGTCCAAAGAGTTTGCGCGATAGTTGATCGGCCCAGGCATTAAATATCAGGGCGCCCGTGCTATCAATTTTCATATCGCCATCAAAGTTTCTGCTGAGTTCAATAGCTTGTTGAGCTAAAGGATGTGTTGATTGCGCGGATTTGAATAAATCCAATAATGGTGTTGCACCCAGAGAGAGGGTATCAGCCTGCATGGATTTCATGGAGGCGAGGTCATGTACTGATTTGCCTTTAATGAGATCAACAATGCGGTCGTAGCGGGTTGGAAGATCCCAGTCCCCAGTCAGTGGGTTTGGATCATTACTGGCCAGTACTTTTTGGTTGGCTGTGGCTATCCAGTTTGCGTCTGGGTTGGTGCTATTCGGCAGTTGATCGAAGGGAACGTAGCCAGTCCAGTCGTATTGCTTTTCCCAGCCGAGGGCTGGTGCCACCCCATATAGTCCTTGATGTAGGGTGCGCTTAGGAGCAACACCGGCCGCCTGAAAAGAAATGTTTCCATCTACATCAGCCATCACAACGTTTTGCATGGGCGCATAGTTTTTGCGTAATGCTTGCTTGAATGTATCCAAGTCTTTGGCGTGATTCATATCGAGCAAACCAGCAACAGACTGGTTTTCAACATCTAAGGCAGTCCAACGCAATGCCAAGACAAAGCGATCAGTATCGATTGCGCGTTTTGCTCTTGCATAGGATTCAGAGATAACTGGACCATGTCGAGTCTCTTTGACTAAAAAGCGCAAGGGGGATTCGCCTTTAATGTCGATGATTTCTTGACGCACTTTGAAGGCAAGTGGACCCTCTGGACCACGATAGACGCCAGGATTTTTGGGATCAAGCTGCTCAATATATAAATCTTGTACGTCAGGGCCGGTATTCGTAAAGCTCCAAGCAAATTTATCGGTTCTACCTAACACTACTGCTGGGATGCCGGGAAGTGTTGCGCCAATGACGTTTAGGCCTGGTGCCTCGAGGTGGGCCATATACCAAATCGCAGGTGCTGATAGGCCTAGATGTGGGTCATTAGCCAACAAAGGCTTGCCAGAAGCTGTGAGTTTCCCGCTGAGTGCCCAATTATTGGATCCAATGCCATCTTTACCGCCTGGCACCTCATTGATAGCCAACTCAGTTGCAGGCAACTTCTTCGACTTTTGATCTCGAGCAAATGGGTTGGGATTGAAGACATTGATATCCCGATACATTTTGGCAAAGTCAACATGACTCACGGGTTCGCCCGGCGTGTATGCCGGCATAAGCTCCCATACTTCCTTAGTCGTTAAAAATTGCGAGAGTTCAAGGCGTTGCAATTCTTTATGCCAGTTGCCACCAAGATCCAAGGCCATCATGAGCATCCATGCAACGCTATCGGTAGGTGACCAGTGACCTGGTTTGGAGCCAGTTAAAAAATATTCAACTGGTAGCGCCCAACCCAAGTGAGCATTACCGGCATTTACCCCATCGGCGTAGGATTGCAGTAATCGCTTGGTGGCGATAGGGTAGCGATCAAATTGTTGCTCGGCGGCATGTTTAATGCCCAGTGTCCGAATAAAGCGATCAATGGCTATCGTCTCCTTACCAAGGATTTCGGAGAGTCGACCGCTAGATAGGCGGCGATTGATTTCCATTTGCCAGGAGCGCTCGCTAGCGTGTAAATAGCCCAAAGCAAAGAGTGCATCGGTAGAGCTCTTTGCCTGAATATGTGGAATATCACTCTCGTCAAAGGTGATGGCAACCGAATCCCCTAGGGATTTGATAATCCGCTTGCCAGAAGGATTGGTTTGAGCTGAGATTAAGTAGAAAACTCCAATTGCAATGGTCAATATCAAGGCCGCAGACCCAAGCCAAAAGATGGCTTTAAATAGGGTTTTGAGACCTGAGCTTGGTGTGGGTGTTTTCATGGGAATAGTTTAGTGGGTTTGTCTGAATTTGAGCCCAAGCTTGGTGCTGGCAGGCTTCCTGCTGCCAATAGGCCCCGCATGCTAAAATTTTGCTTGTCTTGATTTATTTAGTACGGCTTTATTGCTCGTGCGAGCCCGAGTGGTGAAATCGGTAGACACAGCAGATTTAAAATCTGCCGACTCAAAAAAGTCGTGCCGGTTCGATTCCGGCCTCGGGCACCAATCGATTGATTTCAGGCATCCTTGAAATACCTCCACACTTTTCTCTTATTTTTGTTTGTCGCCCCTTGCCTGGCTGCGGAACCTCTGATTTTCATTTGTGAGCGCGCGGAAAAGAATTACACCGAGACCTACGAATTGAAGGTCATTCCTGCCTCAAAAATTCAGAAGGCAAAAGTCTTTGTAGATAGTCGAGATTTAGATCAATCCGATGAGTTGGGTAGACAGGCTGTTAAGACTGTCCTCATCACCGAATCGACTGTTCTGATTTCGATGGATGCCAACTTTCCACCAGAGAATTTTGATGGGGTTCAGTATGGAGCTGGTTCAGTAAGTACGGCGATTGCAATTAACCGATCTACCGGTCAGCTTCGAAAAGCAGAGACCGTTAAAGGTGGAATTCTCTCAGCAACTCTCGGTGAGGGTACGAAGACCTATCAAGAGCAATGTACTGCCACTAAAAAGCCTTAGTTAGGCTCGGTCACAAATCCTAATTTGGTTAAGCCGGCACGGCGCGATGCAGCTAGCACCTGGGCAACATATTCATACTTCACGGACTTATCTGCACGCAAATTGATTTCTGGTTGTGGCTCTTTCTGAGCCGCTTTCTCGGCGTAGCCATCAAAAGTTTTTAAATCAATTGGCGTGCTATTCCAAAATATTTGACCCTGAGCATCAATAGAGAGCTGCACTGACTCGGGTTTAACTTCATTTCGTACGCTATTGGCTTTTGGCAGTTCAACTTTTACCGCTTGTTGAATCACTGGCAAGGTAATGATGAAAATAATTAAGAGCACCAACATGACATCCACCATCGGAGTCATGTTGATTTCGGCCATGATGCCGCTTTCTTCTTGATCGTTCTGAAGATTAAAAGACATGTTTATTCTCCGGACTTCACGCGGGCGCCGGTTACAAAGTAAGCGAGGAGATCATTGCCAAAGCGATTAAGATCGGCCACCAATAATTTATTTGCGCGGTTAATCGCATTAAAGCCTAGCACCGCTGGAATTGCCACAGCCAAACCTAAAGCAGTCATGATGAGTGCTTCGCCAATTGGGCCGGCAACTTGATCAATCTGTGCGCTACCTGAGCTGCTGATGGCGATCAAGGCATGGTAGATGCCCCATACAGTTCCAAACAAGCCAATGAACGGTGCAGTTGCGCCGGTTGAACCCAAGAAGGTGAGGCCTTTTTGGAGCTGTGCAGCAACACCATCAATACTATTCTTGAGGCTTCTTGCCATCCACTCGGAGTAGTTCAGGGTTTGCAAAAGTTCACGATGATTGGTCGATTGACTTTGGTGGTGAGTAGAGGCGCCGCTTGCTGCTTTGGCAATCTGATAGTAAGGGTTGCTTGCATGACTAGTAAATGCATTTAAACCTTGGTCGTACGACGTGGCGCGCCAAAACTGATCGAGCTCAGGTTTGAGTTTGCGCAAATTACGCAAATCCCAAAAGCGAGAGAGCAAAATCACCCAAGTCACAATCGAGCAGATGAGAAGTGCTAGTGCAACAAAGCGCGTAATTGCATCGCCCTCAAGCCATAAATTTGCTAAGCCAAATGGTGTATTCATAATATTTAATTCTTTAAATTGAATTTAATTAAAAGGTTGGTAGAAATTCTTTGGGGCGAACCATTTACTAAAAATGGCTTAAAGCGATAACGACGACCAATCTCTGTTGCTGCTCGATCCAACCTTGGGAAGGAGCTGGAGCGTAACAAGGCTACATCCTCAACACTGCCAGATTCATCAATAATCAATCTCACAACCACCTCACCTTGCTCCCCAGATCTTTTTGAGAAAGAAGGGTAGTAAGCGTCAGCATCAGGCTGATATACGACGACCAGTTTACCAATATCAGTCTGAATCGGTGTGCCGCTAGATCCAGAGGTAGTAGCGGGTGCAACCGTGGCATTTGGGGCTTGCGATTCACTTTTAGACTGCTGAGGCGTTGGCGGGGTTGCAGCCTGTTGTTGTGTTTGTGGTGTTGGGGCCTGGGTGGATTTTTCATCCACTGTTTTCTTTTTTTGTTCTTGCTTGGGCTTTGGCGGGGGCGCAGCTGGAGTGGCTTGGGGTTGCTTGGCGGCCTCTGGACTTACCAGGTTGGCCATGACTCGCGCGTCATCGAGCTGGTTATCGTTGTCAGGCTTCATGCTACTTTGAAAGCCAATTAAAAACAGTAGATGCAAGGCAACCACAATGCCAATGATGATGCGTTCGGTTTTGTCGAAAGGCAGGCGCGAGTTTAGTTGACTTAAAAAGGTGTTCATCTAAAAGTGCTCACCAATTGCGACTCAATACGGTGTTCATCCAAATCGGATTGCATCAGTTCTTGCGCCATTTGATGCAAGGTTTCTGCATCCTTACTGCTGATGAATTTAATGGAGCCATGTTCACCATCATCTAATTGCTTGCCTTGCGCTTCCAACTTTCTTTTGAGTTGGCGCACTACTGCATCACTGGTATCAATGAGGTTAATTGAATCCCCGAGCAATTTGCGAATGGCTTTGCGCAAGAATGGGTAGTGCGTACATCCCAATACCAGGGTATCTGCACCAGCATCCTGAATGGGCTCTAGATGCTCTGCAAGCAGTTCTAAAGTTTCTTCGCCATTAGCTTGGCCCGCTTCAATTAGTGGCACTAAACCAGCACCAGCTTGTTTAACAAACTGACAATTGGGCAGGGTGGCTAGTAAGGCGCTAAATTTATCGCTCTTGAGTGTGGCCTCGGTTGCAAGAACGCCAACAATGCCATTGGTCGATTGCATTGCTGCAGGCTTGATGCCGGGTTCTACCCCGATGATCGGAATATTACACAGTTCATCGCGAATATCAGCAATCGCTTCAGCGGTAGCAGTGTTACACGCAACCATAATCGCATCGCATCCCTGTGCTGCTAAATATTGGCATAACTCCATACTGCGTGAAGCAATCCATTCGCTGGATTTTTCTCCATAAGGCGCATTGATGGAGTCTGCTAAATAAATATAGTCATGCTCGGGAAGCTGGCGCAGAGCCTCATCCAAAATGGATAAGCCTCCAACGCCAGAATCAAAAACCCCGATGAGTGCCAAGTAAAGGTCGCTTAACTAAGGGCAGTTATTTCGATGAATAAATGATGCACGAATTGGCTTAAGCAATCTTGACTGGAATGCCGCCAATCTTCGCTTGCCATTCTTTAGGACCTGTCTCATGCATCGAGATGCCAGCGGAGCTAACCGCTACTGTTACTGGCATGTCTTTGACATCGAATTCATAAATGGCTTCCATGCCCAGGTCAGCAAAGCCAACTACCTTCGCTGTCTGAATGGCCTTAGAAACTAAGTAAGCAGCGCCACCAACAGCCATCAAGTAGGCAGATTTATGTTTCTTGATGGCCTCGATTGCGGTAGGACCACGTTCTGCTTTACCAATCATCGAGATCAAGCCGGTTTGAGCCAGCATCATCTCAGTGAACTTATCCATGCGAGTTGAGGTGGTTGGGCCTGCTGGACCAACTGCTTCGCCACCCACTGGATCGACTGGACCAACGTAATAGATGACACGGTTTTTAAAGCTCACTGGCAATTCTTCGCCTTTGGCAAGCATGTCTTGAATACGTTTATGTGCTGCATCACGACCGGTCAAAATTTTGCCGTTGAGTAGCAGTGTTTCGCCTTCTTTCCAGCCAGCTACTTCTTCGGCAGTCAGAGTATCTAGGTTCACACGTTTTGATTTCTTGGTATCTGGAGTCCAAGTCACATCCGGCCAATCCGATAATGAAGGCTTTTCTAATATCGCTGGGCCATCGCCATGCAAGTGAAAATGTACGTGACGGGTGGCAGCACAGTTCGGAATCATCGCCACTGGCAATGAAGCAGCGTGCGTTGGGTATTCCATGATCTTGATATCGAGAACTGTAGCCAAACCACCAAGGCCTTGTGCGCCAATACCAAGCTGATTGACCTTCTCGTACAGCTCTAAGCGTAACTCTTCAGCGCGAGTCTTCGCACCTCGTACGATCAACTCTTGAATGTCTACTGGACCCATCAATGATTCTTTAGCCATCAACATGGCTTTTTCTGGAGTTCCACCAATACCGATACCTAGAATGCCAGGAGGACACCAGCCAGCACCCATCGTTGGGACGGTTTTAAGTACCCAGTCTACGATCGAGTCAGAGGGATTGAGCATGACCATCTTGGCTTTGTTTTCAGAGCCACCACCCTTAGCTGCGCAAATAACCTCGACATCATCACCGGGGACAATTTCGTAATGAACGACGGCGGGGGTGTTATCGCCAGTGTTTTTGCGTTTACCTGCTGGATCGGCTAATACGGAGGCGCGTAATGGGTTCTCTGGGTTCATATAAGCCCGACGAACTCCCTCGTTCACCATCTCGGTCACGCTCATGGTGGCATCGCCCCACTGCACGTTCATACCAATCTTGAGAAAAACGACTGCAATACCGGTGTCCTGACACATCGGGCGGTGACCCTCTGCGCACATGCGGCTGTTGGTCAAAATCTGCGCAATCGCATCCTTGGCGGCGGCACCTTGCTCCAGCTCATAAGCCTTGCCCATGGCGGAGATGAAGTCTTTTGGGTGGTAATAAGAGATGAACTGGAATGCGTCTGCAACGCTTTGAATGAGGTCGTTTTGTTTGATATTTGTCATGGTTTT
>ERZ650303.379-NODE-379-length-13556-cov-6.762092_pt1 | contig 13556 bp, 13 predicted proteins | sample MGYA00376239_ERZ650303 | MGnify/ENA primary metagenome ERZ650303 (study PRJEB26733, sample SAMN07839262) | wastewater metagenome | biome: small river; feature: stream; material: water | place: USA: North Carolina | collected 2016-04-05 ... | reverse complement strand
GCCGACATCATCATGGTGAAGCCGGCACTTTCATACCTGGACATCATTCACCAGGGCAGCCAAATCGTCGACCTGCCAATCGCCAGCTATGTGGTTTCGGGCGAGATGGCAATGATTGAGGCGGCCGCAGCACAGGGGCTAATCAATCGCGAGCCGGCCATCCTCGAAGCACTGGCTTCGGTGCACCGCGCCGGGGCAAACATCATCTGCACCTATTGGGCGATCGAAGTCGCCGGCTGGCTGAAGCGCCGCTAGAGCTGGCCAACGACATGACCCAAGACGTCACCAACTCAAGCGCCTGGCACGAGCGTGCGCAGCGCGTCATCCCTGGTGGGGTTAGTTCGCCGGTTCGCGCCTTCAAGGGTGTCGGTGGCACCCCGCGTTATTTCGTTCGCGGCGAGGGTTCGCAGATTTGGGATGTCGACGGCAACCAATACGTTGACCTTGTCGGCTCATGGGGGCCGATGATCCTCGGTCACGCTCACCCACAGGTGGTCGCAAAGGTCACCGAAGCTGCGGCGCTATCGGCGTCATTCGGGGCACCAAGCCCAAACGAAGTTTTGCTCGCCGAAGCGATCACCCGTCGAGTTTCGGCCGCCGAGCGAGTGCGTTTCGTGTCATCTGGCACCGAGGCAGTCATGACCGCGATTCGTTTGGCGCGAGCCGCAACCGGTCGCAACGTCATCGTCAAGTTCGCCGGTTGCTATCACGGGCACAGTGACGCACTTCTGGTGCAAGCTGGCTCTGGTGTGGCAACACTTGGTCTGCCAAACTCGCCTGGCGTCACCCCAGGTCAGGCCCAGGACACCGTGGTACTGCCATACAACGACTTCGACGCGCTGCGTGAATTGTTCGCCGCACGCGGTCACGAAATCGCCGCGGTCATCACCGAGCCTGTCCCGGCGAACATGGGCGTGGTTAGCCCAATCATCGGCTTCAACGCTTTGATTTCCCAGCTCACCAAGGCCGCCGGCGCACTATTCATCCTGGATGAAGTGATGACCGGATTCCGAGTTTCGAGCGGTGGCTGGTGGCACGCGGTGCAGAACCCGCCTCAGCACATCACCGATGAGGGCTTTGTTGCCGAGACCTGGACACCAGATTTGTTCACCTATGGCAAGGTCATCGGTGGCGGTTATCCGGTTGCCGCGGTGGCCGGTTCGGCGCAGATCATGGATCTGCTGGCTCCAGTTGGCAACGTCTATCAAGCGGGCACCCTAAGCGGAAACCCGGTTGCCACAGCTGCGGGTCTGGCAACTCTCGAGCTGTGTGATTCGGAGCTTTATTCGACCCTCGACACCCGTGCCAAGCAGGTCGCTCAGGTGATTGGTGACGCGCTAACAGCTGAGGGCGTCGCACATCGCCACCAAAATGGCGGCAACCTGTTCTCGTTCTTCTTCACCGACAAACCGGTGCGCAATTTCGCCGACGCTCAGAGTCAGAATGTTGCGGCGTTCAACGCTTTCTTCCACTCGATGCTCGAGAACGGGGTTTCACTGCCGCCGTCGGCATTTGAAGCTTGGTTTGTCTCGGGCGCGATCACCGATGCCGACATCGAGAAGATCGCTGCCGCGGCAAAGATCGCGGCTAAGGCCGCCGCTCGAGTTTAGAAATTAACCAGTCGCGCAACATGAATGTGTTGTCGAAGACGGCACCGAAAGGTTAGTTACTCTCGTATCCCGGGCGGCTAATCCAGGCATCCGGGGCACTAAGCAACCCGTTCAGTGGCTCACTGAATTTGCCGGCCAGAATGTCGGCCAAGCTAACACCCTCGAGCACATTGCGCAGCGCAACACGAATGCCAACCCAAACATCTTGCAGACGTTCGGCGGCACCTTCATAGGTGACGTTCTCTGGGCGTTGGCCGCGAACTGCAGCGAGTGGGCCATCTAAAACACGGATGAGCTCAGCCACAGAAACCTTCTCAGGGCTGCGGCTCAGGCGGTAACCGCCGACAGCACCGCGCTGGCTAATCACGAATCCCGCGTGACGAAGTTCGGTCAAAATGGCTTCGAGAAACTTCACCGGGATGCCCTGCGACTTCGAAATCGCGTCACCCTTAACCAGCTGAGCAGGGTCGGCTTGGTAGCACTCGGCGAGGAAGAGCATCGCTCTCATGCCGTAGTCGACCTTTGCTGAAACCTGCATGGGTTAATCCAACCACTCATCCGCGTTGCCGCGCGGCTGCACGGCAGATTGCTTGATTCGAAACAATCCGTCACAAAGATGCACGGGATTTCGAACCGTTCTATTCTCTACTTTATCGCTAGACATTGGGGAAAAGATTGAAAATCCTGAGGGGCATCCGCACCGCTGCAATTGCAGCCGCGTTGATCGTGCTGCTCCTGCCTTCCCAGCTCTTGCCAGTCAGCGCTAGCCCGTCTGCCACAGCGCCGGTTCGCATCGGCTATTTCGCCAACATCACCCATGCCCCAGCTCTCATTGCCAAGCAAAAAGGCTTCTTCGAGAGGCAGCTTGGTTCGACCCCGGTGGAATACAGCGTCTTTGGGGTCGGCACCGCTGCTATCGAAGCACTCAAGGGCGGCGCACTCGACATCGCCTATGTGGGGCCAAACCCAGCAATCTCTGGCTACACGACAACCAAACAGACCCTGCTTCGAGTCGTGGCTGGGGCAACTTCTGGCGGCGCCAAGTTCATCGTTCGATCTGAACTGATCGCGAATCCAGGAAACGCAACTAAAGCCGAAATCGAAGGCCTAAGGGGCCGTTTTTTTGCGACCCCCGGCCTGGGTGGCACCCAAGATGTTGCACTACGCAGTTACCTCAAGGCCAACCATCTAAGCTTGGGCACCAAATCGACCCAGGTGGCCATCGCGCCAAGCGATAACTCAACCACCCTGACACTTTTCAAAAAGGGTCAAATTGATGGTGCGTGGGTTCCTGAACCATGGGCAACCCGCCTACAACTTGAGGGTGGAGGCAAGCTCTTTGTTGACGAGGCAACTCTTTGGCAGGGTGGTGCGTTCGCCACCACCAATCTGGTCGTGAGTCAGAAATTCTTGGCCGCCAAGCCAGCGGTTGTTCGACAAATTTTGCAGGCCAACAACCAAGCCATAGCCTTTCTGAACGACCCAAGAAATTCTGGTGCAGCCAAAGCAATCGTGCAGAAAGAATTACTGGCACAGACTGGCAAAACCTTGCCCTCCGAAACTATCGATGGCGCCTGGGCATCGCTCAAGTTCACGAGCGACCCGATTGCTTGCTCCCTTAGAAAGAACTTCGCCAACGCAGTTTTGGTGGAAGCCCTCAAGGGGTCTGCGACTGCGACCGAATTGACCGGCATTTTTGACCTGCGCATTCTCAATGCGCTGAATCGAGAATCAAACTTGACCACGGTTTCGGCCGCTGGCCTAGGCAAGGAGTGAGCATGAGCAAGCCCATCGTCAAGATTGCGGGATTGACCAAACGCTACAACCACAATGGCCCCATCGTCATCGACAACTTGAACCTCGAGGTTCGTGCCGGTGAGTTCGTCTCACTGGTTGGCGCCTCGGGTTGTGGCAAGTCGACGCTGCTCAACATCCTTTCTGGTCTCGACACCGCGACCAGCGGTTCGGTCGAGCTAGCCGAGCAGTCAACCCTGATGTTCCAGGAGTCAGCCTTGCTGCCTTGGCTAACCGCCGGCAAGAACATCGAATTGGCACTGAAGCTCAGCGGATTCCCTAAGGAAGGCCGCAAGGCCCGCGCCCAAGAACTCCTAGAACTTGTGCACCTGCCAAACGCCTACAACCAGCGCCCTCACGAGCTTTCTGGCGGAATGCGTCAGCGCGTGGCCATCGCCCGGGCTTTGTCTCAGGGGCGCAAGATTCTGCTCATGGATGAGCCGTTCGCGGCACTCGACGCCATCACCCGCGACCTGCTGCACGATGAACTAATCCGCATCTGGGAGGAGACCGGCCTAACCGTCATCTTCGTCACCCACAACGTGCGCGAGGCGGTTCGCCTTGGTCAGCGCGTGATTCTGATGTCATCGAAGCCTGGTCGCATCATCCAGGAATGGGACGTCGACTTCAATGAACCACGTCGCATCGACGAGGCCAACGTCGCTTCACTTGCCCACGAGATTACCGACCGTTTGAGAAACGAGATTCGCCGCCATGCCAACTAAGCCACAGCCACTCGAGGCTCGCAAAGAGGCAATCGTCTCGCTATCGGCCGGTCTCGACGCACTTGAAACCAACACTGCACCGCAGCGCAGCCGAGGCAAGCGCGTGCTCAAAGCACTCGCCCCACTTGCCGCAATCGCCTTCGTGCTCGCCGTTTGGCAGAGCGCCGTCGCACTTCAACTTGCCCCGGTATGGGTATTGCCAACGCCTGAAATGGTTTGGAAGTCGCTAGTCGATCAGGCTGCCCAGGGCATATTGTTTGAGTCTGCATTCAACAGCCTCCGCAAGGGCGTTCAGGGCTTCGTTATCTCACTCTTGATCGCTACTCCACTGGGCATCGCACTTGGCCTCAACTCGGCGCTGCGCGCGATTGCCCGCCCACTAATCACCGGTTTGCAGCAGCTGCCTTCGGTGGCCTGGGTGCCGGCGGCAATCATCTGGTTCGGCCTGTCTGACGCAACCATCTTCGCGGTGGTCTTGCTCGGTGCCGTGCCTTCGATTACCAACGGTTTGATCTCTGGCATCGACCAGATTCCGCCACTTTACCTGCGCGCTGGCAAGGTGCTTGGCGCCCGCGGCTTCAGCTCGATTCGCCACATCGTCATCCCAGCGGCTTGGCCCGGCTATCTTGCCGGTCTAGAACAAGGATGGGCTTTCGCCTGGCGTTCACTAATGGCAGCGGAACTTATCGCGATCAGCCCAGCCCTTGGCCCTGGCCTAGGTCAGATGCTAGACACCGGTCGCCAGCTTGGTGACATGTCTCTCGTGCTCGGTTCAATCATTGTGATCATGATCGTAGGTGTTCTCATTGAGCGCCTGGTTTTCTCACCGATTCGCCAGCGCACCTTGAAGAACCGCGGATTGGTTGTTTCGCGCTAGCCCCGCACTCACGATCTTCCGACTTAAACAAAAATGCACCCCGCTATGTAGGGTGCATTTTTGTTTAGTTGGCCCGCGCTCGGATCACCTCTGGAAAGGAATGAAAGTTGTGTTTGGCGTGAGCCAAAGTACTCGATCCGGGACAAGGATTCAGGGCCACTAAATCATTTTGAATGTTCCTCGCTCCGTGATGCGAAGGGGAACTGGGTCACCGATGATTCCAGTGAATCCGACTTCCCCACCATTCTGAAAACCTAAAAGTTTGAATTGGCCATCGGCATCCAAGACGACGCGCCCCGCGTAGTGCGTGCCGTCATCAATCAGCTCGGCGTGATCAAGGTGGAAAGGGCCAGTTGCGGAGTCCGCTGGAGCCGAATAAGTTCCGGTAACCTGCGGGATTCCACTTGCCGGATCAATGTCGCCTGCACCAGTGCAGAACACCAAAATCCAACCATCAGGAGCTTGAACGACTTGAAAAACCTCGAGGTGTGCAAATGGGGTGTTTCCGGTTAACGGCGGCTGTGCCTTCCACGCTTCTAAGTCAATCGAAGTCGCGTGCCCGATCGTGCCTCGGTTCTTCGAAGGTCCGGTTTTCAGACGCGCAGTGACCAACATGTGCCACAGCCCATCACGCTCATCAAAGAACACCCATGGGTCTCGCCAGGCTTCTTCTTTCCACTCGTTGGCAAGTTTGCTAGCCGCAATGTCGTTCGGGTCGAGGCGTTCATAGAATCGGGCATCGGCCTCTGAAACCAAGGTGGTTTGATCAAACGCGTATGGGTCCGATCCGACTACTCGCCCGACGCGTTGAATCGCCCCACTCTCGCTCGACGCGTTGGTCGATGTGAAGAAGTTGCTGAATTTGCCATCGCCAGATTCGACGAGGCAACCCGTCCAAATAGCCCGGTCATTCCAGGCACCTGGCTCACCTGGCTTGATAACCGTGCCATGGTGCTTCCAATTCTTTAGGTCAGTTGAAGTTGAGTGCCCGATCACGGCATCGCTATGCCGAAGCTCTGGGTCCACGTCATTCTTTGGAGCCATCAGATAGTAGGCATGCCAAAGTCCATCGATCTTCTGAGGTGAATACCAGCTGTCCCAAACCCAATGGTTCTCAAAACTAAGCGCCACAGTTAGCCCTTCACTGCCGACGAGGCGACGCTCTGCACAAAGAACTTCTGGAACGCCAAGAACACAATCATCACCGGGATGATTAGCAGCACGCCGAACGCGAAGATGTTGCCCCATGCCTTCTGCTGCTCGATGAAGAAGACGCTGATTGCGAGCGGCAGTGGACGAACGTTCGCCTGGTCAACCATCATCAATGGGAAGAGGAACGAGTTCCAAGCCGATAGGAAACTCAGGATTGTTACCGATGCGAAGACCGGCTTTGACATTGGAACAATCACAGTGAAGAAGGTGCGGAATGGGCCGGCGCCATCCAAGCGAGCTGCTTCCTGAATTTCTGCGGGTAACCCGATGAAGAATGTGTAGAACAAGAAGATGGAGAACGCACTTGCGATGAATGGCACGAACTGAACCTCGAGGGTGTTTCGGTAGTCACCAAGCAGGCTAAACAGCGGAACGGCGATTGCCTCGAACGGCAAGATTACGAGCAAGACCACCAAGAGCATGACGGCCTTTTGCCCGCGCCAACGCAAGCGCGCTAGCGCGAAGGCAGCCATTGAGTTCACGATTAGTCCACCGATCACGATCACGGCACTGACCACGATCGAGGTTACATAGAACTGCCAGAAGTAACCGGTCGATTCGCTATCGAAACGCTTGAACACGTTTGCATAGTTGTCGAAGCTAAGGTTCTTCGGAATGAAGCCAGCAAGACCATCGAGGACTTGATCATTGGGCTTGAACGAACCGATGATCATGTAGTAAATCGGTGCAAAAAACACGGCGGTCACCAAGACGAGTGACAGGTACTTGAAAGTCTTGGACGCTCGCTGCTGACGAAGGTGCGCGCGCTGACGAACCTCGTGTGAAGTTTTCTCAGACATTACTTGATCTCCTTTTCCTGGCGGAGCAAAGCTCGCTGAATGAGCGTCAACACGATGATGATCAATACGAAGATCACGGTGAATGCAGAACCTTGGCCGACGTTTCCGCTCTTGAATGCAGCAACGACTGCCTGCAACATCACTGTGCTGGTCGAATCGAGAGGACCACCGGTTCCACCGGTCAAAATGTAGACCTGGTCAAACAGGCGAAGTGAGAAAATCGTGGTGATCATGACCACAAAAACCAGAGTATTTCGGAGACCTGGCAGGGTCACGTTCACAAACTGCTGCCACTTATTGGCCTTATCAATCGCTGCTGCTTCATATAGTTCACTCGGGATCTCTTGCAGACCAGCAAGCACGACCACCATCTGGAAACCGACACCTGCCCAGATTGATAGGACCGCGATGGATGGTAGTGCCAGCTCTTGGGTTCCCAGCCAGTCGATTGGTTGGATCAGTCCGCCTGAGAGCGCACCCAGAGCAGAGTTGAACATGCCTAGCGAGTCACGCTGGAAGAACAAACTCCAAATCACAACGACCAGTGACATTGGGAAAACGACTGGCATGAAGAAGAAGGTGCGGAAGATGCCGATTCCGCGAAGTTTTTGGTTGAGAAAGATTGCCAGGGCTACGGCCAGGCCGGTCTGCACAGGCACAACCATTGCCGCAAAGTACAGGTTGTTTCCGAGGCTGTGCCAGAAGATAGGGCTGGTATCTGGGTCGAACAAAATACGACGGTACTGCTCAAGGCCCATCCAGGTTGGAGCATGGCTGCTCGCGAAATTTATGTTGTAAAGAGAAAAGACAAACGCCGCTATGAACGGCACGAGCACGAAGAGGATCAAAAGAAGGAGCGCCGGCAAGCTGAACAAAAAGCCTGCAAGGTTGTCGTAGCCAAACTTCTTACGGTTGCGTTTTGCAACTGGAGTCGAAGTGCTCATGGGTGATCCTTTGATGTCATCGTGTGAAAGCTGGGAGGCTCTGAATCTTTGAAGATGGGGCTGTGGTGGGTGTAGACACCCACCACAGCCCTAAATTTTGGTGCTATTAGTTCTTGTAGCCGCCGTTGTCAGCGATGTTCTGGTCGATTGCCTTAGCAGCCTTCTGTAGCGCTGCAAGTGCATCTCCGCCATCCCAGATAGTCTGGGCAGCCTTGCTGAATTCGGTGTTGATGGTTGGCCATGCTGGGGTGATGCTACGTGGAACAGTTACACACTTAGCGGTTGGAACAGCCTCACCACAAGAAGCAGCAAGCTGCTCACCGTAAAGTGCTAGAACGCCACCCTTTGCGTAGTCCTTGCTGTTAGCAAGAGCGGTCTTTGATGCAGGTACTGCACCGTTCTGGGTGGTTAGGTTGATGATCCACTGGTCGCTAGTGATGAACTCAAGGAACTTTGCAGCAGCTGCAGCGTTCTTGGTCTTAGCGCCGATACCAACAGAGTGCGAACCCTGACCCGACTTTGAGCCTGCGCCGAAGTTAGGTAGTGGAATAAGAACTGCGTCCTTGCCTAGAGCGGCACGGATGCCAGGACCGGCCCAGTGACCAACCCAAGCAAGAGCTACGCGCTTCTTAGTGAATGCTGAGTCGTCAGCTGATGGGTCAGAGAACTTCTTCCATGAAGCCCAAGTCTTCATTGCAGCTGCAACCTTGGCGGTAGCGAAAGCAGCCTTTGACTTGTCCTTGTTTAGCAACTGGGTACCAGCTGAGTTAGCGATTGGGGTGAAAGCGTAACCAGCCCAGCCACCGCCGATGCCGTAGTTTTCCTTCATGTCAATTGCCTTCTTACCAGCAGACTTCGCAGCCAACTTGGTAAGAACGGTGGTGAACTCCTTGGCGGTCCAAGCCTTGGCCCAAGTGGTTGGGTAGCTTACGCCAGCAGCCTTAAGCATTGACTTGTTACCCCAAAGTGAAAGACCTGAGTCGTACTGTGAAACTGCATAGGTGTTGCCGTCGGTTGCGGTGTTCTCAGCCTTGATTGAGGTTAGAGCGTTGTTCAAAGTTGATGATGAAACGAGACCGTTTAGCTTGAGAAGCTTGCCGTCGTAAACTAGGTGACCCAGGGTCTCGCCGTCATACTCGTAAACGTCTGGAAGTGCGTCAACCTTGGTGGCGTCAAGAGCGGTGCCCATTGAGTCCTTGAAAACAAGCTTGACTTCGATGTCGTCGTGGATTGAGTTGAACGCAGCAACTTCTTGCTTCGCTGCGTTAACTTCGCCAACCTGACCCTGCATCGCCCAGAAGGTGATGGTGGTAGGTGCTGCCTGAGCTGGGGTTGAGACTAGCGAAACGCCAGCCAAAGCCGCAGCTGCCGCGATTGCGGCGTAGCGGGTGATTTTCTTCATTTACATTCCTTTTCGTGGTTCGTCTACAGGATTCTGCAGGCGGGCGATCCGATTTGCTAAATCGATTTAGTGAATCGATTAACCATGATGTTAGAACGCCGTCATCACAAGTTGCAACTTTTGCCAGTAACGAATACGTAACGCTTGTTTATCGATAAACTTCAACTAGCCCAATCACCCGATTGGTTTCTTAGCGAACGGAGCGAGCATGACCACCAAGCGTGTCACTCTCGCTGACGTTGCCGCGGCGGCGGGACTATCTAAAACTGCGGTTAGCCTGGCGCTCAATGATTCTGCAGGCTCTCGCCTTTCTCAAGATGCCGTGAAACGCGCCAAGGATGCCGCTAAACAACTGAACTACCGCCCGAATCCGGCGGCACGAACCCTTCGGACCCAGCAGACGCAGTCCTACGGTTTTCTTTCAAGCGACATCGCCACTTCCAGTTGGGGTATGGCCATGGTGTCTGGCGCCTTGCGGAAATCCAACTTGAACGATCACGCGCTTCTAATCAGCGAATCTAGCGACGACGCCGTGCGCCAGAGTCGCGCTATCGAAGCGCTTCTAGATCGCGGAGTGGATGGCTTGATTGTTGCCGAAATGCGCGCTCGTCGAGTCAACGCACCAGATGTGCCGTCAATACTTCCGGTTGTTTACGCCAATGCCCTAGGCCCAAAGGGCTCGACATCTATCCTTCCGGATGAATACCAAGGCGGTCGCGACGTCGTGGCTGCATTGCTGGCTGGGAAGTTCCGTTCGTCAGTCGCGATTATCGGGGGTCACCCGGAACAGGAGACCAATCCAGAGCAGTCGGTCACGGTCGGCGAGCGTCTCAAGGGAATTAGAGATTCACTCCGCGAAGCTGGAATCCATGACTGGGTCGAGATCAAGTCACTTGACTGGACGGCCGACTTTGGTTTCGACAGCCTGATGTCGCTAGCCAACGAAGGGCGGCGACCGGACGCGGTCATTGCCCTGAACGACAGCATCGCAGCCGGAATCTATAACGCCTGCAACGAACTTGGAATCAAGGTCGGCGTTGACATCTCGCTGGTCTCATTCGATGACAGCGAAGTGGTTCGCCACTTGCGACCTGGTTTAACAACCGGCCGCCTACCATACGAGGAGATTGGTGAAATCGCCGTAGAAGCATTGCTGGCCAAAGAGCCAGCCAATGAGTTTATTCTGGTGCCCATGCAGGTTCAGATTCGCGGTTCGGTAGCCCACTAGTTTTTCTCACTGTCGCGTATCCCTAAAAACTGAGTATGCTCATTATTGACTTAACTCATTATTTTCGGAAAGTGGCTGACCATGAAGGCTTTTCAGATTCGCAAGTACAAGGGGCTGCTCGAGCAGACCGAACTGCCGACACCTAAGTTTGGCCCCAACGATGTTCTCGTGAAGATCAGTGCCGCCAGCGTCAACCAGCTAGACGAGATGCTTCGAGTCGGCACTTTCAAAGCGACCCTGTCTTACCCAATGCCTCTCACTCTCGGCAACGACTTTGCCGGAGAGATCGCCGAGTTAGGCGTTAACGTAACCACTTTCAAGGTTGGAGACAGGGTCTTTGGAAAGCCAAACCCGTCTCGCATCGGCACCTTTGCCGACTACATTGCGATTGATGCACGCGACATCGCCTTAGTTCCGAAATCGCTGACCGATGTCGAAGCGGCGTCGCTTCCACTCGTTGCCCTCACCGCACTTCAGGCGCTTGAGATCGGTGGGGTGAAATCAGGCGACAAGGTTCTCATCCATGGTGGCGCCGGCGGTGTTGGCTCGATGGCAATTCAGTTGGCGAAGGCGCTCGGCGCGACAGTTGCCACGACCGCTGGAACCGCGAACGTTGACTTCGTTCGGTCACTTGGCGCCGACATCGTCATCGACTACAAAAACCAAGATTTCTCGAAGGAGCTTTCTGGTTACGACTTCGCCCTTGACACCCAGGGTGGCGAAACCTTAATGAAGACCCTCACCGTACTTCGCCCAGGCGCGCAGGTTATTGGCATCGCTGGCCCACCGGATGTGGCCTTCGCCAAGGCATCAAACCTCAGCCCGGTTTTCCGAGTGATTTTCAGCCTGCTAAGTTCAAAGGTCAACAAGCGCGCGAAAGCAGTAGGTGTTGGCTATCGATTCCTCTGGGTTAAGTCGAGCGGGAAGCAACTCGAAAAACTTGCCGAGCTTGTCGAATCAGGCAAGCTAAAGCCGTTCGTCGCCCGCAAATATTCCTTCGACCAGACCCCCGAAGCGCTGGCAGATCTAGCCGTCGGCAAGATTAGCCGCGGCAAGGCTGTCATTCGCGTTAGCGCAGAGGCATAGTCATGACCGATTCACTATCAGAAGCCACACAGCAATCGGCGATCACCGCCCCGACGCAATTTGCTCAGGCCGACGAAGTCACCTTTGCCTATCGTCGTTTTGGAGTCGAGGGCGTTCGCCCTGTGGTCTTCTTTAACCACCTAGCCGCCAACCTCGATAACTTCGACCCGGCCGTGCTAGATGGCATCGCCAGGGAACAAGAAGTGATTACCTTCGACAATCGCGGCGTTGGCTCGACCTCAGGCCAAACCCCAAAAACCATCGAGGCCATGGCCGACGACGCTGCTCGTTTTATCGCAACGATTCATTCCGAGCCAGTCGACATCCTTGCCCTCTCAATGGGTGGCATGGTTGCCCAGGAGCTAGCTCTGCGTCACCCGCACCTGATTCACAAACTCATACTTGTGGGCACGGGGCCACGCGGCGGCAAGGGGATCAATAAGGTGACCGACACCACGATGATGAGCATCTTGAAGGCCGCGCTGACCAAGTCAGACCCAAAGGAATACATTTTCTTTAACAGGAATCAAACCGGTCGTGCTGCAGCTAAAGCTTTTCTCGCGCGACTTAATTCGCGCACCAAGGATCGCGATGCAGATGTTTCGATTCCGGCGTTCCACGCCCAGCTAAAAGCCATCTCCGTCTTCGGAAAATCTCAGTCGAAGGCGCTCGACGCAATCGATGTGCCGACACTAGTCATCAACGGCGACAACGACATCATGGTGCCGACCCCTCTGTCCTACGAACTGGTGGCGACCATCCCAGGTGCTGAACTCGAGATCTATGCCGATTCGGGCCACGGAAGCCTGTTTCAATACCCAGATCGATTCGTCACGCGCGTGCTCGAATTCTTGAAACAATAGAAACCTTGGGAGACGGATTGGTTGGTGATGGCATGAGTGAAGCGAACTCCCTAGGTCGTCGCGAGCTCAATAAGCAAGCCAAACTTGACCGGATCACGACAGTTGCCCGCGAGCTCTTTGCAGAAAAGAGCATTGGTGAAATCACGACCGCTGAAGTTGCCAAGCGCGCCGAAATTGCTGCCGGAACTTTGTTTCTCTATGCCAAAACCAAAGGTGAGCTGCTGCTCTTGGCACAGAATGCCAGCTACGCCGAGGCGCACAAACTTGGATTGGCTGCAACGGCCAACGAAACCGAACCGATCGCCGCGATCCTGGCAGTCATGAAACCAATCATCAACTGCAATCGCGAACACGCAGAGAACGGGCGAATCTACCTGCAAGAAGTGGTCTTCGGAGCATCTACCGAAGGCTATCGCCAGGAGGCTCTCGAGTTGATGGCTGGCACCGAACGAACCGTCGCCGAGATAGCTACAAGAGTCGCAAACGCGAATGACCAGGATGGCGTTCTGCGCGCCAAGGCTGCGATGGCGATTATGTTTTTGACACTCAGTTCACCACTCAACGCGGCGCTCAGCAGCGAAGATCTTTTAGAAGAGATCGAGTCTCAGCTCAAACTTTTATTCGTTTGAAATAGCGACCTGTTCGTCTCTTGCAACAACCTTGACGCGCTCGCGCTCGACACCCTCGAAGGCCTCGCCTAGGGCGATCTCGTGGGCGTTTAGCTTTAGCCAGCCTTCCCAGGTGGTGATCTCAACGCCACGCTCGGCGAAGGTTGCTAGAACTGCATCAGTTGATGGTTCAGCTGGGTCAACAAGGTTGTCGATGTCGGCAACTAGGTTCTCGATGGTCTCGAGGGCGTCGCTCTTGGTGTGACCGATGAGGCCAACCGGGCCACGCTTGATCCAACCGGTTGCGTATAGGCCGTCAACGCGCTTGCCTTGCTCGTCAACCACGCGGCCGCCGTCGTTCTTGATCACGCCATACTTGTCGTCGAACGGAACACCAGGAATCTCGC
>ERZ650303.378-NODE-378-length-13563-cov-4.263103_pt1 | contig 13563 bp, 4 predicted proteins | sample MGYA00376239_ERZ650303 | MGnify/ENA primary metagenome ERZ650303 (study PRJEB26733, sample SAMN07839262) | wastewater metagenome | biome: small river; feature: stream; material: water | place: USA: North Carolina | collected 2016-04-05 ... | reverse complement strand
CTACACGACGCTCTTCCGATCTGCACCAACGCCCACAAAACCGCCAGCACCTGCGATGGCGCGGCTTTCGACGGCAGGATTGCCTTCTTGCGGTGTGCGGGTGCCGGATTCGATGTTCATATCGCCCGCTACCGTGAGACTGCCCACAGAAACACCTGCATGGTTAGCCCCTCCCAGCAAGGTGATGGCCACGCCAGCACTCACGCCCGCCGCGCCGCCCAGTGCGACAGCACCGGCGTTGTTGTCGACCGAGGTGCGGTCCAGGCCCATGACGCTCACCGAGCCCGCCACAATGGATTGCGCTGCGACAGTGGCCGATGTGCTGTGACTGCCCGAGGCACCAGCGTAGGCGCCTTGTGTGTCGTATCGACCACTGTTGTTCAGAGAGGTCGTTTCATCGGCAGACAGCGCGCTGCCCGTGCCTTGCGAGCGGTTGGCCTGGGTGACTGAACCAATTTGGCCCAGCGTGCTTGTGTTGCCTGTCAATTCGCTGTTGGAGTTGCTGTCGGGCGCACTGCCGAACACCAGCACACCGACGGCGCCGCTGACACCAGCAAAGCCGCCACCACCGGCGGTGGCCGTGATCATGTCGATGATGGCATCGCGTTCAGCCGCGACGGTGAGTGCACCAGCGACACGGATGTTTTGTGCATCCACTTTGGCGACCACCGTACTTTTGCCCACTACCACGTTGGCCGATGTTCCGATGCCTGCAACACCACCCACACCGATTTGACCGGCGTTGTTGTTGAGGGTGACATGCTCGTTGGCCGTCACCGACAAGGAGCCTGCACCCGAAGATTTGGCCAGCGTGACACGCGATGTTTCACCTGTGGCCATGGTGACCAGGGCCGTCAACATGCCATCGCCCAAGGAGCGCACATCGGCCGTGTAGCTGCCATCGGCATTCAGGGTGGCAATGACCGAGCGGGTGCCGTCTCCCACAGTGACCACTGCGTCACTGGTAGGCTGAATCCCGTTGCTGCCTTTGAGCACAAAGCGCACGGCACCATGGTTGCGTGCATCCAGCTGGTCAAAGCTGGACAGGGTGGCGATCCGGGTTGAGGCCGCGGGCAAGCTGGAGGCAACCGGTGCAATTTCGGAGCTGTTGATGCCCGTTGATTTGACCAAGGTGGTGGTCGAGACTTTGCTCACACCGCTTTCGGTCAGCACCACTTGTGCCATCAGGGCACCATCGGCCAAACCGGTCACATTGGCACTGTAGGTACCGTCAGCTTGACGGACGGCGGTGACCGAAGTTGTGCCATCGGTCACAGTCACGACAGCGGAAGCCGGATTCACCCGGCCTGTCAGGTCACTCAGACTGAAGCGGACATTGTTCTGGTTGCCCGTGGTGACATCGTCATAGTCCGATGCCAGTGCAATGGACACCGCTGCATTGTTGGATGAAGCCACCAGCCCTGTGGCCAGCGTGCGGCGACTGAGCGTGGAGGTGCCGGTCAGACCTGCTTCGGTGGCGCCTTGCATCACCGTGACCGCAGCGCCCACCGCCACGCCGGTGCCACCCCCGACAGCAGCTGCAGCGCTGACGGCAAACGACTCGGTGCGGTTTTCTGCATCAATGACCACCGCCCCATCGGCCTTGAGGGTGGTGTCGTTCACCTTGGCATGTACAGTCGATCCGGACACATTGACCGTGAAACTCAAACCCGCCCCCACGGCACCGCCGCCTGCGATCGAGCCAGCGATCAAGTTGGCACTGTTGGTGCCATCGGCCACCACGGAAATACTGTCAGCCGAGACGGTGGCTCGGTCGACCAGTGCCACGGTACTGCCTTTGAGCAAGACCACATCACCACTGCCAGCCAGTCCGGCCAGCGCACCGCCTGCGGCACCGGCCGAAATTTGCGCCACCGAGTTGGTGGACACGGCGTTGACCGACGCCGCACCTTTCGCAAAGATGCGGGCACCATCGATCACTTCGGCGCGCGTGCTGCGCTCCACGACTTCGGTGCCTACTGCACCGGATACACCGGCAGCCCCAATGGCCAATGCCGAGGCTGAGCTGGCAATCATGGCGTGGTTGGCAGCCATCACATCGGTTGACTGTGCCGCGTTGCCTGTGACCGTGTCGTTGATGAACACGGCACTGTCGATGTAGGCCCGCGTGGTGCCACCGATCTTGTCAACGTTGATGGCCGCGCCAGCTGCGCCCGTGGCGCCGCCGCCGGCCACGGCCGTGAGCGCACCGATCTGCTGGATCGAGGTGGCCTGCACCGCCAGGCCCTTGACCGTGCGCGTACCAAAGCTGGCCCCGCTCAGCACCGAGTCCGACAGCTTGTTGATGTTCATCAGGTTGGGGGCACTGGCCAGACTGGCTGTGCGAACCGCCAAGCCACTGCCGTTGGCGAAAGCGTTGACGTGAGAATCCACGCCGTTGATGCCCGCGCTGGTGGTGTTGGCAATGATGTTGGTCAGCACCCCACCGGCTGCGCCCACGCCGGTGGCACCCAGGCCCACAGCCCCTGCCAGCGCACGGATTCGGTCACGGCTGTTGGCTGTCACAGCCACCGAGTCGTTGGCGATCACGTTGGTGACGTGCAGGTCTGCGCCCAGTGTCGCGTTTGTTTGTGACTCGATCACACTGACTGCAACCGAGCCTTGCACACCGGCAGCACCTGCACTCATGCCTACGGCGATGGTGTTGATTTGGTTATCGCTTTCGGCGGACAACACCACATCGTCGGCAGTCATCGTCCAATTGCCCAGACCACTGTTGAATCTGGCGTTGGTTTCACCCACCAGCGTGGCGTTGGTGGCAGTGCCAATGCGGTTGACCGCGACGGCAGCTCCGACCGATGCGCCCATGCTGCCCGACACATTGCCTGCCAGCGAGCTGATTTCGGCCGCTTGTCTGGCGGTGACCGTCAAGGCATTGCTGCTGACCAGGGATGAGCCTGTCCAGGAGGATGTGATCTCGTCTTCGAGCAAGTTGGTGGCATTGGAGCCGGTGATGGCGCTTGTGCCACTGGCCCCCGCTGCGACGCCGATGGACTGGATCACCGATGTCGAATAGGCATTGACCTGGGCTGCGCCTGTGGCGCGAACGATGCTGTTGGAGACCTCGGCTTTGACCACTTTGCTGCTGTCGGCATTGGCGATCGTGCGGCCCAGGTAGTTCAAGGCCACAGCAGCGCCACCAGCGGCAGATCCACCCCCCGCGACTGTGCCCGCAAAGGATTTGATGCTCGACGTGTCGCGTGCAATCACGTTCAACGCGGTGGTGTCCACCACCAGGTTGACGCCATCCATCTTGGCCTGCACGGTCGAGGTGAGTGCGTTGGTCGTGTTGGAGCCAGCCAGGGCTGCCGAACCACCGCCTGAGACCCCTGCAGCGATCGATTCGATGCTGCCTGAGCTGGTGGCTTGCACATTGACTTGCCCGGGTGCGCGCACGGTGCTGCTGGTCAGCAGCGCCGTCACATCGCCGCCGATGTCGTTGACGGCCACAGCAGCCCCTACCGCTGCGCCGCCCGAGCCGCTGATCGTGCCAGCCAAGGAAAAGATGTCGCTGTCGTTGTCAGCGCTGACGCTGAATGCGCCGCCATTGGTCACCTGTGTCACGCTCACGGCTTGCGCTTTGACGCTGGCGTTGAGTGTGTTGGTTGTGAAGCTGCCATTGACCGAGGCGAAAGCATCGGCCGCGCCCGAGGCGGCCACTGACTTGATCTCGCCACGCAGGTCGGCATCCACAGCCACGGCCGCTGCTGCATGCAATGTCATGCCAGACAAGTTGGCCTGCACGGTGCTGCCCACCTGGTTGACAGCGATCGCCGCCCCAAAGGCACCCGTGACTGCCCCCGATACATTGCCCGCCAGGGTTCGCACCGTGGCCGCATCGTCGGCTTGCACCGTGAGCGAGGTGGCAGAACCGTAAAGCGAGCCGCCACTCCATGTGGCCGTGATCTCGTCTTCCAGCAAGTTGGTCGTATTCGAGCCCGTCACTGCCGCGTTGCCGCTGCCACCCACGGCCAGGCCCATGGACTCGATCACCGAGGTCGACAAGGCTTGCACTTGCACCGCGCCACCGGAGTTCAGGTTGCTGTTGACCACTTCTGCCTTGACCAGCTTGCTGCTGTCGGCGTTGGTGGCCGTACGGCCTAAAAAGTTCAAGGCAAAAGCTGCACCACCAGCCGCTGTGCCGCCACCGGCGACGCTGCCTGCAAAAGACTGGATGGTTGAACTGTCCAGTGCCTTGACCCGCAGCGAAGTCGAAGTCGCCGACTGCGTCACATTGCTCATTTGGGCCAGCACCTGTGAGGTGATGGCGTTGGTGGTGTTGGAGCCCGCAAGGCCCACCGTGCCCCCGCCGGACACACCAGCAGCGACCGAGCGGATGGTGCCCGACGTCGTGGCGTCGACCTCCACCGCGTTTGTGGCACGCAGCGTGCTGTCGGCCACCCGCGCGGACACGTTGCCGCCTATTTTGTTGACCGATACGGCGGCCCCCACTGCCGCATTGCCAGCCCCGCTGATGGTGCCAGCCAAAGATGAAATGTCGGCATCGTTGTTGGCATGTACCTGGAATGCCCCGCCATTGCCCGTCTGGTTCACACCCGATACTTCGGTCAGCACATCGGCTTCTATGGCGTTGACGGTCACGCTGCCATTGATGGCTGCTGTGCCCGCACCGCTGCCCGATGCGGCAATCGATTGGATGGTGCCGGTCAGGTTGGACTCGACTGTGACGGCCACAGGGGCGCTCAGTGAGGTGTTGGCCAAACGTGTGCGAACCCGGAAATTGTCGCTGCCTTCGCCCACCGAGTTGACCGACAGGGCGCCGCCTATGGCCCCTGTGCCCCCTGCAGAGACCGCGCCCGAGAGCGAGTCGATGGCCGATGAGCCTGTGGCACGAACCGTCAAGTTGGTGGCGGTTCCCGAGAGACTGCCGCCGGAAAATTCGGCGGACGTATCGGAAATCATGAAGTTGGTCGCGATGGAGCCAGAGCCTGCGCCATCCTTGCCTGCCGAGACAGCCACGGCCAGGGTCTGGATCGAACTTTTCGCCGACGATTCCACCGTCACAGCGTTTCGGACCACCAGGTCACTGTCGGTGATGCGTGCCGAGCGAACGCCACTCATGGTGTTCCAGGCCACAGCCAGTGCACCGGCATAGCCTTTGGACAAAGCCAGACCACCGGCAACCGACAGGCTGCGGGCTGTGCGACCATCCGCAGCTTCACCGGCTGTGACACTCACGGTCCCGGCGGTCAGGTCGGCGTTGTTGACAACGGCCTGCGTGACGCCCCCCACATCCGTGAAAGACATGGTGCCTGCAAACCCGACGTTGCCATCGGCCGCAACGCCCGATGCGGCCACCGATTGGGTGTCGCTGGTGTGTTGCGCGGAGACGAGCACTTGACCGGTGCCCACGTTGATCTGGGCGTTGTTGATGGACGCTTCGTTGCCCGCTGCACGGGTGCTGCTGGTGTCGCCATTGACCGCGTAATCACGCCCGGCCGAAAGGGTGTAGGCCACCGCCGCACCAGCGGCGTTGCCGCTGCCACCGCCGACAGCCATGCTGACGTTGCCCGCCAGACCGAATTGGCGTCCTTGTGTCTGCGAATTCACCAGCAGACCCGAGGCGTTCACCGATCCACCGGTGACCATGGCCCGAGTGCGTTGTCCGATCAGGTTGACACTGGCCGAGCCCATGCCGGAGAACTTGCCCTTGGTGGCACCCAGACCCACTGAAACGCCCACGATGTCGGCGCGGCTGAGCGCCTGCACGCTGATGCCACCGGTCGCGTTGATGGTGCCGTTGAGTTCGGCGTCGTAGCTGGTTTGAATGTCGTTGTGCACATAAGACAAGCCCAGGCTGGCCGAGTTGCTGCCCAGCGTCATGCCCAAGGTCCCTGCGACGCCCACAATGCTTTCTCCGCCGACGGCATTTTTGAGCTCAGAGGTGTAGCCATGGCCAGCCGAAGTCATCTCGTAATCCATGACTTCGGAAGCGCGCGCTGCGCCCAGCAAGGTGTCGAACGAGGTCGTGGTGGTGGTGGCCGTGCCGCCCCCTTGCACAGCCAGATCACCTGTCAGATTAACCACCGCGCCATTTTTGACGCCTGCGCTGAGCGTGGTGCCGATGTGGTTGAACACAAACGAGCCCATCAACTGACCTGCCGATGTCGAGTCGCTGCTGGTCTGCACACCCGCCACAGCCCCCACACCCACCACTTTTTGTGACGACAGGGCCAGCACCGCCAAATCATGGGCTTGCGTGATCGAGCCACCGGACACCTGCGCTTGTGTGCTGCCTTTGGCATTGACGATCGAGATGGCCGCGCCCACACCGGCGGACCCTTTGCCTGTGCTCACCGACAAGGCACCGCCGCCCGCACCGATGCGGCTGCGGTCATAGGCCGCCACCTGAACGCCCAGTGCCGTGGGGTTGGCCACATGGCCGGTGACGGTCGAGTTTTCCATCACGGCCACGGTGTCATCGCTGGTCGTGGTGACCGAAGCCGATCCCACCACCGACACGCTGGTCGTGCTGCCTTTGGACAGGTTGGCCGAAATGCCGGTGGCCACGGCAGTGCGCTCGCCCGATTTGAGTGCCTGCAACACCAGGCTGCCCGACTCGTCTGCCAGATCGCTCAGGGTACTGCCCACAATCCGTGCGGTGGTGTCGTCGTCCGAGTCCTGCAAGGCCACAGCGCCCGCAATGGCCGAGCTGAATTTGGTGGACGCGTTTTGTGACAGCGCCAATGCACCGCCACCGGCCACGCTCACCTGGGTCAGGTCTGACAGTGCCCGCACGGCCACCGTGCTGGTGCCCGAACCTGCGGCGCGCACCACGGCCCTGTCGATCAGTGCCGTGGTGTCCAGGTCGCTGTAATTGGTGACGATGGCACCCGCTCCAGCGATGGAGAAACTCGGTGGTTTGCTGGCAGCGGGCTCGCTGGCCGCCGCCTGGTCCGAGCCATTGCCTTTGATGGGGGCGCTTGATTCGGCCACAGGCGCCATGGTGGCATCGCTGCCGTTGAGCTGGGTTTGCGCGTTTGCCGAATCGGTGGCTGTTTTGCCCGCCAGGTTTTCGCCCGTGCTGGCTGGTGGGGCGGGTTCTTCTGGGGCCGGTTTTTCGCCTGCCGAAGCACCAGCCACGCCGACGGCAACGATCTTGCCATCGCTGCGCGCTTGCACCCGCAAGGCGCTGGTCACAATGGCGCCCACGTTGCCCTCGGCGGTGTCTGCGCGGCCCGAGTCGGTGTCGTTGTCACCCACATAGGCCCGGGTGTCCCCGGTGATGTCATTGATGGCCAGGCCAATGCCCACGCCAGAGTTTTCACTGCGCGAGACTGCGCCCGTCAGGGCAATCACACCCAGCGAGAGTTGGGCATCCACATTCACCGTGGGTGCTGTCACCAGTGCTTCGCGGCTGATCGAGGCGCGTGTGGTCTCGGTCAGCTTGTTGTACGAGGCAATGCCGTTGGCCGCCACGCCTGCGCCCTTGCCTGAGGTCGGCGAGATGGAAATCAGCCAATCACTCGTTTCGGCCGTCACATCCAGCCGTTGCGTGTTGATCTCGGCCAGATCGGCAATGCCTGCAATGGCCGTGTTGTCTCGCGACACCATCGAGAAGGTGCCGCCGACCGATGTGCCCGATGCCCCTGCGGCTGGTGCCGGTCCGCCTGCGTGGTGCAGCGTTTGCACATGGTTTTGTGCACGCACCACGGTCGAGCCGTTCATGGTGCGTGTGAAGTTGATTTCGTCCAAAGCCGGGCCAGCAGGCGCCGTGCGTGTGGCGCTGACAAAATTGCCCAGTACCCCCAGGTCCTTGTCCAGCGTGTAAGTGTTGATGGGGATGAGCATCTCCACCAAATCGGAATCAAAGCCGACTTCTTTGACGTCGTAGCTCCAGGCCGCGCCATCGGTGATGCGGGTGGTGAGCTTGGCACCGGTGTCTACCCAGGCCCGGGTGTCGTTTTTCATGAACGTCAAATTCACGGCACCCGCTGCAGCCAGGTTGGTCGCGGATGAGCTGGCCCCCACGCGGCTGTTGAAGCCGGCCAGCAAAAATTCGGTCCCACCCATCAAATTGGCATAGGCGGAAGAAAAACTGCTCCAGTCCAGTGGCAAACCGTTGGTGTAGAACTCAGGAATGTCCGTCGATGCGTTCACAGCCACATGGTTGGCCGTGATTTCGGCACCCGCACCCACCAAGGCGCGCGACGTCATGTTGTGGCTGGCGTAATTGAAGGCCACTGCCAGGCTGGTTTTGGTGCCTTGTTTGTCATTGGTCTCGGACGTGGCTTCCGAGGTGGCCACGCTTTGCAGCTGACCCACCAGTGTTTGTGCGTCCACCACCGCGTTGCCGCCTGCTGTGATGCGTGCGCCAGCACCCACCGTGGCCCGCGTGGTGTGGTTGGACTCCGACCAGGTCATGGCACCTGCCAGACGCAAAGCGGGCGGTTTGGTCTCGGCCGGTGCACCACCTGAAGCCGTGTCCGAGCTGGCAGAAGCTTCTTCGCTCAGTGCCTTGAAGCTGTCCAACAGCTGTTTTTCTGCGGCTGCACCCGCATCGTCCTTGGAGTACTGCAAAGAGGTGGGCAAACCCGCCAATGCACTTTGCTCTTCCTCCGCTGTGGCGTTGGCCGAAGTGGCCGAGATGGCGTTCTTGGCCGAAGCATTCATGGCCATGACGCTGACTTGACCGCCCGCCGTGATCTGACCGTCCATGGTCACGCTGGTGGTGGAGTTTTGCAGCGACAAGGCACCCACCACCCCCGCAGTTCCCCCGCCATAGACCGTGACGGCTGCCGTGGTGTCGTAATGCCCTGAATGAAAGGCTTGCAGCAAGGTGTCGCCACCGCTTTGCAAGGTGGCTCCTGAGGCCACGTTGACCGAGGTGCTCACGTCCGACATGGAGCCTGCAAAAACGATCGAGGCCACGTTGTAGGCACCCGTGTCAGGATCGGTTTCTCCGGCTGCCGAGCTGGCCATGGTCACCGTGGTCTTGGACGCAGCGACCAAGGCGATGTCCCCATCGGCTTGCAAACTGGCACCGCCTTTGACATCGACCTTGGTGTTGCCCAACACACGTGCAAAACCGGCGCTGAGGTTGGCTTTGCTGGAGCCGGCCGCTTCGGTTTCGATGCTGACGGAGCGGTCTGCCATGGCCGACAGGGTGATGTTTTCCGTGGCCTTGAGCACCGCCGTGGGTTGCAGTGTCACGGTGGCGTTGCCCTTGGCCTCCACATAAGAGAGGCTGGCGGTGAACGGCACGTCACCCAGCATGAGGGCGATGGCTTCTTGCTGGATGGTGGCCGAGCTGCCGCCAAAGGAGGCGGCCGACTCGATCGAGGCCGACAGCGTGACGTTGCGGCCGGTCAATGTGCCGGCCACATCGATGCTGGCGTTGGCATCGGCCAGGCTGATAAAAGTCGTCCCGCTGTTGGCTTGGGTGGCTGTGAGCGTGATGTCGCCTGCCGCGTAGGTCGTGCCGCTTTGGTTGATGACCGATGCATCCAGCGTGGCACCGGACTGAACCGTGATCGATGGGGCTGTCAGTGTGATGCTGCCGCTGTTACCCAGCGAACGCGTCAGCGGGTTGTTGGTGATGGCCGTGGCCGCACCGGATACACCACTGGCAGATGCGGCATCCGCTGTCACGCGACGCGTGTTCAGGGTCACCCCCGTGTTCACGCGCAGGGTCTGGGTAGCGTCCAGCGAGAGGTTGGCACCGTTGGTGTAGATGCTGCCCGTGATGAGCAAGTCAGCAGGATCGATGTAGGCCAGGCCAGCTTTGCCGGTGTCAGAGCCAGCATCCATGGTCAGACCACCGATCTGCACCGATTTGGCCGCAGAAAGTTCAATGAAGCCCCCGGCGCCGAAACCATCACCACGAGCTGCCAATGTGGCGCCCAGTGCATTGCTCACGCTGCCGTAGGCAAACAAGGTGGCTTGTCCGCCTTGGCCCTCTGAGCCCGCAAGGGCAGAAGCCGAGACCAGGGATTGCGCGCCCAGTTCTATGTCACCACCGGCGACCACACGCACGGCACCGGCTTGTGTCCAATGTGACGCATCGGCCAACAGCTTGCCGTTGATCAGCAAATCCCCAGGGGTGGTGATGTCGATCACGCCATCGGCTTCAAGCACCGGGGTCAAACTGCGCAAATTCCCCAGATTGACCGCACTGCCCGCCTTGCGCCCATCGATCACGATGCTGCCATTGACCGTGACAGCCCGGACCGAGCCCGTGCCTTTGCCGGCCATGATCTGCACACCGTCCTGGGCGTGGATTTCACCGTCGATCTGCACATTGCCTGTGTCCGAGCGCTCGAATTGCCCGGTCAAAATGCCGGTGACTTGGCTGGCCGACATGCCAGGGCCTGATGCCAGCATGGCGTCCACAAAAGTGGTCGATGGCGCTGCAAACGTCAGGCGCCCGGTGTCCACCCGGCCATTGGGGCCCACGGCAAAACCATGGCTGTCGATGAACAGCAAATTGCCGCCGAGCACACCGTTTTCTGCGCCCAGACGTCCTTGCAACAGGCCATCGATTTGCACCCTTCCATCGCGCACCACGTTGACCAGCCAGTTGGCACCGGTGGGGACCACCATCTTGACCGTATCACCCGTGCCAATCTGGAACAGTGAGAAATTGTTGAACGCATTGCCATCGCGCAATGTGGCCGTGGTGATGACTTTTGTGCCGCTTTGGGATTGACCCAGCACCGTCTGGGTGGCGCTGCTGCCCGTCAGTGGCGTGATGACCGTTGCGGCCGTCTGTGCCAGCGCCCAAGGCATGGGCGCGCCCAGTGCCACCGCTGCGGCCAGAGGCAGCCGACCAACCCGCACCACCTGATGGCGACGGCCTCGTTCAGACTTGGCAGAAGCGGGCAAGGGCTTGGACGGTTTGGACATGGGGAACTTTCTGAACGGGCGAAGGCAAGGGTGGGTCGGACGTGGGGGATCGCGCAGGGCGATCAGTCCGCCGTACGGGCCTCGGAACTGTCCTTGGCCAACTCGCCAGAGCGCACCACCAGTTGGCGGAAACGGCGCAGTGACAACAAATGCAGATAGGCGAGGGCCAGCGCACCGCTGACGTGCAATTCGTGCACTGTTTTTTCTGGCAAAGCCTGCAAGCGCGCTTCGTCGACCGTCAAAAAGCCATGCAACTCGAGATCGCGGCCATCGGCCAGCACCGCCTGCATGGAGCGTTCGGTCAGCACCTGCGCAGCATCGAGTTGTGCAAGCTGGCGAGCGGTTTCTTTCATGCCCGCATCGGTCTCGGTCAGCTGGCGCAGACGCTCCAGCAACCAGGGGGACTCTTGGCCATCGGCATTGAAAAGCGGGTCACCCACTGAAGCATTCAAGGCCTCTGGGGAGACGGCCACCAGAAAGTTGCCGTCGTCCGATTCGCGCACCAGCCGGAACGGCCAGGTGGCCATGGTGGACGGGAGGTATTGGCCCAGCCAGGCCCCATCGGCACCGACAAACAGGTTGTGGCCCGCCTGCAAACCCGTCACGGCCAGCAAGCTCATCACACCGTCAGGCTGGCGTGCCATCACACAAGGGTATTCGGCGATGGCGGCAGGCAATTCAGCGGCCGTCAGAGCCACTGTGACCGAGTCGCGGGCAAAGCCGTAATCGGGGGCTTCGCGGTGGAGTCGCAAGTTGCCATGGGTTTCCCGGTGCAGGATCACCAGGTTGCTGTTCGGGGGATTGATTTCGGAGGACATGTTCAACAACTTTCAGGAATAAAAAGAGGCAAAGGCGCTCAACCAGGCCGTCGGGCCAGTTCGCGCAGCAAGGCGGCTTCATCGATGCGTAAACGCTGCAGGGCGTTTTGGGCATCAGCGCCTGGCGGCTGGGCCGACAGGGATTGCATTTGCGCCTGTGTGCGTGCCAGCTCGGCCTGGATGATTTCGCGCGCATGGCTGTCGCGCTGGCGTTGTTTGGCCACCTCGGGCCCAGGCTCGGGCACGGCAAGCTGGCGTGCGACAGGTGCTGAGCTTGGGCGCACTGTGTCTGCGGCCTGAGCGTCTGTTTCGCTGGTTTCCGTCTGGGCCGTGGGGGTGTTGTGGGCTTGTGACAAACGCCCCGGCTGCATGGGTTCACAGCCCATGGCGCGGGCCTGCACGGGGTCCAGATTGTTTGAAAACAACATGCCGGGACACTGGTAAAGCGGGCCCGCCCAGGCGCAAGTCATCCCGCCAAATCCGATCAGCAGCCCCAGGCGCATGACGCCCGCAACGGTACGGACCGTGTTCAAAGGAGGAGGAAAAATATTTCTCATGGCCAAGTTGCTGTGCAGTTTGTCGATGTTAGCATCTCGCCATTCGATATTAACATTTTTGTCGTTTTAATGTTAACATGATTGCGTCCGTCAACTGGACTGTCCATGTTTCAAACCCACTAACGAAGGAAATTTGATGAAACAAAATCTCAAAACGGCCCGCAAACAACGCGGCTTCACCTTGGTCGAAATGTCCGTCACGATGGCTGCAGCAGGTTTGCTGTTCTCCGCTGTGACCACCGGCCAAGAGCTGGTCGACCAGGCCAAGGCCACCAAGCTGATCAACGATGTCAAGACCGTTGAAATGCAAATCCAGCAATACGCCCAGCTCAAGGGCCGTATGCCAGGCGACTGCGATGCCGATGGCGTGATTGATTACGCGGCTGATGCCAATACGTCATCGAAAAGTTTGCGCTCAGACATTGGTAACAACGACCGTGCCAGCGAATATGCTTACAGCGTAGCGTTGCCTACGATTCCTGCTGATGGTGCTGTTCCAGTACGGCGTCGCGCTGCATGAACTCGAGACCGAGAAGATCCGCGCCGGCGACATCAGTGTGCGCGACAAGAAGGACGTGCTGCGCGAGATCTGGGCCAAGACCAAGAAGCAGACGCTGAAGGACTACGTGGCCTTCCCGCTGTTGGCCGGACCCTTCGCCCCGTTCGTGTTCGCCGGCAACATGACCGCCAACCTGATGCGCAACGTCTGGGCGTTCATGATCATCTTCTGCGGCCACTTCCCCGAGGGGACACAGGAATTCACCGTCGAGGAGACCAAGGCCGAGACCCGCGGGCAGTGGTACTTCCGGCAGATCCTCGGATCGGCGAACCTGTCCGGCGGCAAGTGGTTCCACATCTTCAGCGGCAATCTGTCGTTCCAGATCGAGCACCACCTGTTCCCCGACATCCCGGCGCACCACTGCAGCCAACGCACCCGGCCACCGCGGATCCCCCAGATGCCGCAACGCGCCGTCCTCGACCGCGCGCCCCAACTCCCCGCACGCCGCCGTCCACTGCGCAGGCTTCACCGGCTCCAACCGCAGGCCAGCCGCCGACAACGCCGGCACCACCTCGGCCTCCGGCGTCCGCCCCGAGCGGTGCCAGATCGGCACGCCCAGCTTGTCCTGACGAGCCCGCAGCGCCGCACCCAGCCAGGCCGTGCCCGGCTCGTGCTCCTTCAACTCCACATGCAGCAGGCCATCCGCGCGACGGCCGACCAGCACGACCGCCGCCGACTTCTGACCCGGACCCACGGCCATACCGAGCGCCACCGGGCGAGGCAACGGCCTCGAATCCCGATC
>ERZ650303.377-NODE-377-length-13570-cov-4.117425_pt1 | contig 13570 bp, 11 predicted proteins | sample MGYA00376239_ERZ650303 | MGnify/ENA primary metagenome ERZ650303 (study PRJEB26733, sample SAMN07839262) | wastewater metagenome | biome: small river; feature: stream; material: water | place: USA: North Carolina | collected 2016-04-05 ... | reverse complement strand
AAAGAAAATTTAATTAATGTAGCTATTAGTAAGCTACCAAAAGATTGGAAATATGTAGCATGGTTAGATGCTGATATATATTTTGAAAATAAAAATTGGGCATCTGAAGCAATTGAAAGTATTGACAACGATTATATATTTTGTCAACCATTTACACATTGTATTAATTATAATCAAAATAAAATCATGTATATTGTTCAAAGTTTTTCAAATAAAGTTGTAACAAATTCAAATGATATATATCATACAGGATATGTTTGGATTACGAATCGAAAAACATATGATTATTTAGGTAAATTATTTGATTTGAATATTTATGGTTCTGGTGATTTTGACATTGCTCATGCACTTATTGGAAAAATTAATGATTTTTATCCAGAATTTGTAAAAAATCAACTTTATTTATACAATGGTATCAAAGTGATTACTTTATCAGGAATTGTAAAACATTTTGAAGAAGATAAAGAACAACATAAAAGATATAAAGAAATGAGCTTATACATGAAGTTTCTAAAAGAAAATCACATTCAATACATCGACAATATTATTCAACCAACAAATGATTTTCCTTTAATGATATATCAAAATATATTAGATTACTATTCGTTTAGAATATAATTATGATGGGAAATATTTTACTAGATATCCCATAATATCTTTATAACATATTTTGGTATTTACACCTAACAGATCAGCAAGTTCTTTTCCACCTGGATTATTGAAATTAATATCACCATATTCATCTAATAATTTATGATCTTTAATATACTTAACAATAGAATTTACAATATCTACTCTTGAAATTGTTTTGTTATTTTCAGCACCAATAAATTTTAACAAAATCGGGTTAAAATTTTTATTTTCTACATTTTCATCATATAAATCATCATTATCATCTACAAATTCATTATCTTTTAAATATCCTTCTAAATCTCCATTTTTATGTAAATATTCAGATAATTTATTAATTTCATCGATATTATAATCATCAGGTCCATTTACTTCATCAACAAAATCTCCTAATTGAACACATGAATTAATATCAGGACATGTGAGGTTCATAGGTGTTAAATATAATTTATCAGTATCAACTTTATATATACGTATATCATTAGAAAATGGAAGTAATTTACACATTTCATTTGCTTTTTCAAGACTTGTAAAAATTCCAACAAATCTTTCATTTCCATATCCATTATCTTTCGATGCAAAGTATACAGCCATTTTTTACTATTAAAGTTAATAAATTACTAGAATATTTTTTTTATAATTTAAAAAGTTTATCATCAATTTTTTCAATTGGAATCATAGGTCCTCTCCAACCTATACGTGTATTTTTATCAAAACTTGTCCAATGTTTTTTTGGTTTATCAATCTTATAGGAACCTTTATAGATAACTGCTTTACCATCAGGTCCTTCAAAAACACCATCACATAATGGATACCAATTATTAGGCTTATATTCAATGTCAAAGTCATTAACGGCATCATCATAAGGATAATCAATGGTTTCAAGATCATCTGCAATAATATAAGTACCTTCAATTCCATCACCTGTTTTTGTAAATTTAATGTGAGTTTGTGTTTTAAAGAATTGACTTGGAACTAAAGTATCACCAGGTTTATTTTCTCCAATTGTCTCTGATATAAATTCTGAAACATTGCGATCAAGACAAAGAAATACACGTGATTCTCCCAATGGTATTTCCATAATAGTCTGAATGGTAGCATGATTAGGTCTTGTTTCTAATTCCCATTTTTCAAATGCTTCAAAAATAGGATCAAATTCTTCAATATTATCTGGAATGTTAACAAACATTTTTTCAAGATAAAAATAAAAATCTAAAAATATTTTTTTTTTAATGCTTATAAAAATATAGCCACTTCAGAATAAAAATCACCCGAATTAATAATATTAATATTAAAAAATGGAAAATATTATATGTAATTGGTCAACATACTCAAGAAGTCAATGCAGAAGAAATATATTACATGAAGCATATACAGACAATAAACGATCAAAATTTTGTCAGATGCATTATAATATGGCAAAAGATTTTAAAAGATCAGATAAGGACACATATTGTGATACTGCAGATGATATATATATATGTCCACGAAGTTATAAATATTTGATGACACAATTAAATGAGCTTGAATATGATACTACAAATGTAGATGTTATAAATGGAAAAATTATAGAAGAAGCTGATATATCAAATGAAGATTATATATTATTATTATCAGATGAAAAAAGATGTCATTATAATATTCCAAAAGAAATCAATAAACTTAAGGTAAAACTTAAAAAATTTTGCAAAAATTTATCAATAATTTCATACGATAACAATAATTATTGTGAAGATTGTTATAAAAAAATCAAAGGAGTTCCAAAATTATCATGTATATTATAAAATGAATAATCCAACAGCAATACCTCCCCTAGTTTATGGAACTGCTATGTATTCAGCAAGTCAAAGTATAGTGTCTAAAACATCTAGAATTATTATAAAAGATGAACCAATTTATGACCAAGACGGAACAAATAAATTATATGTTGAAACTCACGGTGGTGGAGGAGTTACACCAGGATTGCCAGCTAAATCAGTTCAATTTAATTCAAATCCTCCTGGTTTATTAGAAGGTTCATCAAATTTCTTATTTAATAATTTAACGAATACATTGGAATTAAATGGAAACATATCATTAACAAATGTTAATTCTAAAATATCTGGTCTTGCTTTACCTACAAGTGGAACTGATGCTGCAAATAAAAATTACGTAGATAGTGTAACAACTCCACCGTCTTTACCTTTTGATTCTATTCAATATAACAATGCAGGATCTTTTGCAGGTTCTGCTGATTTAAAGTTTAATAATCTAACAAGTACTTTAGAATTAAATGGAGATATATTATTAACAAATGTTAACTCTAAAATATCTGGTCTTGCTTTACCTACAGGTGGAACTGATGCAGCAAATAAAAATTATGTAGATAGTATATCTACTCCACCATCTTTACCATTAAATTCTATACAATATAACAATGGAGGATCTTTTGCAGGTTCTTCAAATTTAACATTTGATGTAACAACATTATCAGTTGCATCTATAATTGATTGTACAAATTCAACAGATTCAACAAATATTTCTACAGGAGCTATTAAAGTTGCAGGAGGTTTAGGAGTAACTAAAAATGTTCATATAGGAGGAACTTGTTATGCTGATGATTTTTTGACAACATCTGATGTTAACTTGAAGAGTGATATTCAACTTGTTGATGATAATTTAGTTCGCAAAATTTTGTCTATTGAATCATATTCATATAAACTCAAAAATGATAAAAAATTTGGTTTTATTGCTCAAGAACTTGAAGAAATTGGACTTAATGATTTTGTTAAAGATGTGGATGGTACAAAAAAGGTAAATTATCAATTTTTTATTCCATTAATAATTAGTATATTAAAAAATCAACAACAAAGAATTGAAGAACTTGAAAAATTTATTTAAGTTTATAAATGAATAATAAATTATTAGTTGTTAATGTTGCTACAACATCAAATATTTTATTATCTGGAATTCAAACAATTGATGATGTTTTGTTGAACACAAATGATATTGTTCTAGTAAAGAATCAAACTGATTCTATATGATTTCAACATGACCTCCTAAACATGCATAGTAAAGTCCCCAACTATACTTATTCGCACCTTTAGATAACATCATATTAATGATTTCAAGATGGCCTCCTTCACATGCATATAAAAGTCCCATATCATAATTATTTGCACCAAGAGATAACATTATATCTATAAGTTCAAGATGACCACCTTTACATGCACCTTCAAGTCCTTTATTAACATGAATATCTTTATTTAATATCATTAAATAAATAATGTCTTTTCGGCATTCTTTATATGCTTTTTTCATTTTTAGCTATTGTTAATAATTTTCTAAAATAAATATTTATTAATTAATCTGTCAATATCAGGAATTTTATTTCGATAAACTTTCAATAAATGATATTCGGGATGTTCTTTTTTAAGGTAATATTCTATATTTACTATATATTTTAGATCTTCTATATCGTCTATATCTTCTATATCATCTATCTTTTCTGCAATTATACGTGTATATAATATCTTTAGTTCTAAATTTCCATCATCATCTAATAATAAATCATAATCATTAGCACCAACATCTAACATCATCTTAACGATTTCAATATGGCATCCTGTACATGCAGATTGGAGTCCATCATTATAACCATTTGCACCTAAAGATAACATCAATTTAACAATTGCAAGATGACCACCTGAACATGCACCTAGAAGTCCCTTATTATAATCATTAGCTCCTAAAGATAACATCATGTTTACTATTTCAAGATGGCCTCCATTACATGCATAAAATAGTTCCCTATTATATTCAGTTACTCCACGATTTAAAAACATTTTTATAATTTCAAGATGACCTTCTTCACATGCATATACAAATCCCCATTTATAATCATTTGCCCCAAGATCGAGCATCATTTTTACGAGTTCAAGATGTCCTCCTTTGCATGCACCATATAATCCTCCATTAAAATCAGTTGCGCCTACAGATAACATCATTTTAACAACTGCGATATTGCCTCCTTCACATGCCAATTCAAGTCCTATATCATAATCTTTTGCACCGAGATCTAACATTAGTTTTACTATTTCGATATGGCCTCCTTCGCATGCACCATGAAGTCCCCAATTATATCCAGTTTCTCCACCATCTAATATCATTTTAATGACTTCGACATTGCCTCCTTTACATGCATATTTAAGTGCATACCAAAAATGTCGACAATTATCTGTTATCATTTTAATGATATCAATATGTCCTCCTTCACACGCACCCTTAAGACCATCATCGTAATAAATATCGTATTCATCACATCCATCCAATATCATTAATTCAACAAGGTCTTTTCGGCCTTCTTTACATGCTTTATACATTTTTTGTTTTTTATAAATTAATCTTGAATTATTTTAAATTTAGAATCCTTCATATTTAACACCGATGTAATTAAATTTAAATAAATGTTCATAATTCTTATGTTTAACATTTAAATATATAGCTTTTGGATCAACAATATTAGGTTTTTCGATAGTTGTCATATAATATTGTATTATATCATTATTTGTTTCATCAAATTCAAGTCTATCTGGATTTGTTTCAAGTAATGTTAAAATAAAATCAAGCTTAATATCTTCTTTAGCAATTATTTTTGAATCATCAGTTAAATAACTTGTCCATTTTTTAGAATCATTAATAGTATATTTATTAAAATCAACAAAACCACCATATTGCAATTTAGGATTTTTTTCTATAACTTTATTTATAACAGACAATGAACCAAATATCCAATTATTTTCAGTAGAAAGTTTTAAAGTTTCTTCAACAATACAAGAAATGTAATGATCTTTAACAATATCATAATTTCTTTCATGTCTATGTTGAGATTGTCCACCTTTGTTATGTCTATTTCCAAGTTCAACTTTATTATATTTAACTTTTTCAAATCCATTTGGACCATGAACATAAATAAAAAATGAATCACCATTTGCAAATATAATTGCACCATCATAAACTTTTAAATAATCATAAATATCATCAACAATAAATTTATTTGAACATATATAGTTAAATTTATTAAGTTTCATTTTTGGAACAATGATTTTAAATATTTGATTTTCATATTCATCTATACCAACAAAAATAAACAATCCCAATGAAATATCTTTAATATTTTTAAGTTCAATTTGAATTTTTTCAAGATTTTTAATGGTGACCTTAGAATTAAGTCTATCTTTGACATTCCTAGCAAGTCCAATTTCATTCTTACAAAAATGCATAATTTGGCTAAATAGATGACTGGCTTGATATAGCCATGGTTATCATAGAAGATACCGTTAGTCCTTTAATTTGGGATAATCGTTCTAATTCTTGCATTTTATTAAATACCAAAGATTTTTTAAAGTAAATTTAAAAAAATGGAAGAAATAGTAATAGGCTTTGATTTTGAATGCGCTGGTGGAATTCCAGCCAAACATGGATTTACTCAATTAGGAGCAAGTGCTCATGAATTAAAAACAGGAAAGAAGATTGCTGGTTTTAATGAATATGCAAATATGAAAGATTTAGAATGGGAAGAAAGATGTGTTAAAGAATTTTGGGAAAAGAATCCAGATAGATATGCTGAAACATTAAAAAAAACTCAAAATGCTAAATTATCATGTAGAGAAGTTGTTGCAAAATTTATTGAATGGGCAAGAGATGTAAGTTCAGGAAGAAAATGTGTAATTATTAGCGATAATATGATTTATGATGGTGGAATTCTTAAATATTATTCAGGAGTTGATGTAATGTATTTACTTGGACGTCGTACAGTATACTTTGAAACTGCTTCAGTTTATTATGGAATGTACGCAATGCATAGACAAGGACAATTAAATCAAGATTCTGATGATTTAAGTTCTAAAAAAATTGCACTGGAAGCTATTGATCGTTCAAGAAATTTAAAATGGCCTGAAAGTAAAGTAAAACATGATCATCATCCAGAAAATGATGCAGAAGATATGGTGAATAAATGGATATATATTCAAAATAATCTATAGTTTAAAATATATATTTATTGATAAGTCTGTCAATGTCGGGAATCTTTTTATTATAAAATTTTAAAAGATGATATTCAGGATGTTGAGTTTTAATTGGTAATTCAGTTATTTCTGGAATAGTTATTATTATATTATTAGGATCTTTCGATGTTAAACGGATGTATAAAATCCGTAGTTCTAAATTTCCATATTTTAAAAATTGATAATTATCTGCACCTAAAGTTATCATCATTTTAACTATTTCGATATGGCCATGCAAACATGCACTATGAAGTCCCCAATTATAATCAGTTGCACCCAATGACAACATTAGGTTAACTGTTTCAATTTTACCACCATAACATGCATGTTCAAGTCCCCTATTATAATCATCGGCACCAAGATCTATCATCATTTTAGCGATGTCAACATGACCTCCTTCACATGCATTTAAAAGTCCCCGATTATAATCAGTTGCACCTAAAGATAACATCATTTTAATGACTTCGTCATATCCTCCCATACATGCACCTCTAAGACCAAATTTATAATCAATATCACCAAGATCGATAATCATTTGAATAAGTTCTTTATTACCTCCAAAACATGCACCTTCAAGTGCCCAATAAATATCATTTGCACCAAGATCTAACAACATTTTAACGATTTCTTTATGACCTCCTTTACATGCAGATGCAAGTCCCAAATTATAATTATCTGCACCAAATGATAGCATCAAATTAACAAGATCTTTATGACCTTCTTCACACGCACCAGCAAGTCCCCTATTATAATTATCTGCACCTAGAGATAGCATCAAATTAACAATTTCAATATGGCCTCCTTCACATGCACCTCTAAGTCCTTCATTAAAAGAAGTTTCTCCATATTTTATCATCAAATCAATAATGTCTCTACGTCCTTCTTTACAAACTTTATACATTTTAGTGATTATCAAAATAATCTTTAAAATTCTCTTAAGTATGTAATTTTTTACTACCAAAATAGTAATTACTCTAAAGTTTATTTTTATCATAATGTTCTTTTTGTTTCATTCTTATTTCTTCTCTATTTTCTTGGTAATACTCTTTTTTGTCATTTAAAATTTTTTCACGATGAATAGAATATTTTTTGGAATCATATTTCTTTTTATCTTCTCTACAAGTTTTACAACTTTTATAAAATCCATCCTTTTTTGCATTTAATTCCTTTTCAAATTCAGTTTGACAATAAATACATATAATACTTTTAATATTTGAATTATTCAATTCTTGTTGTTTTCTAATTCTAATCTCTTCATCTTTTTGTCTACATTGTTTACATGTTTTATAATTTGTTCTTGAAATGTTATTATGTTCAATTGGAAAAGGATGGCGACATTTTGAACATTTTGTTTCATTTTCTTTTAGTACCAAATCATTTGCCTTAAATAATGTATTATCCTTTTCTCTACATTCGGTACAAATTCTATTGAGTTGTATATTATTTTTCTTAATATCCATATCTTTTGGTTCTTTAAGAATTTTACATCTAAAACATATGACAGGATTACCATTCAATAATTGTTGCTTATGATTTTCAATAATTTGTTGTTTTTCGATATATTCTTTTTCTTTGATTTTCAGAGTTTCTTCAATTCTTTTATTTGTATTATCTAAATACGCAATTCTACATTTTTGACATTGAGAATATGGTTGTATTGTAGTAGGATTAATATCATTCATATCATATTCATCATAAGTTTTACAACACCTTGAGCACTTAATTCCAACAATATCCTTTTTAATGATATCAACTATTGGTGTTTCTTCTAAATTTTCTGATTTTTTTAAATATATATCATATAATTTAGATCGTAATTCTTTAATTTCTTTTTCAAGATTTTGAATATACTTATTTTCACATTTTTCTTTAAGTCTTAAAACTTCATTATACAAATCTTCAATGGTAAAATCCTTATCTAATTGTATCAATTCTGTTTGATTTTTTCCATTATAAATTTTTGATATTCTTCTTCCGTATAAAACACTTTCTTCATTTTTACATTCATCTTTTATTAACTCTTCTAATTGAATAAAATTATTTGTAATAACTACATATTTTAATGTAAAATTTGGTCCAATTTCTCTTTTATGTGCTGTGATTCTTTGTTCAATACGTCGAGAAAGTCCAAATTTTACAAGATTATTACCAATAAGACTTATATAAATAAGTGGTATATCATTTAAATTTTCAATTAAATTACGTTCATATGTAGTTAAATCAAATTTTTTTTCATCTTCTAATTCAGAAATTTTATTATCTTTTTCTAATAATTGTTTATATAATTCTTCTGATTGTTCAACTAGTAAATTTGTCATTAATTTTTCTAGTTTTAAATAATAATCATGTATACTATCTGCTTTATCTGTTCTTGATTTTAAACATAACTTTTTAAAGCATTTAGTAGTTAATAATACATGTTCTGATTTTCTTCCTCTTGTTTCTTCTACGTTTAATTTCCCGCCGACCTGCGGGAAATTATTTTCTTCTTCTGTAACTAAATTAATTTTATAATCAATATTTTCTTTAAAATTTTTATATAAATTTCTTTTACATTCATCAATTCGGCTATAACCCAACCATTTCCATATACGATCTAAACTTACAACAAAATCTGTATCGTCATATGTTAAAAAACAATACAAATTAGCAACATACAATTGTTGTTCTTCTTCACTAAATTCAGACCTAATCCTTTCGAGAATTTTAGATCCATAATTACCCATAAATTTCTTTATAGGATTATTCTCTATAATCGATACTATATCAACAACTTGCTTAGACATTTTTTAAGTATTATAAGAATATTCTCTTAAGTATGTAATTTTTTACAATATTTTTGTAAATATCACCAAAGTGTTTGTCATTTTTTGCAAATTTCCCTCGTTATATTCCTGAGATTACAGGAACACTTTTACGTTCAAAACTTTATCCTTGGTACTATGGCAATTGTCATCAATTCTTGGAAGAAAAGTTTACAAGCATAGGGTATATAAACTTGAACAATTTCTGTGGTATTTCCTTCCTTCACACATTTACAAAGAAAACGTTGTTTGTCAAGATCGGATTGGCATATGAAACCACATATCTTGCAAACGTGGATTCTGTATAGGTCTGAGTTAAAAAAAAGTCTGTCTCTTAACATCGAGGAAGCACCATGACTTAGTAAGGCATCTCTCTCCATCTCCCCTAATCTTAGACCACCTTCTTTTGATCTTCCTTCCAATGGTTGACGTGTGAGTTTTGTGACGGGTCCACTTGCTCTTGAATTTCCGGTCCACATCATTTTTCCATTTCTTCGAATCATGAAGATTTCGGATTCGACTTGGAGACAGAATACAGGTGTTTGTTTGGAATTGATGAATACATCATACTTGTCTGATACTATTGAAAGAGAATCAATTACACATATGTTATTTTGTGTAATTTTGCATGAAAGACCGGCATGTAAGCAGAGATGTTGGAATTTATCAACAAGACCAGACATTCTGAAGGAATTGTTGAATAAAAGGTTATCAATGAATAATTTGAGTTGTTTTGTATTAATTTTGTATAGCCAATCAGGAAAAACTTTATTTACTAAATCAGTTCCAAATTGTCTGAGAAATTCAACTGTATTGGTGTCAGATATTGTTTCATATTTGTCTTTATCATAAATTCGAACAGTATTTAAATTTACAAAGAGTCCACGTTTAACATATATAGATGCAAGTAACATCATTTCATCAGAACAATGTTGATAATTATTTGTCCATTCAGCAGTATTTTTGAAAATAATGTCTTGGTTATATATATCTTTAGCCTCAAATAATTTGAAAGCACCACCAACAGAAGCATATAGTCTATGATTCTTAGTAACAGTAATATCAATGTCTTCATTTTTAAAAGTAATGAGTTGATCATCAAAATTTGGAAAAAATAATATGTCTTTTGGATGATCATATACAAGTTCATTGTTTTTCAAACATGCAATCTTATCATCAAAAGTTAAATCCTTTGGATCTTTCCAACCATCAATAGTTAAGACTTCATGATCTAAAGTAAGACAATGTTCTTTATCAGCAACCATATGTTTTAGACGTTGATAATATGTAGGACCAATAAATATTTTAGTTTTCATTTCTTCACCAGTTTCACCATTATACATAACTTCCGTACCATCACCTGAAAATCCATATTTTTCTAACTCTGCGCCAATTTCATTAACATTCAAATTTGTGAATGGTGTAGCATCTCCCTGAAGACCTGAAAACACACAAACTTTTCCCAACAAACATTCAATCAAATGTCCAATTGTCATTCTGGAAGGAATTGCATGAGGATTTATAATTATATCCGGTATAATACCTTCAGACGTAAAAGGCATGTCCTCTTGGTTGTAGATGATTCCTATTGTGCCTTTTTGTCCATGTCTACTATTGCCACACCACACAGGTTTTCCATTTCTTCTGACATAAATAACTCCACTTGGAACTGTACAACAGTAAACTTTATCATTATAATCTATGATAGAATCCTGAAGTTCTGTTTTGTTAACTATTGGATTGTTTTGAGACTTTATAATTCCAAGACGCCAAGCATCAAAATTTGAAGTTATTATTTCATTATTTCGTCCATCTTTTTTAATTATAGTTTGATTACCAGCTTCATATTTAAGAGACATATTGGCAGAATATCCCATATGAAGTATTAATCTTTGTACATCATTTGCTAATTGAGCAGAACTTGTGTCATATCTTTCTGTTGAACCTGAACTATGACCATCACCAAGCATCATACCATTAAAAAGTATTCTACATTGTTCTCTTGTTAAAGACCATACCCATTTTGGAAGATATTTTGATGTTGATAATCCTTGGTTCAATGAATTAAAATATTTTGCCATATTTTTATTGCATATTCTATAATTTGTTAAGTGAACATCGCCTTTTTTGGCATTTGCTACTCCTTTGTATCCAAACGTAAATTGATCAGCACATTCTTGTCCTATTTGTTCCAATGCATCTCTCACCCTTTTTTTATTTGTTGCAAATGATACATAATATAAATATATATCTTCTCTATAATATACATGTCCTTCTGCTAACCAAATTCCAAACATTAGAAGCCATGAATTAAGAGGAATACTAAATATTAATTCTTTTTCTTCATTATATATATCAAATGTTGTAGGTGTAATTTTTTCGAGTTCTCCTTCATATGGTAATGGTATTATATCTTCACAATTTTTGAGGTAATGTCTCATTTTATTATGTATATTTTCAGCAGTTTCAATCCTGTAGTCCTTGTTATGTCTCATTTTAACATACATTCTATGGTTTAGAGTAACACATAAAGAAACTTGGTTTGTTTCAATATTATACATTTCACCATCATAATTATCATATGACATAATTTCTGTTGGTTTAACATATTCTAAAGTTGTTCCATTAACAAGAGAAGCAACTTTATCATCATATGTCAATTCATTAATAAACTTCCAACCATTGTCAGTAAGAACTTCGTGATCTGGACTGTAGCAACTAAATTTATCACCAATTTCAGGAATTCTAACACTTCTAACTTTAATTTTTGTATATTTATAACCATCAGAATTTGTAGTAAAGATAACTTTATCAATGACACCAACTTCATTTGGTCTTACAGAAGTAGAAACATCTCTTTTTTTGAATGTTTTAGCTTGAAAATTTTCTTGTTTATTTTGAACAATAGGAGTTGTTTTTCCAATAATAATATCATTTTCAACAGTTCTCGAACCAGGTTCAATAAGACCATCAGTATCAAGTTTTCCATAATTGCCATATTGAATTCCTTTAGTTTCATTTTTATTTGGTACCTCAAATTGTTCCATAAATCCACCAACTCTTATAATCTCCTTTTCTTGATCAGTATAAGTTCTATAAAAAGAATTTCTAAATAAACCCCTATCAATAGCAGCCTTATTCACAATAATAGAATCTTCTTGATTATAACCACCATATGTAGCAATTGCAACTATAGCATTAATACCAGCAGGAAGTTCATCAAATTTCATATGTTTCATGATAGTTGTTGATACAAGAGGTTTTTGTGGATAGTAAAGAATGTGAGCAAGTGTATCAAATCTTTCTCTATAATTACTTGCATATATACCCATAGCTTGTTTTCCCATCGCACTATTGCAAGACAGAAAATTATTTCCAAAAAAGTCATGTCGAGTTTGATCTTCAACTGTAATATCAGCTATCATGTTTGACTCTTTATATTCTTGTATTTTTTCGATGGGTACAAAAATTGTATTTGTTCCATTTTTATAGATAATACTCTCTTTGAATTGTTCGAATGTCATAAAATCTTTAAAACCATGACGTACTTTTGTAGATCCTCCTTTATTGTGAGTTATTCTCAGATTATTTACAACTTTGATATTCATATTATGTTCATCGGCAATTGTTCTATTTGATAGTCCATTGTTAAATTTATATTGAATTGTTAAAACATCATCCAATCTATTTTGATATTTTCTATTTTTGTATTTCAAATATTCAACTACAATTCCACTTGAATGATTTTTGTATGTATCATATTTAAAACCTATTTCATTATAAAATTTAATTATATTTTCAGAACTACGAGACAAAGGTAAACTTACTTCAAGTTTACCAAATTTTCCATTATAAACAGTAATTGGATTTGTTTTAACATCAAATAAACTTAACATTTCTGAAATAATTTTGAAGATATCAACAAGTGTATCAACATGTTCAGGTATTTTAGACATTGATAATGGTCCAATTGAATACAGATAATCACCTCTTGATCTTTTTGTACAATATATTTTTGAACCATCTCCTCCAAATATTCCAGATAAGAATGATCTCTTTACTTCTTTATGTCCATTTAATATAAAATTAGGC
>ERZ650303.376-NODE-376-length-13578-cov-14.020410_pt1 | contig 13578 bp, 13 predicted proteins | sample MGYA00376239_ERZ650303 | MGnify/ENA primary metagenome ERZ650303 (study PRJEB26733, sample SAMN07839262) | wastewater metagenome | biome: small river; feature: stream; material: water | place: USA: North Carolina | collected 2016-04-05 ... | reverse complement strand
AAAAGCCAGGCTTGATGATGGCCAGCATCTACCGCACCTTGTTGCGCGAAATCGAGGTCAAAAAGTTTCCAGTGCTCACGCAACGTGTTGCACTCACGCCGCTACACAAACTTTGGCTTGCTTGGAAGATGCAAGCGCTAGGTCGCTTTTAAACTTTCAACTAACGCATGAAGCAACTGACCATCGTGGGCGCAGGCTGGGCAGGTTTGGCCGCTGCCGTGGCCGCCACGCAAGCTGGCTGGCATGTGGAGTTATTTGAAGCGGCCAACATCGCCGGTGGGCGCGCCCGGAGCTTGCAGCAAAGCTTTGCGGGCAAACCTTTGGACAATGGCCAACACGTACTCATTGGCGCCTACCGCGACACGCTGGCTCTGATGCGAACAGTGGGCTTGAACCCAACGGCTTTGTTACAACGTCTGCCGCTTGATTTGCGTTATGCCGATGGTCAGGGCCTCAGCCTTCCCGACTGGCCTACGCCCCTTAATCTGCTGGGCGGTATCGGCCGCGCAAAAGGCTGGACGATGAAAGACAAAGCCAGTCTCATCCAAGCCGCATGGGGCTGGCAACGTGCGCAGTTTGAATGCATGCCGACATGGACAGTGGCTCAGCTGTGCCATGCCTCCGAATTAAGCCCTCGCGTGACGACACAGCTGATTGAACCACTCTGCATATCGGCACTCAACACGTCGATCGAAGAGGCCAGTGCCACTGTATTTCTGCGTGTGTTACGTGATGCGCTGCTAGGCGGGTCTGGCCATTCTGATCTGCTGGTTCCGCGCGTAGATTTGGGTGCACTACTGCCAGATGCTTGCTTGCAATGGCTGAGCGCTCATGGTGCAGACATCCACCTGAGTACGCGTGTTTCTGCTACGCGAATTGAAGCGCTACAACACACCAAATCACCCGACCACGCTGTGCTACTGGCATGCCCACCGTGGGAAGCTGCGCGCCTCACGGCAGACATTGCCCCGAAGTGGGCTTACCAATGCGCAGAGCTACCGCACACGGCAATTGCGACTGTGTATTTGCGATGCAGAGATAAAGGCTTCAAAGGCTTTTCTCAGCCTATGGTGGCTCTACACAGCGCCACAGACGCTCCGGCGCAATTCGTGTTTGACAAAGGTGCACTTTCAGAACAACACGGCTTACTGGCCGCAGTGGTCAGCGCATGCCATACCGAGCGCGATGAACTCACCGAACAGGTACATGACCAAGTGTGCGAGCAACTGGGACTTAGCCACTTAGAAATCGTTCAAACTGTGGTCGAAAAACGCGCCACGCTTGCGTGCACACCCATGCTGGATAGACCAGAACCCTTTGTGGCGAATGGCCTGTGGGCCTGCGGCGACTATATCTGTGGGCCCTATCCGTCCACCCTAGAAGGCGCCGTGCGTTCAGGCCAACAAGTGGTCACACAGCTCCGTCAAGTGTTGCACGGTTAAGGGCTGAGCTTCATCATGCGGCCAGTGGTGGCCTTGGGTGTTTATCCACGCAGTTTGCATACCTGCATTCATCGCGCCCAACACATCGGTTGTCGGGTCATCACCTAAATGCAACACAGCTTCAGCAGGTAAATTCAACTGCGCCGCCGCCGCATGAAAAATACGCGGATCTGGCTTGGCCACACCAAACAAGCGCGCACTCACGGCCCATTTGAAATACGGGCCTGCCGCTGTGCCAAACACATCGGCATTACCGTTGGACAAGCCCACCAACGGATAACGTGCAGCCAAACGTGCAAGCGCTTGTTGCACCCCGTCATACAGCGTGACGTTTTGGCGCTCTGAAAAGAAGACCTCAAACGCCTCATCCGCCAGGTGTGGTGACTCTCCCGCTCGCAGCAGACTTTCGCGGATGGACTCACGCCTTAAAAAACTCAAGTCGTGTGCTTTGTCTGCATGGCGTTGGTTCACTTCAGTTCGAATGCGTTTTTTAACTTCGGAATCTGAGCAAAGCTGTGCTGTTTGCGGGGCATGAATGGCCAACCAATCCTGTAAAACGACCTCTGCACGCGCGATCGTGGGCCAGACCGGCCACAAAGTGTCGTCTAGGTCTAGGGTTATGGCTTTGATTTTGGAAATGTGAAGCATGCTGAGTGAGAATACCGCATATGTTTAAACCTGCTTTCAACCCAGAACCGCCTTTCACCCATGGCCAAACACCACGCACGGCTGTGCTGCTGTGCAACCTAGGCACCCCCGACGAACCCACAGCATCTGCGGTGCGACGCTACTTGGCTGAGTTTTTGGGTGACCACCGCGTGGTAGAAATTCCTCGATTGATATGGATGGCGATTCTGCACGGCATCATTTTGCGCGTGCGCCCAGCCAAATCAGCGGCCAAGTACGCCACGATTTGGACCCATGAAGGCTCCCCCCTCAAGATTTGGACAGACAAACAAGCGCAAGCCTTGCAAACGGTGTTCAACACCACAGGTGAATCTGTCACCGTGCGTTATGCGATGCGCTACGGCAACCCTTCTATTGCCAGCCAACTCGATGCGCTGAAAGCTGAAGGCTACACACGCATTTTGATATTGCCAGCCTACCCTCAGTATTCGGGCACGACCACAGCGAGTGTGTTTGATGCGGTGTACCACTGGGGCCTGCGCAGCCGCGTGCTGCCTGAGTTTCGATTCATCAATCATTACCACGACCACCCTGCTTACATTCAGGCGCTGGCTGAGCGCGTGCGCACGCACTGGGCCAAGCATGGCCAGCCTGAACGCTTGGTCATGAGCTTTCACGGTGTGCCAGAGCGCACACTTAAATTGGGCGACCCATATCACTGCGAATGTTACAAAACAGCGCGCCTGCTCGGTGAGGCTTTGGGCCTGACGAAAGCCCAATACATGGTGACCTTTCAGTCTCGTTTTGGTAAAGCCAAATGGCTTGAGCCCTACACCGAACCCACTTTGATTGCCCTCGCTCAGCAAGGCGTGAAGCGCGTCGACTTGATCTGCCCAGGCTTCACCAGCGACTGCCTTGAAACCTTGGAAGAAATATCACAAGAAGCCCAAGAGGCCTACTTGCATGCTGGCGGCCAAGAGTTTCATTACATTCCATGCTTGAACGATAGTGATGCCTGGATAAAAGGTATGTATGAGCTCAGTCAAACACACATGGCTGGGTGGCCAACTCAAACTACAAACACAGAGCAATTAGCAATTAGCCGTCATGAAGCCATGTTGCTAGGAGCGACAAACTAAAAAACCGCTGAAAAGCGGTTTTTTTAGCTAGCCAATCAGGAATCAATTAAGGCGCAGTTTTGCTTGCTGGCGCAACGGGTACCGCAAAAACAGCGGAAGCAGATTTAAGAACGGCCGGAGCGCCAACAACAGCGTCAACAGAAGACGCATTAGATGCTGGCAGTTCTGCTGCGCTTGCAGCATCGACCGCATCCGAAGGCATCACTTGTAACGGAGGTGGCGGCTCAACAGCAAGCTCTTCGTGGGGTTGCATATAAGCAGCAACAGCCAAGGCAGCCGCAAACAGCACGGCAGTCAGCCAAAGTGATGTTTTAGATTTTTTTTCTTCAGATGGCGTGGGCACAGCTGGCTCTGCGGCTAACTCAGACATCTGGTCCTTGCTTTCAAACACCACCTCTTGAACAGCAGAGGCAAGCTCAACACCAGTGCTAGGAACGACAATCGAAGGCTCTTGAGACTCGCTTTCAACGCTCACATCTTGAGTCGGCTGATCAAAAACTTCATCGATTGAGACACCAAGCAAGCCGCCGACTTTTTTTGCAGCAGTCGCTTTGACCGCAGTGCTATAAAAAGCGCTCATGCCCCCCTCTTCCAACTGACGAATTTGCTTAACGGACATGCAAGCACGAATAGCCATATCACTCAAGGCCCAACCTCGAGCCTCACGACGGATACGTAGCAAATCACCGTTAATAAAGAGCTCTTCTTGACTCATAGATACACGAGGTGCAGCGCTGTACAAGTGAGTTATTTAACGAGCAAAAGCTCACCTTTGATAGATGCACCCTTTTGAACTGACAAGGTTTGGTAAACCACATGACCATCCACAGAAGCAGAAGAAGTCACAATTAATTCATTGCATGTTGCGGTGCCTGAAAACTTGCCTTTGATATGCAGACTGCTGCAAGTCACAACCCCTTCGACTTGCCCGCGGGCACCAATGGTAAGTTCGTCAACTTGGATTTGGCCATTCAGCGCACCCTCAACGTGAATTGCACCTTTGGCAGCAATTTCACCACGGAAAGAAAAACCCTCACTCAAAATCGAAGGTTTAGAGGCGGTCGTTGAGATCATGTCCATCATGCTAGTACGTTGGTTCGTTGGTTGAGAAGCGGGTGCGACGATGGATTGAGTCGACACAACCTCTTCAGCAACAGCCTCGATTGGCTCATTTTCCACGTCTGGCGCAGAGACGCTCTCTTGTGGAAGATTAACGTTGTTGGTTTTGGATTTGTTGAACATATTGTGCCGTCCGTATGACTTTTTGTGGGTTGACTGGATAACCACCAATCAAAATTTCCAAATGCAGGTGCTTACCTGTTGACGAAGAACCTGTGCTGCCAATGTTGCCCAACACAGATTCGTTAGTGACTTTGTCACCCAATTTCACTTCAATATTTGCCAGATGTGCATAAAGCGATTCCACACCATTCGTGTGTCTAACTACCACTGTGTTGCCGTATTGCGTATGAAACTGCGCTAACACAACAACACCAGGCTTGACTGGGTGAACTTTTTCATCACCTGTCTGACTGAGTAAATCCAACCCCGTATGAAAGTGCGTCTGTCCGGAAATTGGATGGCGACGAACCCCAAAATCGGATGTCACGCTGTAATTTGGTACCGGCATAACGCTGGGTAGCGCATAGAGAACCTCGCGCAACCCTCGGTTGGTCGACAATTCATCAGCAACTTTGCCACGCAGCAAGGGATTACTTTTGACATCATCTTCCAAGTTAAAACCGCCATTAGCCGCATTTTGCTGAATAATTTTGACGATTTTCTCTGTTAAGCCAGACGCTTCAAGTTGAGACTTCATCGTCACGTTCTCTTGCGAAACTGCGACCATTGATGTGTCAACGAAACGACGAATACTCATATCACGATCACGGATGGTCTGAGCCAATGAGACCATTTGCTCATCACTCATACTCAACGTCTCGGCACCTTCAGAATCAGACGCGCTGCTTAGCAAAGCACGATAGACCTCTTCGTGAGAGCGCTCCAATTTGGCGCGACTTAGCATCAAACTTAAGCTCATGACAAACAGGACAATGATTGCAACAAGCATTGCTCCAGTAGCCAAAATGCCACCGCGCACTAAAATGCGCTGCATACGGCCGCTGACATTTAGATAATGCAGATCGCCGTTTTGCTCAAGGATGATGCGAGCATCCTCGTACTGACGGCTCCAACCACCGGACACTAGCCCAGGAAGCAAGCGAGCAGCAGTAAGAAACCGGCGCAGTATCATGATTTAGGCTGAGTGATGGGTATCAAGCAACTGAGTTGCCGGCCTGAAGAACTGGACCATTGGCGTCTTGACTCAAAGTACCTTCGATCTCACCACCTTTTTCAATCTCAATTTCTGAGTACTGAACTTTGCCAGCAATCTTGCCGGTTGAGCGGACGATGAGACTCTTCTCAGAGATGATCGTGTTGTGGAGCTGGCCACGAACATCAATCACCTTAGCTGAAACACGGCCAGTGATCTTGCCAGTTGGGCCGATCAAGACTTCTTCTGCAGTTAAATCCCCCTCAATGACGCCATTAATAATGGCTTTTGAGGGAACAGTGAACGTGCCTTTAACGATGACACCGTCACCGATGACAACACTTTCGAGCGAATCTGATTGATTAGACATATGGACTCCTTCAGCAAATTTTAACAAACAAACCATCAAAAACTACATATTTAGAGTTTTATTGTTGTTTATTTGTACAAAAAAGATCATTTAATGCAACCACTTAGCGTATTTTTTGAATGTGCTTCCTAACTGTTTTTTAAGTTTTTACTCATTAAATTTATCTGCGGCACATTAGTTACCATTGATCACAAATTTTTTCATCAAACATGAATCACACTTTCATCATGGCAGGTGTCATGGGTTGGCCCGTTGCACACTCTCGGTCACCTATCATTCACAATCATTGGATTAAGCAATATGGCTTATCTGGGGCTTACGGTCTTTTCCCTGTACAGCCGAACCAAGTTGAAACGGCCGTCCGCGGACTCCAAGCTCTAGGCTTAGCAGGTTGCAACATCACCATCCCCCATAAGGTTGATGCAATGCAGTACATGGACTGGGTCGAACCATTAGCTCTGCGCATGGGCGCAATTAACACCATCGTGGTTCAAGCGGATGGGGCCTTACACGGCTTCAACAATGATGGCTACGGTTACTTGCAAAGCCTGCGAGAAGCCAAGCCGACTTGGCAAGCGGACACAGGCCCTGCAGTTGTATTGGGAGCTGGCGGTGCTGCAAGAGCCATTGTGGTGAGCCTTATTGACGCAGGAGCCACCGAAATTCGTGTCCTCAACCGCACACTTAGCAAAGCAGAAGACTTGGCCGAAGAATTTGGTCAGGTCATCACAGCCTACGATTGGTCCGAACGCGCAGACGCTCTCAACGATGCCGCATTGCTGGTCAACACCACGAGTCAAGGCATGCAAGGCGAGAATGCTCTTGATATTAATCTCGATCAACTACCAAAGTCAGCACTAGTCTCCGACGCTATTTACGTCCCACTTGAAACGCCACTCCTTGCACAAGCGCGTCTTAGGGGCAACACGACAGTAAATGGTCTTGGCATGCTCTTACATCAGGCCCGTCCTGCTTTTAAAGCTTGGTTTGGCGTAATGCCAGAGGTAAGCCCTGAGCTTAAAAACGCCGTCATAGCAACTCTCTAAAATTAATAAATGTATATTGGACTCTTAGAAGATGAGCCACAACTGGCTCAACACGTTTGCGAAATTTTGGAAAGCGCGGGCCACACTGTCAGCGTATTCAATAACGGAGCAGATATGGTTAAAGCCGTGGGACGAGACACGATTGACCTGTTCGTTCTTGATTGGCGTGTGCCTCGCATGTCTGGGTTAGAAGTGCTAAAGCACATTCGCAATGTTCGCGGACTAAAAGAACCCGTGCTATTTCTTACAAGCCGAACAGATGAGCAGGACATCACAGAAGCGCTCAACGCAGGGGCTGATGATTACTGCACCAAACCTGTTCGCCCACAAGAATTCTTAGCTCGCGTTTCTGCACTATTGCGCCGCACATACCCTGATCGCAATAACCAAGAAACCACGCGAACCCTCTTGAGCTATCTATTCAACAAACTCGACAATAGCGTCACATTCACAAATGGAAGCGTTACTTTGTCCGAGAAGGAGTTCAAGCTCGCGTTGTTTTTGTTTGAAAACCATGAGCGCGCGGTTTCTCGAGAGCGCTTGATGCAAGAAGTATGGGGCGGAGAGGGAGATGCGTTATCGCGTTCGCTTGATGTGCATGTTTCTTGGTTGCGAAAAAAGCTTGATCTCGCAGCAGGTTCACAAAATTTACGACTAAAGCCTATTTATGGTTTTGGTTATCGTTTGATGGCAGTGAATGACTCACACACTGAGTAACGCTTGCCTCGTTTAGCTTGACCGCTGAGAACAGCAGCAAGACTTGCACATTGATAAACTGTCAATGCGACTTTAAAAACCATCGATTTGTAAATATTTTTGGTTTAAATAACAATTTATTTAAATTTTTAGTACTCAAATAAATCGCAGGTATGTAAAATTCATACCTATGTCACGCCTTCTATCGTTATTCAAAAATAAGTTTTTTTTCTTGCTCAGCGCTGCGCTGATGTACAGCCCCGTGTGGGCTGACCCCGTTTGGCATTGTTCACGAAGTGATGTGCAAATCGCCGATGCATCTGACAATTTCACCTTAGCAGCCCTGACCTTTGAACGAGAAGTCATTCGTTTATCTCTCAAAGACTTGTACGCTGTATATCAAGGTACGCCCGTTAAACTGAATGGTGGATTGCCTTTGTCAGCATGCATAGCCCGTCACGATTCTTCACTTACTGCAGCAGCCCTCAACTCTATAGGGGCTAAACCTGCAGTTGTTAAAGCACTGGCAAGCTCAAATCAAGTTCAAACAAGCCACCTACACATCGTTCAGGATGAGGCATCAATGCTGGCATGCATCGTTAAGCATCACCCAGCCATCGGCTACTTATCACAAGCCACGCACACAGAGGCACTAGGGCCGTGCTTTTAAGGAGTTTTTTAACTTTTTCATTGCTCACCACATTGAGCGCGGCAACAGCACAAAATTTTCCTTGGCATCTTGGGGCGTCACAAAAAAATGAGGCTTACGCTCCCTCTGCAATTAACACATCACATATCAAACCAGGGCCTCACCAAGTCGTCGTTGCAGTAATTGACAGCGGTGTCATTGCAAGTCATCCCAGCCTAAATGGACAGCTACTACCCGGCTATGACATGTTGTCCGCTCCTAATAATTTACGCGGCGGTCGCTCGACCAATTTTGCGCCGGACGAGCGAGATGCACGCTGTGGCCAGCGATTAATTTCAGGCGCTTTCAGAACACACGGAACCGAGGTTGCAAGCTTGATTGCCGCAAATGGTGGAGAGGGAGTTTATGGCGTTAACCCAAGCGCCAAAATCTTACCCATTCGGTTATTCGGCGCATGCAGCATGTCGCGCACAGATTTACTAGATGCCATCGCATGGGCCGCCGGTCTACCTGTTGCAGGCGTCCAAGATAACCCATACCCAGCCAATATCATCAACATGAGCATTGCTGGAGGGCTCTCTGTATGCGGCGCTGACTTGCAACGTTTAATCAACCGCGTGATAGAAAAAAAGATTTTTGTGGTTGCGGCAGCAGGCAATAACTTTCATAAACCATTACCTGAGCCAGCCAACTGTCAAGGTGTCATCTCTGTCGGGGCACTTGATGCAGAAAACCGTATTGAAGTTTATTCTGCACTTGATACACGTACGACCTTATATGCGCCAGGAGGGGGCAAACGACTCGAGTCAGATGCTTATTGGTCTGTTAATAAACTGATGGTAGCTACTTACGATTTAGATTTTTTAGGGAATGAACGTGCGGCAGCGTTACAACGCGGCGTGGGAACAAGTTTCGCTGCGCCAGTGGTAGCAGGATTCATCTCTCTTTGGTTATCTCATCATCCAAACAAACACCCTGCTGATCTAACGCGTGAGTTTCCAAACTTTTTACGCGAAGTAGAGCAAACCACCAAATGTCCAGATTGCGTACCTAAAGGCTTAGCTGCAAATCCAAAACTAATGCAACCGTAAAGGGTACGCGAAGATGTCAATGAGGCAATTTTTATAGTCTCACGGTAGCAAAGGTACGAGAAATCCCAGCATGCGGCTGCAGACTTGCATCAAAGATCTCATTTCCTGATTTCTCAAAAGTCCTAGACCTCAACAAAACCTCAAACTCCCTGACTGCCAAAGGCGGATCGAAATACGCGCCCTGCCCTAAGATGCTTCCCATTCGCTGAAGTTCAGCACGTTGTTGCGCAGACTCAACTCCATCAGACACGACCTGCACATCACGAGACAGTGCATGCGTGATCGTCGCCTCTATCAGTTGCCCAATACGTGAATCATTCGTCATACTCATAACGAGCTTACGATCAAGTTTTATCTTATTGAGTGGCAACATATCCAGTAGCTGAAGGGAGCTTTGCTGCAAGCCAAACCCCCTCACAGAAATACTCAACCCACGCGATGCAAACCCTTGTATCGTTTTCAGTGCGATCTGAGATTGACGAGACAAAATACTCTCACTCACCTCCAGCTCCAGCAATTGGTGCGGATATTGCGTTGCCTCGCATACTTCACGTATTTTTTGAGGAAAGGCAGGATCTTTGAACTGCGCCTCAGACACATTGATTGTCAAAATCAAAGGTCCATACTGATGCTGCCATGCGGCTGCCTTTTCACATGCAGTGGTCAACAACCAGTTGTCAAATGGTAAAAAAATGTCTGTTTTTTTAGCCAATGCCACGAAGTCTGCAGGAGAGATATACAAAGTTTGACCAGAAGGATGCCGCCAACATGCCACCACCTCCATGCCAAACAATCCGCCATCACTGAGACGTCGAATCGGTTGGTATTCCAAACTGATATCAGCATCGCTCAAAGCCTGGCTAGTGGTCGCATTTACATCGAATGAGCGATCACCGTGCCCAGAGCCGTTATCGCTAGATACCTTTTCAAAACGAATTTTGATTCTGAGCTGCTTGACAAGCACATACATTGCGCTTGGAACGATGAGCAACACGCCCAACCACGTCATGATGCGAAGATAAATCGGCCACAAATTAACTGCAATGTGCAAATTAGCCACAATCAAGCTGTCAAAAGTGATGGGCGCCATCACATGAACTTGATTTGAATCATCAGCCACAGAAGCTAATTCAAATGCAGGAGACAACGGGTCTAAATGTTGACCAGCTCGCGCATAGCTAGCAATTGGAGCACCTTCCGCATTTACAAGCTCTGCCGCCTGCACACCCGGATAGCTTTCTAGCGCTTTCATCAGTGCTTCCACCTGCTGGGTATCGTTTATCAATAGCGCAGGCAGTATGCTCTGGGCCACTGAGTGGACCAAAACTTCATTCTCTTCGACAAGAATATGTCGAACACCTTGGAAAGCAAAAATCGAAACGACCGCCAGCGCGACGATTAAGGCAGGGGTCAAGACTGCAATTTTTATAAACTTTTTACTCATGCGTTCTCCGAATGAATCGATTTCGAAGAATTCTAGAAATCAATTTGTACGAACAATGATAAATCTTGTTAAACAAAATCGTTTAAAAAGAATACCTTATTCTACATAAAGATCTACTATCGCACGCTTACACAGATGCTTGTAACTTGTCTTACCGAGATGAAGCAGACGTCATTGCCAGCCCCTTAGGCTCACAATCAGCACATTTACTAGTTGTCTTAACAGGACGGGAGAACTTGGGAAGCTGACTCAAAAAATCATCAAGCCCCATATCCATCCGTTGCGATAGCAAAAGCGAAATAAACCCTGAAACCAGAGGCGCTGCATAGCTTGTCCCCACGCCACGTGGGACCCCAGATGGCGTCTCATCTCCTTTGAAATCAACATCAAAAGACGCAACTTTCAGTTTATTCACATGCCAAGGTGAATTACCGTCAAGCGACTTACCTCCACCAGGGGCATAAATCACCGTACGTGCATCAAGTGCGGAATAGCCTTCGATGTTGTTTTCAGCATCAACTGCTCCAACAGAAATCACACCCTCACAATTTGATGGTTCTGCCAACTTTTTGCCAAATGTATTGCCGACGGCTGCAACAATAAAAATATTCTTTCGATTGAGGCGATAGATCAACTGCTGTAAATCTGCGCCACAGGTCATCTTGCCTCCCGAAAAGCTCAAATTGATCACACGCGCAGGATTAGGGTTGATCGGAACACCTTCCACGGGAAATCCAGCAGCCCATGACATGGCATCAAGCAAATCAGCGCGCCGCATCGGACACGAGCCAAACAACCGGATAGGCAAAATTTTGGCATTCGGATTGACGCCGCGAACACCACTTTGACCGTTACCAGCAATCAGACTAGCGACCTCAGTGCCGTGGGTCCGAAATGTACTGGAGACTACACGTTCACCACACTTGGCATCACGCGCATCAGGCGAGTAATCTGTAGAACGTGCGCCACGCAAGTTCAAAGGAGGAGACAACATGTCATAACCAGGAAGCAAGCGTCCATCCAAACTAGGGTGGCCGGACAAAATCCCACTATCAATCACAGCCACCACGACCTCATATGGCCCAGGCTTGACTTGCGCGGTATTGATAGCCGACGGTGCCACTGGTGCTGCGGGGTTTAAAGACCCAAGATGCCAAGGTAAATCTTGTGCCTTCGCAGAACCGAATGCGATTGCAAAACCGATGATGGCCAAGCAATGACGAGCAAAACGCGAAGATGAAAGCACTGAAATTAACCCGATCTAAAACACAGCCAGCAAAATTGCTCTTGTTGACCGTATGTTAGATTTGATGGTTTAAATCATCAACTCCATCAATATAGTTAATTTCTCAATCTCTTGTTTCCATTAGGCACATCAATAGATGTGATGTAAATATTTAAGTGTTCGATTTGAATACGTTTTGCAACCCTCACTCCCAAAAATAGTGACTACTTTTTGAGCGCAAAAAAAACGCGCCAAGGGCGCGTTTTTAGGTTTTGCTGGCGGTGGACGCAGTCTCGAGCTAACCCCTATCAGCGTAGCTATTCCCGTGAACAGGGTAATTAGCAGGGAATTTAACCAACTTCTGCCGTTATGGGACAGGGCTACAACGCCCTCCCCCATTTAAAAAGCTGGTTTCAAGGGGTTTTGCGCTGATATTTAAGAAAATTTATCAGGGAATCTTTGAACTGAAACAGGCAAAAAACTAGTGTTTCATCGACCGTCGCAGACGTGAATCCCTCATGGATTCAAGTCCGGAAGAGCATCCACTGCTGAACCCAACTTTCTGGCAAAGGCAGCTACTAGCGGAAAACACTTAAATTCTTCGACATTAAGTACGCGCCGCCCAACGTTGCGACAACACTCCGCCAACAGCTAACTGCAGAGGGTGATAAAGCATGATGGGAATCAGAATCAAGCCCAAAGCTGGGTGAGCACCAAAAATCAAGTGTGCCATGGGGACACCAGAAGCCAATGTTTTCTTAGAGCCACAAAACACAGCGGCAATACGGTCTTCTTTCGAAAGGTGCAAGAGGCGCGCCGAAAATTGTGTGAAGCTGTAAATGATGAAAAACAACAGGGCACAAATTACCAAGGTTTGAAGCAAGACGCTGCTGCCGTAGTTCGTCCAAATGCCTTGTTGCACCGAGTCACTGAACGAGGTGTAGACCAGGGTCAAAATGGTGATCCGATCCACTTTGGTGATGCAGGCCTTGTGGCGTGACGCCCAAGAGTTCAGCCACGGGCGCGACAACTGCCCTGCCACCAAGGGCAAGATCACCCAAACCAACAAATCCACCATGACGGGCAGCACATCCAAAGGCTGGCCTTCTTGCCCCATAGCCAACGCCATCCAGAGCGGCGTGAGCACAACGCCAATCAGTGAAGACAAGGTGGCATTGAACAAAGCCACTGGCACATTGCCCTTGGCAGCCACCGTCAGCGCCACCGAAGATGACACAGTGGAAGGCAGTGCACACAAGTAGAAGTAGCCCAGCAGCAAGTCTGCTGATATCCAACCTCGCCCCACCTGCATCAGGCTCAGGCCTAACAAAGGAAACACTACAAAAGTGCTGAGCTGCACCAGCACATGCACGGGCCATCGTGTGGCACCTTGGCGCAGTGAATGCATGGAAAGGCTCATGCCATTCAGATAGAACACCAAAGCGATGCCCAATTTATTAAATACTTCTGGATGCAAGAAGCCGCCGTGCGCCCCCGGCTCAGGAAAGACAAACGCCAACACGACCGCGGCGATCATGCCTTTCAAAAACCAATCAAATTTCATACGGTTTACC
>ERZ650303.374-NODE-374-length-13606-cov-4.646963_pt1 | contig 13606 bp, 19 predicted proteins | sample MGYA00376239_ERZ650303 | MGnify/ENA primary metagenome ERZ650303 (study PRJEB26733, sample SAMN07839262) | wastewater metagenome | biome: small river; feature: stream; material: water | place: USA: North Carolina | collected 2016-04-05 ... | reverse complement strand
CTATCCATAGCTACCCCGTTGCCTGTCGTGTTGGTCGATCCACCGCCGTAACGGAAATTGGCTCGCCGCACGACAAAAGCCTTATTTGCGGCCGGCTTGACTGTCGGGTTATATCGCACGCATCCGACTTGCCCGCCTTGGAAATCCCAAAGCGAATTATTGTCGGCAAGCCCGAGAAAAATATTCACCGGGTTTGTCACGCGCATGTTATCGACGTTCGCACGGAAAATCCGCGTTGTTGCCTGTGTTGGCTGTGCACCGTCAGCACGGTTTAGATAAATCGTGCCAGTGTTAATCACCCATGAATTAGGTGTGCGGTTGCAAATCGCCGGAGTAGAAACTGGCGTCAATTCCAGATAATTTCCAAAGCGATCAATCTGCGTCAGGTCAATGACGCGGTTGGCGTTCGCAAGTGCAAAAGAATAGGTATTGGTGAATGTCGCGTCGGCCGATGGCGTTGCATAGTCATCCCAAGTGCCCGCTGTCACCAAGCCGCTGGCGATGAAAGAAATATCAACGGCAGGCGCACCTGTGCCGCCCTGATAAAAGCCGTTGGTTCGGTTATAGTCGCCAGCCGCAATGATGATTTGTGATGGCACCGCAGCCGTGTTTGCAGCGACAATCGCCGCACCAATGGTTTTCTTGGCAGTGCCAGGAGTGAGCCCATTGTTTCCGTCCGCGCCTGTGCCAACATTCACGTAGAACGTTGCAAGCGGCGATTTGCGCGCCACCGAAAACCTATCAAAAAGTTCTTCTGGCGTGAGCCCGACGCCGCCCCGTGGAGCGCGCGGATCCCCATAATAATGGACGTCCGGCGTGAATTCAGCAAGTTGCCATGCCGTCACCCACGGAGCCGGGAGAGAAATCGGCGCATCCGAAAAAGAGCGACGGCTGCTTATGCGCGAAGAAAGTGTGGTCGTGTCAGAAGCAGCCATTTGCCTATCCTCTTAAATAAACAGGGTTCCAGCGGCCGTTGTCAATGCCACGGTGCCGCCGTTCGTTGTGTTGAACAGCAAGGGGATTTGGACGTAGACGCCTGCGGTCAACGGAAGCGCACTGACATGCACCTTGCCGTCCACGTCGGTAATTGTCATCGTGCCCGTAACAGTGGGAAGAAACCCGGCGATATGGATGCCGATGACTTTGTAGCTCGTCCCGGCGCCCATCGCTTGTGGTCTGTAATATTGTTTGACGAGTGACATTTTCAGGATCCTTGCCCTTGGAATAAAGGCCCCGACCACAACGGGAGTGATCGGGGCCTATCAACCTTCGCCGGAGAACAAGCGAAGTGCACCCAATAAATTAAGCGCCGTTGATGCGTGCGATCCGCATACGTTCACGAATATTCGCGTTCATAGCGACGTCGAAGCGCACCTTGTGTTCGCCCGTATCGAATTTACTGTGCTGCCACATGCGGACAGTCAGCGGGATCTTCGAAAGGCGACGACGCATCGACGTATCCGAAGCCGGAAGGATCAGCGGAACCGTGTTGACCACGATTGATTCCTTTTGGAGAATCATGCGCGGTGAAAGCGTTGTGCTGGCTGCTCCAAGGAACGTAAGCTGTGCATTGTCGGCCGGAGCCGCAGTCACAGTCGCGTGAGCCTGGTTGATGTTGATATCATCGCCAGCGCCCGAGCCCGGAACAATCATGGCAGGGAAAATCACGAGCGTGATGTTGCCCGCGCCGTCAGCCGTGGCATCTGCGCACACCGTATACTGCTGCAAGCGTGCAGGAGTGACTGCGGCCTGCTTGCGGTTGTCATAAGCGTTTGAGCCCGTAACGGTGAAAACTTCACCGGCCTTGACTGTCGCACCCGCTGCCAAGCCGTCGCAGATAAGGTTCTGTGTCAGGCGACGTCCATTGACTGTGCCAGCCTTGGCAACAGCCGAGTAGTTGACGTTTTGGTTGGCACCATTGACCAAGCAGTTGGTCGCAACGCGCGTTCCGACCGCAAGGGTTGGAAGCTGGTTGGTAAACAGGGTGCGGACGCCATTGATTTGGCCCGAGAAGCCCTGCCGATAGGTCGAAGTGGACATGCTATCGGGTGCAGGCAGCTTCACAATCTGATCACCAAGGTTCTGCATGTCGAAGTAATTCATGACATAGGCAAGATTATCGTCACCCACGCCATTTTCCTTCAACCGGGTATAACCCGCAACGGCGTCCACCCAATTGCTGACCGCGTTACCCGCGACTGCGTTGCCGACCCAATCGGCCGATGCCAGTGTGGCAGTCTGCAAGATATAGGCGTCGATCTTTTCCGCCATCGAAGTCGCGGCACCCAGGAGTGCCTTGCTTTCGCGTGCGTCACCAATCGACTTGATCTTGACGAAATCGCCCCATCCCATGTTAGCGTTGAACGTGCCGTCTACCGTGAACAGTTCGGAACCGAAAACAGTGCCGTCAGTGCCCGCAGAGAGATCCTTGACGCCATTGGTCGTGCGCGTGATGTTATAGCGCGGCGTGACTTGTTCGAGAATTTGGAGGCCGTTGCGGTCATCCATTTCCCCATCATATTCGTTCCACGTCACGCATTCGGCGCTGACGAGATTATTCTGCAACACCATCGCAAAGGCGTTGAGAACCAATTTCTGTTGTTCAACAGTTACCGTGCCCATCGGGATAGTCCCTTCCTTGAAAAGTGGATCGGACTATCCCGATACCACGAATTACCTACCTCGTTTCGCGTCTGCTTCCCAAGCCTTCTCGAAATCATCGAGATTATCGGTAGCCCCGCTAATCTGCGTCCGGGAATTCGCCCCTCGCGCTGTATGTGTCGGCGGATCGCCTGCCTTCGGGATCTTCCGGCCGCTCTTGGCCTTGCTGATCTCCGCGTCACGCTCCGCTACGTATTTTAGCTGTTGATAAGGGGAGAGCTTCGCCACTCGGGAGGCTTCGGCCTTATCCTGGGCCAGATCGTAGAGGATTTGCGCGCCATTGTCGGCGTCGTGCGCTGCCTCAAAGGTTGGTTGGGAAAGATCCCAATCGCCCCGCATTCCAGCTTCGACAACGCTTTCCTGAAAATCTTCGAAAAGCTCGGTGCCTTTGGTTGCGAGATTGTCAACCTTTGTGAGAAGTTCCTGCTGCTGCCGTTGGTCCGCTTGCTGGTTCTCCCTTTCCTGCTCACGTTGCAGGACCGTTTCGGCTTGTTTGGTCGCCTTTTGATCAGCGAGCCATTCTAGCTTATCCTCGATATAACGGTCGTCGAGGTGCCCGAGTGGATATTTGTCGGTGTCGGTAGGATCCGGCGCCGCATTTCCAGTGTCAGAATTAACACTGGATTTTCCGCCTTGCAAGAGCTTTTCTAAATTTTCCAATCGTGCAGCCAAATCCGGTGCCGGTGAAGCCTGTGCCTGCCGCAATTGACGAGCCAATTCAGCCTTTTCCCGCTTCAAGCGGTTAATCTGGCTTTCCTTGGGATCTTTGGGCGTTTTGGGCTCTTTTTCGCCTTCCTCGCCTTCATCTTCCCCACCTTCGTCCTGGTTTTCCTCGGTGGACTTTTCTTCCTGCTTTTCCTCAATGGCAGGCGTTTCCTTTGCCTTTTCGCCAGCAAGATTGCTTTCGCCCACTTCGACTTCGCCGGACGTTTCAAACGCGGCAAATTCGGCATCCTGTGGATGATCAGGCGCACGCAAATAGCGCCCTACAGCCCGTTCCGCTGTCGTCATGATCAGCCTTGTTTTAGTCGTCATTGTCATTTTCCTGTTCTCCATTTTTTCGGGATTGAAATTCCATATCGCGCAAGTCGAAATCCCGATCTTCGTGCGCTAGGCTATTGTGTTGATCCAGTGTTTTCATCACCTGATCAAACTCAACATTGTCGGCATTTGTCAGCCGTTCGTCGTTCTTTCCTTCGACGTCCGATTTGCGGCTCTGTGCATCGAGCACGGCCTTATACGCCTGTGCCAGTGCCAGATTTGCGCGGGCTTCGTTATTCTTGGCCTTCGCACTCAAATCGGCAATCGTTGCCTGTGCTTGGGCCTGCGCAAGCTCTTGCTGCATCTGCTGCATTTGCTGGTTAGCTGCCTGCATCTGCTGCATTTCCGGCGTCATTTCATCTTCCGGAACCATGCCCGGAGGCAGTTGCATCTTGAAGCGCCGTGCGAATTCGCCGGACTTCGGCCAATCCTGTGCTTCCGCGATAAGATCCATGACGCTCGCGGCCGTCTGCGGTGCAGCGTTGACAAAGGCCATCATCTGCTCGTTCGCAAGCGCACGCTTGGTTTCGGTGGCCGGGCCAACGGAGACAGTTACCCCATATTTGCCCATCGTCACATCGGAATTCGGATCGCTCGGATCGTTGATTTTTTGCAGGAGCATCTTGTCATCACGCCCAATAATCGTGACGATCCGCTGTGTGTCATAGATATACGGGATAAGCTCGTTGATGTTTTCCGCGCAGCGCGTATCCGCGATTTTTGACCTGTCGGTATAGATGAATGTTCCCACGTCGGAAACCATCTGCCGCTGCTGGATTGCAACCTTGGAAACTTCGTTCGACGGCATGCCCAAGGCTGCTTCATGGATATTCGAGATATCCTTGAGATCCTGGGTCGCCATACCTGCTTCGTTCACGAGCGCCGCGTCAATCCCCGGTGGCGGGATATGGACAGGCGGATTTTCCCCATCGTTGTAATAAAGGAAAGGATCGTCGCTAGACGGTGCCCGCCGCCATTTTGGCTCGTGCCCCTTGATCGCGTCCGGCGTCGTCAGCCATTTGTTGCGGGGAGCCGCCACAAGCTGTTCCGCGACGGTCGAGCGCCAATAATTGTGCAGGCGTTGCGGATCCTTGAGGAACCGGATCAGTCCCCAACGGTGGATTTTCTCGCCATCATTCAGTTCCCATCCTGGGACACGATAAACCGGCAGAGACGAAATCGGGTAATCATATGGCCCTTCGAGAATGGCATTGCCGGAACAAACGTATAGCCGGGCAAATCGCTTGGGCACCTCACGGGTATAGAGAGATCCGTCAGCGCGCGTTTCCACGAAAGGCGCATACTCATATTCCTCCATGTCGGTGACGTCATGCACCGTGCCGTCCTGATAGAGCGCAAGCACTTTCGTGCCTTCTGTCACCATGCGCCAATAGGACACAATCCGAACGGTATCTTCCGAGATCCAGAAGCCGCTTTGGTTCCAGCGCTTTTCATTCAGGAACGAAACTTCTGCGGCCCAAGGCCAGCGTTTCTTGAATTCTTGCTGCGGGATATCGTCGCCCACAAAGGCCCATTGGCAATCCCGACCGGACGGCTCGATACCGAGCGGATCAAACACGGCTGAATAAGGATCCGTGATCGCCGCCAGCTTGATTTCTTGCTCAAAAACGTCATCGCTCGTGTAGTCTATCGAGAGCGTATAGGCGCCTTCGCCGCCCACAACCTGATACTTGCTGGCTTCATCGCGGGCGAAATCAGCGTGCGAATTCTTGAAGATCGATCGAATGAGCCCTTCGCGGATCTCTGCGATTTCCTTGGTGCCTGCCTTGTCCGGATAGACGCGAATTTCTGTCTCGTTCATGAGGCGGTTGCCGAGAATTTGGGCAACGAACGCAATCAGGCGGTTGAATGTCAGGACCGGCTTGCGGAGATCCTTGCGGCGTTGTTCAACGACGGGATCCCACTGGTTGCCTACGGCAAATTTTGCGTCATCCTTGCCTGCCAGGATATTGTGCTCATTAAAGCCGTAGCCCCATTCATATTTGGCGCGCATATCATCGAGAAAAGCATCTTCGCTGTCGAAGCCTGCCAATTTTCTCTTACGATTACGCGGAATTTCGCGGTCCTCGATTGCGATATTGTCCCGAATGCCCGCCATGCCCCAAAACTCCTGTAATCAGCCCATCCAGCCCGTGCTGCCGCTGTATTCCCAAAATCCGTCATTGTCCCCAATGCCGGGCGCGTTCACGCGTGTTAGCATTTCTCCCTCTACTTCGCCAGAGGCGAAATTTTTGGGCTTTTCGGGCTTTTTCCAGCTATCAAACCATTCACGGGTTGCAAAAGTCAGCACGCAAGCATCTGAAAGATCAGAGGAACGCAATCCACGGGCCTTCATTTCGGTTTTGCTCTCAAGCAGCCAATCATTATTCGCCCGGAATTTTTCCTTGGGACCGCTGATATCCGATGCAAGATCGTCATCGTCGGGAATTGCGCCGCCTTCAATGAGCCACTGCTTGAAATCCCCATACATTTCCGCGCGCTTGTTCCACGGGCCTGCCCTTTTCGGTGTGGCCTGCTTGAACCGCGACGTGCCGCCGAAATCGATGCCTTTCACGATTTGCGCATATTTCGGGTTCAGGTTCCGCAGCGCGGAAACGATATTCTGGCCCATCGATCCACGGTCAACGCACATGCGATTGGGTTCATACTCGTCAATAATCCGGGAAAGCCACGCTACCGCTTCGTCGTGCTCAAGTTTGTTGCGGTGGATGACTTTCGTGATCTTGTCGCCGCGCCGGAACGCGACTGCAAAACGGTCGCCGCCGCTACCGGCCGGATCCACACCGATGATCAAGGGCGCGTCGGGATCCTCCATCACACGCTTGCGGGCGCGCAGCACCAAGGCAGGCTTGATAAACACGCCTTCGATATCAGCCGACGCAAAGGCTTCCGTGACGTCGATAGGGTATTCCTGGCGAAACTTGCCCATCGATCCAAGCTCGTGGATCTTCGACCGACGCCAAAGCATCTGTCCGTTGCTCAAGCCGTGAAGCTCCTGATATTCGGCTTCGGATAGCTCGCCTTCTTCCTCTGCTTCCTGCAACGGGGTGAAATCGCCGTGCTCATAGTATTCCGGTGAAGCAGTCCACGGCACAAACACGGCTCGATAGCGTCCGACGCCTTTCAACGCGTCCATATAGCGCTTGTAGAATTCGCCGTTCGGCCCGGCTGACGTCGTTTCCAGCCAGATCTCGGACGGAGCTTTCACCCATCCAACAATCTCGCCTATGCCCTTCTCGAAAGGCAGCGGCCGGGCAGGCTCGCGCCAGAGCACACCCCAAACGCCGCGCACTTCGTCCACGCCCTGCACCGATGCCGCGAAATGGTCCGGCGCGTTCGTCCACCATGCAGCCTCCGAGCCGTGGAAGTAGGTGACAGCACCGCCGCGTCCGCCTGCCTTCTGTCCGGCCGTCGCAACCTGATAGGAGGATCCCCGCTTGACAAATTCCAGTTCCTTGGCGTTGTCGGTGCCCACCTGTGGCGGGAAAGGATGCTTCTGCTGCATGAGATCGGTCATTTCGAACAGCACGTTCGATGATGCCATTTCGTGCGAGAGGATATAGATCTTCTGTCGATCCCAGAGTGTCGCCCGCCAATAGCCCCGAGCCGCCACGTAAGTCGAAAAGCCCTGCCGCCGTCCCTTGAGCCCGGCGATACGCACCCATTGCTGCTCGGAAAGCTGTTCCTCCGCCGCGTTGTGCAGAATCATCTGTGCGGCGTTGAGCACCAATGGTTCAAGGTCGCCTGATTTTGTCCGGATCCGGATGCAGTCGCGTGCGAAGCGCTTGAAGTCCGATTTCCACCGGGCGACGTAGAGCGATAGCCAGCGCGTCCGCACTTCATCGACGGAAAGCTGGTATTCATTGGCTATCGCTTGCAGGTCCATTACTTCAACAAATTCGTCAGCGTTGAAGGAAGCTGCGGCAGGGCCGGGCGCGGTGCGCTCATATCCTTTTTCAGTTGCTCGGGCGCGGGCGGAATCAAGCCGCCGTAGGTTTTCAGCACCCAAATGACAAATTCGATATTGTCGTTGAAGCACTGGCCGAGATCGACGGCCGCTTGAGCCACTTCGTCCTGATCATGGGGATTTGCGAGCACCAAGTTACGGTAGCGCTGTTCAAGGGCAAGCCCGAGCCGTTTTGAGGCTTCCTTGCGGGCACGGTTGATGCTCATAGATCAAACTCCAAATTATCGGCCGGCCGTTCGAATTCCGATACGTCGCCCCCGAGTAGTTTTGCTGCGCAAACGAGATCTTCGAGCAATCCTGATCCCACCCAGGGATATCGTTTGTCCAAAGACAGTTGCCGACGCCAATAAACAAGACGCTTTTCGATGCCAACGGCATCCCCGTATTTTGTTCCTTCTGGCATAGCGGTTCTCCGTCGCTAGGTTAGAGATCGTAGGTTTCTGTGTATTCGCCTTCGATGGCGTTCAGGCTCTCAAGCCGCGAAATCGCATCGTCGATTGTCAGTGTGCCCGAGACGTCCACTTGCTGCGAGCGTGAAATCATCTTGGGGAATAGCTTCGTGTAGAAATCGGTTGGATTGCTATCGGCCCATGCAGCCATGCGGGGCAAGCCGCCAATTTGTTCAAAGCAGGACATGACGAGCGCACCCGCAAACCGGCCGACGTGCTGATAGGCTTCCGCCGAGATCATCGGCAGGCGCGCAAGATCCCGCGTCGGCTGCGTGATATCGGTTCGAGTTGCTTCGTCAGTCATTCTGTCATGGGCTCCGTTGAGCGGACCTTATTGCTTCTCCAAATCCACTGCAAGCATTCCTGCACAATTTGCTGGATCAGATAGGCTTCGGCTTCGTCGCCAAGCGATTGCCCTCTGGCGAGCCGTCGCTGCATGTCCTGGACGACGTGCATGGCTTCATGCGCGATCAGGGCTGCATATTCCTCACGGGAATTCCTCTTTTTGTCAAACGGCCGGATCGTGATCAGGATCGCGGTTGCCCTGCCGGGTTTGTCGAAGAAATGCGTCGTCGCGTTTGCATTTTCCCGTGCGAGAAAAGGCACGTCTTTCAGCTTGAGCCGCTTCATTTCCTTATTAAAGCATTTTTCACACGTTGTGATGCCGACATAGACCGGCCACATACCCATGTTGAAATATTTGACGCCGGACGGTGGTTTGCTCACGATCAATGCTCCATGAAAGCGACATTTTTGGTTGTGCTCCAACACGCGCCGCATGTCGCACAGCACTGTGTCTTGCCTGATTGCTCGGGGCAGATAAATGCCCCGTCATGCTTGCTCGTTTCATCCTTGATCGAAAGTGTGGACATGGTTGGTGCCGGGCCGTTTGATACGCGAATGAAGCTGCGATCCGGAAAATCCAGGTTCATATTCCGAACGGCATTCCCAATAAAATTGAATTGGCCCGGCAGACGAGCCGTGTAGCCAAAAATTGCAAGGCCGGTGTGTCTTTCAAGCATTCGACGCCAGAAATAGACATATTCCGCTGAATAGAAATCTCCGAGAGCATGCAGCCGGATCAGGACACCTTTTTTGTGGGTTTTACATAGCCGCGCAATTTCGGCTTCAAGTCTTGGCAGGAATTCGGGATCGGTATGGTCAATTCGCTTGGCAAAGGGCATGTTATTGCCATAGCAAGTTTGCCAGTGGTTGCATGAAGCAGGACACGTTTTTCGTTCTTCAAGTGACAGTGTATAAATCCAGTAGCCACGGAATTTTCCTTTCCGGACGTCACGGCCAATCTTGATATTGGAATGGCCGCTGACAAGCAGATTGCGCATGTCTGAAACCGGCTTCACGGATTTGGAATAGCGCGTGCGGCCTTCCTTGATATAGGCGGCTTCGAGCGTCGGCAGCTTTGGTTGGCGGTTGGGGTGCTTCCTTGCGCCGGGGATCTTCACGAAGCGCGATAGTGTTGCGTCGTCGCCCTTGGAGGCATAAGCCTTGCGCACTCCCCCGAGTATTTCTCCACTCACGGCTTGATGCTTTCCCAAAAGGCTATGCCCTCTGTGGTTGCGTGCAGGTTGTTGGGGATAGCCCTGGCTTCGCGCGGCCTGTGATCCTCGATCATCCCGAGACGGATCATGCGCCGGATATTGCTATCGATCGACGAGCGATGCCCGAAGCCGATAGCCTTGCCGAGATCCAGTCCGGACATGCCGGGGTTGCCAAGCACGATGTAGAGCAAGAGGGTGTCGCGCAAGGTCATGCCCTGCTTGTCAATCTTCCGCAGCCTTATCAGGAAATCTACCGTAGGGGTATTTTCGGCCATCGTTTTATCTTTCAAGTCCTGTCACACGCTTTATGCCACGCGCTAGCTGTAATGGAAAAGCAGCGCCCCGGCAATGATTGCTAGGACCGTCGCAGGATACAGACACCCGCTTAACCTGTGGCGCATTATTGCGCTTCCTTTTTTCTGGCCGTGCGTTTTGGTTTGCCCACCGTGTAATTTTCCAGCCGCTTGATTTCCTCGCGGATCTCCTCGCAGTTCTTTTCATAGCCAGGAGTGTTTTCCCGAGATCGCAATTTGTCCCGCAGTTGCATGATGCGGGTGCCGGTTCCGTGGATTGCTGCAAGTGCCATTATTGCTTCCCCCGAAGTGCATATTCAGCGAGCTTTTGCGCGTTCGCCTTTGCATCTTCTGTCCAACCGTCCGAATTGTCAAATATCCAGCGCGCGGCTTTCTCTACGTCAAAAGGCACAACTAGGGCTTCTGCGATCACTTCGCGGGCGGCTTGGAAACTCAGATTGCCGTCAACATCTCCCTTCAAATACATTTCGGCCATCTGGTAAAGCGATTGCTCCTTAGCGTCTGCGGCCAATACTTCTCGCGTCACCCTTGTCGCTTCATCCACTTCTGGCTCTGGCTTGAACCATGACTGGTCGGCTTTTCCCTCGGTTAATTCATTGTCACGCTTTGCGAAGGCTTCGATACGGTAGCGAGCAATGGCTTGAAGTTCCGCTGTAGCAGGATCGCAAGTGTCCATCATGGAACATTTTGACTTCGGCGCGTCGAGCAAATACTTCCACAAATCCCGATCAGCCTGCGTTACTTCCAGAAGTTCCGGCTCTGGCTTGAACCATGACTGGTCGGCTTGCAGGCGAAAAAGTAGCGGCCCAAAAAAGTCGGCGTATTCTTCATTGCCTTCCCATTCAAGGTCGGAAATTCGTTTCGCCTCCGCAATTATCTCCTCATTCGTCGGCCCGCGTTCTGATGGCTTGAGTGTGTGGGCCGCTTCTGTTTTACGAAGACGATCCTCAATTTTAGCAGCCATCGCAGCGGCTTCGGCTTCCGTCGCTGGAATTTCTTTATCCGCCCATTCCCAACTATCGGGCCATTTGCGTTGCTCGGTCATCACACAAGTCCGTTGAAGCGGTTGATGGTCTGCTCGATCCTCGCCGCTTGGCGTTCGAGCGTTGTAATGCCGTCGCTCAATTGGTGGATCATTGGCGGGACTATCTGGGTTGATGATCTCTCTTTTTCCGCCACCATATCGCTTTCGGGATCCTGTCCCATGATGCGGTCTGCAAGGTAGCCAAGGCGTTCGTTGAGGATGATCAAGGTTGTGTCCACAGCGTAGAGGCGCTGCACGAGATCGTCTTTTATGGATTGAGGTTCCTCCCGGCCGTTTCCTATCATCGCATCGGCCTTCATGGTATTCCCTGCCCTAAGTGCGTTGATTTCGTTATCGTGCATTGTCGTGCTCCCGTTAAAGTCAGGGACTTTATGACGGTGTGCGTTTATACTTGCAAGAGGAAAAAGAAAGGCCCCTGTCCCGTTATGGGGCAGAGGCCGGAAGTTTGGGTTCGTTCAGAGAGCCAGGGGAGGCTCGATGGATGGATTACTCGGGGAGGCCATCCCTGTCAATATCAAATGTGTTCTGCTCGATCACGATTGGTTCGTCGGATGGTGGGGCCGGTTCGCGGCTGCGCAAGTCGTCGAGACGTGCGTTCAATATGGTGAGGTATTGGTGCATTGCCCCGGCTTGCAGCTTGAGCATGAATTGCTGGTTCAAGGGAAGGCGGAATACCCCTTCACGCAGGAAGGCTTGGAGTTTGTTGTGGCGGTCGAGCAATTCGTCCCGCTCGATTTTCAGACGGGTGAGGAAATCGTCAGTCATGGTAATTTCTCCTAATGCTCTGTGTGAGCGGCAGGGGGTGTATTGGAATTCCAAGGGACTGTCAAATGTTACGTTACGTTCGGGGTAGGGAAAATTGGTGTATCGCGTATCGCGGCCCCGCCCGGTCTACCGGCTCCGGCTCGAAGGTATCCCCTCCCCTCTTTTTTCGGGCCTTGGCGGGTCCCCTTTGTGAATTCCTGGTTAACCATGTTACGCAACGGAATATTAATGATTGACAATGTGACGTTACGTGATATTAAATGCAAGATCAATCCCGAGCACGTTAACGATTTGTTAGGGTTTGGTTGCTATCAAGGGCGCTCAATCAATAAAGGAATTCAAAATGACAGAATATAGATTTAATGTGGAGATACAGGCCGACGACGGCAAATGGTTCATTGCGTCCAATGGTGAAAACCTTAGCGCACAAGCCGCCGACAGAATGATTGTTAAATTACGTGCGCAAGGTTTTAGGGCGCGCGGCAATATTATAGAAAGGAATTGACATGACGATATCCAGGATTGCGCATCTGGCAGAACCCGCGCTTACCAATCAACAGCTTGCCGATCTTGCGCTTACCGAGTGGCAGAGCGCGCGGCGTGCGGCGCAGCGTGGCGAAATTGCGCTTGCACGCAAATATCGGGCCGAGGGTTTGCGGCTTGTTTCACTTATTCGGGAGATTTGACATGGCTGGCAAGTATATCGACGAGCTTACGGCATTGCACGTGCTTTGCGCACGTGGTGACTATAGCCCGGCGCAAGCGAAAATTATTTTAGCGCATTCACTCAAGAAGGTTTGCAATGGGGCGTTGCACTATCCCGCAAAATATATTCACGAGCGAGCAAATGCGGCTTAGACAATTTGTGCGCCAATTGGAATTATTGCAGGCAGACCCAGGATTTGGGCGCGAAATTTTTCCCATAGGAAAGCCACGCGCTCAAAATCAGCATAGGGCGAGAATTCGGAAAATTGAGAAAATCAATTCCCGAAAATAATTTTCTATTGTCCATTAAGCGAAAACAGGTGAGCGAGCGGCGCAGCGCAGCGACGATAGGAGCGCAGCGAAGCGCGAGCCGATTAGGCTAGCTTGATCCGCGCACGCGCATAAAAGGAAAGGCTGTTTTCAAGTTCCCTCGTAAGAAAGCTGCAAAAAGCCTGTTTTCAATATTTTCGCTGATTTGCTAGGTTAATCGTTCGTTCACTGTCAAAATGCATCGAGCGCGATTTTTCCAGTTGGCATTGATACCCTGTGAAGATAGTCCTGTTTTCAAGGTTTACAGAGAAAAGGGAATTTTCAGATATGTATACTAAAACAACGGTCCAGCAACGCAAGGCCGACATGGACGCGGCTAGAGAATATCTTGCACACGTTTATCTAAATACGGGTTGCGAAGAATCGGAGGCTTGGGATTTTGCGCAGAATTTTCACGCTGACAATCCGGAGCAAATTTATTGCGAAGCATGCAGATACGAAGATATGTGAAAGGAATTTTAGACATGGCAACGCGCATTGAAATTGAAACGGCACAAATGAAATTCTAAATTTCATGGGACTAACAGAAGCGGAATATAACGAGCACCTAGAGTATGAGGATTATTGACATGAAAGGCTTTCGCCAAATTGACGCGCGCGGCATTTGGGCAGGCGAGCGTGACGCTTTGCGGAGATTTCACAAGGCATTCTATCAGGATTGCCAAGGTAATCGAGAAACCTGGTACAGGGTTTATGGATGGACTAGCGAAGCGCTAGAAAAGGCAATTACGCAATCGGAGATAGTGGCA